>Ga0247727_10005597_pt1 | contig 25329 bp, 25 predicted proteins | sample WisWelCaveWW1625_FD_202498 | JGI IMG/M metagenome (GOLD analysis project Ga0247727, IMG submission 202498) | Biofilm microbial communities from Wishing Well Cave, Virginia, United States - WW16-25 | ecosystem: Environmental > Aquatic > Deep subsurface > Groundwater > Cave microbial mat | place...
ACCTGTCGTTCTCCGAGGTACACGACATCTACGGCGTGCGCGTCGTGGTCAGCGACATCCCGACCTGCTACCTGGCGCTGGGCGCGCTGCACGGCCTGTACAAGCCGGTGCCGGGAAAGTTCAAGGACTACATCGCGATCCCGAAGGCCAACGGCTATCAGTCGCTGCATACCGCGCTGATCGGGCCCTACGGCGTGCCGGTCGAGATCCAGCTGCGCACCGAAGAGATGCACCGGCTCGCGGAAGCCGGCGTCGCCTCGCACTGGATGTACAAGAGCGATGCCGATTCGCTCTCGGAGCTGCAGAAGAATACCCACCAGTGGCTGCAGTCGCTGCTGGAGATCCAGCATCAAACAGGCGATGCGCAGGAATTCCTCGAGCACGTCAAGGTTGACCTGTTCCCCGACGAGGTCTACGTGTTCACCCCAAAGGGCCGCATCATGTCGCTGCCGCGCGGCGCCACCGCGGTGGATTTCGCCTACGCGGTGCACACCGACATCGGCAACAAGTGCGTCGCAGCCAAGGTGAACGGGGAGTTGGTGCCGCTGCGCACCGAACTGCGCAACGGCGATCGCATCGAAATCATCACCACCGGCTACGCCAAGCCCAACCCTGCATGGCTGCAGTACGTGCGCACCGGCAAGGCGCGATCCAACATCCGGCATTTCCTCAAGACCATGCAATACGACGAATCGGCGGCGCTGGGCGAGCGCCTGCTCGAACAGGCGCTCAAGGCCGCCGGCCATACGGCCGCCGACATCGACAACCAGAGCTGGGAGCGCGCGGTGCGCGACTCCGGGTCGCACTCCAGGCAGGAAGTGCTCGCCGACATCGGGCTCGGTCGGCGCCTGCCTGCAGTGGTCGCGAGAAGGCTGCTGCGCAAGACCGAGCGCGAAGAGGCGAAGAGCGGCGCACCGAAGAGCGCGGTCGCGAGCGTGGTGATCCGCGGTACCGAGGGCATGGCGGTACAGCTGGCGAGTTGCTGCCGGCCCATTCCCGGCGACGCGATCGTCGGCTCGATGAAGAAGGGCCAGGGGCTGGTGGTGCACACCGCCATGTGCAAGCAGGCGGTGCGCTCGCGGCGCATCGAACCCGAGCAATGGCTGGATGTGGAGTGGGACCGCAAGACCACGCGCCTCTTCCAGGCCGCGCTGCGCGTGACCGTGGCGAACCAGCGCGGCGTACTGGCCAAGGTCGCCTCCGAGATCGCCGAGGCCGGCTCCAACATCGACTCGATCAGCATGGAGGAAGACCGCGCGGTCTTCACGACCATGCTGTTCATACTCGAAGTCGCCCACCGCCAGCACCTCGCGCGCGTGATGCGCGCGCTCAGGCGCCTGCCGGAGGTCGAGAAGCTGGTGCGCGTGCGCGAGTAGATGCCTCCAGGAGAACTTCCAGCATGGCGAACCTGAGCCGCGACGCCCTCGCGCGGCTCGATGCCATCGATCCACTTGCGCGAAAGCGGGTTGAGTTCGACCTGCCGCGGGGCGTCATTTACCTCGACGGCAATTCTCTCGGGGCGCTGCCCAAGCGCGTCGCTGAGCGCATGCGCCGCGCCGTGGAGGAAGAATGGGGCCGCGGGCTGGTCCGCTCCTGGAACGACGCCGGCTGGTACCCAGCGCCGCAGCGCGCGGGCGCAGCCATCGCTCGACTGACAGGCGCGCAGCCGCACGAGGTGGTGGTTTGCGACTCGACCTCCGTCAACCTCTTCAAGGTGCTGGTCGCCGCGCTGCGCAAGCGGCCGGATCGCAGGATCATTGTCTCGGAGCAAGGCAACTTTCCGACCGACGTGTACGTGAACGCCGGCGCGGCCGAGCTTACCGGCGCGGAGCTGCGCTGCGTCGAGCCCGACGAGGTCGAGGCGGCGATCGAAGCGGCCGGCAACGATCTTGCGCTGGTGCAGCTGACGCAGGTCAACTACAGGACCGGGCGCGTCTACGACATGGCGCGCGTAACGCGGCTTGCCCACCAGCATGGCGGCCTTGCAGTCTGGGACCTCAGCCATAGCACGGGCACCTTGCCGGTGGAGCTCAATGCCTGCCGAGCCGACTTCGCCGTTGGCTGCGGCTATAAGTACTTGAACGGCGGCCCGGGTGCGCCGGCCTTCGTGTTCGTGGCCGAGCGCCATCTCGCGGGGCTGCAACAGCCTCTGCAGGGCTGGCACGGCCACGCGCAGCCGTTCGCGTTCACGCAAGACTACGAGCCGCATGCCGGGATCGACCGCATGCTCGTGGGCACCGCGCCACAGTTGAGCCTGATTGCTCTCGAAGAGGCGCTGTCGGTGTTCGAGGACGTGGATATGCAGGCATTGCGCGCGAAAGGCAGCGCCCTCGGCGACTGCTTCATCCGGCTCGTGGACCAGGAGCTCGCCGGCCGGGGTTTCGGCCTTGCCAGCCCGCGCGACGCTGCCACGCGCGGCAGTCAGGTCTCGCTGACGCATCCGCAGGGCTACTCCATCATGCAGGCTCTGATCGCACGCGGCGTGATCGGCGACTTCCGCGCGCCCGACGTCCTGCGCTTCGGCTTCGCGGCGCTGTACCTGCGCTACGTGGACATCTGGGACGCAGTGGCCGCGCTGAAGGAGGTGATGGACACGCGCGGCTGGGATCGGCCTGAGTTCCACGCGCGCAAGGCCGTGACTTAGCCGGATCACGTCCGGAGATTGGCAGGCCATGGCGGGTTCGACCTGCCGACCAACGTTCCTACCGCAGCTACGCAGCGCGAATCAGGAACTCCGTCGCCTTCGCAATCGGTCGAATGACCTTTTTCCCCCGTCGAATCTCCACCACACCGTAGTTCGCCAGGGTCTTGAGCGTCCTCGACAAGTTGCTCGGCCTGCGACCGGTTCTCTCCGCCAGCGCCGCCAGCGACGTTGGCTTCGTATCCCGGATGACACGAAGGAGTGCCCGGTTCTCGTCGCTCAGCACTTCGGCCAGGGAGCGCATCGACGTGAACCAGATCTTCGGCTCGCCCTCTTTCGGCTTGTACTTGCCCTTGGCGATCGCCAACACGCGGGCGCGAATCTTCTCCTGCGGCATGATGCCGATTGCGATCACTTTCCTGTTCATGGTCAGTTCTCCTGCCGCGCTTTCAACACGCGGTCCACTTCTTCAAAGAAATCCTTCAACAACTGGTGCTCGTCCCTGAAGACGTAGGGCACGCCCTTGTCCGAGGCATGGCGGTGCCGGTGGTCATAGGGTAGCTTCCGCCCGGCATAGCGAAACTTCTTCGGCTTTCTCGACGCGTGCGAATTGTCGAATCCCATGATCCGCGTGCCGTGCGGATCGTGCAGCGTGAGCGAATACCGCAGCCCATGCGGAATGTCCTTCGTCCGCGCCACGGTCCAAGCGCGGATCTCCACCCAGTAGCCGTTGCCCTGGTCGAGGATTTCTCCGTCCAGATCCAGGAGCGTGGCCAAGCCCGAATCGCTCGCCATGCCTGATAGTTATCATCGACTGATAATCATACACGGATAACGCGGGAGCCATGACCTGGTTGACGAGCAGAGAAAACCCGCCGGCGCGCGGGCCTGTGGATAACCGCTTGTGACCCAAGCGGTAAACCGTCCACGGAAACGGGTCAATTCCAAGTGTTTGGTAGGCCGTGCCGGATTCGAACCGGCGACCAACGGATTAAAAGTCCGCTGCTCTACCAGCTGAGCTAACGACCCCGAGTGAAACGGCTGGAAAGGGGGCGGATTTTATCAGGCCTCGCGGGTGATTCGCCAGTACTGCCACTTCATGGTCGCCGCGGCGCCGGCAACGATCGCGACGAAGGTCAGGATCGAGCCCAGCGCCAGCGTCGAGAAACCCGAAATCCCCTGGCCGATGGTGCAGCCGAGCGCGGTGATGCCGCCGAATCCCATCAGCAGGCCGCCGAGCATGTGCATGCCGGTGTCCTCGGCGTCGCGGAAGCCCTCCCAGCGGAACTTCCCCGCGGCGAGCGCATAGGCGGCGGACCCGGCAATGACGCCGGCGGTGGAGGCGACGCCGTAGGTGATGATCTTGGTTTTGTCGGTCCAGAACATCAGGTATTCCAGCGAATACGCGAGCGGCGCGACGAAGGAAAACGCCTCCATGCGGCCGGAGTTGGTCGCCACGAACGCTTCCTGCAGCGTATTCGGGTCTTCCGCAAGGTAGCCGATGCGCCCGCTCACGACCCAGCCGCCCACCACCACCAGCCCGGTAACCACGCCGCCCAGCGTGTAGTCGACGTTGCTCCGGAATTCTTTTGACGCGTAGGCGAAAACGATGAAGGAGAATCCGAATAACAGAGATAAAAACAAAATCCAGGCTTGCTTCGACCCCCCCATGGACGCTGCAAGCGAAGGCAGGTCCTGGCCTGTGGACAAGGTCACTGCCGCCTGCTCCAGCACGCCCGCGCGAAACGCCCCGAGGATCCCGCGCAGCGTCATGTAGGCGGCGATGCCGGCGACGATGAACACCACCACCGATTTCAGGTTGCCGGCGCCGATGCGGATTAGGGTCTTGGAGCCGCAGCCCGAGCCGAGCGTCATGCCGACGCCGAACAGGAAGCCGCCGACGAGGTAGGACAGCCATGTGAAGCTGGGCCCCGGGTAGATGGACTTGGCGAGGTCCACCACTCCGGCGAGCTGCAGCGCGTTCGCGCCGAGGATGGCGACGCCGATGGCGAGCAGCCACATGCGCATGCGGTTCAGGCTCCCCATGTTGACCCAGTCCGAGACCGCGCCCATGGTGCAGAAATCGGTCTTGTTGCCGACGGCGCCGAATACGAACGCGAGCGCGAATGCCCCCCAGGCGACGTAGGGCGCGAGCTGCGCGGGCGTTTCCACCGCTACAGCTTTTTGGTCCCCTGCTGGAGGCGCTGCTTGGCGCTCGCCGCCGCGGGGCTCTGCGGATACCTCACCAGCAAGCCTTCCAGCGTCTTCTGCGCGCTGCGCCGGTCGCCGAGCGCCTCCTGGGAATTGGCGATCCCGATCAATGCATCGGCGGCCTTGGCATCTTCGGGCCAGGTCGCCAGCAGTTTCTGATGCGTGGCGATCGCCTGCTTGTGCTGGCCCTGGGCGGATTGGACGTTGCCCATCCAGTACTGGGCGTTCGGCGCGAGCTTGCTGGAGGGATAGCTATGCAGAAAAAGCTGAAAAGCCGAAACCGCGAGCGGATAGTTGCCGGACTTGAACAGGTTGAGCGCCGCCTCATAGGCCTTCACTTCCGCGGCCGCGGGCCCTGCGTCGGCAGGCGACTTCTCGGCCGCGGCCACCTCCTTCGTCTGTTCGAACTTGCGCAGCCTGGTGTCTATGTCGAGGTACAGGTCCTTGCCGCGCTTGTCGGCGTTCTCGGCCTGATTCTGCAGCACTTCCAGCTGGCCGCGCAGGCGTGCGATGTCGCCGCGCAGGGCTTCGATCTGGGAGGCGAGTTCCACCAGCGCGCGCCGGTCCTCGGCTCTCGCGAGCCGGTCTTCGAACGCCTTGGCGCTCGCCTCGACCTGCTTGCGCAGCTCCTCGATCCGCGTGCGTGCGATATTGTCGTCGAACAGGCCCTGCGCCGTCGCCGGGAGTGGCAACCAAGCTGCAAGGAATACGGCGCAAACCGCTCGGCGCATCAGTACTCGCCCTGGTACAGGATGTCGCTGCGCCGGTTCTGCGACCAGGCCTGCTCGTTCTGGCCTTCCGCCCTGGGCTTTTCCTCGCCCAGGCTGACCGATTCGACCTGCTCTTCCTTCGCGCCCAGCAGCAACAGCATCCGCTTGACGCCCTCCGAGCGCCGCTGCCCGAGGCTGACGTTGTACTCGCGGCTGCCACGCTCATCGGTATTGCCCTGGATGAGCATCTTCGACCTGGGGTTGTCGCGCAAGTAACGGGCATGCGCTTCGACCAGGTCCCTGTAATGGTCCTTCACTTCGTAGTTATCGTAGTCGTAGAAGATCGAGCGCCGCGACAGGATGTTGCCGGGATCCGTCAGCGGACTTTTCGCTTGCGGCTTGCCGGTCAGGTCGACGCGCGCGATCGCGCCCGGCTTGACCGGCTGGGTCTGCGCGCCAGACGCGTCGCCCGGCTTGCGCTCCTCGACGCCCGCTGGAGACTGTTCCTGGCTCGGCGCGCTGGAACACGCCGCCAGCCCCGCACTCACCAACGCTATCCAGATCGCATGCATGGTCTTCCTCCGCATGGTTTACTCCAGCAAATTCATTTGATGAAAGGACCCCAGGCCGGTTCGCGCACGTCCCCTGCCGACAAAGTGAGCCGCTGCTTGATGCGCCCGTCGGCCGAAACCGCCGCCAGCACGCCACGCCCGGAATTGACCGTGGCGAGCAGGATCATGCGGCCGTTGGGCGCAAAGCTCGGTGACTCATCCTTGTCGCTGTCGGTCAGGATCTGCATCTGGCGCGTCGCCAGGTCGAGCACCGCAACCTGGAACTTGCCGCCGTTGCGCGCGATGTACGCGAGCAGCTTGCCATCGGGGCTGAGGCGCGGCGACACGTTGTAGCCGCCTTCGAAGGTCACCCGCTGCGCCTCGCCGCCGCCCGCCGGCATGCGGTAGATTTGCGGGCTGCCGCCCCGGTCCGACGTGAAATACAGATGGTTGCCGTCGGGCGAGAACACCGGCTCGGTGTCGATGCCGGCCGATTGCGACAGGCGGCGCAGGTTGCTGCCGTCCGGGTTCACCAGGAAAATCTGCGAGCCGCCCTCGCGCGACAGCGAGACCGCCAGCCGCGAGCCGTCGGGCGCCCAGGCGGGCGCCGAGTTCGAGCCCTTGAAGTTGGCGACGACGTTTTGCTTCCCGAGCTCAATATCTTGAATATAGACAATAGGTTTCTTCTGCTGAAATGATACGTAGGCAAGCTTCTTGCCATCCGGCGACCACGCGGGAGAAATGATCGGTTCGAACGAAACCAGCAAGGCCTGCTCGCCCGCGCCATCGGCGTCCGCAATCTGCAATTCATATTTCGGGCCGCGCTTCACTACGTAGGCAATACGCGTGGAGAACACGCCCTTCTCGCCGGTGAGTTTCTCGTAGATGAAATCGGCGATGCGGTGCGCGGTGGCGCGCATCTGGTCGCGCGACAGCGTGTAGGCCACCCCCGACAGGTCGGCAGCCTTGACGGTATCGAACAGCTTGAAGCGCACTTCGAAGCGCCCGTCCGGGCGCGCCGCGACCGAACCCAGCACCAGCGCATCGGCGAGCCGCGCGCGCCACTCGGCGTAATTCACGTTCGATGCCTCGGTCGGTGCAGGGTTGAGCACCGGCACCTCCAGCCCGCGGAACAGGCCGCTGCGTTCGAGGTCGGCGCGCACGATCGCGGTCAGGCTTTGCGCCAGCGCGCCCTCGCCGGCGAAAGGCGCAATGGCGATCGGGATGCGCTGCGAGCCGGCGCCGGTGATCTCGATCGAGAGTTGCGCCGCGGCGCCGGTCGCAAAGCACAGCAGGATAGCCGCGAGCAGCTTTTTCATGCGCGAATTATATTTCAGTCTCTCGGGCGGAACGTGAGCTTCAGCTCGCGGCTGAAGAGTTCGGGCCTGTCGGGCCTGGGCAACGGCGAGGATTTCAGGATTGCGCGCTCGACCGCGTCGTCGTAACCGCGGTGGCCGCTCGATTTCACCAGCTTGCTCGAAAGCACTTCTCCAGTCGGCAACTGTACGACCATGAAATGCGCCTCCGGGTTCCCCTGCAGGTCGGGCGGCAGCACGATATTGCCGCGCACCTTGTTGCGGATCTTCGCTTCGTATTCGGCCAGGCCGCGGTTGCGCGCGTTTTGCGCGTCGCGCGCCAGCTGGTCCTTGATCTGCTGCCGCTCGCGGTCGATCGCGAGCGAGGTTTGCTCGCGCGCCAGTTCCTCGCGCATGCGCTTCTGCGTTTCATCCACCCTGGGTTTTAACGGCTCCGCCTTGGCAACGGGCTTGGGGTCCGGTTTTACTTTTTCCTGCGCCTTGACTGTAATTTCCGGCTTTGGAACAACCGGTTCGGGCTTTACAGGCTCAACCTTGGGCAGGAGTTTGGGCGCCTCCACCACGGGTGCGGGCGGCGGCGCCTCCCAGAGCTCCACCGCGATCGAATCCGGCGGCCGGTTCTGCCAGCTCACGCCGAACACCAGCACGGCAAACAGCAGCAGGTGGACGATCGCCGCCAGCAACGCGGAGGCAATCGGTCCCGGATCGACGCGCTCCTCGAAGACCGCCGCCGCGCTCATCGTCGCCTCATGGCCTGGGCTTCACCTGCAGGCCGACCCGCTCCACGCCCTGCGCGCGCAGGTCGTCCATCACCTGCAGCACCGCCTCATAGCGCACGTTCTTGTCGCCCGCGACCAGCACCGGGATCTTCGGGTCCTTGAAGATGGCCGGGAACTCGGCGCGCTCGATTGGCCGGTCGCTCAGGATGCGGCCCGCGGGGTCGCGCTCGCGCAAGCTGAGCGTGCGGTCCTCCTTGATCACCACTTCCAGCGGCGCGAGCTTCGGCTGGCCGGCCTTGCCGACGGTGGGCAGGTCGATCACACCAGGGGTCACCAGCGGCGCGGTGACCATGAAAATCACCAGCAGCACCAGCATCACGTCGACGTAGGGCACGACGTTGATTTCGTGCATCGCGCCGCGCTTGGAGTGCAGGCGCGCCATCAGCAGGATGCGCCGTTGCGTCGCATTTACTGCCGGACCGTCTGCCGTTGCAGGATGTTGGAAAACTCTTCCATGAAGCTCTCGAAACGGATCGCGAGGCGATCGATGTCGTGCGAATAGCGGTTGTAGGCCACTACCGCCGGGATCGCCGCGAACAGGCCGATGGCGGTGGCGATCAGTGCTTCGGCGATGCCGGGCGCGACCTGCGCCAGCGTCGCCTGCTGCACGTTGGCGAGGCTCCTGAAGGCGTGCATGATCCCCCACACCGTGCCGAACAAGCCCACGTAGGGGCTCACCGAACCGGTCGACGCGAGGAACGCGAGATGGCGCTCGAGGTGGTCCATTTCGCGCTGGTAGGTGGCGCGCATGGCGCGGCGCGCCCCGTCCACCATGGTCGAAGCATCGGTGCCGCGCTGCGCGCGCAGCTTGGTGAACTCCCGGTAGCCGGCCTCGAAGATGCGCTCCAGGCTGCCGATCGTATGGCGGTTGTTGACCGCGCCCTGGTAGAGCGCGTTGATGTCGTTGCCGCTCCAGAATTCGCGCTCGAATTTCTCGGTCTGCTCGCGCGCGCTGCCGATCGTCATCCACTTGCGGAAGATGAACATCCAGGACATGAACGACACCGCCAGCAGCAACAGTATCACCGCCTTCACCACCAGCGAGGCATTGAGGATCAGGTGCCAGAGTTCCAGGTCCTGCGTGATGTTCATATCAAGTCCGGCTCGGGTCGGATGGCGACAGCAGATCCTGCGCCCCAGCGGGTGCGGTGATGCCGAAGTGGCGGTAGGCGCTGAGGGTCGCCGTGCGCCCGCGCGGCGTGCGCTGCAGGTAGCCGCACTGGATCAGGTAGGGTTCGATCACATCCTCGATGGTGTCGGCTTCCTCGCCGACGACGTGGGCGAGATTCTCCAGCCCCACCGGGCCGCCCGAAAATTTCTCGATCACCGCGAGCAGCAGCTTGCGGTCCATCAGGTCGAGGCCGAGCGCGTCCACATCGAGCATCTTCAGCGCCGCATCGGCGACCGGCCGCGAAACCTTGCCGTCGGCCTTCACCTCGGCGTAGTCCCGGACCCGGCGCAGCAGGCGATTGGCGATGCGCGGCGTGCCGCGCGATCGGCGCGCGATCTCGACCGCGCCGTCCTTGTCCAGCGCGACCTTCAGCAGGCCGGCGGAGCGGCGCACGATGGTCGCGAGCTCGTCCTGGTTGTAGAACTCCAGCCGCGCCACGATGCCAAAGCGATCGCGCAGGGGATTGGTGAGCATGCCGGCGCGCGTGGTCGCGCCCACCAGCGTGAAGGGCGGCAGGTCCAGCTTGATCGAGCGCGCCGCCGGACCTTCGCCGATCATGATGTCGATCTGGTAGTCCTCCAGCGCCGGGTAGAGGATCTCCTCGACGATCGGCGACAGGCGGTGGATCTCGTCGATGAAGAGCACGTCCTTCGGCTCGAGGTTGGTGAGGATCGCGGCGAGGTCGCCGGGTCGCTCCAGTACCGGCCCGGAGGTCTGGCGCAGGTTCACGCCCATCTCCCTGGCGAGGATGTGCGCGAGCGTGGTCTTGCCCAGGCCCGGCGGGCCGAACAGCAGCACGTGATCCAGCGCCTCGCCGCGGCCGCGCGCCGCCTGGATGAAAATCTCGAACTGGCCGCGGATCTTGTCCTGCCCTACATACTCGGCGAGCGTCGCCGGGCGCAAGCTTCGTTCGATCTGCTCTTCCTGCACCGAGGAAGGCTTGGTGGAGATCAGGCGATCGGTTTCCACGGCCATGCCCCGCATCTTACCTACCTATTACCGGCCTCCCGCTGGCGACTAGCACCAGGGCGCTAGCGCTGTTTTCGTTTTCACCAAGAATTGAAAATAACGCTCGTGCTTATTAGCGGGGGCGAAAGTAAGGCCCGACCGGTCTGGTGGAGCTTTGAAAGCTTTCTTGCTTTTCTCCGGAGGCTTTGAAAGAATTTGGCGTTTTCCTTTAAAAGCCTGGTGAGGCTTTTAAAATAACCTTAAGAGCGCCTTATCCATTGAATCCTAAGGACTTTAGGGCCAAGGAAGCAGGGCAGATCGTCCAGGCGGCCGGGGGTTACTGGGCCTTCGTGCCTGCCGCTCTGCCGCCCAAGCTTGCCTACGATACAGAGCTGGTAACGCTGATCTCCCGCGCGGACGCGGCGCTCTCGGAGCTCTCCGGCGTCGGGCGGCTGCTGCCCGACCCGCATTTGCTCATCGCGCCCTGGATGGCGCGCGAAGCGGTCCTGTCCTCGCGCATCGAAGGCACGCGCGCCAGTATTTCGGACGTGCTGATCGACAAAGTGGGCGGCGAGCGCGTCGGCGCGAAGCCGCCCGATGATCTTGGCGAGGTGCGCAACTATATCGTCGCGCTGGAGCACGGCATGCAGCGGCTGCCGAAGCTCCCCTTGTCGCTGCGCCTGATACGCGAAATCCACGCGAAGCTCATGAAGAGAGTGCGCGGGGACAAGGCGACGCCAGGAGAGTTCCGGCGCTCGCAGAACTGGATCGGAGCGGAAGGAAGCACACCCACCACCGCCGCGTACGTGCCGCCGCCGGTCGCACATATGCATGAGTGCCTCGACGACTGGGAGAAGTTCCTGCATCAGCGCGGCACGATGCCGGATCTCGTCCAGTGCGCCCTGATGCACGAACAGTTCGAGGCGATTCACCCGTTCCTGGACGGCAACGGCAGGGTCGGACGCCTGCTGATCACGCTCTTTCTCATGGAGCGAGGCAGGCTGTCGCAGCCGCTGCTGTACCTCTCCGACTACATCGACAAGCATCGCGGCGACTACTACGACCTGCTGCAGCGTGTGCGGACGCACGGCGACTGGGATTCCTGGCTGCGCTACTTCATCAACGGGGTGCAAGTCATCGCGGCGGATGCTGTCAAGCGCACGACCCACGTGATCGAAATGCGCGAGAACTTCAGGAAGCGCGTGGGCGACAAGGCGAGAGCGCTCGCCCTGGTCGACCAGCTCTTCACCAACCCCTATGTGACCGTGGCGCATGCGATGGAAGCGCTCGGCGTCACCTACCCAACCGCGCTCAAAGTCATCGATTTGCTGGTCGAACGCAAGCTGATTCAAAAGCTGGGCGAGCGCCGTTGGGGCAAGCTGTACGTGTGCAAGCCGGTACTGGAAGCGATCGAGCAGATCAGGTAAAGCCTGCTTTACTTGCAAAGTGCCAGGTAAAGGGAAGCGCTCTATCTTTTACTAGGTCATCCCTTCGCCAACGACTTCAGCGCCGCGCGGATGCCCTCGGTCAGCGCGAGTCCGGAAGGCAGGCCCTTGACCGCGGCGAGCGCCTCTTTTTCGCTGTAGCCGAGGCCGAGCAGTGCGTTGAGCACGTCGTTTCCCGTGCCGCGCTTGGTCTCCGAAGGCACCGCGTCTGCCAGCTTGCCCTTCAGCTCCAGCAGCAGGCGCTCGGCGGTCTTTTTGCCGATGCCCGGAACCCTGGTCAGGCGCGCCGGTTCCTGCAGCGTCACCGCCTGGGCGAGCTCGGCGACCGACAGCCCCGACAGCACCGCGAGCGCGGTGCGCGCCCCGACGCCGGAAATCCGGATCAGCTGGCGAAACGCGCTGCGTTCCTCGACGCTCGCAAAACCATAGAGCACATGCGCGTCCTCGCGCACCACGAGATGCGTGTGCAGCGTCACCGCTTCGCCGGTCGCCGGCAGATTGAAGAAGGTGCTCATCGGCACGTCGATCTCGTAGCCGACGCCGGCCACATCGAGCAGCACCTGCGGAGGATGTTTTGCCGTGAGTTTCCCGGTTAGACGGCCGATCACTTCAAGCGGCCCTTCCGGTATGCAAGCCCTTTGGTAGAAAAACCTCCCAGTTGCCCCCCATGCGCGTGGCAGATCGCGCAGGCGAGCGCATCGGCGGCGTCGGGGCTGGGGTCTCCGGGCAGTGCGAGCAGCCGCTTGACCATGTGCTGCACCTGTTCTTTTTGGGCGTGGCCCTTGCCGACCACGGCCTGCTTGACCTGCAGCGCAGTGTACTCCGCCACCGGCAGACCGGCGATCACCGCGGCGCAGATCGCGCTGCCGCGCGCCTGGCCGAGCAGCAGCGTGGACTGCGGGTTGACGTTGACGAACACTTTCTCGATGGCGACCTGCCCGGGCCGGTTAGCGGCGATCACCTCGCCGATCCCCTCCAGGATCACCTTCAGCCGCGCGGCCAGCTCGCCGCCGCCGGAGCGCACGCAGCCGCTGGTGATGTAGCGCAGCTTGCCACCGGACTGCTCGATGACCCCGAAACCTGTTACACGCAGACCCGGATCGATGCCTAGTATCCTCACTCTTCGAGGACCGCCGTGGTGTAGACGTTCTGCACGTCGTCCAGCTCTTCGAGCGCGTCCAGCAGCGCGCGCATCCTTTCGGCCTCCGCGCCGGCAAGCGCGGTCTCGTTCAGGGCCTTCATGGTGACTTCGGCGGCATCGGGTTTCAAGCCGGACTTCTCCAGCGCTGTTTTCACTCTATCGAAGTCCGCCGGCGCGCAGATGGTTTCGATCGAGCCGTCCGTGTTCGCCACCACATCCTCGGCGCCCGCCTCCAGCGCCGCCTCCATCACCTTTTCTTCGCTCGCGCCGGGCGCGAACACGAACTGGCCGCAATGCTTGAACAGGAACGCCACCGCGCCGTCGGCGCCGATGTTGCCGCCGTTCTTGGTGAAGGCGTGGCGCACTTCCGCGATCGTGCGCGTGCGGTTGTCGGTGAGGCAGTCGACCATCACCGCGGCGCCGCCCGGACCGTAGCCCTCGTAGCGCGACTCCTCGTAGGACGCGCCCGCCAGTTCGCCGGTGCCGCGCTGGATCGCGCGCGCGACGCTGTCCTTGGTCATGTTGGCGTCGCGCGCCTTGTCGAGCATCAGGCGCAGCTTCGGGTTGCCGCCCGGATCGCCACCGCCGTGTTTTGCCGCGACGGTAATCTCCTTGATCAGGCGCGTGAACACCTTGCCCTTCTTCGCATCCGTGGCGGCCTTGCGGTGCTTGATGTTCGCCCATTTGCTGTGCCCGGCCATGCGATAATTTTACCGTCATGGCCGAGCCTCTCCTCGTAGCGAAAAGCGGCAAAACTGAACTTCACCTCCTGCCCGCGCTCGCCAACCGCCACGGCCTGATCACCGGCGCCACCGGCACCGGCAAGACCGTCACGCTGCAGGCGCTCGCGCAGCAGCTCTCGGCGATCGGCGTGCCGGTAGTGATGGCGGATGTGAAAGGCGATCTGTCCGGCATGGCAAACGCGGGTGGCGCGAATCCCAAGGTCGCCGAACGCGCGAAGAGCCTGAAGCTCGAACTCGCCTACGCCGCCTGCCCGGTCGTGTTCTGGGACGTATTCGGCGAGAGCGGCCATCCGGTGCGCGCGACGATCTCCGACATGGGCCCGCTGCTGCTCGCGCGCCTGCTGGGCCTGAATGACACGCAGGAAGGCGTGTTGAGCCTGGTCTTCAAGATCGCCGACGATGCGGGCCTGTTACTGCTCGATGCCAAGGATCTGCGTGCGATGCTGCAGTTCGTAGGCGACAACGCGCAGAAATTCACCACAGAGTACGGCAACGTTTCCGCAGCGTCGATCGGCGCGATCCAGCGCGGGCTGCTCGCGCTGGAAAACCAGGGCGCGGACCGTTTTTTCGGCGAGCCGATGCTGAATATCGCCGACCTGATGCAAGCCGAAGCGGGCAAAGGCGTGGTCAACATCCTCGCCGCCGACAAGCTGATGAATTCGCCCAAGCTCTACGCGACGTTCCTGCTGTGGATGCTCGCCGAGCTGTTCGAGCAGCTGCCCGAGGTCGGCGACCCTGACAAGCCGAAGCTCGTCTTCTTCTTCGACGAGGCGCACCTCCTCTTCAACGACGCGCCCAAGGCATTGCTGGAAAAAATCGAGCAGGTGGTGCGCCTGATCCGCTCGAAGGGCGTCGGCGTCTACTTCGTCACGCAGAACCCGCTCGACATTCCGGAGTCGGTGCTCGGCCAGCTCGGCAACCGGGTGCAGCACGCGCTGCGCGCGTTTACGCCTAAGGACCAGAAAGCGGTGAAGTCCGCGGCAGAAACGATGCGCCCGAACCCGAAGCTCAAGATCGACCAGGCGATCACCGAGCTTGGCGTCGGCGAAGCGCTGGTTTCCTTCCTGGATGAAAAGGGCCGGCCCAGCGTCACCGAGCGCGCGTTCGTCGTGCCGCCGGGAAGCCAGCTGGGTCCGCTCAGCGCGGACCAGCGCCGCAAGGCGATCGCCGCCTCGTCCATTGCCGGCCACTACGAGAAAGCCGTGGACCGCGAATCGGCCTATGAGAAGCTGAAAAGCCGTGCTGAGGAAAAGCAGACTGGGCTTCACGCGGAAGCGTCAAAGCCCGAGGCAACGCCCGCTGCGCCCAGCGTCCTGCAGGATTTGCTGTTCGGCAGGACCGGCCCGCGCGGCGGCCAGCGCGACGGCCTGGCGCAGACGCTTGCCAAGAGCGCCGTGCGCACCATCGGTTCCTCGGTGGGGCGGGAAATCATCCGCGGAGTGCTTGGGTCCATCCTCGGCAAGCGGCGTTGAGCGGCAGCTACGGGGTCGAGGGTAGTGCCTGTCGGGCTGAAGCTAGCGCCTATCGGCTTGGGGGCATCGCGTTTGCCCTCGCCGGCACGATCGCGTTTGCCTTCCGGCCTGTCCTGATCAAGCTGGGCTACAACGCGCATCCCGTTAGTGCCACAACTCTGCTGTTCCTGCGCATGACGCTGTCGCTGCCGTTTTTCCTCGCGATGGCCTGGTGGGTGCGCCGCAGTGGTCCTGCTATCGCGCCGATCGCGCGGCGCGACTGGCTCGGCATCGTCGGCCTGGGTTTCCTCGGCTACTACCTCGCCAGCCTGCTCGATTTCCTCGGTTTGCAGTACATATCGGCGGGCATCGGGCGGCTGATCATGTTTCTCTATCCGACTCTGGTGGTCGTCCTGAGTGCAATCTTCTTGAACAAGAATCCAACCCTAAAAGGAATTGCCGCACTCGCCATTACCTACACCGGGATCGCGCTGGTCCTCGCGAACCAGATTTCCTCGGCCCAGGAAAACCGCCTGTTCGTGTTCGGCGCACTGCTGATCTTCGCCTCGGCGGCGTGCTACTCGGTGTATCTGGTCACCGGCAGCCAGCTGGTGCAGCGCGTCGGCAGCGCCCGCTTCACCGCCTATACCATGATCGTGTCCGCCGTGCCGGCGATCATCCAGTTTGCGGTCCTGGAGACGCCTGCGGCCCTGCAGCTGCCGGCGCAACTGTGGTGGATCGCGGTGCTGCTCGCCACCGCCTGCACCGTGCTGCCGGTGTTCCTGGTCGCCGAGGCGCTCAAGCGCATCGGCGCCAACCATTTCGCTCTGATCGGCGCTCTCGGGCCCGTGACTACGGTGCTCGCGGATTTCTTTCTGCTCGAAGGTGCGCTGAGCGCGGTGCAGGTTCTGGGCGGCGCGCTGGTGATCTCCGGCGTGCTGCTGGTTTCCGTCAAAAGGAGCTGAACATGGATCTGGGCATCAAGGGCAAGAACGCGCTAGTCTGCGCCGCCTCCAGGGGCCTGGGCAAGGGCTGCGCGCTGGCGCTCGCTGGCGAGGGTGTCGATCTCGTCATCACGGCGCGCGGTAAGGACGCGCTTGAAGAAACTGCGAAGGAAATTCGTAAAAAGTACAACGTGAATGTCACCGCCGTCGCCGGCGATATCACCACGCCGGAAGGCCGCGCCGCGGCGCTCGCCGCCTGCCCGAACCCCGACATCCTGGTCAACAACGCGGGCGGCCCGCCGCAGGGCGACTTTCGCAGCTGGTCGCGCGAAGACTGGATCAAGGCGCTGGATGCCAACATGCTCACGCCGATCGAGCTCATCAAGGCGACCGTCGACGGCATGATCGCGCGCAAGTTCGGCCGCATCGTCAACATCACCTCCGGCGCGGTGAAGATGCCGATCCCGGAGCTCGGCCTCTCCAGCGGCGCGCGCACCGGGCTCACCGGCTTCGTCGCCGGGCTCGCGCGCCAGACAGTGGCGCACAACGTCACTATCAACAGCCTGCTGCCCGGGCCGTTCGACACCGACCGCCTGCGCGGCAACTTCATTTTCAACGCGAAGAAGCTCGGCAAGACCGTGGAGGAGCTCGCCAGGGCGCGCGCCGACGGCAATCCGGCCAAGCGCTTCGGCACCATCGAGGAATTCGGCGCCGCCTGCGCCTTCCTCTGCAGCGCGCACGCCGGCTTCATCACCGGCCAGAACCTGCTGATCGACGGCGGGGCCTATCCGGGTACCCTATAGGGGTGAACCGGCGGGAGTTCCTGAGCGCGATCGCCGCGGCAGCCGCCTGCGGCGCGCCGCTAGGCGCACCTCGCGCCCAGGTTGCGCGGGCGTTGTACGACCTGCCGCGCTACGGCAACGTCAGTCTGCTGCATTTCACCGATTGCCACGCGCAGCTGCTGCCGGCCTACTTTCGCGAACCGAGTGCCAACATCGGCGTCGGTGAGGCGGCGGGCCGCGCACCGCATCTGGTTGGCGAGCACCTGCTGCGGCGCGCCGGCATCGCCCCCGGCGGCCTAGAAGCACACGCGTTCACCCATCTCGATTTCGAAGCGGCGGCGCGCCGCTATGGCAAGGTCGGCGGCTTCGCGCACCTCGCCACGCTGCTGAAGCAGCTGCGCGCTTCTCGACCGGGCGCGCTGCTGCTCGACGGCGGCGACACCTGGCAAGGCTCGGCGACCTCGCTGTGGACGCGCGGCCAGGACATGGTCGAGGCGCAGAAGCAGCTCGGTGTCGAGATCATGACGGCGCACTGGGACTTCACCTACGGCGCCGAACGCCTCCAGGAAATCGTAAGGAAGGACTTTGCGGGCCGCATCGAGTTCCTCGCGCAGAACGTGAAGACGGTGGATTTCGGCGACCCGGTGTTCAAGCCCTACGTCCTGCGCGAGATGAGCGGCGTGCCGGTGGCGGTCATCGGCCAGGCCTTTCCCTACACGCCGATCGCCAATCCGCGGCACTTCGTCGCGCAGTGGACTTTCGGCATCCAGGAAAGCGGGCTGCAGAAAATCGTCGAGGAAGTCCGCGCCAGGGGCGCGCGCGCCGTGGTGCTGCTCTCGCACAACGGCATGGACGTGGACCTGAAGCTCGCCGGCCGCGTGCGCGGCATCGACGCCATCCTCGGCGGCCACACGCACGACGGCGTGCCGCTGCCGCTGGTCGTTGCCAACGGCGGCGGCAAGACCATCGTCGCGAACTCGGGCTCGAACGGCAAATTCCTTTCCGTTCTCGATCTTGAAGTGAAAGGCGCGGCGGTAACGGACTTCCGCTACCGGCTGCTGCCGGTGTTCGCCAACCTCCTCCCACCCGATCCGGCAATGCAGGCACTCATCGAGCGCGTGCGCGCGCCCTACAAGGCCAGGCTCGAGGAGCCGCTCGCGGTCACCGAGGGCCTGCTCTACCGCCGCGGCAACTTCAACGGCAGCTTCGATCAGCTGATCCTCGATGCGCTGATGACGGTGAAGAACGCTGAAATCGGCTTTTCGCCTGGCTTTCGCTGGGGCACCACACTGCTGCCCGGCCAGCCGATCCTGCGCGAGCAGCTGATGGACCAGACCGCCATCACCTATCCCCAAGTGACGCTGAACGAGATCAGCGGCGCGGACATCAAGGCGATCCTGGAAGACGTCTGCGACAACCTGTTCAACCCGGACCCCTACCTGCAGCAGGGCGGCGACATGGTGCGCGTGGGCGGCATGTCTTACGCCTGCGAACCAATGGCGAGGATGGGCTCGCGGATTTCGGACCTGAGAATTCAGGGAAAACCAATTGCAGCCGGCAAGCGCTACAAGGTGGCGGGCTGGGCGCCGGTCGCGGAAAGGGCAGAAGGCGAGCCGGTCTGGGAAGTCGTCGAGCGCTACCTCAAAGACAGGAAAACCATATCGCCGCGGGTGCTCAACGTTCCGCGCCTGATCGGGATGGAACGAAATCCCGGACTGGCGTAAGGTTCGAGCCTACGCAAGGAGGCTGCGGATGAAAACCCTGCTGGCATTGATTGCCGTCGCAACATTCGCGCTGGCCGGCTGCGCGAGCACCGGGGACCAGGTCGGGCCTGACAAGGTCGTCTATCACCTCAACTCGGGGCTGGAGCAGGCCAGCAACGGCCTGCGCAACATCCGCAACCATCTCGAGGTCAACCCGAAGGCGCAGATCGTCGTGGTCGCGCACGCGCAGGGCGTGGACTACCTGATGAAGGGCAAGAAGGACGCCAACGGCAATCCCTACGAAACCATCGTGCAGGACCTGAAGGGCCAGGGCGTGCGCTTCGATGTCTGCCAGATCACGCTACGCAACCGCAAGCTGACGAAGGACCAGTTCATCGAGGAATCGACCTGGGTGCCCTCGGGCGTGGCCGAGATCACGCGCCTGCAGCAGCGCGAAGGCTACGCCTACCTGCGGCCCTAGTCAGGCTACCGGGACGAGCGTGCGCAGCAGCTCTTCCTGCACCACGCGCCCTTTGCCGCGCCGCGGGGCGGGCGCCTCGTAGCTGCCCTCGGAATTCATCACCCAGGCCTGGCCGGCGTCCTCGAGGTAGGCCTGCAGGCCTTCGCGGACGACCCGTGCTTTGAGCGCCGGATCAAGCACCGGGAAGGCAAGCTCGATGCGGCGGAAGAAGTTGCGGTCCATCCAGTCGGCGCTGGAAAGGTAGAGGTCTTCGGCGCCCTCGTTATGGAAGCAGAACAGGCGCGTGTGCTCGAGGAAGCGCCCGACCACCGAGCGCACGCGGATGTTCTCCGAGAGGCCGGCGACCCCGGGACGCAGCGCGCAGACGCCGCGGATCAGCAGGTCGATCTGCACTCCGGCCTGCGAAGCCGCGTAGAGCTCCTCGATCAGCTCGGGTTCGAGCAGCGCGTTCATTTTCGCCATGATGCGCGCCGGCTTGCCCTCTTTCGCCAGGCGCGCTTCGTTCCTGACCGCGGCGACCACGCGCTTGTGCAGAGTGAAGGGCGAGAGCCACAGGTGCTTCATGCGGCTGGAGCGGCCCAGGCCGGTCAGCTGCTTGAAGACGTCGTTGACGTCGGAGCAGATTTCCTCATTTGCGGTCAGCAGGCCGAAGTCGGTGTACTGGCGCGCCGTGCGCGGATGGTAGTTGCCGGTGGCCAGGTGCGCGTAGCGCCGCAGCACGCTGCCCTGCGGGCCGTCCTCGCGCCGCACCACCAGCGCCATCTTGGCGTGGGTCTTGTGGCCGACCACGCCGTAGACCACGTGCGCGCCCACTTCCTCGAGGCGCGATGCCCAGGTGATGTTCACTTCCTCGTCGAAGCGCGCCATCAGTTCCACCACCACCGTGACTTCCTTGCCGCGCTTGGCCGCCTCGATCAGGATCTCCATCAGTTCGGAGTCCGTGCCGGTGCGGTACACGGTCTGCTTGATCGCAATAACGCGCGGATCGGTCACCGAAGTGCGGATGAAATCGAGCACCGGAGCGAACGACTCGTAGGGATGGTGCAGCAGCACGTCCTGCTTTTTCAGCACCGCGTAGATGTCCTTCTGGCCGACCAGCGCGGGCGGCGGTGCGGGCTGGAATACCGGATATTTCAGTTCGGGCCGGTCCACGCGGTCGGTCACCTCGCGCAGCCGGTACAGGTTCACCGGGCCATCCACGCGGTACAGGTCGGATTCCGACAGGCCGAACTGCTGCAGCAGGAAGTCCACCGTCTGCTGCGAGCAATTATCCGCCACCTCCAGCCGCACCCCGTCGCCGAAGTGGCGCTGCAGCAGCTCGCCCTGGATGGCGATGCGCATGTTCTTGATTTCTTCCTCGTCGACGAACAGGTTCGAATTGCGCGTGACGCGGAACTGGTGGCAGCCCTTCACCTCCATGCCGGAGAACAACTCGTCCACGTGCGCGTGCAGGATCGAGGACAGGAACACGAACGCATACTCGGCGCCAGCGACATCGGCCGGCAGGCGGATGACCCGCGGCAGCGCGCGCGGCGCCTGCACGATGGCGGCGCGCGATTTGCGGCCGAAGGAATCGCGGCCCTCGAGCTCGATGGCGAGGTTGAGCGACTTGTTGAGCACGCGCGGGAACGGATGCGCCGGATCGAGGCCGATCGGCGTGAGCACCGGCAGGAGTTCGCGCATGAAATAGTCGCGAATCCAGGCACGCTGCGGCTCGGTCCAGTCTTCGCGGCGCGGGAAGATCACGCCCTGCTTCGCCAGCGCGGGCAGCAGCACGCCGTTCAGCAGGCGGTACTGCTCGCCCACCAGCGCGTGCGCCTGCGCCGAGACCAGCTCGTAAACTTCCGCCGGACTGCGGCCGTCCGGGCTGGTTCCCTTGATGCCGATCTTGATCTGCTCTTTCAGCCCGGCGACGCGGATTTCGAAGAATTCGTCCAGGTTGGAAGAGACGATGGTGAGAAAGCGCAGCCGCTCGAGCAGCGGCACCGAATCGTCCGCCGCCTGCGCCAGCACGCGGCGGTTGAATTCGAGCAGGCCCAGCTCCCGGTTCAGGAAATGCGACGGCTGGAGATTCTTCTTGACCATGGGAACAGGGGGAAAGCGGGGACTGCGGCCTCTTGATAGACCAGCCTACACGACAATTGTTGCGGCAGTATGAAAGCCCTCGAATCCGCGACTTGCCGAGTTATCCACAGGGTGTAAGCTGAGACTCTGCGATGGCCCGTCCCGATCTGCTTGCCGCGGTCGATCTCGGCTCGAACAGCTTCCACCTCCAGGTCGGGCGCGTGGTTGGCGGCCAGATCTATCCGCTGGATACGCTGCGCGAGGTGGTGCGGCTGGGCGCCGGCCTCACCCCCGAGAAGCGCATCGACCGGGCCACCCAGACGCGCGCGCTTGAAGCGCTGCAGCGCATCGGTGAGCGGCTGCGCGGCCTGCCGCGCAGCGCGGTGCGCGCGGTCGGCACCAACACGCTGCGGGTAGCGAAAAACGCGCCGCAGTTCCTGCGCGATGCGCGCGCCGCGCTGGGTTTTCCGATCGAGGTGATCGCCGGCCGGGAGGAAGCGCGCCTGATCTACCTCGGAGTCGCGAACTCCATGCCGCCGTCGGCGCAAAACCGGCTGGTAGTGGACATTGGCGGCGGTTCGACAGAATTCATCATCGGCAGGGGGCTCGAGCCGTTGCTCACCGAGAGCCTCTACATGGGCTGCGTCAGCTACAGCCTGGCCTATTTCCCCGATGGCAGGGTAGAGAAATCCCGCATGAAAAAGGCCGAGCTCGCCGCGCGCCAGGAGCTTGCCGGCATGGTGCGCGAGTACCGCGACCTGGGCTGGCAGGAGGCGGTCGGCTCTTCGGGCACGGTGCGCGCGCTGGAAACCATCCTGCGCGAGAACGGCTACACCGAGGACGGCATCACGCTCGAGGGCCTGGAGCGCCTGAAAAGCCTGCTGATCAAGCACGAGCGCGCGGATCCCGACCGCGTCGCGGGCCTGCGCAAGGACCGCGCGCCGGTGCTGCCGGGCGGCCTCGCCATCATGCTCGCCGCATTTTCCGAGCTCGGCATCGAGCGCATGGCCGTGTCCGACGGCGCCTTGCGGCACGGCGTGCTCTACGACCTGCTCGGGCGCGTGCAGCACCACGACATGCGCGAGGCCACTGTCGCCCAGTTCATGCGCCGCTACCACGTCGACGCCGCGCAAGCAGACAGGGTCAGGGCTCTTGCTCTTTCTATCTTTGATCTCCTCAACCCGGAACAGATGGAAAACAACCCCGACAGACTTCAGCTCGACTGGGCGGCGCGCCTCGCCGAGATCGGGCTGTCGGTGGCGCACGCCCAGTACCACAAGCATTCGGCCTACATCCTGCAGAACGCCGACATGCCCGGTTTCTCGCGCATGGAGCAACAGCGCCTGGCGCGCATCGTGCTCGCGCACCGCGGCAAGCTCGGCAAGATGCGCGACGAGGGGCTGGAGGGCGGCGACTGGACGCTGGTGTTCGCGCTGCGGATTGCGGCCCTCGTGCTGCGCAACCGCACCGTCGCGCGCTTTCCGTTGCTGCGCGTGGCGGGCGACGAGGCAGGCTACGCGCTCGACCTGCCGCAGGCTTGGCTGGAGGAAAACCCGCTCGCGGCGGCCGCGCTGGAAACCGAGACCGGGCACTGGAAGGCGGTGGACCTGCGCTTCTCGGTCCACAGCCTGTCGGAGAAGAAAGTCGCTCAGCTCCGCGGCTAGATTTTCCTGTTCATCCGGGATTTCCGTGGGGAGGCGCGCCTCACAGCCCCCAGGCAAGCGCCGCCGCCGGCGCGTCGGTATCCGTTGCCGCCTGCGCGAGGCGGCAGTAGCGGCTGCGATGGAAGATCAGCGGTTCGCCCGCGCCGGCGACGCGCAGCGCGAGCACGCGGCCGACCACGATGCCGTGGTCGCCCGCATCATGGCTCGCCTCGGCCTCGCACTCGAAGCAGACGATCGCCTCGTCGAGCAGCGGGACGCCGGTTTTGCCGATGGTGTAGGCGACATCCGCCCACTTCTGCTCGCCCTTGCGGGCAAAGCGCTCCGACAGCGACTGCTGCTCGACCGCAAGCACGCTGGCGGAAAAGTAGCGCGCGCCGGCGTATACGGCGTAGGCGGAGAGCCCCTTTGCCGGGCAGTACATCACCAGCGGCGGGTCGATGGACACCGAGGCGAAGGAATTGACGGTCATGCCGACCAGCGAGCCGTCGGCGGCGCGGGCACCGATGATCGCCACCCCGGTCGCAAACTGGCCGAACGCGCGCCGCAACAGCGGCGCGTCCAGCCGGTGTCGCAGCTCGCCCACCGGCGGCGGCATGAATTCGCGTTCACTCATAGGGCGCTCCTCGCATGCTAGGGCGCGCTCGCGCGCAGCCGCTCATAAACCGCCATCCCGCGCCGCACGCCCTCACGCGCGGCGATCACGTCGAACCAGCGCTCTAGCCGCGGGAAATCGGCGAGCGAGTAACCGAGCGTGTGAATCCAGGAACGGCACCACGGCCAGTTACAGATGTCGGCGATGCTGTAGTCCTCGCCGGCAAGCCAGGCGGACTCCCCGAGCCGCGTTTCGAGCACGCCGAGGAGGCGTTTCGATTCGTCCTCGTAGCGCCGGATCGCGTAGTTTAGCTTCTCCGGGGCGGAGGACTTGAAGTGGTGCAGCTGGCCGAACATCGGCCCGGTATTGGCCAGCTGAAACATCACCCACTGAATCGCGAGGTAGCGGCCCTCCGCATCGCGCGGCAGGAAGCGCCCGGTCTTCTCGGCGAGGTAGATGAGAATGGCGCCCGATTCAAACAACGTGAGCGAGCGGCCCGCCGGCCCGTCGGGATCGACGATCGCCGGGATCTTGGCGTTCGGGTTGATGCGCAGGAACTCGGGCGAATACTGTTCGCGCTTGCCGAGCCGCACCGGCACGACCTCATATAAGAGGCTGCACTCCTCCAGCATGATGTGCAGCTTGTTGCCGTTCGGCGTTGCCCAAGTGTAGAGCTTGATCACGCGCGGCCCCGTTAAGGCGTTACCGACCGCTCGGTTTCGCCCGGCTCGGGCCGGATGGCCGATCGATCCCACGACGGCCGGGCCTTCGCCCGCGCCATGAACGCGCCCACGCGGGGAAAGCGTTGGTAAAGATCGTTCACGCCGATCGCCGGGAACATCTCCAGGCGGGGCGCAAGCGCGATGTCGGCCAGCGTGAATTCTTCGCCGCAGAGCCATACCCGCCCGTCGCCAAGCCGCTCTTCCATGCAGCCGATTTTTTCGAACAGGAGCTGTTTCTTCTCTTCGACCAACGCATCGTTGCGCGGCGTAGTGAGCACCTGCACGGCGATGCCGGCGTAGGCCTCGTTGGGCGTGCGTTTGGCGATCTCGGCGCGCAGCTGCTCGGCGGACAGGCCGGTGCCTTTGAGGCGGTCCTTGGCCATGGTCTCGTAGACGGCGTCGCGAAACGGCTTGCCCCAGTCGCTCTCGAACGCGAACCACATGCGCATCTGCGCCTGGCCCCAAGCATCCTTTGGCACCAGGGGCGGCTCGGGGAAACGCGCCTCCAGGTACTCGTTGATCACATTCGATTCGTACAGCACGCGTTCGCCGTCCAGCAGGGTCGGGACCAGCCCGGTCGGGTTGAGCTTCAGATACCAGGGCTCCTTCTGGTCCATCAGCGCCAGGTTCATCCATTTGATGCGGAACGGCACGCGCTTCTCGATCAGCACCATCCTCACCCGTCTCGGGCTCGGCACGCCGGCCGCGTCGTACAGAACGATGTCTGCCATTGCCATCTCCTTGGAAGTACCTGCCTGGCCCATCGCCTCGCTCAGGCTGCGCTCCTGCGCGCTACGACCTGGGCAGCGGTCGGCACGTCGTAGCTCGCCATCAACCCGTCCACGATGTCGTCGAACTCCTTCCACGGGCACTCGCGGAACGCATGGCTGCGCACGATGAACGAGGCCCCTGCGTAAAACTTCTCGTACTGCAGGTGGCGGCCGGCGAACTCGGAGCCGACCAGGTCCCAGGCCAGCTTGAACAGCTTCATACGCGTCACCGCGTCGGATTGCGGCGTCTGGAAATACTGCGTGAAATAGCGCGCGAGACTCTCATCGTGCATCACGCTGATGTCCGCCGGCATCTGGAACACCCCGCCCCCGCACAGTTCGCGCAGCACGTCGATGAACTGCGAATAATTCTGTGTGGACCATTCGAGCGCCGCGTACATCATGCGCCGGTTGAAGCACGCATGGCCCTCGGGCCAGCTCTCGAACGCATTGATCTGCCCGTTCACCATGCCCGCGATCGTGCCCTCGATCGAGGCCAT
>Ga0247727_10005598_pt1 | contig 25325 bp, 22 predicted proteins | sample WisWelCaveWW1625_FD_202498 | JGI IMG/M metagenome (GOLD analysis project Ga0247727, IMG submission 202498) | Biofilm microbial communities from Wishing Well Cave, Virginia, United States - WW16-25 | ecosystem: Environmental > Aquatic > Deep subsurface > Groundwater > Cave microbial mat | place...
CCTGACGACCCGCGCTGTCGCACGGTCTGTGACGACCTCGGCTTGATCGGTCTGTCAGGCCCCGGTTGATGATGTGCGGTATCATTCTGCCTCCCGGCGAAAGATACAAGGCTTGGAAGCGGCCTGTCGCCTTTCTATTTTTTATTTGTTGGGGACTCTCTTCTTCCAGGGTGGCCTGGTTGTTCCCTAACTGCGCGCGTCCAACGAGGGCCTTCCGAGGCCGCGCGTTGCGCGAGCAAGGGGAATAACCAGGCCGCCCGTTCTTCCATCGTCAGCCGTTGTTTTGTTCAGGGTACGGATCGAGGGGGAGAAGGTTACTCTTGAGGTTCCGCTCCGCCTTCCCACAGCTTGACGGTCCGGTCCCAGGAGGCGCTGGCAAGCCTGCGGCCGTCGGGCGAAAAGGCGAGGCCCCGCACGGCGCCGGCGTGGCCCTTCAGCGTGCGGACCAGCCGGCCCGTGGCGATCTCCCAGAACTTGATCGTCTGATCGTCGCTGCCGCTGACCAGCACCGTCCCATCCGGCGACATGGCGAGCGCGCGCACCCATCCGGAGTGGCCCTTCAGCGTCCGGAGCTCGGTCAGCTGCGGCATCTCGAAGAATTTGATGGTGGTGTCGCGGCTGCCGCTCACCAGGGTTTTCCCGTCCGGGGTAAAGGTCATCGCGCCGATCCAATAGTCCATCGGTTTTTGAAATCCGCCGTCGTCCTCGATGAAGTAGCCGCGGGTTTCCGTCGAGTCTTCGGCGTCTTCCTTCCAATGCCCGGTGCAGACGAGTTTTTCCTCTCCGCTCGGGAGGACCTCCCAGAGCTTGACCTGGCCGATGTCATTGCCGCTGGCGAGGTGGACGCCGTCGGGTGAAAAGGCCACGCAGATGGCCCAGTGGTGGTCGTAGGTGTCTTTGCCCAGCAGGGTCATGAGCTCCGTGCCGGTCGTGACTTCCCAAATCTTGATGTCCTTGTTATTGGCGCCGCGCGCCAGCATCAGGCCGTCGGGCGACAGGGACAAACTGCACACGTTGTGATCGTACCGGGTGAAGAGCAGCTTCAGTGGCTCGCCGGTTTTCGGGTTCCACAGCCGGATGGTGCGGTCGTCGCTGCCGGTCGCCAGCGTCTGGCCGTCCGGGGTGAAGAGGGCGGCGCGGATGTCGTGGGTGTGTCCCCGCAGCGACCGCAGGAGGCGGCCGGTCTCGATGTCCCAGATGCGGACCAGCCGGTCCACGCCGCCGCTGACCAGGGTCTGGCCGTCGGGCGCATAGGCAACCGTCCACACGCCGTGCGAGTGGCCGCGGAAGGTTTTGATCTCGCGGGCACCGGCTTTCCAGTGCTCTAACAGATTCACGGCCGGCGCACCGGTCATGCCTGGTGGAGCGGGCGGGGTTGACCGGGTGGATGATGAGTCAGCCATAGTGGGAGGCAATAGAATTTAGCGTGATGCAGGGGCGGTCGTTATTTGCAATTGGCGCCAGCCGAAGTTTATAATTTTCCGTTAGCGGGATCTTAAAAGAAGCTGCGAAAGCAAGTCAACCCCTCGATCCCGAGCAAGGTCGAGGGGGCTCAGGGTTGAGGCGCATTCATTATGGAAATCAGATTTCAGCCGGCGTTGCTTCAGGAAGTCATCGACTCGTTCGTCGAAAAGACCGAGCGCGAGGGCGACCCGACCTATTACAAGGAATTTCACGAGCTCGCCGATCCCATCTACGAGAAGTTCTCGCTCGACGACCGGGAGCCGGAATTCAAGAAGCTGTACCAGTACCTCTTCGGCACGTGGGGGTTTTCGGACATCATCCGTGACACCTTCAATGAGTACCCGGACATGAAGAAGCGCATCGGCATCGTGCTCGTCAAGGGCGTGCTCAAAGAGGATCAGGAAGGCGTGGACGTGCTCCGGAAGTGGGGGTCCATCGAGCAGGAGCTCGCCAAGCAGTTCGAAGAGAAGGGGCTCAAGGGGGTCGGGATCAAGCTCATTCCGCGGCGGTTCTACGATCCGGCACTGAGCCGGTACTGCCGCCACGAACTCATGCACGTCTCGGATCTGCTGGATTCGGCCTTCGGCTACGACCCCGATACGAAAGTCGGGCAAAACCCCGGCGAAGAAACGCTGGTGCTCCAACGGTACCGGGTGCTCTGGTGCCTGCACATCGACAGCCGGCTCCAGCGGGTCGGCAAGGAATCCATGCTGGCCAAGGAAGACCGGTTCAAGGAATTCCGCTCGTGGTACCGGAAGATCCCGCCCGTGCAGCTCAAGTCCGTCTTCGAAGGGTTGTGGCAGACGGAATCGCTGACCCATTCCGAGCTCGTCGAGATGGCCTCCGATACGCTGCGCGTGATGGACCGCGCGGTGGAGGTCGAAGGCGGGGAGGTGCCCGAGACTCAGAACAAGGTCATGCTGATGCCGGGATTCCCGTGCCCGCTCTGCCGGTTCCCGACGTATAGCTGGGTGGAGGACATGGCGGATAAAGTGGAGAAGCACGTGCTGGATTTTATCCGGGAAAACCATCCGGGGTGGGATGTGGAGTACGGCGCCTGCGATCGGTGCGTGGAAGTGTACAAGCTTCGAGCGGACGGCGTGGTCTAAGCCGGAAGAGCGATGGCAAAGAATCCCGCATATGACCGGCGGCAGTTTTTAAAGGACTCCGCCCTGTCGTTCGTCAAAACAGCCCACGAATTCATCACCCAGCGCGATGCGCCTCCCGAGCAGGCCCCGCCGCCGGTGCGGCACGATTGGCTGCGCCCTCCCGGCGCTGTGGACGAGGCCCTCTTCCTGGAGCGGTGCACCCGCTGCAACGACTGTGCCAAGGCCTGCCCGTACGGGAGCATCCAATTCGACCGCCGCGACGGCTCGCCGGTGATTTTCCCGGATCAAGTGCCCTGCCACCTCTGCCACGATTTCCCGTGTATCGCCGCCTGCGCGACGGAGGCGCTGCTGCCTGTGCAGGGGCCGGACGAGGTCCGGATGGGATTGGCGGTGGTGTCGCATCGGGATTGCACGGCGGGGCAGGGATGCCATGCCTGCGTGTCCCAATGTCCGACCCAGGCCCTCTCCATGGATTTCGATGCAATGCAGTTGGTGGTGACGGCCGGCCGTTGCGTGGGATGCGGCCTGTGCGAGCAGGTGTGCAAAACGGTCAACGATACAATCGCCATCCGGGTCACCCCCGCCAGGCTGTTGCCGGCGAGCCCGTAACGGGGCCTGCAGAGCGGCGTCCCGTGCGGTTTTGGCGAGGCCCGAAGTGTCGCGAGAGGCTGTAAAATCAGAGGGTTATTGAGGTCAAAAATCGGCTTGACTTCACTTTTGGCTTTGCCTATCATACGCGAGCTTATCGCACGCCGCCTGTGGGGTGTGAAGAGATGAGTACGAAAGAGAGCGAGCGCAGAATGGGCGATCCCGCCGTTATGGCTCCAGCGCTTGGAGCGATCAAAGACTCTCCAGCCGTGGAACGGGCGCTTGGCCGGAGCAAGCTCTATCTCCTCATTTCCTGGTGCCTCCTGTATCCCGAAGACGATGAATTCCTGGATTATCTCCAGAGCGGGGAATTCGTCGAGGACGGACGGTCGGCGATTGAAGGGTTGAGCGCGGCGCTGGCCGGGCAGGGCGGCGAAAGGGCCAAGGTAAAGCTGGCTTCGCTGCTCAAACACCTCAACAACATCGAGCAGTGGGTGGCGGCGGAATGTACCCACTGGACGCTCAGCGATCTGCAGGCCGAGCACCGGCGCGTCTTCAGCAACGTGATCACGCTTGATTGCCCTCCCTATGAAACGCTCTTCGGAAACGACCACGTCTTCGGCCAGGCCCATGTGATGGGCGATATCGCGGGATTCTATAAAGCGTTCGGGTTGGAGCTCGCGCGTGATATTCACGAGCGCCTGGATCACTTGAGCGTGGAACTCGAGTTCATGCACTTCCTAGCCTACAAGGAATCGTACGCACGGTGTCACGACGGAGTGGAGAAGACGCAGATCGTCGTGGATGCCCAGAAAAAATTCGTGAAAGAGCACATCGGACGATGGGTGCCGCTGTTCGCGCGCATGCTGGTGAAGAAAGCGGATACGGGGTTTTTCCGGCACATGGCGGAGTTCACGAACGACAGCATCGAGTTCGATGCGGCCTATCTCGGCGTCACCCCGCAGCCCTATTCGGAGACGGACTACCGGCCGGCCACGTTCAATGCGCCGGAGGGGCAGGTCTATGCCTGCGGGGCGCAGGACCAGGGCAATGAATTGAGCCTGCTGCTCAACGAGGTCGGCGCGCAATCGTTCATAGACGAGAAGGGTAAGGAGAAAACTGACTCAGGGCCGGTGGGGACGGCCTGAGCGGTTACGGTCTTCTTTGGCGGTTCGATTATGGTGCGAGTGCAGTCGTAATCTTTAATCCAGAGGAGGGTACTTTTATATGAGAGTGGTGCAGACACGCAACATAGCAGTGGTGTTTGGCATTCTTCTCTCTGCCTTGGTTGTCGGCATCATGCTGACGATCGGGCAGGTGCCCCTCGCGGTCAGCCAACCGGTGACCATTCCGGTGAAGCCGATCAAGGGGCCGATCCCGATGGATGGTGCAAACCCCATCTGGGAGAGTGTGCCGGGTGTGGTCGTCCCGCTGAGCGGGCAAACGATCACCACGCCGATGCACCCGAACATTTCGGTGAAGTCGGTGTTCGTCAAGGCGGTGACCAACGGCAAGGAAATCGGCTTCCGGCTGGACTGGGCCGATCAGACCTTGAACAACACCACCATTGGTCCGCAGGACTTCCGCGATCAAGCCGCGCTCCAGTTCCCGGTCAATATCTCGGGCGCGCCGCCGTTCCAGTGCATGGGGCAGTCCGGAGGGACCGTGAACATCTGGCGGTGGAATGCCGAATGGCAGAAGGACATCGGCAAGGACAGCGCGGGTATCTGGGACGTGGACGATCAATATCCGTCCCTCGCCTGGGACTACTACTTTGAAGAGCCGGCGGGCGGCGTGACCTATCCAGACCGGATCGGCCGCAGCCTTGGGCCGTTCAATCCCGGCATCTGGTCCGGCAACATCTTGTCGGATCCGACGCTGCGGAGAAGCTCGGTCGAGGATCTGAGCGCCAACGGGTTCAGCACCCTCACCACGCAGGCGCATCAGGACGTGACCGGGAACGGCGTGTGGGAGCCCTATGGTTCGGTCAAGGGCGGCTGCTGCGTCGGCCCGACGTGGCGGATCGTGGTCAAGCGCGAGCTGACGACCAGCGATTCGAACGACGTGCAGTTCAAGGCGGGTGCGTCGATCCCCGTGGCATTTGCCGTGTGGGACGGCAGCAACGTCGAGCGGAACGGGATGAAGGGAATCTCCACCTGGTTCACGCTGAAACTGCCCTGAGGTTGTTCCCCTGAGGAGGGGACGTTAGCGGGGAGTAAGTTCCCTCCGCTGGCGAAGATGAAAAAGCCCCGAGTCGCCCGCACGTGTGCGGAATCGGCTCGGGGCTTTTTATTGTTTGTGCAGAACGAGCGTTCGCACGCTCGACACAACTCGTTGTGTTTACAGGGTCTTTTCAGTTGATCGAACCATGTCCTGTGGTTGCATTTGCACGAGCGGGCAGTGTATAAACATTTGATTCGTAAAAGCCTGCAAGCCGCTGCGGACCGCGCATACAGGCTGTTACCCTCAGAAGCTCAACGGGGTTTGGTGTGAACGTATCGCTGGTTTTCCCTCCCAGTTGGCACCCCTCGCAGCCGTACCTGAGTCTTCCTTCGTTGACGGGATTTCTGGTTCAAGCCGGCGTGAAGAACGTCACGCAGCGCGACTTGAACATCGAAGTGCTGGACACCATCCTGACCGAATCCTACGGCAGGGAAACGCTCGCCAAGCTGCAGGACAAGGTCAAGCAACTCGAGCGGTCGCGGCAGGGGGAGACGGGACCGTCCAGCAAGGAGCACTACGCCCGCGCCCTCGAAGCGCTCGAACGGTTTCCCTATCTCATCGAGCGGGTCGACGTCGCCAAGGAGATCCTGCGCGGCGACGACTTCTACGATCTTGAGCGGTACCGGGACGCGCTCTTTTTGATCGATAAGTGGCTGGAGATGGTGTCCACCCTGTACTTCCCGACGCGGATCACGGTGGTGGACAATCAGGTCAGCGGCTATTCCATCTATTCGTCCAAGGACCTGCTGAAGGTCATCCAGGACGAGGAACAGAATCCCTATCTCTCGCTGTTCCGCGAGCGGTTTCTCGCCTCCCTGCTTGCCGATCAGCCGGATCTGATCGGGGTGTCCATCACGGCCACCTCCCAGATCATTCCCGGCCTGACGCTCTGCCGCTTGATCAAGGAAGCGAATCCCAACATCCACCTCACGATCGGCGGCAGCATTTTCACCAGGCTCGTGGATAATTTACGGCGCTGCCACGGCCTGTTCGACCTGACGGACGACTTCATCGTGTTCGAAGGCGAGACGGCGTTGCTCGAGCTGGTCAATCAACTGGCGGGCAAGCGGGACTTCAGCAAGGTGCCCAATCTGATCTACCGGCAGAACGGGAAGATCACCGTCAACCAGCCCTTCTACTCGGAGAACATCGACGAGCTGCCGGCGCCCAACTACGACGGATTCCCCCTCAGCCGCTATCTGGCGCCGGAAACGGTCCTGCCGGTGCAGTTCTCGCGGGGGTGCTATTACAAGGACTGCGCGTTCTGCGCGTTGACGCTCGACCATCAGAACTTCCGCCAGAAGGATCCCGGCAAGACGGCGGAGGACCTGCAGATGCTGTCCGAGAAGTACCGGACGCCGTTTTTCTTCTTCACCGATGAGTGCTTGGCGCTCTCGCCGACCAAGCGGCTGTGCCAGCAGATCCAGGAGCGGAATCTCAACGTGCAGTGGACGGCAGAAATGCGGTTCGAGAAGAATCTGTCGCGCGAGCTCCTGACGAACATGCGCGATGCCGGCTGCTTGAAAATCGTGTTCGGGCTGGAATCGTTCAACCAGCGCGTTATGGATTTCATGAAAAAGGGCATCAAGCAGGAGAGTGTCCGGCGCATCACCGAGGACTGCCTCGATCTCGGCATCGCCATCCACTGTTATATCATCGTCGGGTTCCCGACCGAGACCGAGGAAGAATCGCTCGAAACAATGAACTTTATCGTGGAAAACCAGCGGATGAATTCCTCCTACGGGTTCTCCTGCCAGCCCTGCCTGTTTGATCTGGAGAAGGAAGCCCCGATCATGAGCGATCCGGGCAGCTATGGCGTCCGGCGCATCATGCGCCCGGTGGCGGAGGATCTCAGCCTGGGATTCTTTTATGAAGTCCAGTCGGGGATGACGCCGGAGCAGGCGGAGCGGGTCTACCAGCACGTGTACGGGAAAATCAGCGAAGTTGTCTGCGAGCTGCCGTTCAACTATTCCATGGCGGACGGGCTTCTCTACATTGCTCGGGCGAAGGCACAGGCGCAACAAGTACCCCTCCCGGCGGGTCCGTGAGCCGGGGGCGCGGACCGAATCCACGAACCAGTCTCAGATGCGGTTGAATGGCGGGGCGCTTGAAGCGCCGGGCATGACGAGTGAGCGGGGCGCCGGGTGGTGATGAGCATCTCCTACGCAATCGACAAGCCGGCAGGGCGGGCGGAAGAGCAGCAGGGGCTGCTCTTCGACGTGACAGTCAAGGTGCTCCTCCTGGCGGCGTTTCTGGAGCTGGTGCTGTATCGCCTGATCTCGCGACTGGGCATGCATCTGAGCAAGCTGGCCGCCAAGTATGAGGCGGTGCGCGTGACGTTTAAAGCGCTGTCCTGGTCCGGGTTCGTCCTCCTGGACTTTGTGTCGATGCTGGCGTTTCTGGCGCTGTCGATCGTGCTGTTGAACAAGACCCGCTCGGTCGGGAGCCGGCGGTTTGACCGGATGCTGATTCCCGCGGTGTCGCTCCACATGATGCTGACCCTCGGGTTTTTGTTGTTTCCGCCGGCGATGCTCGGCACGGTGGTGCACAACGTCATCGCCTGGGCGATTCTGCTGGTCCTCGCCGCCAGCTATCTGTCCGTGCCGCGACCCTGGCCGCAGCGGGCGATGCTGATGACCTATGTGACGGGGGTCTCCGGCTGGCTGTATTATCAGGTGATCTCGACCTCGTACGGGCTGCTCGGCCTGCCCGACGCGCCTCCGCTGGCCCACGAGGTGAACCGGTTCGGCGAAGCGATGATGGTGCTGGCCAGCATGCTGGTGTTCTGGGCCTATGGGGGCTTCTCGTTCAGGACCACCAACAAACGGCAGCAGCGCCGCACGGTCATCTTTGCGGGCGCCTCCTGCGCCTCGTTTCTGCTGTTGCTGTTCGTGGATTCGCTGGCCAGCTGGTATGACCCGGCGCTGGCGGAGGGCCTCCGCAAGGCGGGCGAGGGCATCGGGTGGATTTTTCAGATGGGAATGGGCTACACCTTCTATCTGCCCTTTGCCCTGTACATGGTCGGCCTGCTGGCCTGGTCCTATACGGTGATCAAGCTGTTGACGATGGACCGGTATGAAGGCATCGGGATCGGGTTGATGTTCATGGCAGGGTATGCGTTGAACCTGTCGCACCTGTCGTGGATGGTCATCCTGGGGATGATTCTGCTGACGCTGGAACGGCGGGGGGCCGTGCCTCAGACGGACACCCGCGCGGAAGCGCCGGCGCTGGGGGACGACCACCAGCCGCTGCTCGCCCAGCGGGCGTAATCAGAGGGAACGAACCATGGACGAACATCAGGCGACGCAACAGGCGGAAGCAGGCGGCACCGCGGCCGGCCAACCGGACCAGCCGTTGACGCCGGACGAGGAAATCGCCGAGATCGAGAAGCTGCTGGCGACGGACGGGGAGGATTTCCAGGCCCGCTGCCGGCTCGGCGAGCTCTACTTCAGCAAGGGGCGTCTGGACGATGCCCTCGCCGAGGTCAAGAAGTCCATCGAGATGGCGGAAGGGCTCCGGGAGGAAATGAACCGGTCGCTGGCCATGTACTATTCCAACTTCGGGACCATTTACGCGACCAAGGGCATGGCAGAGGAGGCCGAAGCGCAATTCAAGCGCGCGCTGGAGCTGTACGCCGACGACGTGTTGGCGCTCTTCAACCTGGGGCGCGTGCATTCGGACAAGCGGCAGTTTCAGGAGGCACAGAAATTCTACGAGAGGCTGGTCGAGGTGACACCCGACGACCCGCTTGCATGGTACAATCTGGCGGGCGTGTACGTCGAGCTGGATAATCCGGAGGTGTCGGATTACAACACCATGGACATGGCGATGCAGTGCTATCTGCGGACGCTGGAGCTCGACCCCAAGCATCTGGAGGCCAGCTTCAAGCTGATGGAGATCGCGTTCAACCACAACAAGCCCGATCTGGCCATCCGGGTGCTGGAAGACGCCGTGGTGCACAATCCGGACGAGCCGCTCGCGTATTACAACTTGATTAGCGCCTACGACAAATGCAAGATGTTCGAGCAGGCCGAAGCCGCGCGGCAGCGCTTGAAGGACCGGTTTGCCAAGCGCCCGAAAGAGTCCGGCTAGGATTTTAGCGCAAGGAGACACGACCCATGTTTGGAAGCATCGGGATTACGGAATTGGTGCTGATTCTGGTCATCGTGCTCATCATTTTTGGAGCCGGCAAACTTCCGCAGTTGGGCGAGGGGCTGGGCAAGGCGATCAAGGGGTTCAAGAAATCCGTGCACGAGGCTGACGCCATCGAGGCGGAGGCACAGGCGCAAGTGGCCGCGGCGCCTCCGCAACAGCCTGCCGCTATTGCGCCTCCCGCTGCCGCGCCGGCCGCGGCGACGCCGGCGGAGCAGCAGGCCGCACCACCACCACCCAAGGCCTAACGCAAAGGCATCACGAACGCGATGGGAACGCAAGTCGAGCTCGGCGTCGGGTACATCGAAACCTTCGCCGGGAATGGAAAAGCGCGGAGCACCGGCGACGGCAAACTTGCCGTGAAGGCCGGCATTCCGCTCCCGCACCATGCCGCGCTGGATCGGGACGAGCGGTATCTCTATTTTGCCGAGTCCGGCTCCGATCGCGTGCGGCGCGTGGATATGCAGGCGGGCACGCTGCACAACTTCGCCGGCATCGGCGAGACCTGCTATAGCGGCGATGGCGGCTCCTGCGGGGAAGCCGGACTCTATCTGCCGCTTGACGTCGCCTTCGACTCCCAGAATAACCTCTACATTTGCGACTCCGGCAGCAACCGGATCCGCCGCGTGGACCGCGAGACGGGCATCATCACCACGGTCGTGGGGACCGGCCAGCACGGCTTTAACGGGGATGGCCCGGCGCTCGAGGTGAACCTGACGTGGCCGGCGGCGCTGGCGTTTGACGCGGACGACGTGCTGTACATCGCCGACACGCAAGCGCACCGGGTCCGCCGGTACGATCCGAAGACGGGGCAGGTGACGACGATCGCCGGGACCTGGTCGGTCGAGGACGAGGCCCGTGAGCAGCCGCTCGTCGCCAGAAGTCTGGTGGTCCTGTCGGGAGACGCCATCGGGATTGATTTCAGCGACGACCACGGGTGGCTGATGCCCGTCTGCTCGGACGGTCTCGACCTGTCGCTCTATCTGGACGACGGGCGGCCGGCGCTGGAGGCCAGGCTCTACGATCTCGTCGGCATCTCGGTGGATAGCCGGGGGGACGTCTATGTCGTGGACAAGGGCAGCAATCGTGTCCGCAAGATCGACGCGTCCAGCGGCGTGATCTCCACGGTGGCCGGTGTCTGCCGGTACGGCTATGACGGCGACGACAAGCCGGCCGTCAAATCCATGCTCCATGCCCCGGAGGCCGTGGTGTTTGACGCGCAGGACAATCTGTATATCTCCGACACCATGAATCATCGCGTCAGGAAAATCGATGCCAAGACGGGGATGATCACGACCGTGGCCGGCAACGGCGACAGTGGGTACGAAGACAAGAACATGGGTGGCTGCGGCGCGGCCCGGTTTGTGGCCAAGGAATCCGCGGGCAAAATCAAGCACGGAGACGGCCTGCCGGCGTTGGAGGCCGTGGTGAATGCTCCGGTCGGTCTCGCGCTCGATCCGCACGGGCTGCTGTATGTCTGCGAGCGAGGCGAGAACAAGATTCGGCGCGCCAAGCTCTGGTAGCTCGGTCGTCGGCGTGCCTTAATTGCGGTCTGATGAGGGTTCGGCATGGTCCGGTTTCATAACCGGTCTCATACCATCGTGCCTCTGCTGACAGGACTGCTCGTCGGGTCGCTGGTGCTGGGATGGCTCGGCATTCCGGTCGTCAACTCCGAGGGCATGATCGTCCGTGCGCACTTCATGACGGGCGATCTTCCCACCACCCCCGAGGATACCGTTTGGGGTAAGATTCCGGTCATGACGATTCCGCTCAGCGGCCAGGTGATTACCCGGCCCATCTGGCCGGAGCCGAGCGCGCGGGCGCTGAGCCTGCGTGCAATTCACAACGGAACCGAGATCTCCTTCCTGCTGGAGTGGCAAGACAACACGAAAAACGATCGCCTGACCCCCGGCACGTTCCGCGACGGAGTCGCGATCGGGTTGCCGCTCGGCGACGCCCCGGCGTTTTTTTGCATGGGGCAGCTCGATCACTACATCAACATCTGGCACTGGAAGGCGGACTGGCAAAGCGACATTGACCGGCGCGCGGCCAAGGCGTCGGAAGGGAAGGCGAGCGGGGAAGTGCGGCGGTTCGAAGTGATTCCCCGGCGCAAATCGTCCGTCGAAGACTTGCTTGGTGGGGGGTTCAGCACGCTGACGACCAAAGAAGATCAGGGCCGGGTGCAGGGCAAAGCGACATGGAAGGACGGAGTCTGGCGGGTCGTCATCCGACGCCCCATGGCCAGTACCGGCCAGGAAAACGAGGCGAGGCTGGAGCCGGGACGCCTGCAAACGGTTGCGTTCGCGATCTGGAACGGGGAAAACAAGGAACGCAACGGGCAGAAAGCCGTGGCGCCGTGGTTTCAATTGGCGATTGATCCGGTATGACTCTGTGATCTCCGAGACGTGTTCTGACAGGCTGGTCGGAAGAAAAGCCCTCCCACTGGGTAGGGCTTTTTTGATGTGTCTCATTGCTCTTGGGGTGTGGTTAGTCTGTGTCCCCGGCGTGTTCGCCGAACAGAAGGCTGTGCAGAACTCCACCGAGAAAAATGAGATGACCAAGGAAGAGGCGAAGCGCCTTGGCGAGGAGTTCGGGATCGTCGTTGACGAGGTTGACGAGGACACTCGAAAGGACCTGAAGTTGCAAAGACTCGAAGGGGTGGCGGTGTTTGAGGTAATTGGAAACTCTCAAGCCGATTATGCCGGCATCAAGGTCAAGTCCGTCATCAAGGAGATCGACAAGGTCGAGGTCAAAACCCTGATCGACTTTGGCAAGGCTCTGAAACGGGCCATGCCGCAATGCAACTTCACGGTGGGGACCTATGAAACGGCGGATCCCAGCGATCCGGTCGGCTGGGGCGTCAATTTTCACTTTGTCGGCTGCAAGCGGGACTGATCAGAGGACGTTGGGATGGTCGGAATGACGAGGAGGGCCGGGAAAGTCGTGCTTGCCGTCGCCCTGTTGGCGGCCACAGCCGGCACCGCGTTCCATGGGCAGGCCGGGGCCCAAAAGGCCGACGGCCAGGCTCCGACGGACTGGGTCGAGCAGATCGAGAAGATTTTTATCCGGTCGGAGGACTGCAAACAGTGTCACGACCGGCACTACGAGGAGTGGAAGGGCGCGCGCGAGCAGACACCCGACCTGAAAACGTTCGGGCGCGTGGATGCGGCGTTGCTCCACGGCACGTCGCTGGAGTCGCCGATCTTCCGGGCGACGCTCGGGGTGTGGCTCCAAACCAACCCGACGCCGGACCAGAAGAAGCAGTGTCTCTCCTGCCATGTTCCCTCGACGACCGTGTTCCCACAGCATGTGGACAAAATTGTGGGGCAAGTGCTGGCCGGGAAGGTCCAGGTCGAGGGCATCGGGTGCGCTTCCTGCCATCTGATCAACGAGACGGCCAAGGATCCGGCGGCCCCTGTGCCGACGTTCAAGCTGAAGCCTGGCAAGACGCTGTACGGCCCCTACGCCGATCCGGAGGAGAATCTGGTGCATCCGGCCCTGCAGTCGGACCTCTATCGGGGCGTCAATTTCTGCGCCTCCTGCCACTACGATAAGGTCAAGGATGTGACGAAGCGGGAGTTGCCGGGCGAAATCCTCCAGGGGACGGTCTGCCAGGATTGTCACATGGAGCCCTCGACCGGCAGCTCGACCTCCAAGCGCGGCGCGATGACCCGCTCCATCGGCCGGCACTGGTTCCGTGGCGTGGTGATTCCCGGCATCATGCTGAAGAACCGGAATCTGCAAGCGGAATGGATGCCGCGCGTGGATATCGAATCCACCAAGGCGGACAAGGCGGTTCAGGGCACGGTCCTGGTCCGGGTCGGCAGTCTCCCGCACAGTTTCCCGGACGGCGATCCGGTCTTGAAGCAGTTTTTCGTGACGATTATGGCCAAAGACGCGAAAGGCCAGATCCTGGCGTCCGACGTCAAGCAGTTCGGTCTCCCGTTCGAGCAGATCGCACGGGGGCCGTTCCCCGAGCCGTTCATCAAGGGCGGGACGACCAGGCGGGTGCCGTTCGCCCTCGCGCTCAAGGACGGGGCCGCGCCGGTCAGCCTCGAGGCCATCCTGACCTACGCGCTCATCCCCGAGCCGTCTCCCGCGCTCCGGGAACGGTACCTGGCCACGCTGCCGGGCGAGAAGGAGCGCGCCGACGCCGTGAAGCTCCTGCAGGAATATACCCAACCGCGCGTGCTCACCTTCCGAACCAAAGCGTTGTAACTCGCCGGCTGCTTAGGGTACAACGTCTCCGGTGCATCGAACGGCTGAGGGGAGGCCTGCACAGACGTGAGAATGGGGTGGACGCAAGCGCGGTGGACTGCCGTGGCGGTTATCGGGTTTGTTGCCGCGGTGACGTTGTGGGCGGGCGGGCCGCTTGGCCTGGCGCAGGATGCCAAGTCCAAGGGGCCGATGGAAAAAGTGTTCCCCGCGTCGGCGAAATGCAAGCGCTGCCACGAGCGCGCGTTTGAAGAATGGGAAACGTCGCCGCTCTCGCGCTCGATTCATTCTCCCGTGTTTCGCGCTGCCCTGGACGAATACCTGACATCCGGTGCGGGCAAGGATAAAGTCCTCTGTTTCCGGTGCCATGCCCCCCATGTCAACGAGTATCCGGAGCAGGGGCCGGCCTTCATCACGCAAGCCAAGTCCGGGGACCCGGCCATCGACGGCGTCGGCTGCGCGCAGTGCCATCTCATCAAACATGTGGACCGGTCCAATCTCCAGCCGAGCCCCAAGTATGAGACCGGCGGCAAGACGCTGTTCGGGCCGTACAAGGACTTTGTGCAGAATCTCGCGCACCAGTCCATGGAGTTGCCGCTCTTTCGCAAGTCGGACCTGTGCCTCAACTGCCACCTGGCGATACCGGCGGCGGCGAATCTCGGCAAAAGCAACGATCTGCTCGGTGGGTGGGAAACCAGCCAGGCGGTGAAGGCCGGCAAGGAATGCCAGACCTGCCATATGCCCGAGCAGGTCGGCGAGTCGGCCAACGGCGAGAGCAAGCGCAAGGTCGCCAACCATTCGTTCCCGGGGCGGATCGGAAAATTGCGGCAGGAGGCGGCCAAACTGGAGATCGCCACTTCGGTCAAGGGCGAGCAGACCACCGTCAAGATCACCGTCCAGAGCCTGGTGCCGCACAATCTGCCGACCACCCATCCGGGATGGGCCCGCGTGGTGCTGGACCTGGCGATCAAGGGCAAGAATCTCAAGACGGTCTTTGCGGAGCAGCGGGGCTACGGGCGGGTGTACGCCAACGCCAAGGGACAGAAGACGGTGTTCGACTTTGACGCCACCAAGGTGCTGGAAGACACGGTGCTCAAACCGGAGGAGACGCGCATTGAAACCTTCACGTTCCCGACGCCCAAAGACACCCGGTCGTTCGATGTCGAAGCAACCCTGAGCTATGCCCCCGTGACCGGGCCGCCCGCCTTCCTCCAGCGCATCGAGGCGGAATCCTCGCAAGGGGCGCAGGACCAGGTGTTTCAGGCCATTCCCATCGCCAAACAGTCGGTGAACGTCCCCTTATAAGACGTTCGGCGGACACGGCGCCGGCGGCGGTTAGTCGGCGATGATCGTCGAGTTGGGCGATTTCATTTTGAAAATCTGAATCGCCGCGTAGATGTTCTTGGCGGGCTGGTTGAGGATCAGCTCGGAGTTGGTGATGTGCGTGTCGATCAGCTCGAACGGTCCGCCGCTGTAGTAGAACTTGCAGCGGTCCATCGAGCAGTTCCGGTAGACGTGGTTGTCCAGCGTCAATTCCTCCTTCTCGAAGTTTTTCCCGTCCACGACGATGTATTGCGGCTGCACGCCCATCGGGTGCTCCTTGCCCGGGGACTCTAACAGATCGGGTATCGTTCTGCAAACGACGCCCATCGCGCGCCGTGTTCCGTGAGGACGGAGTCCTCGCGCAGGATTTCGTCTTGCACATTTCTCAAGGCCTGCCCTACAATGTGCGGACTTTTCAGGATTCTGTGCGTCTGCCTGCGCAGCACGCCGGTAAGCGCTGTGATCGGATACGCGATGTTCCGTAGGCAAGAGGAGGGTCGTCTGTGGATGTGTCAATGACCGTTGTGCTGTTTGCCATCGTCACCGCCCTTGTGGGGATCGGGTACGGACTCTTTTTGACGTGGTGGGTGTTCAAACTCGACGCCGGCAATGCCAAAATGCAGGAAATTGCCAAGGCGATTCAGGAAGGCGCGGCGGCCTATCTCAACCGCCAGTACCGGACGGTCGGGGTTGTGGCGGTCATCCTCTTCGCCATTCTCTGGCTGGGCGGACAGTGGTCGGATCAGTTCGGCCTCCTGACGGCAGTCGGGTTTCTCATCGGGGCTGTGGCCTCGGCCACGGCCGGCTATGTCGGGATGTATATCGCGGTGCGTGCGAACGTGCGGACCGCGCAGGCGGCCCATCAGGGATTGAACGCCGCACTGACCGTGGCCTTCCGCGGCGGGGCGGTCACGGGACTGCTCTTGATCGGCCTGGGACTGCTGGCCGTGACCGGTTTCTACACCATTGCCTCCGCCGTGGCCGGGCAGGAGAAGGCCATCCACGCGCTGTTGAGCCTCGGGTTCGGCGGGAGTCTGATCTCCGTGTTTGCGCGCGTGGGGGGCGGCATCTACACCAAAGCCGCCGATGTCGGCGCCGACCTGGTCGGCAAGGTGGAAGCCGGGATTCCGGAAGACGATCCCCGCAACCCCGCCGTGATCGCGGACAATGTCGGCGACAATGTCGGGGACTGCGCCGGCATGGCCGCGGACCTCTTCGAGACCTATGCAGTGACGACCGTTGCGGCGATGGTGCTGGCGTTGACGATGTTCAAAGGGCAGGTCGAGCCGATCCTCTATCCGCTGGCGCTCGGCGGGATGACCATTCTGGCGACCATTGTCGGCATCATGTTCGTCAAGGTCGGGTCCGGCGGCGGTATCATGACGGCCTTGTATAAAGGGCTGTTCGTCGCCGGTGCCATTGCGGCGGCGGCCTTCTATCCGATTACGATGAAGCTGATGGAGGGCGTGGGCGGGGTGAGCGGCCTGCATTACTATAGCGCAGCCTTGGTGGGGCTGGTCGTGACCCTGGCCATGGTGTTTATCACCGACTATTACACGTCCAAGAGTTACTCGCCGGTTCAAGAGATCGCGAAGGCCAGCGAGACCGGCCATGCGACCAACATCATTGCCGGGCTGGCAGTGGGCATGCAGGCGACGGCGTGGCCGGTGGTCGTGATTGCGGCGGCGATCCTGGCCAGTTACTGGATCTGCGGCGGCGCGGCGGCCGGCGGGCTCTACGGCGTGGCGGTCGCGGCCGTGTCGATGTTGTCCATGGCCGGCATCGTCGTTGCGATCGACGCCTTCGGTCCCATCACCGACAACGCCGGCGGGATCGCTGAAATGGCGCATCTCGGGAAAGACGTCCGCAACATCACCGATCCGCTGGACGCGGTCGGCAACACCACCAAGGCGGTGACCAAGGGGTACGCCATCGGATCGGCCGGCCTCGCGGCGGTGGTCTTGTTTGCGGAGTATGCGCGAGAGGTAGCCAAAGGCAGTGCGGGCAGCACCTTCGATCTCTCCAATCCTTTCGTCCTGGTCGGACTCTTCTTGGGCGGGATGTTGCCGTTTATCTTCGGAGCCCTCTGCATGAAAGCCGTGGGGCAGGCGGCCGGTCTCGTGGTTGAAGAGGTACGCAGGCAGTTCAGGACGATCAAAGGGATCATGGAGGGAACCGGAAAACCGGAATACGGCACCTGCGTGGATATCGTGACGCAGGCCGCCATCAAAAAAATGATGATTCCCGGCTTGATTCCCGTCGTGTCTCCGATCCTCGTCGGATTCATCCTGGGCCCGCAGGCGCTCGGCGGCGTGCTGGTGGGCAGCATCGTGACGGGGCTCTTCGTCGCGATTTCGATGACGAGCGGCGGTGGAGCCTGGGACAACGCTAAGAAGTACATCGAAGAGCAGGGCAAAAAAGGCAGCGACACGCACAAGGCCGCGGTGACCGGCGACACGGTCGGCGACCCGTACAAGGATACGGCCGGCCCGGCGATCAATCCCATGATCAAGGTGATTAATATCGTGGCCCTGCTGATCGTGTCGTTGCTTGTGCACTAACGCAAGCTGTAGCGCCGTCCTGTACGGGCAAGCCGGTTTGCTTGACGGGGTGGGGGGCGTAGAGTATCCTGCATTTTACGCTCAGCAGGAGGTGACGTGGTCATAGTTTCTCGGCGCGTCAGGAGGTGTTGCGATGGAAAAGCAGGAGCGAAGATCAGAACCCAAAAGGGATCCTCAGGCGAAAGAGGAAGCCAAGCCGAACCCCAAGGTCGTTGAATCGGGGAAGAAGCTCAAAGAGGAAATTGACAAGCTCGTCGACGAGATCGACAACGTGCTCGAAGAAAACGCCGAAGAGTTCGTGAAAAACTACGTGCAAAAGGGGGGAGAATAGCCCCGCCAGTCCTGTTCTCCTCGCTCTGTCTTCCCCCCATTCCATCAATTCCCACCCAAGCAGGCTGCGCGGTCATTTGCCGGGGGTCTGTCCCGACGATGATCCGCCTCGGACGCCGGTTTGACAAACATTTCTCGAACGACTAGTATCTGCTTATAATTCAGTCAGTTGTGATTTTTTTCTCAGGCCGGTCGCACGGACGGTGAGGCATTGTTGCCGGAAGCGGCCAGGATGGGGACGAGTCCCACTCACGGAGGCCGCCGCCGGAACAGAGGGGGCAGGACTGCCGGGATGCCGTACGAGCCCGTCACAGACCTCGACCAGTTGATCCACCGCGTCCAAAGCTACAACCCGCACGCGGACGTGGAGTTGGTACGCCGGGCCTACGCCTTTTCCGAGAAAGCGCATGCAGGCCAGACCCGCCGGTCCGGCGAGCCCTATCTCCAGCATCCGTTGGCGGTCGCCGGCGTGTTGACGGCGCTGCGATCGGACGTCACCGCCGTGGCGGCCGGCCTGCTCCACGATACGCTGGAAGACACGCTGGCGACGCCGGACGAGCTGGAAAAGGAATTTGGCAAGGACGTCGTGCACCTGGTCGACGGCGTGACCAAAATCGGCAAGATTCCGTTCCGGAATTATGAGGAAAAGCAGGCCGAGAATTTCAGGAAAATGGTGCTCTCGATGGCGGACGACATCCGGGTCGTTCTCATCAAGCTGGCCGACCGGCTCCACAACATGCGGACGCTCGAGCATCTGCACGAAACCAAGCGCCGGCAGATTGCCCAGGAAACGGCCGAGATCTACGGCCCGCTGGCGAACCGGCTCGGCATCGGATGGATGAAGAACGAGCTGGAGGACCTGTGCCTCAAGGCGTTGAAGCCCGACGTCTACGCCGAACTGAAAATGCGGGTGGCCAAACGGGACGAGGAGCGGCAGCAATATATCCAGGACGTCGTCCGGCTGGTCAGGCAGGCGCTGACGGAAGCGGGCTTGAAAGGCGAGGTGCAGGGCCGGCCCAAGCACCTGTACGGGATCTATCAGAAGATGGAACGCCAGGCGGTGCCTTTCGACGAAGTGTACGACCTGACGGCCGTGCGCATCATCACGGACACGAAGATGAACTGCTATGCGGCGCTAGGGTTGATCCATTCCCTCTGGCGGCCGGTGCCGGGCCGCTTCAAGGATTACATCGCCATTCCCAAATCAAATCTCTACCAGTCGCTCCACACCACGGTCGTCGGCCCCAAAGGCGAGCGCGTCGAGTTCCAGATCAGGACGGAGGAGATGCACGGGATCGCCGAGTACGGCATCGCCGCGCATTGGAAGTACAAAGAACACGGAGAAATCGACGACAAGGGGGGGAAGACGTTCAGCTGGTTGCGCCAATTCGTGGAGTGGAACCAGGATCTGGCCGACAATCGCCAGTTCATGGATTCCGTCAAGCTGGATCTGTTCCACGACGTCGTCTATGTCTTCACGCCAAAGGGAATGGTGAAGGAAATGCCCCTGGGCTCGACGCCGGTGGATTTCGCCTACGCCATCCACACGGAGATCGGGGACCACTGCGTCGGGGCGAAGGTCAACGGCAAGATCGTTCCCCTGAAGCACCAGCTCAAAAGCGGGGACACGGTCGAGATTCTGACCTCGCCGACGCAGGTTCCGCACAAGGATTGGCTGAAGTCCGTCCGGACCTCCCGCGCCAAGACCAAGATCAAGCACTGGCTCAAAGCCGAGCAGCAGAAACGCAGCGTGGAGGTCGGCCGTCGTCTCCTGGAGCGGGAGCTCAAGCGTCACAACCTGCCGCCCGCCCAGACGCTGAAATCCGACCGCCTGCTGGACGCCGCCCGCCAATCGGGCTATGACAGCCTCGACGATCTGGCCGCCGCCATCGGCTATGGCCGCGTGGCCGCCTCAGAGGTGGCGAGCTGGTTGCTGGCGCCGGTTGCCGCCGATGCCCGGCCCGCGGCCGGCGCGCCGGTGGTGGAGCGAACGCCCGGTGCGAAAGACGAGGACAAGGGCGTCAAGGTCAAGGGCGGGCGCGATCTGCTCATGCAATTGTCCCGTTGCTGCAATCCGGTTCCCGGCGACCGGATCATGGGGTACATCACCAGGGGACGCGGCCTGACGATCCATGCGGTCGGCTGTCCCAACCTCGACGCGCTGGATTATGACCGGGAACGGTTGATCGAGGTTGAATGGGATTTCACGACGCCGAGCACGCACTCGGTCAAGGTCTCGGTCGTCGCGGTGGACAAGCCCGGCGTCCTGGCCAACGTGTCGTCCTCGATTTCCGGGGCGGAGGCCAATATCGCGCGCGCCGAGATCGCGACCGGCGAGGGCCGGAAAGCGATCCTGGATTTCGTGATCGAAGTCCATGACACGGCGCATCTGGAGCGGGTGTTGAAGGCGATCGAGAAGGTCGAAGGCGTGATCACCGCCCGTCGGGTCCGTGCCTGGCATGACTAACGGGGTATTGAAAAAAGCCTCCAGCTGCGTTCTCGCATCGCTCAAAGCCTCGACGTACCGGCAAAGAGTACGCCTCGGCTTTTTGCTCGCTGCGGCCTTGCCACGGGAAAGACGCGCGTTTCGACGCGCGTGGGGTGGGCGGGTGAGAAGGCGGCCTTTTTGAATACCCCGTGGGATAAATCAGCAGGAGATGGTTACGTCGAACTAAGGGGTACGTGACGGTCGCTTGGCAGGAGGGTCCGAGGGAAGCTGAAAACGGAGCGTGGCCCCGCGCTGGAGTGTCAGCGCATCTGCCGACCCTGCCGCGAGTTCCAGCACATACGAGGCGTTCTCATTCGGCTGGTACTGAGGGCAGCCGTCGTCGGTCCGGCTGCAGGTGGGCACGTTGCGCTCGATGTGGACGATCTTTTTTTTCTGATCCATCCAGATAATATCGAGGGAGATACGGGTATTTTTCATCCAGAAGCTCCACAGCTGCGGCTCGGCAAAGGCGAACAGCATCCCGCGGTTTTTCTCCAGCGAGGGCCGGAACATGAGCCCGCGCGCCCGTTCCTCGACCGTGTCCGCCAGTTCGGCCATGACCACGGTCCCCTGCGGCATGGTGACAGCAATCAAGGAGTCCGCTCCCGTCCGCTGAGCCAGACCAACCGGGATATGCAGGCCCACAGCCAAGCCGAAGACAGCCGCGATGAGAATGAGCCGGGCCGGACGTCTCTGACGGCGTGCCGGAAATTTTTTCCGCATGGCGGCGATCCTAGTGGGCTGCACCAAGCCTGTCAAGGCGGCCTGCCGCCTGGTGCTGGTGAACGGTAATGGAACGGGTCTGGACCGCCCAGTACGATTCCCGCGTTCTCCCTTCCCTGTCCTATCCCGAAGTGCCGCTGCCCCAGGTGCTCGCGCAAGCAGCGGCACGCTTTCCTGATCGTCCCGCGATCCTCTTCTACGGCCGCGTCATCCGCTACAGTGAGTTGAATGCGCTCGTCAACCGGTTTGCGCAGGCCTTGTCGCAGCAGGGAGTCGGCAAGGGCAGTGTGGTGGGCATCATGCTGCCGAATCTCCCCCAGACGGTGATCGCGTTCTACGGCAGCCTCCGCGCAGGCGCCACGGTCACGATGATCAACCCGCTCTACGTCGAACCGGAGATCCAACAACAGGTAAAGGACTCAGGGTGCGAGACGCTGCTGGTCTTCGATCAATTTTATCCGCGAGTCGAACCGCTGCTGCGGCAAGGACATCTTAAACGGGTGATCGTGACAGGCGTGGCAGACTACCTGCCGTGGCTGAAACGGCTGCTGTACCCCCTCAAAGCCAGGCGGGAAGGGCAGCGGGTGCGGCCGCCGGCCCATCCCGCCGTCCATGCCTTTCGTCCGCTGCTGGAGGTACCGCCGGAGCCCCCGGCGGTCTCGGTTGCTCCGGACGACACGGCGCTGCTGCAGTACACGGGCGGGACGACCGGCGTGCCCAAAGGGGTCGTGCTGACGCATCGCAATTTGGTCAGCAATATGTGGCAATGCCGCCAGTGGTGCACCACCCTTCGTGAAGGGGAGGAGGTGGTGCTGGGGGTGTTGCCCTTCTTTCATGTGTACGGGATGAGCGTGTGCCAGAACCTGGCGATCAGCCTGGGATGCGCATTGGTGTTGCTGCCGCGGTTCCAGGTCAGGGAGGTGCTGGAGGCGATCACCCGCGAGCGCATCACGCTGTTCCCCGGCATTCCGGCGATGTATGCGGCGATCAATTCGTACCAGAATTTGGGCCGGTACAATCTGCGGTCCGTCCGCATCTGCATCAGCGGGTCCGGTCCCTTGCATCCGTCCATTCAGGAGCGGTTCGAGTCGCTGACGGGCGCTCGTTTGGTAGAGGGCTATGGCCTGACGGAGGCCGCGCCGGTCACCCACGTCAATCCGATCGGGCAGCCGATTGGAGAACGACGCACACGCAGCATCGGGGTGCCCCTTCCGGACACCGACGCACGCATTATGGACGCGGAGACCGGGCAACGCGAGCTTCCAATCGGTGAGATCGGCGAACTGGTCGTACGCGGACCACAAGTCATGCGCGGCTATTGGCGGCGGGACGACGAGACCCGCCAAGTGCTGCGGGACGGCTGGCTCTACACGGGCGACATGGCCAGGCGGGACGAGAACGGCTATTTCTACATCGAGGATCGGAAAAAGGACATGATCAAGTCTGGCGGGGAGAACGTGTATCCGCGCGAAGTCGAAGAAGTCCTGCTGCGGCATCCCAAGGTGAAGGATGCGGTAGTCGTCGGCATTCCGCAGGAACTGCGGGGCGAGCTGATCAAGGCCTATGTGGTCCTGAAAGAGGGTGAAACGGCGGCGTCGGCCGACTTGCTCGAGCATTGCCGGAAGGAACTGGCCAGGTTCAAGGTGCCGAAGCGCGTGGAATTCAGGAAGGAGCTGCCCAAAACGATCGTCGGCAAGGTGCTGCGTCGCGTGCTGGTTGAGGAAGAGCTGAAACGTCGCGTGACGCAACAGGCGGAGAGCGCGGCGGATTAGCCCGCATTATTCATGACGGCTTCTACTGCAACCGCCGATACGCCGCTCCGACAAGCCTGGCCGCTGGCTTGGCATCGAAGCCTACTGGAGGCAAGGTACCTCTCCGCCGCGATGTGACCCGTCGAGAGCCTCTGGGTCGAGCGATCGAACGCGGCGGCTCAAGCGAAGCTTGGTATGGCGGGCGGGCTCGCCGCTCGGTCGGTCAATCCTTCGACTACCCCGCCCTTCCGGGCGGGGCTTGCTCAGGATTGACGCTGAGCGGGGCATGGGCGCCGTCGAAGCGTCAACAGCCTGTTCAAGGCTGCCTCCCTTCCTCGCGGCTCCACGCGCCCGTCTCGCAAGGCGTCTCAGCGGTTTCGTCACGAACCCTCATGAATAATGCGGGCTAGCCGGCTTGCAATCGGGTTGCAGGGTGTGCGATTCTGCTGCCGTTTTCGTCCCCGACGCAGCGAGGAGTACGATGAAAGAAAAACGGAGGGTGCTCTATAAAAAAGGCGTGTTTGTCTGCCCCAAGTGCCGCCAGTCCTACGTGCAGGATAAGTGGATCGAGGAATGGCGCATCCGCTGCCACAAGTGCGACTATCGGGGGACCCTCACCGAGGTGTCGGTCGAAGAGCATATGGACGAGGAAACGCTCAGGCGCTGACGTCCCTTGCCGGCTTCCCCCACGCTCCCTGCTTCTCACTCACCGTTGTTCGGTTTCATGATGCAAGTCTGTTCGCGTGTATCGGCTCGTACCGAGTCAGGAGGTGAACCATGCACCAGGCATTCCTAGCGGGACTTCTGTTGGCGGGATGGGTGGGCGCGATGCCGGTGCTTGCGTCAGCCGCCGACGCGCCGGTCTCGGTCACCGTGCTGGTCGCGTATTATTCGACGACCGGCCATACCGAGAAAATGGCGCGAGGCGTCGTCGAGGGGGCCAAAGGCTTGCCGGGGACTGTGGTGGTGCTCAAGCGGGTGGGCGACGTCGTGGCCGACGATCTGTTTTCGGCTGACGCGGTGGTCGTCGGCTCTCCGGTCTACTGGTCCAACATGGCCGGGGACGTCAAGAAGTTCTTCGACGACTGGCAGGTGAAGTTCGGCGTTTTCCCGGAATTCAAAATGCGCAACAAGGTCGGGGCGGCCTTCGCGACGGGCGGGCAGGTCTCGAGCGGGAAGGAACTGACGATGATCACGATCCTGGCCGCCATGCTCGGCAATCAGATGCTCGTCGTGAGCGGCGGCGGCGCGTTCGGCGCCTCGGCTACCACGGAAGGGGAGAGTCCGGGGATCGACGACAAGGAACTCGCGTCGGCTCGGGACCTGGGCAAGCGTGTGGCCGAGGTCGCGTGGGTGGTCAAGCGCGGGGCGCAGAAATAGCCGCTTAGCCGCTTCCCTTCCTGATCTGCTCGCTCAGATAGTTTTCCAGCCCCACCAGGGGTATTTTGGGGCAGCCAGGTCTGACGGGTTAAATTCGCAAGATATTGAAATATTTACTGTTATATAGTTTTTTGGCGGGCTAGGCAACCCGGTCGAGTTCCGCGACCATCTGTGCGATGGTGTCGAACCCGGACTGCCAGAATGATGCCGATCGAATGTCCACCCCGACGTCCGTCAGGATCGTCTCCGGACTTTTCGACCCGCCGGCGGCGAGCAGGTTCAGGTAGCGAGGCACGAACGGGGGGCCCTGCCGCTGGTATTGCTGGTAGAGCGCCAGCACGAGCAAATTTCCGAAACTGTAGGCGTAGCAGTAAAACGGGCTTCCGAAGAGGTGGGGGATGCTCAGCCATTCCCACCGGAACTCGTCCGGCACCGGCACGGCTTTGCCGAACTGCTGGCGCAGCGTGTCGAGGTACGCGACGCTGAGGTCCTTGGCGGTCGCGCCCTTGGCGATCATCTCGTGCGCGGTTTTCTCGAAGAGCACGAAGTAGGCCTGCCGGATGACGGTCGCGTAGATGTCATCCAACTGGGCGAGCAGCAATCCCTGCTTGACCGACTTCCTGGTTTCCTGCGCCATCAGGGCATCGGAGAGGATGCGCTCGCCGAACACCGACGCCGTTTCCGCCAGCGGCAGGGTGGCGTGGAACGTCAGGACGGAATGGTCGGCCGCGAGCATGCCGTGCACCGCATGCCCCAGCTCGTGCGCCAGCGTGGCGACGTCCCGGGCCTCCCCGGTGTAGTTGAGCAGCACGTAGGGCGTGCGCCCCGGGACGACGCTGTAGCTGTACGCGCCGCTCAGTTTTCCCGGCTTCGTGCGCGCGTCCAGGTGCTGCTCGTCGATCACCCGGCCGACCAGATCGGCCAGCTTCGGCGAAAACCCGCGATAGGCCTCGACGACCAGGCGCACGGCGTCCTGGTAACGGTAGCGCCCGCGGTCGGCCGGATGCGGCGCGTAAAT
>Ga0247727_10005599_pt1 | contig 25321 bp, 21 predicted proteins | sample WisWelCaveWW1625_FD_202498 | JGI IMG/M metagenome (GOLD analysis project Ga0247727, IMG submission 202498) | Biofilm microbial communities from Wishing Well Cave, Virginia, United States - WW16-25 | ecosystem: Environmental > Aquatic > Deep subsurface > Groundwater > Cave microbial mat | place...
TTCGGCCAACACTTTGATCAATGCAGCGTTCGCCTTGCCCTCGACGGCCGGCGCACGCAGATACACCTTGAGGCCACTCGTCTCTTCGACGATCACCTCCCGCTTCGCCCCCGCGATGACCCGCACATTCACCAACATCGGACGCAAGACCCAAGCCGCAAGGAGCAGCGGCTCTTGACATTCGACATGTAGCCTGTGATTGCCACACCGACCAAGGACAAGATCTGATGCGCCATCGCCGAACGCCGACGGTCAATCATCATATGTCGAAGGCCGCTCTCAGCCATCGTGTGGCGCTCTGCAGCCCTGTCATCAAATTTTTCCCGGTCGTCTTGACGCTCGTGGAAACGCATGCTACGTTTCACTGTAGCGACTGGATTGGTGGCTCCCTTTGGGCGGAGTCTCGGAGCAGATGCTCCGACCAGTCGCTATTTTATTCCCGCGTCCCGTGGCTCGCGAAGCCTCTAGAAATCACGGGCCACCTCATTCGTCACACGCAAGCCAGCTCCGCCGCTCCACGACTTCGTTCTCGGTATCCACGTACCAAATCTCGAGATTGGGGAAAGCCCTGCCGATCTTCTCCCATGCCACTCCATACTGACGCTTCCTTTGAGGCATGCCGCGAATGAACCTGCTGGGAAGCGCCATGACCAGCGTATCGTCCTTGCAACCTCTGTCGCGTGATACAACCCGGAAGAAGCATTCGTAAAACTCTCTAGATCTGATTGGGGCATGTTGTTGAAAACCAATCGCTTCGATAAACAAATGGGATATACCGTCCTGAGTGGCACGAATATCACACCCCGTTTCACCGCGCTGCTTCTTGAGAGAGCACGAGTAGCCTTGCCGAGCGAGATATCTCCTCAACACGCTCTCGATATCATCTGCTTGTATCAGTTTCATGTGCTACACAATCCACGAACGACGGTCGACGAATCACGGCACTTGACCGCGCCAGGCAAGGCCGTCGGCAAGCATCGTCTGGTACACCATCAGCCCCCGCTGCGCGACTTCTTCACTCATACCGAGATGACGCACCAGCACCGATCGCGCCGTCTCGAGACCATCAACGCCGCGACACGCGCTATAGGTAATCGCTGTCCGTCGAAACATGAAATCCACCAGAGAGCGCGCATGCTCTCGCTGAAACGCATAGAGCAACTCCGCCCCGATGTGCGGATGATGTATGCATAACGGATGCCCCAACGACGCATCCTGCCGCGTCAACGCCACGATGTCACGATGCCGAATACCGTACGTGATCGCCAGATGACGCAATGAGTCAGCCGGAATCTCCTCCGCCGTCTCGCTATTCCGCACTACCCGCTCGGCATACGCCTCCGGCGCATCGTCGAGCCCCCAGAGCGACGCGGTCGCCGTCTGGCATCCTGGATCGCGGCGCCGCAACCGCCGGATGACACGATCTACCACCGCTTCAGCGATCGCCCGATGCGTCGTGTACTTACCCCCCAACGCATGCAGACATCCAGTGGGCTCTTCCACAATCAGATGCTCCCGCGATGCAGCGTTTGCGTTCACGCCACCTTGATCCACCAACGGCCGCAACCCGGCGAACGTCGCCAGCACATCCTCTTCGGTCAGAGGATCACCGACAAACACACGATTGACCACATCCAACAAATACCGGACTTCCCGTGTCTCGATACGCACATCCTGCGGCACCCCATCCACCGAAGTCTCCGTCGTCCCCACCAGCATCTGCTCATGCCACGGCATGGCGAACACGACGCGACCATCCTGCCGGGCCGAGAGCAACAGCGCGTCCTCTCCAATCCGCTTCGGTAACACCAGATGGCTGCCCTTCGTTGGACGCAGACGACGTACGCTACTGGTATGCGTCGTCTGCTGCAACAGACGATCCGCCCATGGCCCGGTCGCATTCACGACTGCACGCGCCGCGACCATCTCCGAGACGCCGCTGCGCTCATCCGTCACCACGGCACCGGCCGTGCGCCCACCCTCCACAATGATCCGCTCTACCTGCACGCCGTTCCGACAGATGGCGCCGCGTCGCTCCGCATCCAGCATAATCTCCACGCACAGCCGCGCGTCCTGCATCTGGCAATCGGTGTAGAGCGCCCCGCCGACCAACCCCTCGCGCCGCAGCCTCGGCTCGCGCGCCACCACTTCCTCGACCGACAGCATTCGGTGCGTCCGCATAGCTCGGCCAATCGCCAACAAATCATAGAGCGCCAATCCGGCACGGATCGTCAGACGCGAGCGGGAATCACCGGCAAAAATAGGAATGAGGAAATCGAGCGGACGAACCAGATGCGGCGCGGTTCGGAGCAGTGTCGCGCGCTCACGGCACGCTTCAAAAACGAGATGCAGATAGCCATGCTCAAGGTATCGCAAGCCACCATGAATCAGCTTCGAGGTGCGCGAGCTGGTGCCGCTAGCGAAATCGCCCTGCTCCACCAACATCACCGACAGCCCGCGCATCACCGCATCGCGCGCGACCGCCGCGCCGGTGATGCCGCCGCCGATGACGAGCAGATCGACCTGTCCATTACTGGGCGCTGCGGCGCTCGCCATCACCTGTTCGTCGATCCTGCCGTGCGCACGCGCTGGACGGCATCACGCCAGCCAGCATACCAGCGACGGCGTACCGCTGTAGCCACGCGCGGGCGGAACCGCGTCGGTGGCGCATCCCACCGCTCCAGCACCCGCACGCCATCCCACATGCCGGTCGTCATCCCGGCCAACAGCGCAGCGCCACGCGCCGTGTACTCGACCGAGGCGGGACGCATCACCGGCACGCCCAGCAGATCCGCCTGAAACTGCATGAGGAACGCATTCTGCGTCGCGCCACCGTCGACGCGTAACGACCGCAGACGCAACCGGCTGTCGGCCTCCATGGCCTGCATGACATCGCCTGTCTGAAACGCGATCGACTCCAGACACGCCCGGGCGATCGCCGCGCGCCCCGTCCCGCGCGTCAACCCCAGGATCGCCCCGCGCGCGCCCGCATCCCAGTAGGGCGCGCCGAGCCCCACGAACGCCGGCACGAAGTGGACGCCGCCGGCGTCAGACGCACTCGATGCCAGCGCTTCTGTCTCCTCCGCACGACGAATCATCCGCAAGCCATCGCGTAACCACTGTACAGCCGCTCCGGCGATGAACACACTCCCCTCAAGCGCATACGTCGGCTGCCCACGCTCCCCGCACGCAATCGTCGTGATCAATCCGTGGCGACTGGTAATGCAACGCGCCCCAGTCTGCAGCAAGAGGAAGCAGCCAGTGCCGTAGGTATTCTTGGCGCTGCCGGGTGTGATACAGCCATGGCCGAAGAGCGCCGCTTGCTGATCACCCGCGATCCCGGCGATTGGAATACCAGCCGGCAATGGCCCGATGCGGATCGTCGTGCCAAACGTATGAGCTGACGGATGCACTTCAGGTAGGATCGATGACGGCACACCGAAGAGTCGCAACAGCTCGTCGTCCCATCGCCGCGTGTGGATGTTGAACAGCAGCGTGCGCGAAGCGTTCGTGTAGTCGGTGGCGTGGACGCGACCGCCGGTGAGCGACCAGAGGAGCCACGTGTCGACTGTGCCGAATGCCAAGCCGCCGGCGCGCACACGACGCCGTACCCTAGCCGCATGATCGAGCAACCACCGGACCTTCGTCCCGGAGAAATATGGATCGAGCACCAGCCCTGTGCGACGACGCACTAACGCTGCCGCGCCACGTCGTTGCAGCGTCTCGCACATCGGTGCCGTTCGTCGGCACTGCCAGACGATCGCGTCCGCCACCGGCCGCCCGCTGCGGCGATCCCAGACGACGGTCGTCTCCCGCTGATTCGTCACGCCGATCGCCGCGATCTGCCGCCCCGTGATGCGCGCCCGATCCAACGCCCGGCGGATCGCCGTCAGACTCGTGCGCAGAATCTCCGAGGGATCGTGCGCCACCCATCCCGGCTTCGGAAAGATCTGCGGCAGCTCCTCGTAGCCACGGCCGATGGGCCGTCCGTCGCGCCGATACACGAGCGCCGTCGAACCCGTCGTCCCCTGGTCAATCGCAAGGATGTGATCGTGCTTCACGATTGTGACGTGCCGTTCCGCACCATGCTTCCGCCCGGATAACGCGATGAGCTCCCCCACCCATCCTTGTCGCTTCGTCGCAGTCCTACCGATGGGGTCAGGCACCTTCGGCGCCAGACCCCACTTGCAGCAACGAATCCAGTCATCACACCCTACCCCACCCCTATCGCTTTATCCTGGGCTGCCAAAGAAGTTAGACTTCCTGCCACGACTTGACTGCCTGACGTGAGGTCAGACCACGTTGTGGCAGGAATGCGGTTTTTCAATCCGCATTCCGAAATCCGCAATCCACATTGCCTGGCTTACCCCGTGCTTTTCATCCCGAACGCGATGCCGTGCACCGTCAGCCGCAGCAACTCCAGCACGCGCCCCGCGTCCGACAACGACCGCCCCGCCTCTTCCGACGCCATCCACTCCTGCAAATACCGGATTTGCAGATAGTTGAGCGGATCAACGTACGGATTACGTAGGAAGATCGAGTGACTGAGCACCGGCTGCGACGCCAAGAGTTGCGGCTGCTTCGCCACCAACAACACCCACTTCACCGAGCGATCATACTCTTCCTGAATCCGTCCGATGATCCGATCGCGGATCGCTGCATCAGTCACCAGCGCCGCGTACTGTCTGGCAATGTACATGTCGGCCTTGGCCAGCGACGCCTGCGCGTTATCGATCAGCACCCGGAAGAATCCCCACTGCTCATGCATCGTCTGCAACTCCTCGACGCCACTCTTGCCGTGCGCCGCGGCAAACACCTCCAGTGCCGAGCCGATGCCGTACCAGGCGGAAAGCATGTGCCGCGATTGAATCCAGCTGAAGACCCATGGGATCGCCCGCAAACTCTCCATCGTCCATTGCGCAGTGCGCGCAGCGGGCCGCGAGCCGCCCGTCCCCATACTCTGGATCAGCTGGATCGGCGTCGCCTGCCGATAGTACGTCAGAAAATCGGGATCGCTCCAGACCAACTGCCGGTAGGCGGACGTCGAAGCATCAGCCAGTTGCCCCATGACCGCCTCCCATCGAGCCAGCACATCATGATGATGCTGTCGATCGAGCGGCACCAGCAGATTTGTCACGGCGACGGCGCTGAACATCTGCTCCGTGCTACGACGCGCAATCTCCGGATTGGCATACTTCGCCGCGACGACCTCGCCCTGCTCCGTCGTCTTGATGCGACCCTCCCACGCCGCGAACGGCTGTGCAACGATGGCGCGGTGACTCATGCCACCGCCGCGGTCAATCGTCCCGCCGCGACCGTGGAAGAAGACGACGTGAAGTTTGTAAGCCGATGACAACCGTGCCAACGACTGCTGCGCCCGATAGAGCGACCAGTTGGCCGCCAGATACCCGCCATCCTTGTTGCTGTCGGAGTACCCGAGCATGATCTCCTGGCGGTCGCCGCGTGATTCCAGGTAACGCCGATAGATCGGCTGCTCGAGCAACTGCGTCATCACCTGCTCCGCGCGCGCCAGATCCGGAATCGTCTCGAAGAGCGGCGCCACATCGAGCGTCCCGCGCAAACGCCCGCTCCTCGTCCGCTGTACCAACCCGCCCAACCGCCCCAGCCACAGCACCATCAACACGTCGCTGGCGGATTGCGTCATGCTAATCAGATAGACTGACGCCAGGCGTGGATCGATCTCCTGCTGAATCTTCGCCATCACCCGGAACTGCGCCAGCAGGTCGCGCGCTGTTGGGCTGAGTCGCGACTCATCGATCTCCGGCGTCCGGGCAGCCTCGAGCACGCGGCAGAGCAGCGCGATCCGATCACCCTCCGCCATCGTCTGATAGGAAACCGGCGCCGCCTCCATCAACGTCAACAACTCCGAGACCGCCTCCGCGATCCGACTCCGATGCTCCCGAAACTCCAGGTGCGCCAGATGAAAGCCGAATATCTCAACCTGCCGAATCAATCGGTCGACCGCTCCGGAGGCTACGCGGGCGCCCCGATGCTTGAACAAGCTCTCCTGAATCAACCGCAACTCATCTAACAGCTCGGACGCCTGACGATACCCAGGCCCCTTGCCCTGTCGCGTGCGCATCAATTTGGCATGAACGAACGAGAGCTTCTTGCGATACAACTCCGACGGCTCGAACCGCTCCGCCAACAGCCGCGCCACCCCCGGGAGGCGTCGCCGATCCTGCTCCAGCGATGCCGCCAGCTCCGGCGTCACGGTCGCCAGCAACGTTGAGTGGCTCATGCGACGGATCAACTCCTGCACCGCCAGCTGATAGTGATTCAGAATGAAGTCGCGATGGCGCTTCGCCGCCGTCCATGTCACCTCCGGTGTGACACCCGGATGGCCGTCGCGATCGGAACCGACCCACGAGCCGAATCGCAGCCACGGCGGCAGGCGACGGCGCATCATCGGATAGCTCTCCCGGATCCTGGCATCCAGATCCTGCAACAGCTCCGGCACCAGCCCCAGAATCGTCCGACGAAAGTAGAGGAGCGTATTGTCCAGCTCATCCAACACGGTCAACCGACGCTGGCGCGCCTCGTTGGTCTGCCAGAGAATCTCCAACGTCTCCTTGATCCGCGCCGAAGCCCGCTGGCGATCGGCCGATGTCACCGCCTCGCCATCGAGCACCGATAGCTCCTGCGCGATCGTCATCAGATGCTCCAGCGTTGTGCGACGCCGCACCTCCGTCGGATGCGCCGTCAACACCAGCGTCACTTCCATCCGATCGAGCAGATGCCGCAGCGATGCCGCGTCAACCCGATGTCCCTTCAGATCGCGGAGCAACCGACGCATCGACATCTCAAGCCCCGGCCCCGGCTGTGACTCGTAGAAACGGATCCGGCGCGCCCGCTGCTGCTCCTCGGCGAGATTGACGAGTTGGAAGTAGATAGTGAACGCCCGCGAGACCTGCTGCGCCTGATCGAGCGTGAGCTGATCGATGAACTGCCGCATCTGCTGCGCGCGGCGCGGGGAGGGCGACTGCCGGATCGCCTTGGCCAGACGGCGGATCTTCTCGACGATGTTGAAGAGCCCACGACCCTTCTGCTCGAGAATCACCTCACCCAGCAGCGAGGTGAGAAATCGGACATCGCGACGTAGCAAGGGATCCATCGCCGTCCGTGCCGCTTCGTGCCGCTGTCCGCCCGCCAACCGTTTAGCCATTCACGCCTCGCGCGGTCTGGACCGCCGCCGGGAGCTGATCGAGCTCAAACTTGAAGCGCCACGGATGTCCACCGCTTTGCGATTCCTCGACATCCACCCAGAGTTCGTACCGTCCGCCTTCGCGCAACTCCTCCGGCAGGCCGAACTGAAATCGCTCGCGCACGAGCGTGCCCTTTGCCTTCCGTTCCTTCGCACCGCCAAACTGGAGCATCCCTGACCGGCGCGTCGGATAGGGCGCTTCTTCCTCGAGCGTCTGCAACACCTCCTGGCGCGTCAGCGGCGGACGACGCCCCTGCCCCGTCGCCACAAAGAGTATATTGCTCAGCCGCGGCTTCTTCACATCCGGCAACCGCGCCGACACCAGCGCCTCCAAATGATCGCCAACCACGACCACATCGACACCCACCACGGTGCCGCGGATATCCTGCGCCTCCCGTAACACCGGCACCCGCTGCGGCTCATCGGCTGCTGCGACCGGCTGCAACCATCCCATCGCAACAATCAACGCTGCGACATATCTTAATCGCGTCATCCTCATCATCCCCCTGCCCGTCCTTCCCTTTCCACCACAGACTTGCCGATGGGGACTGTCCCCGAACGGGGACAGTCCCCATCGAAGCAACAGAGCAGCCACCACTCCCTATCCCAACCCTGTTGCGTCGCCCACGGGACACCTATCAGGCCATATCTCCCGCGTAGGCGTGACTGCCCTGCTCGAGGTCAGACTACCCCGCGTTGCAACAACCCAGGCACTTGTTCCGCGCGTCCCAACTCCGCATCGTTCCGCATAGCATGCCAGCGCACTGGTGCGGCTCACTGTCTCCCAAGCCACATCATCACCGGCCCGGCCACCCAACAATACCAGGCGAAGTAGTGCAGGCGGGCACCGCGCACCATCTGATCCAGCAGCCACAGCGACGCCCACCCCACCACAGCCGAGACGACAAAACCGATCGCCATACCGGCGCCGAATTCCGGCGTCACAGTCGACGGCATATGCCAAAACTCCAGACCCGCCGCCGCCACGATCGCCGGGATCGACAGCAAGAACGAGAACTGCGCCGCAAACGGCCGACGTAAGCCGAGCACCAGACATGCAGCGATCGTCGCGCCCGAGCGAGAGATACCGGGAATGATGGAGATCCCCTGCGCGGTGCCAACCAACCAGGCATGCCATGGACGCAACGCCCGAGCACCGACATGCCCCTCGCGCACCGAGCGCGTCCACCAAAGAAGCCATCCGCTGATGATCAACGTGGCCCCCGCGAAGATCGTGCTTTCGAACGAGCGTTCGAAGAAATCCTTGAAGGAGAGGCCGATGATCGCCGTCGGAATGACCGCCACACACCCCAGCATCCCGACGCGCAGGCGCGGCGCCAGACCCCAGCTCACCCGATGCCCCGATGTCGACCGCCGCCACAGCCGCGCCACCTCGCCCACCGCCTTTACTAGATCGCGACGCATATAGACCAGCACCGCCAGCAACGTGCCCAGATGCAGCACGACATCCAGCATCAGCACCGGACCGGGAATCGTAAGAAACTGCTGAACAAACACCAGATGGGCGGAACTGCTGATGGGAATGAACTCGGTTAACCCCTGCACGACGCCGAGCGCTACGTACGGCAGATATGCTACGCTATCGATGACGCCTCCTTACAACCCAACATCTATCTGACGGCGCGCAACATCCCGGACGATGTAACCCCCCTGGGCAACCGCATCGATCGTGCCTCCGGACCGCGATCCACGCCGTCCGGCTGTTCCGCCACCGCAGCGCCACCGCCACCCACTACCGCAGGAACCGCATCCATCTGACGGCGATAGGCCGTCAGATTGACTGCCACATTCTTCCACGTCGATTCCGCCGAAGAGAGACGGGTGCCAAACTCTTCCTGCAACGCCATCACGGTACGCAACCCCGACTCGAGCGATGCCAGCCGCGCCTCCATCGATCGCTGGCCAGTCTCAACCATGGTGCGCCAGTCCTGCTGCGCCTGCATCGTCTCGACGAGATTGCGCTGCTGATCCGATACCAGCAGCCGCAGCGTACCCTGATCCTCGGTGACACGCCCCAACACTTCCTGCGTCTGCACCAGGCGATCCGCCAACGCCAGCTGTGACTGTCCGAACCCGTCGACCGATCGCTTCACCAACACCGCCAGACACGCCAGACCGATGCCCTGCAGCACCATCAGCAGCAACGCCACCCCCATCAGCCAGCGCCGCCAACGCCCCTCCCCGCGACCCACCCCGTCTCTGGACAGCGTCTGCACCGGCTCGATGCGATCTTCCCGTCGATGCACCACAGTAGGTGTCACTGCACACTCCTCAAGCATCCGACCACTCAACCCCCCACGGCCGCCCTATTCTAACACGAACCCCATCGGTTGGGCGGACGCGTATCGACTGGAACCTTGAGGAAAACGTTCAAGATACGAACGATGGGAATCGCACGGAGATGACTGGCAGAAACACCGGAAGTCGCTACAACTATTGATTGACGGTGGACGATGTCTCGCGAGATGCCGACACCACATCGCGCGGCAGAATCGATGCCGATGGATCAGTGGCGCGTCGGGAGTCCCGCAACCTCGAGGTCGACAACGGCGTTGCGGCGCCCGTGGCCACATCCAACCGTTTCACCGCCTCCACCACCGCATCGTGCTCCCCGCGCAACTCGACCAACGCCTGCTGGCTGTCTTGGTAGGCGCGCAGCAGCTCCGCGTAGTCGTCCCGCCGCCGCTCGGCGTTGTTGAACGCCAGCTCGACGCGCGTGACCAGCGTGTCGAACCGCGTCAGCAGCGACTGCTGATTCTCCTGCAGCGCGGCATATCGATCGGTCACGCCGGACACCCGACTCCTCACATCCTGCAAGCCGTTCTCCATCGCCGCCATCCGCGTCATCTGCTCGCGCGCGCTCAACAACACCTCATCCACTTTGGAGAACGCCGCGCGCATCGTCGCTTCGATGTTCGATTGATGCCGGATCAGCAGGAGCACCTCGTAATCCAGCAGGGCAACCAACCCGATGAAGACCACGACCAACAACGCCACCAGACTCTTCACGACCCGCTGCATACCGACCATCAACCGTAACTCTCCCAGCAATCCGGCAATCATCCCGACACGCCCGCCGCGCGCACCATGTTGACCAACGCCCTTCGGCGATGAACCGGTCGGCATCCTCACGGTGTGCGACGCGTGAGACCGCTTCTCGAGCGACAGGGCATCTTTCCTCGATCCCAACGCCGCCACCCACCACCACGCACCGCGACGCGGTGGACGAGCCTGCTTGAACGGTTCCCGCGCAACCCTGCCGCCACGACCGGCCGACATCGTCTCAGCCGACGGTGCCGCATGCGACACACTATCCGATGGACGATACGCCATCCCTGCCTCCTGCCCGCGCGCGGCGTTCATCGATACTTGCGGCGCCTCAACACCCACCGAACTCTCACGATGCTCATGCGGAAGTTTCACAATGAAGGCATAGGATACCGTCCCAATCCACCGCCGTCAACCTTCCCGATACCAACCTGCATGACAAGCGCTGAGTCAGCATGACGGGTGGCACGGAGCTAGCAGGCTAGGACCCCTCTCGAAGCACCACAGACCGGTGAAGATACCTCGCGAAATACCAGAGACAACCCAACACACTCGCTATCCGGAGTGAAGCTGTCGGAGGAATAGCAGTCGCCAGCGTCCGCCAAGAGAGCCAGGCCGTGAGAGAGTCAACCATGCACAATCTCCAACACCATGACACCTACAGCGATGGAGAGTGCTACCAGTAAAAGACGGAGCGTCCGCTCACTCAAAAGGCCGTGCGGATGCGTCGACATGTGGATTTTTCTCTGTTCAAAAATCAGTGTTCGCAGAAGCACGCGTATTCGGCCCGCTTACAAACATCACAGAGGTGGTCCTCGAACGGGAAGCGGAAATTGAGGGGTTTGGCGCCGGTGGCCTGCCTAAACTGCACGACAAGGTTGAGACCGTGGGCATCCGGCAGCGGCCCCTCGCTGACAAGCACATCCCCTTTTCTCTCAAACTCCAACGTTGTCTTGGTGCCGTCCGCTTCGGCGATGACGGAAACGTGTTGTTCCGTAACGGGAACTGGTTGAAAAGCCTCATCGTAGAAAGTAATGGTGACCGTGTTGTCTGTCTCCACATAGAATTCGGCGTGGGGCTCGGTCTTCTCAAGCAAACGTCCCCCCTTCGGACCGCCAATGTGGCTGTGGGGCTCCTCCGCGCTTAAGGCCAGCGCCGCGGCACAGAGAACTCCTGCGAGCGCGATCATGGCGAGTAACGCTTTCATAGTTTGGCTCTCCTGTTTCCTGTAGGTCTATTTTTCTCCATCCACTCGTAAAGCACGGGCAACAACACGAGCGTCAGGAAGGTTGACGTCATGATACCGCCGATGACGACCGTCGCGAGCGGACGCTGCACTTCGCCGCCGGCCCCGGTCGCGACTGCCATGGGGACAAATCCGAGCGAAGCGACAAACGCCGTCATAAGCATGGGCCGCAAACGAAGCAAGGCTCCATCACGGACGGTCGCCCGGAGTTCCGTCCCCCGCGCGCGAAGCTGATTGAAGAACGTGATGATCATGAGTCCGTTCAATACGGCGATACCGCTGACGGCGATAAAACCGACCCCGGCCGATATGCTGAACGGCAAACCCCGCAGCCAGAGCGCGAACACTCCGCCCGTGACCGCCAGCGGAACCGCCAGGAACACCAGCAGGGATTGGTGAATGCTGTTGAGCGCCGTGAAGATCAGAATGAGGATCAGCAGCAACGCGACCGGGATCACCACGGCCAGCCGGCGCTTGGCCTCAATGAGGTTCTTAAATTGCCCGCCGAACTCGATGCTATAGCCTTCCGGCAGCTTGACCTGTTCGGCAATCTTCCGCTGCGCTTCAAGGACAAAGCTCTCCACGTCGCGGCCTCGCAGATTGATCATGATGGCGGCGCGGCGCTGGCTGTACTCGCGGGCAATGGCTGCGACTTGTTCGACCATGCGGAAATCGGCCACCTGCCCGAGCGTCAGCAACCCACCGTCATCGACCCGGACAGGCAAGCGTTTCAGCTCATCGAGATTCTCACGAAGATCTTCGCTCAAACGCACGACGATGTCGAAACGGCGGTTGCCTTCAATCAGCTTGCCGACTTCTTCCCCGGCCAACGCCGTGCTCACGACCCGGTTCAGCTCAGCGGCGTGGAGGTTGTATGTGCTCATGGCGTCGCGCTTCGGAATGATCTCCAATAACGGCGCTTTGCCGAGCGCGTCAAATTCCACATCCGCCGCACCCGGAATGTCTTCCAGAACCTCGCGGGCCTCGCTGGCGATCGCCTCGATGACCGCGAAGTCGTCGCCGAAGATCTTCACAGCGATATCAGCGCGAGTACCCTCGAGGATCTCGTTGAAGCGCATCTCAATGGGCTGACTGAACAGATGCGCCTCCCCGGGAACGTGCTTGGCAAGCTCCTCGGTCATGAGATCCGCCAGCTCATCTTTGGTGATGCGCCGGCCGTTTATTTCGCGCCATTGATCATGCGACTTAAACATCATGTAGGTGTCGGCCACGTTGACACCCATGGGGTCGGTGGCGACTTCCGATGTGCCGAGGCGGCTGAAGACGTAGTCCACTTCGGGGAATTTTTCCAGCAACATCTTTTCGCCCCGCTTCTGCATGTCGATGCTGGCGTCAATACCGATGCTCGTCGTGCGGATCATGTGCGTGGCGAAAGAACCTTCGTCAAGCTGCGGCACGAACTCCGCGCCAAGTCGGTTGAAGGCAAGCACCGCCAGGATAAACAACACGGCACCCGCGCTGACGACAACCCATCGAAAACGAAGCGCGAACGCCAACGTGGGAGTGTACGCCTTCTTGGCCGCACCGATAAACCACGAATCCTTTTCCTGGATGTCACCGCCCAAGAAATAGGAGCAGAGCGCGGGCATAAGGGTCAGCGCCAGGACCAACGACCCCATGAGCGCGAAGATGACGGTGATGGCCATCGGCCTGAACATCTTCCCTTCAATGCCGGTCAGCGCCAGGATCGGAAAATACACCATCGTGATGATGAGCACGCCGAAGAACATCGGGCTCGCGACCTCTTTGCTCGCCAAGAATACCTCATGCGTACGCTCCGTGTCCGTGAGCCGGCGTTTCAGCTGGTGCTGCTTCTCGGCGAGATGGCGGATGATGTTTTCCACCATGACGACCGCCCCGTCCACAATCAACCCGAAGTCGATGGCCCCCAGGCTCATCAGGTTGCCGGATACGCGGGCCTGCACCATGCCGGTGATGGCGAACAGCATCGAAAGCGGAATAGCCAGAGCCACGATGAGCGCCGCGCGCCAGTTGTCCAGCATCACCAACAACACCACCATGACGAGAACCGCGCCTTCAAACAAGCTCGACTCGACTGTATGGATCGTGCGGTCCACGAGCGTCGTGCGGTCATACACGGGAATAATCCTCACGCCCGCCGGAAGCTTGGCTTCCAACTCTTTGAGCTTCTCGGCGACCGCTTTCGCGACCAGGCGGCTGTTCTCTCCGGCCAGCATCAATGCCGAACCCAGCACGCACTCTTCCCCGTTATAGGTGCTAGTGCCGCTTCGCACGGCCGTGCCGATCACGACGTCAGCCACATCCTTCACGCGCAAAGGCGTCGCGCGCGCCCCGAACTTGAGCGGCAACTGCTCGATCTCTGCGACGCTTTGCACCCGGCCCGCGGCGCGGACGGCGACTTGCTCACCGCCGATCTGGATCACGCTGCCGCCCGCGTTCTCCACATTCTCCCCCACGGATTCGGCGACTTCTCCGAACGACATGCCGACACTCTTGAGCTTGTCGGGATTGGCCTGAATGACGATTTGTTTCTCGTAACCGCCGGAGGAGTTGACTTCGGCCAGGCCCGGCGTCGAGCGCAGGCGCGGCTTGATGACAAAATCATGAAGGAGCTTGAGCTCCATTAGCTGCGCTTCGCGCGTGGCGGGCTTTGGGGCCGCGTCAGGCGCGTAATCCACGACGTAGTAGAAGATCTCCCCGAGGCCTGTGCTGATGGGCGCAAGTTCGGGCGTCAAGCCGGGCGGGAGCTCCTCCATGACCGTCTGCAACCGCTCGCTCACCAACTGGCGGGAACGGTAAATGTCCGTCCCTTCCTTAAAGACGAGCGTCACCTGCGAGAGGCCGAACTTGGACAGCGAGCGAAGCTCCGTCAGCCCGGGGATACCCGCCATTTCATTCTCCACTGGGAAGGTCACGAGTTTCTCGATCTCTTCCGGCGCCAGCGCGGGCACCGAGGTATTGACCTGCACCTGGACATTGGTGATGTCGGGCACCGCATCGATCGGCAGGCGCACGACCGACCAGGCGCCGATGCCGATGAGAGTCAGCGTGGCCAGCACGACGAACAAACGCTGTCGAATGGAAAATTCAAGGATGCGATTCAGCATGAGGATTTAGTGGGAATGCCCCCCTCCTTTGGTGGCGCGGAGCTCGATGAGCCAGAGAGTTTGCACCGGCTTGATCACGACTTGATCGCCCGAGAACAATCCTTCGACAATCTCCACCTTGCCGTTCGATTCGCCGCCCACCTTGACAGCCGTCCGGTAATAGGCATCTCCGTTGATCGCGTAAACGAACGTGCCTTCCGAAGTGCGCAACAACGCCGAGCTCGGAATGACGGTTACTGCCTGATCGCGCGGCCGAGTGATGGTGGCCGTCACAAACTCGCCGTCTTTGAGCTGAACGCTTCCCTTCGTCACGCCGATGACGACTTCGGTCTCCCCCGAAACAAGCGTTTTCTGGACCGCCACAACGAAACCGTCCGCAGTTTCCTTGGCGTTGGTCAGTAATTGAACCGGCATCTTCGGTTCCACCAAAGCCGCCTTGTCCGGCGGCAAAGAACCGGAGCCGTGAGACTCGCAGCTGGCATGATCCATCCTCAAGTAGTCAAACCGATGCGCTTCGCCATAAATTTGGACATTGAACCGGACGACTTGGGGCAACTTCTCATGAGTCACGTCCGCAATCTCAACTCCCAGAATCTCACGCACTTCATCGGTGAGAACAACGCCTTTGCCCGGCTTAAACAAAGCGCCTGCGGACGATTCTTCATGACCGTGCTCATCGCCTGCGTCTCCGGCTGTCTCGTCGTCATGGCTTCCGCTACGTTCCTGGTGACCGCAACCAACCGGCAATGTCGTCACTGCGATGAGCACCCAAGCGAATAGAACGAACCGGAAGGACTTCATCTCACTTCCTCAGCGGGGATGACATCCGCTAACGACAGCGCAGTAGCCGTCAGCAACTCCAATTGTGTCGCAGCTTGAAACGCTTCTTTCTTCGTGTCCAGCAATCCGCCTATCGTTTCCAAGTATTGCGTCTGAAGTTCCAGATAGGTGGAAACCGGGACCGCGCCGAGCCGGTAATGGCGGTCGGCCAATTCGGCCGCTTCCCTAAAGTGCTGAATAGTATCCGGCTGCCAGCTCGCCATTTCCTTCAGTTTGGTCTCGTAAATGACAGTGGATTCGATCACCCGACGTTCCGCTTCGCGCTGAGCAACATCAAGAGACGTCTCGGCTTGCCCCTGTTGCGCCTGAGCAACATCAATGTTCCCTTGATTGCGGTTCCATAACGGTAGCGGGAGGGATACGGCCACCCCGATCACGCGTTCGCGATCACCCGCCCGCTCCTCTGAAATGGAGGGACCCGCCGAGACGGCGGGAAAGTGCTCGTTCTTCGCGAGATCAACGCGAAAACCCTGCCGCGCCAGCTCAAGCGTGCGCAAGCGAACCGAGAGATCGTTCGACCGCGCAAGCGTCACAAGAGAGTCCCGGCTTTTTTCAAGCGGATGAAACGCAAGATTCATTTGGGTCATGGACACATCGGCGTCAGGTGCCGCGCCGCGCAGCTGATTCAAGTCAAACAAAGCCGCTTGCGCGACGAGTGACGCCTCGCCGGCTTTCCGTTGCAGGTTGAGCTCCATCGCTTCGATCACGCGAGTTTCCAGCAGCGGCGTCAATCCTGCCTGGCCGCGCTGGACGAGCACTTCGCGCAACGCCAGCAGATGGTCGGCCACCTCTCGCGTTGCCGCAGCTTTCTCTCGCGCCGCGAATAATTCATAGGCGGCTATCTTCGCGCGCGCCGCGATCAGAGCGCGAAACTGTTCCAACCCGAGTGTTGCCAGCTCAATATCACGATCGGCAATGGCCTTGCGCAACCCGATCCGTCCCGGCCACTCGAATTGCTGGGTGACCGATAACTCACCTGCCCTGCCTTTGCCTGTCAGCTCGTTCTCCTCGTTCCATGCCCGCTTTTGACCGATAGAGCCGCTGATCTCCGGATTGGCCCATAGACCGGCAGTCTTACGGCCGCCTTGCGCGGCGGCGATCTCAGCTTCGTACAACCTCAGTTCGGGGTTGTTCTCCAAGACCTCACGCACCACGGCATCGAGCGCCGTGGGCGAACCCGCATCCGCATAGACTTGGGTCACCATGAACGCTGCGACCAGCAACCAACCCATTGTGTGCACAATCAGTTTGCGCATAGTTCACCCATAGCTACAGCAACGAAACGCGGACACAAAGAATCCACGTGTGAGAATGCCTATTGGAATTGGAACCGACGGACGAACGAATGTTGTTCAGACGGACTTACGCGAGGAACTTGGGGGGTGGAACCGTGACTCGAACGACAACCTGTTGACGCAACAAATCCTCTGCAGGCAAATCGGATAGTGTGTGAGACATGTCGGGCTGAAGAACCGGCTGTGAGGAAGGAGCGGCCACATGATGATTGTTACAACAGACCGCGCAATGGTGAATTTCTCCCTGGTGGCTATGGCCTTCGGTCTCGCAAGCGCTGGCAACCACAGCGCCAGCCACCAGGAACATCAGCATTGCGAGCATGATTCGAAATCGGAGTGCACGACTCATGTTAACCTAGAATGTAGCATGGAAATCGAGTTGCGCCAAGGGTGTATCCATTCAACGGTCGGCAAGACAACGGTACGCACAACCAAGTGGAGCTACCGCTTCAGATGTGACTGGTACCAATTGACCTATATCGGATCGTTCGATGCATGCAGGACGTCCCAACACACCGCCGAACCTATCATGCTCAACGCTTGTCAGTCGTTGGCCGTTCGTTGTCGCGCGACAAACCGTAACTGATAGAAGGGACTTACGCCGCGCGTTGCGCGTTGCAGCATATGACGCTATGCAGACGAGACCGGATGCGTGTCGGCGTACGTGCGGAGCGCCGCCACGCCCTGCCGGTGACAGAAGTCGCCAAACATCTCGCCAGGTTGCCGCGCCTCCTTGAACCAGAGAAAGAGCGGCAACACGGACGTCACCAACTGCTCCTGCGGCACGCGCTCACGAAACAACTCGTTCAACCGGTTGCCGCCGAAATCGCCGCCGACGTAAATATTGTACGTGCCGGGCGTCCGACCGACAAACCCGAGGTCGCCAAGGTACGGACGCGCGCATCCGTTGGGGCACCCCGTCATCCGTATGCTGAATACTTCCCGCTCCAGCCCGAGCCGCCGCAACTCCACCTCCAGCCGATCGATGAGCGGCGGCAGCGCCCGCTCCGAATCCGTCAGTGCCAAACCGCAGGTTGGCAGCGCCGGGCAAGCCATCGCGTATCGCTGCACATTGGCGATCGTCTGCAGTAACGGAATCCCGTACGACGTCAGCATCGCCTCGATCTCCGACCGCTGCGCTTCGGTCACATCGGTCAACAGTAGATCCTGCATCGGCGTCACGCGCAGCGGCATCCGGAATCGCTCGACCACCGTGCGGAGCCCGCTCCTGAGCCGTAGCGCCCCCGCATCCTTGATCCGACCGTTCTCGATCGACAGCCCCAGAAACCATCGCCCGTCACCCTGCGGATGCCACCCGAGATGATAATCCATGCCGAGCGGCGCCATCGGTCGCAGATCGGCCAGCCGACGTCCCAGCCTCCGCTCCACCTCGGCGCGAAACTTCGTCACGCCCCACTCCTGAACCAAATACTTCATGCGGGCGTGCTTGCGATCCTTCCGGTCGCCGTGGTCGCGCTGCACCGTCACGATCGTCTCCGCCACCGACACCAATTGATCCGGCGTCACAAACGCCATCGGATCAGCCAGCCGGGGAAACGTTTCCTTGTCGCCATGCGTCATGCCCATGCCACCGCCGATGAGCACGTTGAACCCTTCCAACGTCTCCCCCCGCAACAGCGCCACGAGACCAATGTCCTGCGAATAGACGTCGACGCAATTATCCTCCGGCATAGCGATGCCGATCTTGAACTTGCGTGGCAGGTACACCTTTCCGTAGATCGGCTCGACCGGCTCCCGCTCCGCGGCAGAACCTACCCGCTCCCCATCAAGCCAGATCTCGTGGTAGGCTTTTGTCCGCGGCGACAGATGATCCGCCAGCTGCCGCGCGCACTCCACCACCTGCGCGCTCCGTTGACCGGCGGCCGGTGCTGGACACCCCATGACGTTGCGCGACACGTCGCCGCACGCCGAGAGCGTCGTCAATAACGCCTGATTGATCCCGGCGATCGTCGCCTTGAGCCCACGCTTCAGCACACCGTGAAACTGAATGCCCTGGCGCGTGGTGAGCCGCAACGTGCCGTTCGCATACTTGGACGCCAGCTCGTCACACGCCAGATACTGCTGGGCCGTCAGCGCACCGCCGGGCATCCGCACGCGCACCATGAACATATAGTGCGGCTCTTTACCCTGCTGCTGCAGCTGCTTCCGCAGATCCCGATCATCCTGCTGATACGTCCCGTGGAACTTCAGCAGCTGCTTCTCATCCTCCGAGAAATGCGTGGCGTCGGAGGCCAGCGTCTCCTTCAGCGTGCCGCGCAGATAACGGCTCGCCTCCTTGATCAGCTCTACCTTGGATCGCGTGCTTGGCGCAGATGGCTCCATATGACTCAACCGATTCGGTCCTTTCTCATCACAAACTGTGACGTCCCAAAAGCCAGAGAGCTTCTCTCCTATTTTGAGCGCCCATTATAGACACCCTCCACTACATGGCGCAACCGCTTTGCATCGTCTTGAGCAACTCCCTCTGAAAACAACATGGCGCCGCGCCATCCGCACCATGACGCAGCGCCATCAATGTTGTAGGTGACCGACAAGACGATCTAGTTGACGATCTTGTTGTCTGGCCGCTTCGGTGGGTCGTTCTTCTGCCGTGGCGTGACAGCGGCGTTATTCTTGAAACTCGAAGCCAACTCGGCATTGAGCTTGGTAGCCGCCGAATCATCATCGACATTGTTGACGATCGCGCCGATCGGACACTCGGGCAAGCAGATGCCGCAATCAATACAGGTCTCTGGATCGATAACCATGAAGACCTGCCCCTGATGCTCACCGGGATGAATGCACGATACCGGGCAGACGGTCGCGCACGTAGCGTAGCGCTCTCCCAAGCATTTTTCCGTAATGACGTGCGACATAGGGCGTTACCCTCCTTGGACGTTCGAACTCAGACTCGCACCGAAGAACTCAAGACACCTGCAGAATCGACAGACCGCTCTGCCATTTGAACACGACAGCCGCCCGGTCGCAACCAGCCCCTCCGTCGCGAACCGCACAGCAGCCACGGTGTGGATCACCACGCGTACCATAGCACGACCCCTGGTCAGAACGCAAGCGCCGAAACCCGTGAAGCGTCTCAAACCCCGTGAAGCGTCGCTCGTCATTCGTAAAACGCCTGGAGGTTTGTTTTTCACGCTTCACGCTTCACGCTTCACGCTTCACGGACTCTGACGGCTGACAGCCCCGATCGCCTGTGCTATTATCACCGCCATGATGTCACGAACGTATGCTACTTCACTCTTGATTGCCGCATGGCTTGGCTTATCGCCAACAGGGTGTGCCGGAGCCCATCTCCAGCAGCCGACCTTCGCTCCATCGGAACGGAGCTACCAGCTCAACTACGATGCTGCCTGGGAGCAAGTCGCCGGCTATATCACTTCCAGCGGCCTCGGGATTCGCGAACAAGATCGTCAGCTCGGCCTGATCGTCACGGATTACGTCTACGAACGCAATGCGCTCGGCATGATCTCCGCCCGCTACCGCAACTACTACCGCATCCGCATCGCGCCGGAAGGCAATGGCAGCCGCGTCGTGCTCAGTGTCATCTCCGAGGACGATCCGGAGACGAACGGCCAATGGCGAGACATCACCGCGCCAGAGAAAGCTGCAGCTCTATCGGACACACTCTGGGAAGTCCTTGATCCACTCTTGAGCGGTTCGTAACGCTTCTCGATTGCCCAACGGCAAGTCCTCACCATTAATTGTCGGCAGTACGATATGAACATGCAGGTGGAATTTCTGTCGTACTTGCTATAACCACTCTTGGTCTGTGGGGCTGAATCGAGAAACTGGTAGGGACGAGATTAGTTCGCTGATTGCGTGGTATGAGACACGGTGCGCGGCAGTCGGATATTCGTCGCGAGCCGCAGCCATTGCAGACACCGCACAGCCCCGTATGTGACATCAATCTCCCACCACCGAAGACCGTGCCGCGCGGAGGCAGGGAAGGCGTGGTGGTTGTTGTGCCACCCTTCGCCGTAACTGACCAGCGCCACCCACCAGAGATTGTGGGATTGCTCTTCCGTCTCGTAGCTGCGGTAGCCCCACAGATGAGCTGCTGAGTTGACCAGCCATGTCGTGTGGTAGACCAGCACGGTGCGGAGGAATAACCCCCACACCACCAGCGGCCACCCACCGATCGCCCAGAACAACAACCCGAGCCCAATCGACAAGTAGCCGTGCGTCCGGTGAAGGAACCGATGCACCGGATCTTTGGCAAGATCCATAGCATAGGTGTAGCACGCCTCATCGCTATCCCTGACCTTGTCGTGAGTCAGACACCAACCGGCGTGCGCCCAGAAGAACCCCGCCATCGGCGAGTGCGGATCCTCCTCCGTATCAGCATACCGATGATGCAGACGGTGCGTGGCCACCCAGGCGATGACACCCCCCTGGCAGGCCAATGTTCCAAAGAAGGTGAGGAGATACTCCACCGGCTTGGGCACGGCGAAGCTGCGATGCGTGAGCAACCGATGGAACCCCAGACAGATCCCGAGCCCCCCGGTGATCCAGTGAAGTACCAGGCATGTCCAGAAGCCGGTCCACGTGAATGTCCACGGAGCCGCCAGCGCACCAACATGCAGCAGGGCGATCCAGAACAACGTATTCCACTTGATCGGATGAGCTTCTGGTTGGCGAACTGCGTTTGGCGCTTGCGAAACGGTCTGAACCGGAGCGTCAAGCGAGGCTTCAATCGATGTCGTCAAAGTGGTACAAGTGTACCACGAGCAACCCGATGTGCCAACCTCTCTTTTGAGCAAGCGACGGCTTGCACCGTCGAGACAACTACCTCATCCAACTCATCATCCACCGGCGCGAAAGGAGAGGATGTCCCCGTCCTGCACGATGAACTCACGACTCTTGAGTGACCATTTACCAGCTTGCTTCGCCGCCTCTTCGCTACCAAGCGTCACCAGATCGTCGAACGTCATGTGCTCAGCCCGGATGAACGTACGGGACAGATCCGAGTGAATCGCTCCCGCCGCCTCCTGCGCGTTCGCCCCGCGCCGGACCGTCCACGCCCGCACCTCATCCTCCCCCACGGTGAAGTACGACATCAACCCGAGCCGTTCATAGCAGGCGCGCGTCATCTTCGCCAACGCCGGCTCATCGATACCCAACTCCTTCAGGAATCCCGCGCGTTCCGACGGATCCAACTGCTCCAGCTCCTGCTCGATCTTGGCGGAGACTTGCACGACGCCGACGCCGTGCGCGCCGTAGCGCTCCAGCACCTGGCGCTGCAACGCAGCATCCGCCACCTGACCCTCCCCCACATTCAACGCGACCAAGCACGCTTTGGGCGTCATAAGCGGGTACCCAGTCAGCGGCTTGAGCTCCTGCTCTGTCAGCGTCAACGTCCGCAGCGGCTGTTCCGTCTCCAGATGCTGACGGCACCGCTCCAACACCGCCTGCTCGGCTTTCCGCTCGGCGTTGAGCCCGCTGCGCGCCGTCTCCTTGGCGATCCGCTCCAGCCGCTTCTCGATGAAGACCAGATCGTTCAACAACAACTCCGCCTGCAGCTGCTGCACGTCACGCATCGGATTGATGCTGCCATCCACGTGGAACACCGACTCATCCTCGAACGCCCGAACGATGTGACAAAGCGCATCGACCGTTTCCACCGCCTGGAAGAGCGTCCGGTTTTTCTCGGCCTCCTTCGTCAGATCCGGCAACAGCACATACTGAATCGTCGCGGGCGTCAGTTTCTTCGGCCGATACATCGCGGCGAGCCGGTCGATCCGCGGATCGCGCACCGTCGAAATGCCGAGCGTCGTTCCCTTGGCCGACGGCGCCGTGGCGGATGGATCAACACCCGTCAACAACCGAAAGAGCGTGCGCTTCCCCGCCTGCGGCAACCCAATCAATCCAATCTGCATCAAACGCCTCCCGCTACACCCTACCACATGAACAACGGTTGTGTGAAGCAGCTGTATCAATCGGTAGCGAAGAACAAGCACGATACAGCGGGCGTGGGGAATCGGGCGTGAAAGAGCGGGCGTGGTCATTCAGGCGCGGTGAAGCAGACGCGATGAAGCAGACGTGGCGTAGCGGTTGGAAATCTCCGGCGCCCCTCTTTTCACATCTGCCTTATCACGCCCGCTCTTTCACGCCCGATTCCCCACGCCCGCTTTTCCATGCCTACCTCCTCACGCCTGCTCCATCACGACTGTTCCCAAGAACGGATTGACAGCCGCCTGGTAACGTTCTAAGATGTTGCGGTATCTAGAGTTCTCAACTAGCGGAGGTCTCAGTGGCTGCACCTTCGTTTCGATCGTTCGATGATGCCCGCAAGCATTACGCCAAAACGCTGGGCGATGAATTCCGTCAAACCTCCGAATGGCTCAAAGCACCCGAGCACTCCAACTCGCTGAATTGGGTGAACGAGCTGACCGGCCGACTCCACCGATGGATCGGCACCGTTGAAGGCATAGGCCTCCCCACTGTTGCCAACCTCGCCAGAAACCTGAACCGGCGCGTGCAGACCATTGCGCCCTCCGATCAGCAGAACACCGTCCTGCTGCAGCGGAATATCACTGATTGCATCGGCCTCATCGATCAAATGCACACCCAACTGCACCATTCCGTCTCCTCAACGCAGACGCTGAGCACCGAAGCCGGCACCATCTGGGTGCTGATCGTCGATGATGAGGAAGCACTGACGCGCCCGCTGCTCTCGGAGCTGACGCGTCTGGGCTTTGCCGTCGCCTGCTGTCGGTCGATCGCGGAAGCCAACACCTGGCTCAAGCAACAAACGCCACAGCTGATCGTCCTGGCGCACCAACTGCCCGATGGCGACGGTCTGGCGCTGTGCCGACGCCTCACCGTCTCTACGCGTTTACAACGCACCGCCGTCGTCATGCTCGCCGCCGACGGCTTCGACAAGACCGATGCCTTTCAGGCCGGGGCCCAGGCCTACTACGACAAACCGATCGATGTCGCCACGCTCACCGCGCGGCTTGATGATCTGTTGCGCCGTCACGCCTATCAAGCCAGCCGCCACCGCCTGTTGATCGTCGACGCCGATGATGCGCGCGCCAAACAACTCGCCGCGTCGTTGCAGCACCACGGCTTCGACGCCGCCATCTGTCTATCCACCAATCGACTGTTCGAACTCGCATCCACGCAACAATCGGAAATCCTGCTGCTGCGCACCCCGGTGGCGTCGCGCGCGCTCAGTCTCTGCCGGTTGATCCGCCAGGAGGAACGCCTGCTCACAACGCCGATCGTCCTGATGGTTGCATCGGCAGGCAGCCGCCTCACACTGCAAGGGCTGGAAGCCGGCGCCGATCTCGTCGTGGAAGACGACGCCCAACCCAAGATGCTTGCCGCGATGATGACGGCGCACTTGGAACGGCTGCGCACGCTGGCAGCGATGGCGGATCGCGATGGGCTCACCGGACTGTGGAACCACGACTACTTCGTTCGACATCTCGCCATGGAGGTGGAGCGCGCGACGCGATACGGAGGGCAGTTCGTACTAGCACTGGCCGACCTTGACGATTTCAAACAACTCAACGACACGCACGGCCATCTGATCGGCGATCGAGCACTGCAGCACGTGGCGTATTTCCTCAAACGCCGATTCCGACGCACGGATATCGTTGCCCGTTACGGCGGCGAGGAGTTCGCCATCATCCTCCAGCACACGACCCTGTCACAAGCCAGCCGCGTCCTCGCCGACGCGTGCGACGCGGCGCTCAACCTTCGCGTGCCTGGCGCGCGCGGCGGCCTGATCCCGATGAGCTACAGCATGGGCGCCGCAGAATTCCCCACTCACGGCTGGGACACCGACTCGATCTTCCAAGCCGCCGATCAAGCGCTCTACGAAGCGAAGCGCCTCGGCAAACACCGCGTCGCCTTCGCGCCCAACTCCGTACCAGCCGCCGCTCCCGGCGCCCACACCACCTAATGCTGATAGATGAAAGAGAGCCGAAACAACTGAAACGTCGATGCGGAACCAGTTGGGAAAACGAAGAATTAAGAGCCTCCTTCTAGCAATCAGCGTACTACTTTCTGTCGCCTCGGACGGAAATGCAGAAACAGCGGCCGATGTCTCCGAGAAGATAGGGGGAGGATACTTCGTCTCCGGCTACATCTATCCAGCTTGGCTTCTTCTATCCTCATCAATTATTTGAATCCAACTACACCGTCAAGGGGCTTCGTTTGAATTTAATCCACGGAGAGAATCAAGACGTTACAGGAATAGATTTCGGTGTAGCGAACTTGGTACACGGCAAAATGACCGGTATTCAAATCGGGGCACTCAATTCTATTCATGAAGGCAACGGTCTACAAATAGGTGGTATGTGGAACTGGTTTGCTGATTTTGAAGGAATCCAAATAGGAATGGGGAATATGGGGATGTTTTCTACACTAAAAGGACTACAGATAGGAAGGGTAAAGTCCTATTTCAACCACCTGGAATCCGATGATGCATCAAGAGTCGCATGAGCTGTTGCATCTGCTGATCGACCGACAAGCGCCGATGGTTGTACCGCCAGACGTACTCCGCCAGGTA
>Ga0247727_10005600_pt1 | contig 25319 bp, 21 predicted proteins | sample WisWelCaveWW1625_FD_202498 | JGI IMG/M metagenome (GOLD analysis project Ga0247727, IMG submission 202498) | Biofilm microbial communities from Wishing Well Cave, Virginia, United States - WW16-25 | ecosystem: Environmental > Aquatic > Deep subsurface > Groundwater > Cave microbial mat | place...
GGCCGGCGGCGCTCCGTCGCGGGGATTCGCTCGGCCTCTCCTCTTCACCACGAACGGAACATACAATCGACAGCAGTCAGACGCTGGCAACACAATCAACCCGTCCACCAAATCGGGGCAGGCTCAGCACGCCGGGCAGGGCCGCAAGGCGCGCCCCGAGCTCCTCGTGGAACGAGACACGGCGCGCGTCGTCTGCGTACGCGGAGTCCGGCAGCGACACGCGGAAGCTGAGCGCGCTCTTCGCGTCGAAGCCGGGATCCACCCGGCATAGCACGCTGAAGCTGCGGATGAGCAGACCCGACCCGGCGAGCAGCACCATCGCGAGCGCGATCTGGCCGACCACGAGGCCGCCGCGCAGCCCCGGCCGCCCGCCGGTCAGGATGCCGCGGCTGCCCTGGCGCAGCGACTGGGCCTGCGCCTTGCGGCTCATCCGGATCGCGGGCAGGGCGCCGAACGCGACACTCGTCAGCAGCGACAGCACCGCCGCGAAACCGAGCACGCCGCGGTCGAGGTGCACCTCGGCCAGCCGTGGCACGCCCTGGGGCTGTAGCGCGAGCAAGCCGTCCACCAGCACGCCCGCGAGCAATACCCCCGCGACACCACCCGCGAGCGCCAGCAGCAGGCTCTCGGTGAAGAGCTGTCGCACGATGCGGCCGCGCCCCGCGCCGAGCGCCGCGCGCAGCGCGAGCTCGCCCTCCCGGCCGGAGATGCGCGCGAGCAGGAGGTTGGCGACGTTGACGCACGCCACGAGCAGCACCAGGCCTACCGCACCCAGCAGCACCAGCAGGGCCCGGCGCGTGTCACCCACCGTCGCCTCGTGCAGCGAGCGGACCGTCCCGCCCACGCCCTCGTTGGCGTCGGGGTACGCCTTCTCGAGCCGCGCCGCGATCGTCCTCACTTCCTCACGCGCGCTCGTGACGGACGCACCCGGCGCCAGCCGGCCGACGATCGTGAGGTACCAGGCCCCGCGGCTGTTGGTGCGGAAGCGCTCGTCGTAGGTCATCGGCAGCCAGATCTCGGCGCCTTCCGGGTGGCTGAAGCCAGGAGAGGCGATGCCGACGATCGTGCGTGGCTCGCGGTCGATCTGGAGCGTCCGGCCGACGATGCCGGGATCGCCGCCGAAGCGGTCGAGCCACAACCGGTGGCCGAGGACGACGACCTGGGTCCGCCCCGGCTCGTTCTCACCCGCGACGAAGCCGCGGCCGAGGACCGGCCGCGCACGCAGGACGGCAAAGAAGGCGGCGCTCACCTCGGCACCCTCGAGCCGTGTGGCGGCGCCGTGGCCGGTGAGCGTGACGCCGGTCGTGTCGACCGCCGCGAGGCTCTCGAACGACTTCGCCTGCGCCTCGACGTCGAGGAAGTTCTGCGGCGAGTAGACGGCGGGCTTTCCCTTCCAGACCTGCGCCACCTCGACCAGGCGGTCGGGCTCGGGGAAGGGCAGCGGTCTCAAGAGCACCGCGTTCACGATACTGAAGATCGCGCTCGTAGCGCCGATCCCGAGCGCGAGCGTGAGCGTCGCCACCAGCGTAAATCCCGGCGACTGTCGCAGCCGCCTGACGGCGTACGACAGGTCCTGGCGCAGCGAGTCGAGCATGTTCATCCTTCCGAAGGCCTGGGTCGTGCTGCGGACCGGACTTGGGCCAAGGTCACTACGGCTCCCGGAGGATCGCCGCGGGATCGAGGCGTGCGGCGCGACGAGCGGGCAGCAGGCAGGCGGCCGCGGCGGAGGCAAGCAGCGCCGTGCCGGCGAGCGCGTAGGTCGCGGCGTCCGCGGGCGTCACGCCGAACAGGGCAGCCGCGGAGGCGCGCGCGAGCGCGTAGCCGAGCGGCAGGCCAACCACCAGGCCCATGAGGGCGAGCCGGAGCCCGCGCCCCGCCACGAGCCGCACGACGTCGCGCGTCTGCGCGCCCAGGCTCAGGCGCACTCCGATCTCGCGGCGCTGTCGCTCGACCACGAACGCCAGCAGCCCGAACAGGCCCTGGAGCGCCAGGCCGAGCGCCACCAGGCCGAAGGCCGAGACCACGCGCGCGTTGAAGCGCTGGGGTGCGGCGGCGCGAGACACCCGGCTGCCGAGCGTCATCACGTCCTGCAGCGGCACTTCCGGGTCGGCGGCCTTGACCGCCGCCCGGACGGCGGGCACGAGCGCGAGCGGGTCCGAGGCGCTGCGGACGACGATCGTGCCCCAGCGGTTCCACTCGATCTTCCGCTGCAGGAAAGGAGCATAGACGGTCGCCGTATCGGGTGCGGTGAGCAGGCGCCCCTTGATGTCGGAAACGACCCCCACGATGGTCATCCAGTAGGGCCCGGCCGCATCGCCGAAGTCGCGGAAGGCGATGCGCTGGCTGACGGCGTTCCCGCCCGGCCAGTAGAGACTCGCGAAGCGCTGGTTCACGACCGTGACCGGAGCGCCACCCTCGTCCTCGCGCGAGAAACCCCGGCCGCTCACCACGGGGATGCGCGCGACCCCGAAGTAGTCGCCGTGAACGAACCGCACGCGTGCCCCGGGCTGGTCGTCGTCGCTGAAGCTCCGGCCGTCGATCAGGATCGACCCGCCGAGGCCCCCGCGCGGCGAGAGCGGAGGCGTCGTGACCCATGCGGCGGCTTCGACGCCGGGTGCCGTCTCCAGCTGCCGGACGATCTCGGTGACGGCGCGCGTTTGCGGAGGGCGGGAGGCGTAGCGCGACTCGGGCAACACGACGTCGGCGATCAGCGTGCCCCGCGGGTCGAAGCCGAGCGGCTCGGACTGCAGGCGCAGGAAGCTGCGGACGAGCAGCAGCGAGCCCACCAGCAGGACGCCCGCGAGCGCGACCTCGGCCACCACCAGCGCGGACAGCGCCTGCCCGGTAGCCCGCCCGCCGATGGCACCCTTGCCGGTGCCCGCGAGCAGCATGCCCGGGGCGCTGCGCGAGGCGAGAAGCGCCGGCAGCGCCGCGGCCAGGAGCGCAGCCACCAGTGCGAGGCCGAGCGTGAAGCCGAGCACGCGCGTGTCGAGCGCCACCGATCCCGCGCGCGGCAGGCTCGCCGGCGCCATCGCGAGAAGCGCGTCGCGGCCCCAGGCCGCGAGCGCGACACCCAGGGCACCGCCCGCGAAGGCGAGCACGACGCTCTCGGCCAGGACCTGCCCGAACAGGTGGCGAGACCCCGCGCCGAGCGCGAGGCGGACGGCATACTCGCCGCCGCGCGAGACGTGACGCGCGAGCAGCAGCGCGGCGACGTTGGCGCTCGCTGCGAGCGCGACCAGCAGGACCGCACCCAGCAGCACGAGTAGCGCCGGCCGTACCGGTCCGGTCACGAACTCGTGCAGCGACATCGGCTCGACGATCTTCCTGGCGTTGGTCTTCGGGTACTGCTGTGCGAGGCGCGTCGTGATCGAGACGAGCTCGCCGCGCGCCGCCTCGAGCGAGACGCCGGGGCGCAGCCGGCCGATCGCGTCGAAGTTGTTCGTGCCGCGAGCGCCGAGCGCGAAAGGCCAGACGGTCGCCACGGGGGCCCACAGGTCGACCGCGTCGTCCAGGAAGTCGAAGGCCGCGGGCATCACGCCCACGACCCGCGTCGCCTGTCCCGAGAGCGCGAGCGAGCGGCCGAGAACGCCCGGGTCCGCGCCGAAGCGCTTCCGCCAGAACGCCTCGCTCAGAACCGCCACCGGTTCAGCTCCGACGCGGTCGTCGTCCGCGGCGAGCGTCCGGCCGAGAAGCGGTTCCGTCTTGAGGATGCGGAAGTACGCGGGCTCGACGACCGAGGCGAAGATCCGCTCGGGGTCGCCGTTCCCCGTCAGGTCGAGGTTCCACTGGCGGAGGAAGAGGGCGATCTCCTCGAACGTGCGCGTCTCCGCGCGCCAGTCGACACCATCGAGAATGGAGACGTCCCCCTCGCGCGTGAGGAACGAGAGCCGCTCGGGCTCGGGGAACGGCAGCGGCCGCAGCACCGCCGCGTCGACCACGCTGAACACCGCGGTGTTCGCGCCGATCGCGACGGCGAGCGTGAGGATGGCGGTCAGGGCGAAGGCAGGGCGCCGGCCGAGCCCCCGTGCCGCCTGGACGAGGTCGCGCCACGCGTGCTCGAGCATTCCGAGGCCTCCCTTCACTCGTTGACGACCCAGCCGTCGCGCATCTTCACGATGCGTTTGCCGTAGCCCGCGTTCCTCTCCGAGTGGGTGACCTGCACGATCGTGGTACCCTCGGCGTTCAGCTTCTGGAACAGTTGCATGATCTCGGCCCCCTGCTCGGAGTGCAGGTTTCCGGTGGGCTCGTCGGCGAGGATCAGCTTCGGGTTCGCCACGATCGCGCGCGCGACCGCCACGAGCTGCTGCTGCCCGCCCGAGAGCTGGCGTGGGTAGAGGTCCTTCTTGCCGACGATCTGGAAGCGGTCGAGCGTGTCGGCGACGACCGCCTCGCGCTCGGCCTTCTTGAGGTTGCGGTACGAGAGCGGCAGCTCGAGGTTCTCGGCCACCGTCAGCTCGTCGAGCAGGTGGTAGCTCTGGAACACGAACCCGATCGCGCGCTTTTGCAGCTCGTGCCGCTCTTTGCGCGACAGCTTGTGCACGGGCTCGCCCGTGAGGTGGTACTCGCCCGCAAACTCGCTGTCGTGGATGCCGAGGATGTGCAGCAGTGTCGACTTGCCCGCGCCCGAGGGGCCCATGATCGAGACGAAGTCGCCCTCGCCGACCGTGAGGTCCACCCGCCGCAGCACGTAGACCTGGCCGCCGCCCTGCGGATAGCTCTTCTCGACGCCGCGCAGCTCGATCATTCGCTCGGTCATTCCCTGATTCTCACCCAGGCCCGCGTCGTGAGTGATGTCGCGGACGAAGCTCATGCGTTTTCGGGAACCACGAGTCGTGCCAGTCGCGCGGGGCGGCCAAGTGCTGTTGTCCAGGGGCTTTCGCTGGCGCGGGTGCGTCGCGGCGGTGAGTCGTGTGTCCGCCTATGGGATGCCGGCTTCCCACGCGCGAACAGCGGTCGCCCGACAGGTCCACGGCGGACGGCACGGGTCAACCTGCCCGAAGACAGGCTTGTGCTCCCTGCCGGGGTGCGCCGTGCCCGCCCCCCGGGTTCGGGCTCGTGACCGGCGCGCGAAATACCAGCATGCGGGCCCCGCCCCTCGAACCATTTCCGGGCACTTTTGAAGCCGACGCCGCGCGGCTGCTGCTCGCGCGCGGCGAGCGACGCCAGCGCGAACTCGCGATCGGGATGGCCGTCGGGACCTCGCGCGGCCACGTGATTCGACAGCTCCTCATCGAGATCCTGCTGCTCTCGGGCCTGGGCGCGCTCATGGGCGAGACGATCGCCTCGCTGCGTGCCGCGGTCGCGCGTGTCGACTCCGAGCTGCCTCTGTTCCGCGTGCGCACGCTCGCGGACCAGATCCACGCCTCGATCGCCCGCGAGCGACTCCTCGCCTGGCTCTTCGCGGCCTTCGGCGGCCTCGCCCTGGCGCTGTCCTGGGCGGGGCTTTACGGCCTCGTCTCGTTCGTCACGGCGGCGCGCACGCGCGAGATCGGCGTGCGGATGGCGCTCGGCGCCGGCGCGGGGGACGTGTTCCGGCTCGTCGCGGGGCAGAGCCTGCGCCTGTCCGCCCTCGGCCTCGCGATCGGCTCGTTGCGGCCGTCGCCGGGGCACGGCTGCTTGCGGATCTGCTCTACGGCGTCGGGCCGGTCGACATTCCCACGCTCGCCATCGTGGCGGGCCTGGCGCTGCGGGCCGGCGGCAGGCCATCTGCCCGCGCGCCGCGCATTGCGCATCGAGCCGAGCGCCGCGCTGCGGCACGACTGAGGCGCGCGGCCGACGCGGGGGCGCTCAGCCGGTGGGCCGTCCCTGGCACGCCTCGCCCCACACGCCGATGTCGATGTGATAGTCGAGAGGCGTCGCGCTGCTCGTGTAGGCTTGGATCCAGAGGCGGTAGCTGCCCTGCGGCAGCGGCCGCCGCGCGCTCACCTGCCCGGGAGCTACCGGGCCGATGAAGGTGGTGCATCGGGCCGGCGGTGGTCCCGCCGGCGGAGGGTATTCCCCCTCGAAGAGCCGGGAGCAATCCGTCGTCAACCATGCGTGGAGCGGCGGCTGAGGCCCGGCCGCCGTGGAAAACGCGATGTCGAACTCGGTGCCGCTGGTGAGGGCCGCGTCCCAGTAGGCCGACCCACCGCAGCAAGGCACGCTCCGCGGGCCGAGATTCACCGAGACGAACTCCATTCGCCGGAGGATACCGAAGGGACAGGTGGGGTCGCAGCCGGCGATGGTCGACAGCACCACGACGAGCGCCAGGCGAGCGGTTGCTCGATTCGCGTTCCGGTCGTGCACGAGGATCGAGGCTACCACTCGGAAGCATGAGACGGGCCCCGCCCTGTGGAAAAGCTGTGAAAACTCGTTCTGGAACGAGTCATCCACCGCCGAAGGGGCGACGGCAGCGTGGGACGAAACGAGTTTCTTCCAGTCGGTGAAACGCCGCGCGCTGCGGGGAGCGCCAGCTCGAGGTTGCGGCGCTCAATCTCGGCCGCACGCACGGCGATGCCGAGCTCGGTCTGAAGCTCGAGGGCGACCGCGAGGTGGTAAGCAAGGGACGATTCGGTGATCCGGCGAAAACGAACCTGGGGGGTGCTCTTCCGCCGCACCCCCCAGCCCCCCTGGGCGGCGCGATTCAACGTCCGAATTCCGGTGGCGGCAGTGCCGGGCCGGGACTATTCTCCTGACATATGAGCACTGCGACCGCCCCCCGCCCGGCCGAGATGGAGCGCGCCTTCTACGGCCAGGACGCCTCCTACGACGGGGTCTTCGTGACCGGCGTCCGGACGACCGGCATCTTCTGCCGGCCGTCGTGCCCGGCTCGCAAGCCGCTGCGTCAGAACGTCGAGTTCTTCCCCTCCGTCAAGGGCGCCCTTTTCGCGGGCTACCGGCCGTGCCAGCGCTGCCGGCCGCTCCAGGCGGATGGGCAGCCACCGGAGTGGATCGCGGGGCTGCTCGCTGCCGTGGACCAGGAGCCCGAACGGCGCTTGCGCGCCCCCGAGCTGCGTGCGCTCGGCGTGAGCCCCGAGCGCGCCCGCCGCTATTTCCAGAGGACCTACGGAATGAGCTTCGACGCCTACTGCCGCGCGCAACGTCTGGGCCGTGGACTCAAACGCCTGCGCGAGGGCGAAGACCTCGCTTCGGCCGCGCTCGATGCGGGCTACGACTCCGAGAGCGGCTTCCGCGAGGCCTTCGGGAAGCACTTCGGCCAGCCGCCCGGAAGGGCCCGCGACGCAGAGTGCGCCATGGCCGCGTGGTTGCGCACGCCGCTCGGGCCGATGATCGCTGCCGCGACGGGCCGAGGCGTCTGCCTCCTCGAGTTCACCGACCGGCGCATGCTCGAGACGCAGCTCGACATCCTTGGACGGCGCTTGAAGCTCCCGCTGGTGCCCGGCGATAGCGTGACGCTCGCGCAGCTCAAGGCCGAGCTCGCGGAGTACTTCGCCGGACGTCGTCGCGTGTTCGAGGTGCCGCTCCACGTCGAAGGCTCGCCGTTCCAGGAGCGTGTGTGGCAACAGCTCGTCCGGATCCCTTACGGCGAGACGCGCTCCTACGAGGAGATCGCCAAACGCGTGGGCTCACCCAGGGGGGTGCGGGCCGTGGGCCAGGCGAACGGGATGAACCGCATCGCGATCGTGCTGCCCTGCCACCGCGTGGTGAACAAGGGCGGCAAGCTGGGCGGCTACGGCGGCGGGCTCTGGCGCAAGCAGCGCCTGCTCGGGCTCGAGCAGGGCCAGGCGATCGAGGGACTGCTGGAGTCGTAGTCGAATCCCCCCGTCTACGTGCGGTCGCCGGCGAGCCCGGCCACTTCGCGCCGGGCCCGCCGGCCAGAAAGCCTCGCCGTGGGAGCTTCTCGTCAGGGAAGCCGACGGATCGTGATGCGTGCGACCGGGTTCCGCCAGTCGCGCTCGCTGGCCTTCATGTTCCCGATGCCGTGCATCCCTGCGTGGATATGGACGAAGCCCTCCTCGCCGCCCGAGACGGCCGCCCCTCCGCCCGCGCCCCCGCACTCGGCGAAGTTGGGGCCCGGAATCGAGGCGCAACGCTCGTCGTTCACCTCGCTTCCCGAGTCGTAGGCGGGCGAGAAGAGGACCAGGCTCTCGTCGTCCTCAGGCCCCTTCACCCCATTCACGGCGAAAAACGCGTCGTTGGTCGGAATCAGCATTGCGGCCACGCTCACCCGGTTGAAGCGGCCGCGGGTCTCGACCGTCACGGTCTTCGACTGGCCGGGGTTCAGCAGCCCACCTCCTACTTGAACGTCGAGGACGCGCGGGTTGAAGCCGAGCAGGGCCGCAAGCGGCGCCGTATTGCCCTCCTCCGCCAGGATCGCGAGCTCCGTGCTCGCGGGCTGGCCCAACTGGAAGAGGCCGACGCCACTCCTGTGGCTGGCCACCAGGATGGGCGTGAACTGCTGTCCTCGGGTCAGGTTGGTAACGGTCACGGCGAAGGCCTGGCTGCCATGATCGGCCTTCACGCTTCCGCTCGCGAGCAGGCCGCTGGCCACCGCCAGGATCGCCATCAAAGTCCGCGTTCGACGCATGCGCACACTCCTATCGCCCTTCGACCGCTCTCACCGGACGCGGTGCTTACTCGCTAAAACACTCGGATCCGGTGAAAAGTTCCCGACCCAGCAGAGAGGTCCCAACGTGGCGGGGCGGTCTCGGGCTGGTCCGCCTCGATCAGGGCCAGGCGATCGAGGGACTGCTTCCTACTCGTTCCTGAGCGCGATCGCCGGGTCGGTGCGCGCGGCGCGGAGCGCGGGCACGAGGCCGGCCGCGAGGGCAACGGAAGCGAGGGCCGCCGCCACCGCCAGGTAGGTCGACGGGTCGAGCGGGCGCACGTCGTGCAGCAGGCTCGCGAGGAAGCGTGACAGGAACGCGGCCGCGGCGAGGCCCAGGGCGAGGCCCGAGCCGACGGCGGCGAGGCCCTCGCCGAGCACAAGACGCCGCACGTTCGCGGCCTGTGCGCCGAGCGCCATCCGTACGCCGATTTCCTGCCGGCGCTCCGCCACGCCAATGGCGAGGACGCCGTAGACCCCGACCGCGCAGAGCAGGACGGCCAGCAGAGCAAAGAGCGACAGCACGACAGAGGCAAGGCGGGGCGCGGCGATCGAGCCTCGAACCACGGCTTCGAGCGTCCGCACGCGCGATACGGGCACCGCCGCGTCGAGGCGCCGCACGACGTCCCGGATCGGCGCGGCGAGCGCGAGCGGGTCGCCGTCCGTTTTCACGACGAGCGCCAGGTCGCGGGTCGGCCGTCCGCGCGAGCGGTGAAACTGCGTGTGCGGGCGGTAGAACTTGGCCTTCACGACGCCGGTGATGCCGTTGTGCCGGACGTCGCCGACGACGCCGACGACCGTCACCCACGGCCGCTGCGGCGAGCCGATCCGGAAGCGCCTGCCGAGCGGATCCTGGCCGGCCCAGAAGTGGCGTGCCATCGCCTCGTTGATGACGGCCACGTCGGGCGCGTTCTCGTCGTCCTCGCGGCCGAGCCATCGTCCGCTCACGAGCCGTTCGCCGAGCGTTTCGGCGGTCCCCTCGGAGGCCACCTGCCAGTCCGCGCTGGCCGAGCCGAGCGCCTGTTCGTCGTAGCCCTCGACGTCGATGCCCCAGTCGCCGATCGATTCGCCGAGCGGCAGCGAGCGCACGAGCCCCGCGCTCTTCACTCCCGGGAGCGCCCGCGTCTCGTCGAGCAGCGCGCGGTAGAAGCGGATCACGTGCTCCGCCTCCGGGTAGGCGCTCGCCGGCAGCGAGAGCCGCTGCGTCAGCACGCCCTTCGGCTCGAAGCCGAGGTCGATGCGCGTGAGGGCGCCGAGGCTCTTCGCCATGAGCACGGCAAAGACGGCGAGGAGCGCCGCGAAGCCCGCCTGCGCGACCACCACACCGCGACGCCAGCGCCGGTGCAACGCGCCGCCGCTCGCGCGCGGGCCGCCCTCGCGAAGGGCCCCCACCAGGTCGAGCTTCACGGCCTGGAGTGCCGGCACCAGCGCGAAGAGGAGCGTGGTCGCGGCGGCCAGGGCGAGGGCAAACGCCACCGCGCGCGGGTCGATCGTCGCCAGGGCCGCGCGGGGCACGTTGGCCGTGACCGTGGCCCCCAGCAGCCGCAGCGTCGCGGCCGCGAGCGGCAGGCCCACGGCCGCCGCCAGGAGCGCGAGCACCAGCCCCTCGACGAGCTGCTGAGCGACCAGCCGGCCACGGCCGCCGCCGACGGCGGCTCGGAGGGCCAGCTCGCGCTGGCGGGCCGCGCCGCGCGCGAGCAGGAGGCTCGCCACGTTGGCGCAGGCGATCAGCAGCAGCAGGATCGCGGCCCCCGCGATCACCGCGACCGCGGGCCGGTGCGGACCCAGGATCTCGTCTGGCAGCGACACCGCGAAGGCTCCATGGTTGGCGCGCGTGTCGTAGCGGCCTTCCGCGGTGAGCTGGGCGGTCGCCGCGCGCAGCTCCTCGCTCGCGCGCGCCGGGGTCGCGCCGGGGGCGAGCTGCGCGGCGCCGTAGTCCCCGTGGTTGCCGAACTGCATGAGGTCGTCCTGGTCGGGAGCGCGGGGGACGTAGATCTGAGTCGGCTCGGCCGCGTCCTCGGTGAAGTCCGTGGGCAGCGCGAAGCCGGGCGGCATCACACCCACCACCTCGTGAGGCACGCCGTCGAGCTCCAGGAGCCGGCCGATCACGCGTGGATCGCCACCGAAGCGGCCCTGCCAGAGCGCATGGCCCAGCACCGCGACCCTCGGGCCCTCCGGCCGGTCCTCCTCCGGTGCGAAGCCGCGGCCGAGGAGCGGGCGCGCGCCGAGCACCGCGAAGCCGTTCGCGGAGATGAGAGCGACACCCACGCGCGTGGCCTCGCCGTCGCCCGTGAGGTTCTGACGGTCGATGCTCCAGTAAGCGAAGGCCGCCAGGCTCGGGCAGCGCTCGGCGTACGCGTGCATCTCCGCCGGGTTCACCCACGTCTTGTCGAAACCGCGCCAGCGGTTCCAGATCATCACGCGGCGCGCGGGGTCCGCGTACGGCAGCGGCGCCAACACGACCGCGTCCGCCAGGCTGAAGATCGCGGTGCTCGCGGCGATCCCGAGCGCGAGGGTCCCCACGGCGAGGGCCGTGAAGCCCGGCGCCCTCAGCAGCAGGCGCAGGGCGTGGCGCAGGTCGAGATGCACGTGACAGGTCCTCGCCGCTAGATGCTTGCCCGGTCGTCGGGAGTCGCGGCGGTGGCGGGCACCCGCTCGCCCGCGCCGGGCCCTGCCTCGCCAGTGACGTCGCCCGGCAGCACGGCGTTCGCCCGCAGCCCGAGCCGCTTCATCTTTTCGTGAAGTGTCGTCGGAAGGATCCCGAGTTGACGCGCGGCGCGCCTTTGGTTGCCGCCCGATTCCGAAAGCGCGGCCACGATGAGGCCACGCTCGTACGCCAGCAGCCGGGTCTTGAGATCGACGCCCGCCTCAGTCGAGGGTGCGAGCGCTTCGAGGTCGTCGGTCAGAATGAATGTCGCCATCACATCCTCCGGTTCGTCACCCCCCACCGCCCACCGCCACTCCCGGCGAGGGCCACGTCGCTCGCGGCTTCAGTCGTGCCGAAGCGCCGTCAACGGATCGACCCGGGTCGCCCGCCGCGCCGGCAGCGCGCACGCGACGCACGCCGCCGCGAGCAGCGCAAGGGCGACGCTGGCGAAGGCGAGCGGATCCCACGGGCTCAAGTCGAGCAGCAGGCTGCGCAGCAGCCGCGAGAGCCCGGCCGCGCCCAGAAGACCGATCCCGAGGCCGAGCCCGACGAGGACGGCGCCCTGCCTCAGCACCAGGCCGAGCACGTCGCGCTCGGAGCCGCCGAGCGCCATCCGGATCCCGATCTCGCGCGTCCGCCGCGCCACCGAGAAGGAGAGCAAGCCGTAAAGGCCGATCGACGCGAGCAGCAGCCCCAGCGCGCCAAAGAGGCCGAGAAGCTGGCTGCCCACGCGCTGGCGGAAATCGGCGGCGCCGATGAAGGCCTCGAGTGTCGTGGCATTGTAAGGAGCGATCCCCGGGTCGAGCTGACGCACGAGCTCGGCGGCAGGCGCGCGAAGGGTCGCCGCATCGCCCGCCGTCCGCAAGAGCAGCGTCATGTCCGGCCGGTAGCCCTGGAAGAGCGGCAGGAAGAACCACGGCGCGGCTTTCTCCCCGAGGTCGCGATAGGTGGCGTCCTTCGCCACGCCTATGACCGTGATCCACTTCTCGCCCAGGCGGAAGCGGCCACCCACAGCTTCCCGCCCGGCCCAGTAGCGCGCGGCCATCGTCTCGTTGACGACGGCGACCGCCGGTGCGTCTTCGCGATCCTCCGCGCCGATCTCGCGGCCAAAGACGAGCTTCATCCGCATCAGGCCGAAGTAGCCGGACCCGACGTTGTTGAAATAGCCCCAGGCCTCGGCGTCCTTCGGAGCGACGTAGCCATCGACCACGAACGAGGACGAGCTCGTGCCGCCGAAGCCGAGCGGCGCGCGGCGCACGAGGCTCGCCTGCTCGACGCCGGGGAGACCGCGCGCCCGATCGACGAGCTCGCGATAGAAGGCGAAGCCGCGCTCACGGTCGTAGCCGCTCGTGAACAGCTCGAGCGACGCGATGAAGACGCCCTTAGGCTCGAAGCCGAGGTCGGTCGACTGCATCCGCTGGAGCGTGCGCAGGAACAGGCCCGCGGCGACGAGAAGCACGACCGATAGGGCCACCTGCGCCACGACCAGGCCGCCGCGGAGCCGCGTACGGCCCCGGCCGCCCACGACGCCCGCCGCCTCGTCGCGCAGCGCGTCGGCGGTGTCCGGGCGCGAGGCCTGTAGCGCGGGGAGCAGCCCGAAGAGGACGACCGTGAGGATCGCGAGGCCCGCGGCGGCGGCCCCGACCACACCGTCGACGCGCGCGCCGATCGAGAGCGGGAAGGGCGTGGGCGGCGCCCACGCCTCGAGCAGGCCGATCCCGAACGTCGCGACCACCATCCCCGCGGCGGCGCCGGCGAGTGCGAGCAGCAGGCTCTCCGCGAGAAGCTGGCGCGCGATGTCCGAGCGCCGCGCTCCGAGCGACAGCCGGATCGCGATCTCCCGGCGCCGGCTCACGCCGCGCGCGAGCAGCAGGCTCGCGAGGTTGGCGCAGGCGAGCAGCAGCACCAGCGCGCAGATGCCGCCGAGCACCATGATGATCGGTCCGAGGATGCCGGCCCCGGTGCGCGGGGCCCGCCACAACGGAAACAGCGCGACACCGCGCCCGAGCATCTCGCGCTCGTTTTCCTTGGCGACTCGGGCCGCGACCACGCTGAGCTCGGCCTGCGCACGCTCCAGGTCGACCCCCGGCGCGAGCCGCGCGTAGGCGTCGAGCCAGCGGTTGCCGCGCTCGTCGAGCCGGCTCCCGCCCGGCTCGAAGTGCGTCTGCATCATCATCGGCACCCAGGCGTCGAAGACGAGGCCGGTGCCTGCCCCGCGAAAGCGGGCCGGCGCCACACCGAGCACCGTGTACGGCCGCGTGTTCAGGAGCAGCGTGCGGCCCACGATCCCGGGGTCAGAGGCGAAGCGGCGCTGCCAGAACGCGTGGCCGAGGATGACCACCGGGTGGCCCTCCGGAAACAGGTCGTCGGCCGGCGTCAGCGTGCGCCCGAGCGCCGCGCCGATGCCGAGCACCTCGAAGAAGTTGCCCGACACGATCTGGACCCACGCGCGCTCGCTCGTCCCGTCCGCTCCGAGTGTCGCCGCCGCCGGGCGCACGGCGACCAGTCCGGCGACGCTCTTCGCCTGGTCACGCAGGTCGCGGTAGTCCGGATACGAGAAGGAGACGAACTCCTGGTCGCGGTCCGTCTGCATCACCTTGACGAGCCGGCCCTGGTCAGGGACGCCCGGGAACGGCTCGAGCAGCACCGCGCGCGCCCACGCGAACACCGTCAGGTTCGCGCCGATCCCGAGCGCGAGCGACAGCGTCGCCAGCGCGACGAGCCCCGGGCTCGAGCCGAGCGCCCGCGCCGCCTGGCGCAGGTCGCGCCAAAGCGCGCTCATCAAGCCCTGCCCGTCGTCGCCTCGGCCGCCGCCTGCGCCGCCTCTTCCTCGCTCACGACGCGGCCGTCGAAGAGGTGCACGCTGCGCTCGGCGTGGCGCGAGAAGCGGTTGTCGTGCGTCACCATGCAGATCGTCGAGCCCGCGCGGTGCAGGTCGCGCAGCAGCTCCATCACGGCTTCGCCGTTGCGCGAGTCGAGGTTGCCGGTGGGCTCGTCCGCGAGCAGGATCGACGGCTCGCCCACGAGTGCCCGCGCGACGGCCACGCGCTGCTGCTGACCGCCCGAGAGCTGGCTCGGCAGGTGCTTGGCGCGGTGGCCCATCCCGACCCGCTCGAGCGCCTTCATCGAGCGCTCCTTGCGCTCGGCCGCGCGCATGCCACGGTAGGTGAGCGGCAGCTCCACGTTCTCGTACACGCTCAGGTCGCCGATCAGGTTGAAGCTCTGGAAGATGAAGCCGATCTCGCGGTTGCGGATGCGGGCGCGCTGCGCGGCCTTCAGGTCCTGCACCGCGGTGTCGTTCAAGCGATAGCTGCCGCCGGTCGGCGAATCGAGCAGTCCGAGGATCGAGAGCAGCGTGGACTTGCCGCAGCCCGAGGGCCCGGAGATCGCCACGTACTCGCCCTTCTTGATCTCCAGGTGGATGTCCGAGAGCGCGTGCGTCTCGACCTCGTCGGTGTAGAAGACCTTGCCCAGCCCCTCGAGCCGGATCAGCCCGTTGTCGCTCATGCTCTCCCTCGCTTCAGTTCAGGCGGATCCGGTCCGCCGAGTCCCACGCCGACGTGTCGGAGAGGATCACCTCGTCCCCGACTTCGAGTCCTTCCAAGATCACGATCGTGCTCACCGACGCCTGTCCCAGCCTCACCCGCACGCGCAGCGCCTCGCTCGTCCCCTTGACGATGCGGAAAAGGCCGACCGTGCTCTGCGGCTGGCCCATCGCGGGACGGCCGACGTGGAGCGCGTCGATCAGCCGCTCGAGCTCGATCGTGCCGTCGACCGTCAGGTCGGGCCGGGCGCCCTTGGGCAGCTCGCCGAGGAGCGCCAGGTCCACCGTGACCGTCCCGTTCTGTACCGCCGGGTCTACGCGGATAACGCGTCCGGCCACCACTCCGTTCCGCGTGTCGACCACGGCCTTCTGGCCCGGGACCACGTCGCGGGCCTGGGTCTCGGGGATGCGGATGACCGCCTTCAGGCGGTCGGGACGAGCCACGCGAGCGAGATTCGTGCCCGGCGTCACCCGCTGGCCCACCTCCACCGGCACCACCTGGAGCACGCCCTCGAGGCCCGCGCGCACACGCAGCGCCTCCATCTGCGAGCGGCGCAGCCGCGCCTGGGCGCGTCGCTGGTCGACTTCGGCCTGCTGCACGCGGAGCTGCGCCTCGATCGCCTCGCCGGCGATCGCGAGCCGCTGCTGCTCGATCTTCTCGCGGTGCTCGAGCTCGTCGGCGGCGCTCTGCGAGAGCTTGAGCGTCAGGCCGGCGATGAGACCGTTCTGGGCGAGCTGCTCGTCGGCGTCGGCCCGCAGCCGCGCCTGTTTCGACTCGGCCTGCACCCGCGCCGCCACGGCCTTCTGGTCGAGAAGCTGGCTTTGGAGCCGCACCTTGAGCTCGGTGTAGCGTGCGTCGGCGGCGCGCGCCTGCGAGTCCGCGTCCTGGGCCTGCGTGACGATCTCGGGATTGCTGAGCTCGAGAATCACCGAGTCCGGTGTCACGGTCGTCCCGGGCAGCAGCACCAGCCGCTCGACGCGCGCCTCGGTCACTGCCGGAATCCAGCGGATCTCCTCGGGCACGAGCGTCCCGAGCCCGCGCACCTCGCGCACCATCTCGCCGCGCTTCACGGTGTCGATGACCACGGTCGCCCGTTCGACCGTCGGTGCGGCGGGCTTGAGCCGGGAGACACCGAGCGTCAGCAGGACGACGGCGGCGGCGCCGGCCCCAGCCCAGATGAGGCGGCGCTTCTTCTTCTTCTCGAGGAGGTCCGGCCGAGCGATGTCCACGGGAGTGTCCATAGTCAAGGCCCGTGCCATGGGTGCGGCCCGGGCGAATGCACGCCGCGTCAACGACTTGGAGTCGCGCGACGTGAGCCACGCGTGGTTCCTCGTGTTCGGTTCCGGCACGCTTCCGTCCCGCAACCGAACCGCCAGCCCCATAAGACTCTGTTTGGCCCTTCAGAGTAGGACGCTCGAACTCGCGTTATGGTTGTGGCCGGATCGCACACCATGACCATCGAGGGACCGGTCGTCGTCAGCCGCAAGGGCCAGGCACGGATCGAGCACGGGCACCCGTGGGTTTTTCGTTCCGACGTGGTGAAGGACGGCGGGGCTTCAGCCGGCGCGGTGGTGCGGGTCGTGGGGGTCCGGGGTGAGCCGCTCGGCTTCGCGTTCTGGTCGAAGCGCTCCGAGATCCGGCTGCGCATGATCGAGCGCGGGGAGGCGCTCGCCGAAAGCTTCCTGCGCGACCGCATCGAGCGGGCGCTACGCTGGCGCTCGACGGTGGCGGCAGGTGCCGAGGCGTACCGCGTCGTGCACGGCGAAGGCGACGGCCTGCCGTCGCTCGTCGTCGACCGCTACGGCGACTACCTCTGCGTCCAGACGCTCTCGCAGGGGACGGAGCGCGCCAAGGCCGAGGTCGTGGCCGCGCTCGTCGAGCTGTTGAAGCCCGCGGGCATCGTCGAGCGCAACGACCCGCGCGTGCGTACGCTCGAGGGGCTGGAGCCGACGGTCTCGGTGCTGCACGGCGAGGTGCCGGATCTGGTCGAGGTGTCCGAGGGAGACGTGCGCCTGCGCGTGGACCTGCGCAACGGACAAAAGACGGGGCTGTTCCTGGACCAGCGCGAAAACCACCTCGCCGCCCGGCGCTACGCGCGGGGACGCGTGCTCGACGCCTTCTGTTACGACGGCGGCTTCGCGCTGCAGGTCGCGCGCGAGGCGGACGCGGTGACGGCCGTCGATCTCTCGGCCGAGGCGCTCGAGCGCGTGAAGGCGAACGCCGCCCGCAACGGCATCGGCAACGTGGCGACGCGCGACGCCAACGTCTTCGACCTCTTGCACGAGCTCGACCAGCGCGGCGAGCGCTTCGACACGGTGATCCTCGACCCCCCCGCCTTCGCCAAGAGCCGGGATGCGATCCCCAAGGCGGCGCGCGGCTACAAGGAGATCAACCTGCGCGCGCTCAAGATCCTGAAGCCCGGCGGGTGCCTGATCACCTGCTCGTGCTCGTACCACATCCACGAGGACGATTTCGAGGCGATCCTGGCGGATGCGGCCGTCGACGCGCGGGCGACGGTCACCGTCGTCGAGAAGCGGCGCCAGGCGCGCGACCACCCGGTCGTGCTGGGCGTGCCCGAGACGTACTATCTCAAGTGCTTCGTGCTTCGACGACTGGAGTAGCGATGCCTCACGTGATCGAGCCGGCCGCGACCGCCCGCGCCAAGTGCCGCGGGTGCGGCGAGAAGATCGCCGCGGGCGAGCTGCGCTTCGGGGAGAGCCTGCCCAACCCGTTCGCCGAGGGCGAGACGCTTCAGTGGTTCCACCTCGAGTGCGGGGCCATGAAGCGCCCCGAGCCATTCCTGGAAGCGCTCGCGGCTCGGGTCGAGCCGCTCCCGGACTCCGAACGGCTGGCCGAAGAAGCCCGCCGCGGCGTCGAGCGCAAGCGCCTGCCCCGCATCAACGGCGCGGAGCGCGACCCCTCGGGCCGCGCGCAGTGCCGCCACTGCCGTCAGAGTATCGAGAAGGGAGCGTGGCGCATCCCGCTCGTCTTCTACGAGGAGGGGCGATTCTCCCCGGCCGGCTTCGTCCACGTGCCGTGCGCCGGGGCCTACTTCGAGACGACCGACGTGGCTGCACGTCTCAAGCGCTTCTCACCCGGCCTGACCGACGCCGACCTCCAGGAAATCCAGGCGGAGCTCATGAAGCCTTCACCGCCTGCACCGGACGCGAGCCCGAGAGCGGGTGGAGTCGCCGGAGAAAGCGAGTAAGGACGCGACGCAGCGTCGTCCTCAAGCAGCGGGCTGCGAGCGAAGCTCGATTCACTCGGGCGTAGCGAGCGGGGGGGTGAGAGGGGGGACGCGACGCAGCGTCCCCCCTAGTGGAATAGGTACGACACGCCGAGCACGAACTCACCGCGGGTGCGGTCGTTGATGTCGAAGGCGCTCCAGCCCCGCTTCAGCTCCCCGATCGGGTACGTCGTGTGCAGAACGCGCCCCTCGGCGAACAGCGACACGCTGCTCGCGACGCGGTAGCGTAGCCCTGCGCCCGCGCCGAACTGGCCTCCGCTGCCCTGCACGGCGAGCTGTTGGCTGCCCGGTGAGCCGGGCCGCCCGGGCTCGGCGATCGCCGCCGCCTCGCTGTGCGAGTACTGTGCCGATGCCGAGAGGTAGGGCGAGAGAGCCCAGCCCGAGGCAACTTCATAGCGCAGCTGGCCGCCCACGTTCGCGAAGAAACCCTGCGAGCCGGAATAGCCGAGACCGAGCCACGGCCTGAGGCTCAGGCCATCGGTCACGTAATAAGCGAAGCCGAGCCCGGTGGTGGGAGCGATCATCGCATCCACGGCAAAGGCACCGCGGTTCGACTGGGCGACGGTGGGGCTCGCCGCCCCCAGCACCATCGCCAGCACGGACGCTGCTCGTCGCACGTGTCACCTCCCGAACCTGATGCCGCAGCGTGCCGTTTTCGCGAGACTCGCGTCAAGGAAAGAAATGTCAACGAGCTCCCGCCTGGCCGATCTTGACCCCTGGGCGAGGCGGGGAGAACCCTCCCGGCACATCCCGAGCCTCTGACGAGCGAAGCGGAGCCCATCGCCGAGACGCGCCTCTTAATAGTGGTTCGCCGGCTTGTCGCCACCGAGCCGAGCGGGCCCGGAAAGGACGACAGATGACGAAGCGAAACCCCATGATCGCCGTTCCGCTGCTGGCTTTGGCGGTGGCCGTGGCCCTCGCCGCCAGCCGCGGGCAGGTGTCGGCTTCACACGACGACGATGACGACGGAGACAATCGCTGGCGGATCGGACTCCGGATAGCGCCCGTGCCGCTCAACCTGATGGGCAAGAACCGCCGCGAGGTGGGTCTCGGCAGCTACTTCGTCAACGGAGCCGGCGATTGCAATGGTTGCCACACCGTCGGATTCGAGCCCTATCTGCCCGGAGGCAACCCCTTCCTGGGCGAGCCTGAGCAGATCGACCCTGACAAGTACCTCGTGGGCGGCAGTGAGTTCGGGCCGTTCGTCTCCAGGAACCTGAGGCCGGACCCCGTTACCGGGCGGCCGGCGGAGCTCACGTTCAGGCAGTTCCGCCGCGTGATGCGGACCGGTGTGGATCTCAAGAACATCCCGCCCGCGGACCTGCTGCAGGTGATGCCCTGGCCGAACTTCTCGAACCTGACGGACGACGACCTGCGCGCCATCTACGAGTACCTCCGAGCCCTCCCACCCAAGCCCTAGCCGCCGGCGACGGGGCGAGCTTAGCGGGCAACTCCGGTGACATACGGGAGCTGGCGCCAGGTCTCGGGATGGAGCTGCAGGAGAGCGCGGAAGGCTCGGGCATGGGCCTGCGGATCGGGAGCCTCGGACACGTACTGCTCCGCGACGAGGTCGCGCCAGCGGAGCAGCTCGCGTCGCAGCGAGCGGCTGTCGTTCACCTCGACCGTGAGGTCGAGGAGCGCGAGAACCCGTTCGTAGGCGCTGCTCAGCCGGTGGCGGTCCTCGGGCCGGAACAGCTTCGAAGCGCGGTTCATCTCGTTGGCGACGGCCAGGAGCTGCTGGCCGCGCGAGAAGCGCGAGAAGCGTTCGGCCGAGAGGCCCGAGTGCTGCGCCGCCATGATCAGAGGGGCTCGCCTTCGCCCACCAGGGCGAACGTGAGCTGCTGAACCCGGGCGCGCAGCACAGGGTCTTGCAGCTCCATCGCGCGGTTGCCCGCGGCAGGCCGAATGTTGATTAGCGCCGTGAACTCGATGCAGTCCTCGCGGCCTCGGCCGGGATAGTAGTTGGCGCCCCACAGGTTCGCCTGGCGTGATCCCGAGTCGAGCAGGACCTGCTCGGCGTCCGCGTGCATCTCGCCGCCGATCGCGACCACGCCCCGCTCGACGTCGACCACGTACTTGACCATGTCCTCGAAGCGCTCGACCAGCCCTCGCAAGACGGCGCCTTCGATATGCTGCTCGAGAACGACCACGTCCGGCAGGCTCTCGCTCACGGGGCTCGCTCCCTGCGTCTGCGGTCCTCGCCGAGCGCCTTGACCGCCGCGTGACGGTACATGTCCGAGAGCGTCGGGTAGTTGTAGATCGTCTCGGCGATCTCGGTGGCGGTGGCGCCCTGGTGCAGGAACGCTTCGCCGATGTGAACGAGCTCGCTCGCGGCGGTGCCGACCACGTGCGCGCCGACGAGCGTGAGTGAGGGCCGCTCGAAGAGCAGCTTCAGCAGGCCGTCCGAGTCGCCGAGAATCTGGCCGCGCGGGTTCTTCGCGTAATCGCCGCGGCCCGCCACGTAGTCTGTGTTTTTCTCCACGAGCGCTTCCTCGGTGGCGCCGACGTACGCCACCTCGGGGATCGAGTAGACGGCGAACGGCAGCGCCTCGGTGCGGCCCTTGGGACCGGCGATGCCGAAGGCGTGCCGCATCGCCTGGCGGCCCTGCTCCATCGCCGTGCTGGCGAGCGCCGGGTAGCCCAGCACGTCGCCGACCGCGTAGATGTGGGGGTGCACGGTCTGGTACTGTTCGTTGACCTCGAGCAGGCCGTACTTGCCGGGCGTGATTCCGAGCGTGCCGAGGCCGAGGTCGTTGGTGTTTCCGTCGCGCCCGACGCAGTAGAGCAGCACGTCGGACTCGAGCCGCTTGCCGGCCGTGGTTTCGCACGCGACGCGCGGCGGCGTTCCGGCGAGGCGCGTGATCCGCGCGCAGCGGTCGTTGTGGTGGACCGCGACGCCCAGCTCGCCCATCTCGCGCACCAGCGTCGCCACGATCTCGCGGTCGAAGTACGGCAGCAACCGGTCGCGCGTGTCCACGAGCGTCACCCTGATCCCGAGCGCGGCGAAGATGCTCGCGTATTCGATCCCCACGACACCGGCCCCGAGCACCGTCATCGTCTTCGGCATGCGCGGCAGCTGCAGGATCGTCTCGGAGTCCAGCACCGTCTCGCCGTCGAACGGCACGTCGTCGGGCCGGTTGGGGCGCGAGCCGGTCGCGATCACGAAGAAATCGGCGCTGAGGCTGCGCACCTCCGCGCCGGCTGCGGACCGCACCTCCACCGTGTGGGGGCCGGCGAAGCGGGCGTGGCCCTCCACCACCTCGACCGCGTAGCGCACGAGCGACTCGCCAATCAGCTCCAGCTCGCGCTGGACGACGGCCCGCTCGCGCTGCATGAAATCGGCGACGGTCAGCTCGGGGCCGACTTCGTAGCGGATCCCGTGGAGACGGCTGCGCGTGAGCTGATAGAAGAAGACCGCGCTCTCGCGCAGCGACTTCGAGGGGATCGTGCCCCAGTTGACGCGGTTGCCACCCACCAGGTGATGGCGCTCGACGACCGCCACCTTCTTGCCGGCGCGGGCGGCCTGGATCGCCGCCCGCTCCCCTGCCGGGCCGCAACCCAGCACCACCACGTCGTAGTGCGCCACCTCACCTCCCCGCCGGAACGGTCATTCTATGCGGGACCATGGGCAGGGCCGGTTCGAGCCGGCGGGCCCCTCTGAAAATGGGCAGGTTTACAGCAGGAAGCCGGTTCATGGATGGCCGGAGCGTTACGCGAGGTAACGGCCGCGATCACCCTTGCGCCCCTCGAGCCTCTTGCGGCGCGGGGCTGCATCTGTTGCATCTGGAGCGGATTGGATCCATCTCCCGACGACTGGCACGCGCGGTGCAGTAAAGAGCCTCGGGTTGGGGGAGGCTGCTCGGGAGGTGGCCCATGCAGGCGAGTGCCGTGGTGACGCCGCGCACGTCGGAACGGAACGCGATGGTCTGGATCGAGGACGGCGCCTCGCGCATTTCGCGCGGCCAGGCCGACTGCGTGACGCGCGAAGGGCTGCACGTGCGCCTGTCGGATCCGCCGGCCTTCGGGCAGGGAGACGAGGTCGCCGTGCGCCTCTCGTTCGAGCGCGGCGCCCCGACCGTCGCGACGACGGCGCGGGTCGGCTGGGTGCGCGGGGCCGCCGGCGGCGTGGAGTGCAGCCTGCAGTGGAACGCGCCGCCGAGCGAGCGGAAGGACCTGGAGGCCTGGCTCGAGAAGGCCGCCTGAGCCGCGCGCCGGCCGCCACGGCGAGACCCAGAGCGCGCGGGGCAGGCCGACGAGGCGGCCGCTCCCGGACATAGCTCCGCGGCGAGCCATCCTACGGATGCGACGCCGCTCTTCGCTTCGCAGAGCGGCGCGGTAGACTGCGCTTCCCGCATGCACGCCGAAACATTCGTCCCGGCCCTCGCGTGGGCGCTGCCCTTCGTGACGCTGCTGCTCGCGATCGCCGTGCTGCCGCTCGCCGCGCCGCATTTCTGGGAGTCCAACCTCAGGAAGCTGGGCGTGGCCGCGGTGCTCGCCTTCCCGGTGCTCTTCCTGTACCTGCGCGCCCGCCCCGAGGCGCTCGCGCACGCGGCGCTCGACTACGTCTCGTTCATCGTGCTCCTCGGGGGGCTGTTCGTGATCTCGGGCGGCATCCTGTTCGAGGGCGACCTCGAGGCGACCACGCGCACGAACGCCCTCCTGCTGGGCGTCGGAGCCCTGCTCGCATCCTTCGTCGGGACGACCGGTGCTTCGATGTTGCTGATCCGTCCGCTGCTGCAGACGAACCGCGAGCGGAAGCGCGTCGCGCACACGGTCGTCTTCTTCATCTTCCTCGTCTCGAACATAGGCGGCTGCCTGACTCCCCTCGGCGACCCGCCGCTCTTCCTCGGCTACCTGATCGGCGTGCCGTTCACGTGGACGCTGCGACTCTTCGCCCCGTGGCTGTTCACGGTCACGCTGGTGCTGGCCGTCTACGTGGCGTGGGACCTGCGCGAGCATGCCCGGGAGGCGAAGCCTGACCTGAAGCGCGATTTCTACGAGGTGCGCCGCTTGCGCGTGGCGGGCAAGGAGAACCTGGCGCTGCTCCTGGGCGTGCTCGCCGCCGTCGCCTTCTTGAAAGCCCCTTGGCGCGAGCTCGTCATCGTGGCCCTGGCCGCGCTCTCGTACCGGCAGACCGACCCGGCACTTCGCAGGGCCAACCGCTTCACGTTCCACCCGATCCTGGAGGTGGCGGCGCTCTTTGCCGGCATCTTCGTCACGATGCTCCCCGCGCTCGAGATCCTGGGGGCGCGCGGCGCGGAGCTCGGCGTGCGCGAGCCCTGGCACTTCTTCTGGGCGACCGGAGCGCTGTCGTCGTTCCTCGACAACGCGCCCACGTACCTGACGTTCCTCGCCCTTGCCAAGGGCCTGGGCCTCGCACCCGAGGTCGTCGGTGTACCCCACGAGATCCTGGTGGCGATCAGCCTCGGGGCCGTGTTCATGGGCGCCAACACCTACATCGGCAACGGGCCCAATTTCATGGTCCGCTCGATTGCCGAGGAGCGCGGAGTGAAGATGCCGAGCTTCGGCGGCTACATGCTCTACAGCGGCACGGTGCTGCTGCCGATCTTCGTAATCGTCACGCTCGTCTTCATCCGCTGACCGGAAGGAAGCGACCGCCATCGTGAACGTTCCCGGCGCAGATCCGTTCAGGCCAAGGCTACCGGGGACGCGGCCCCACCGGCGAGGAGAGAGCACCTCGTCACGGTCGCGTGCCAGACCGCCCGGGCCTCAGCGGGTTCGCATCGCCGGGTCGCCGAACAGGTGATAGACGCCGAGCAGCTCGGGCATCAGGCCGGACTGCGCGTAGACCTTCTGCGCCGCGAGCACCGCGTCCCCCAGCCGCTCGTGCGCCCCGCTCACGAGCTCCGACATCAGCGCTCGGTGGTACTGGTGCGCCGGCCCGTCCAGGCTCAGGCCCGAGGGCGAGAACGCCGCGATCGCCCCGCGCCCCTCCGCCTTCACGAGCGATTCCGAGAGCGACTCGAAGGCCGGGGCCACGAAGTAGCCGTTCAGGCAGTTCATCGTCACGAGCAGCGGCTGCCGCGACTGCACCAGGAGACTCGACGCGTCCCACGAGTTCCAGACGTTCTCGCTCGCCCAGACCGCGGCACCACCGTGGCCGACGTAGTTCAGGAAGCTCAGGCCCGAGTTCAAAGCGTCGAGGATCGAAGGCCGCGTCGAGGCTCCGAGCTCGCTGAGCTTGAGCACCCGCGTCTCGCGCGAGGCGAGATAGCTCGAGCGGATGTCCTCGACGTCCTGCTCGAAGTCGCCGGCGATGTCGGGGTTGTCGGCGACGAGCGTGGCCGGGCCCGAAAGACCCTGGCCCGAGTTCTCCCAGGCGAGCAGCTTCTCGACGAGCGCCTGGGCCTGCTCGACCGTTGATGCCGGAAGCCGTCCAATCGCGAGGTCGGGGATGTTGTCCTCTCCATTGACCGCCGCGAGCTGGGGGTCGGAGGCAGTCCAGAGGTAGGACGTCCTGGCCCACAGCGCGGGCAGCGGCGAGGGCGGGGAGCTGCCGGTGAAGTTCCGGGGGTCGTAGCTCGCGTCGCCGAGGAGCAGCACGTAGCGCGGCGAGGGCCGGGCCCAGGAGTGGAAGGCAAAGGCCAGGAAGCTCTTGATGGCGTCGGCGGAGGGCCGTCCGTGGCCGAAGCTGTCGGCGATCTCCTCGAGGGAGACGGCGCGCGTGGTGAGGCCCTCGTCGGCGCGGCGCGCGAGCAGCGGCTCGGCGCCGGGGAGGAAGGCCGCGGGGGCGACCAGGATGTAGTCGGCCTGGTTTTCGCCGCTGCGCAGGGTCGAAGCCTGAGGCAAAGCCACGCGCGGGCTCTGCAAGCCCTCGGCCGCGACCACGAGGTAGCGATGGCCGGAGTCGACCTGGAGGCGCAGCGAGCCGCCCGCGGCGTCGTAACCGGTGAGCCAGAGCGCGCTCGCGATGGCCGTACGCGTCACGTCGAGCACAGCCAAGGGCGCGCTCGCCGCGAGGACGGTGGCCGGGCCGCTCTCGGTCCAGGTCCCCTCGAAGAGCCCGGCAGACAAGGACGCGCTCTGCGGGTAACCGAGGCTGAAGCGGTCGAGGAACACGAACGAGGTGACCCCCGTGTCGGCCACGTTCGTGAGCTCTAGCTCGTTCGCCCCCTGACGCAGGAGCGAGTCCGGGAGGCTCAGGCTGATGCGGTAGGGCTTCTTGCCCGCAAAGCGTGCTTCTCCCACGAGCCGGCCGTTCAGCGACACGCTCACGTGGTGGTCCACCGCGGCGCCCGATTCCGATGCGCCCTGCAGGAAGACGTCGAGCTCGGACGTGCCGGATGGAGAGGCGCCGGCGAGCGAGAAGCT
>Ga0247727_10005601_pt1 | contig 25319 bp, 24 predicted proteins | sample WisWelCaveWW1625_FD_202498 | JGI IMG/M metagenome (GOLD analysis project Ga0247727, IMG submission 202498) | Biofilm microbial communities from Wishing Well Cave, Virginia, United States - WW16-25 | ecosystem: Environmental > Aquatic > Deep subsurface > Groundwater > Cave microbial mat | place...
CGGCGCTCAGGCCCAGTAATGATCTCGACCCGCCCGCTCATCGCCCTTGCGCCTAGTCGTACGACTAGGCGTATGACTAGGCGTTAGCCGCATTCGCGCGCAAGGCGGCCCTCACCGGAGGAATACCACGCCTACGCCGACAAGAGCGATGGAGAGTGGGCCAAAGGCGGCTACATCGCGTCCCGGCGCCAGGCAGAGCGGCATGAGCGCCGGCCACAGCATGAGCCCAGCGCCGTGTGCCGTGGCCATCAGAAAGGACCACAAGCCGAGGCCGACCAATCCGGCCTGCATACCGACACGCACGCGATGGCGATGTCCGTAGCGCCAGTGATAGAGCGCCCAGGTGATCAAGATGAGACCACAGCCGATGCGCATTGCCGCTGTGTCAATGACCAAGCCCGCCCAAAGAAACGCCGCGGCAGCGACGGCGACCGAAAGGGCGTGCCCCAGTGCGATCGGAATGGTCGACAGCCACACAATGCGCCGACTATGGCGGTGAAGCCCGAGCGCGCTGGCAAAGAGCCAACCCATACCCGGATTGATGCCATGGAAGGCCCCGAGGCCGACCAGCGCGAGCCATGGCCACAACTCGGCGGGGACGCTGCTCATGGGCTGAGACACCAGCACGCTCGGACGCACGCGCGAGCTGCATCCTCAAAGCTATGCTGAATGCAGTCTCGGCGCGGACTCAGCCTGTCGCTGTCGTCGGGTCGATCATCTTGCTGACCTCGGTGATCTTGGTGGCCGGGAAGCCGCTGATCTCCGCATGCTTGCGGATGATTGCTTCGTCCTTGGCAAGGTAGACGCAGAAGGTCTTGTTGGCAGCGACATAACTTTCGACCCACTGGATATCGGGTGCGAGCTGACCGAGAACCTCGTTGGATTTGGCGGCCGCACCTTTCAGCTGCTCGCGCTCGAACGAGCCGACCTTCGGGATGTCTCTTTCGATGATGAACCTGCGCAGGGCCATGATGTCCTCCATGTGCGGATTAGAGCGACTTGCAGCTCAACAGGCGTTTCCAGGTTGTCACGGGTAGCAGTAGGAATCCGACGAGCAGTCGCCGCCCTCGAGCCGCACCTGGTGCGGGCGATGCGGTGCCGGCCATTTGACGAAGAACTTGGGATCGAAGGCAATGCCGCCCTTCGGCTTGGCGTCGAGCTTCACCATCCAGCCCTCGATGCCGTCGGGATAGAACTGCGGATCGATGGCGCCATAGAGCGAGTTGGTGAAATAGACGCGCTTGCCGTCGCGGCTGATCTCCACCATCTGCGGGCCACCACTGAGCGCGCCGTTCTTGGCGCCGGGGTGCGTTGCCTTGGAGACGATGCCGCCGATGCGCACCTTGCCGGTGAGCTTCGGCTTGAAGGGGTCGGACACGTCGTACTGCTGCAGGTCGCCGGTGCCCCAGCAGGCCACGTAGAGATACTTGTCGTCCATCGACAGATCGATATCCGTGACCAGCGGCGGCACGGCCTTGAAGCCCTTGAGGACCGGTGGCAGCAAATCCGGATCGGCCGGCTCGGCTGGGATCTCGATCACCTTCTTGACCGCCCACTTGTCGCCATCCTTGTACCAGGTCCAGATCGACGACGAGAGGTTCTCCAGGCTGATGACGCAGTTGACGAAGCCATAGGCCTTGGTGGGGTCGTGCGCAGGTCGCAGCTCGAAGACGAGCTGGTACTTGTCGCCGAAGTCGATGGTCTGCAGGTGCTTCCTCTTGTGCAGGTCCCAGAAGTGCAGCCGCCGGCCGTACTTGGCGCCGAGCAGAACTTCAGGGATCAGGCCGTTCTCGAAGGTGTCGGGTGTACCCCACTCACTGGTAACCATCGTGTCGTGACCCAGGTGCCACCAGGCATCGTAGGCGAAGTGCTGCGGGCCCCGGTCCATCTCCCACTGACCGTTTCGTGGTCCATCAGGAACACGCCGCCCGGGCCCTTGCCTACGCGGTTGCCGAGCGCTGCGACGTATATGCCTTCCGGCCCGCAGTGCACGGTGTGCGGCCGCGTATAGCCGGCCTTGTCCGCCACCTCGGCAGGTTCGATCACCTTGACGATCTTCGGTTTCTTGGGATCGGGCTTGGTGTCGAGGATGTGGATGCGCGAGGAGCGCAAGCCCGGCACCACGAGATAGCGGCGCTCGACGTGGGCGTGCGGCGCGTTGGGGCACAGGCAGGACGAGCAGGCGTTCCAGCCGAAGTGATGCAGCTCGTCGCCGGCATTGGGCATGGCCGTCGTGCCGATGATTTGCGAGTAGGACTTCGATTTGGGATCGACATCGACAACGGCGATCGCGTCCGGCGTCTTGCGGTCCGGATCGAACGCAGCCACGTACGCCAGGGTCTCGGGCGGTGCCTTCATGGCCATACGGGGGGAAGGGTAGAAACTCGGATCAGGTGTCCAGGTTGCCATTGGAAGCACTCCATCTCCGTTTGGGTTCTGTGAATAAATCGAGGACAACGGCAGGTGGCCAAGCCTGCAGCCAACCGGCAATTCGGCCCACGCCGCAAGCTCGCGTCATGAGTTAGCCCCACCAGTCGCCCCGACATCAGTAAGGAGCGCATTTTCGGTAGGTGGGTCAAGGTCTCGGCCCCAGGGATGCGGCGGACGATCAGGGCAGCGGCCTCTGCCGCGTGAGTCAACGGGCCTGTGTGGCCGGCCCGAAAATCACAACAAGTCTGACGCCGGCAAGGAGCCACGGCACTCGGCTCCAGCAATCGACAAATGCGGCGACCGCGCCTCGGTAGTTGCCAGCGACTACGCCTTGGCCGGTTTCGATCGACGGTGGCCCGAGGATGGGCCTATCCTTGCCGCACGACCACCACCCGGTTGCGCAGGACGCCGATCTTCTCGATCTCCAGCTCCACCACGTCGCCGTCCTGCAACTGGCGCCCCAACTCCAGGCCGCAGCCGGTGCCGACCGTGCCGGACCCGATGATCTCGCCGGCGCGGAGCGTCTCCGACTGCGAGATGTGGGCCAGGATCGCCGGCCACTTGTGGTGCATGGAGCCCGAATTGCCGCCACCCCAGCGCTCGCCGTTGACGCGGGCGTCCATGCGCAGATCGTAAGGGTCGCCGATCTCGTCGGCGGTCACGATCCAGGGGCCGAGCACGTTGCCGGTGTCGAAGTCCTTGCCTTTGGCGGGCCCGAGCTGCGCCGCCATCTCGGCCCCCTGCGCGTCGCGGGCGGAGAAGTCGTTGAAGATGGTGAAGCCGAAGATGTGCGCTGCCGCAGCCTCGGGCCTGATGTCCTTGCCCGTCTTGCCGATGATGCAGGCAAGCTCCAGCTCATAGTCCATCCACCGCGAATAGGCCGGCCACACCACGTCGGTGTCGTGGCCGACGATGCTGAAGCGATTGGTCTTGTAGTAGATCGGCTGCTTGAACCACACCTCCGGGAAGGGGCGCTTGATACCGGTGCGCTTCTCAGACTGGGCGATGGCGTTACGCAGGTGCAGCTCGAAGGTGAGGCAGTCGCGCATCTGCCGCGGCTCGGGGATCGGCGCCAGCAACCGGGTGCCGGCGAGCGGCACCGAGGCGGCCTGCGGCCACTTCGCCGCGGTTGCGCGCGCACGATCGAGCGCGGCCGGCCCGGCGTCGATCAACGCCAGCATCGCAGCGAAACACGGATCCGGCGAGGCCTTGGCGAGGTCCAGAATGCGCCCCCGCTCCACGTCCACCAGGCCCACGGCCGGACTCGCATCGGCCCGCACGAAGGTTGCAAGCTTCATGATCCTACTCCTCGATGATGGCGACCGCGCGCGTCCAGCCGGCCGAGGCGGCTTTGATCTTCACCGGGAAGCACGCGACCATGAACCCGCGCGCGGGCAGCGCCTCCAGGTTGTGCAACTTCTCGATGTGGCAGTAGCCGATCTCGCGCCCCGACTTGTGCCCCTCCCAGATGAGCTTGGCGTTCCTGGTCTCGGCGAACTTCTTGGCCGTGTAGACGAACGGCGCGTCCCACGACCAGGCATCGGTGCCGGTAACCCTGACGCCGCGCGAGGTGAGGTAGAGCGTCGCCTCGCGACCCATGCCGCAACCCGTGGGCACATAGTCGGGTTGGCCGTAGCGGATGCCGGCCGAGGTATTGACCACGACGATGTCGAGGGGCTTGAGCTCGTGACCTATGCGCTTCAGCTCGGCTTCCACATCGCTGGGAGTGGCCACGTAGCCGTTGGGGAAGCGCCGGAAGTCGAGCTTCACACCGGGCTGGAAACACCACTCCAGCGGCACCTCGTCGATGCGCAGGGCACGCTTTCCCCCATCCATGGTGGAGGCGAAGTGATAGGGGGCATCGAGATGGGTGCCGTTGTGGGTGGAGATGTCGATGCGCTCCACCGCCCAGCCTTCGCCGTCGGGGAGGTCGGCCGGCGTCAGGCCGGGAAAGAAGGCGCACACCTGCGGCGCGCTCTGCTTGTGGTCGATGTAGGTGATCTTCGGCTCGCTGCCCGGCGGGTCGGAGGCGATGTCGCTCTGCAGCGGCACGGATATATCGATGATGCTGCGAGCCATCGCTTCCTCCATTTGTGGACCTGCTTCTCGTCGAGCGGGTGTGTTACCGGCTGGCGGCATTCTCCTACCCGGTGCACCTGTCGCCCAGGGCGAAGCGCGGCGCGACGCGGTAGCCCCTCCCTCAATCGGGCAAAACAGGCTAGCCTGTGGCTGACTCGCTGGAAAGGCGCCCCATGAACGTCCACGCCAAGGTCGCCATCGGCCATTCGGTCTGTCCGCACGACTGCCCTTCGACCTGCGCGCTCGACGTCGAGCTCCTGCCGGATGGCAGAATTGGCCGCGTGCACGGCGCCGAGGACAACAGCTACACAGCGGGCGTCATCTGCGCCAAGGTCGCGCGCTACGCCGAGCGCATCCACCACCCCGACCGGCTCATGCACCCCCTCCGGCGCAAGGGACCGAAGGGCTCCGGCCAATTCGAGCGCATCTCCTGGAGCGATGCCCTCGACCTCACCGCCGAGGCGATGCTGGCGGCCGAGCGGCGCCACGGCCCCGAGGCGGTGTGGCCCTACTACTACGCCGGCACCATGGGCCTGGTGATGCGCGACGGCATCAACCGGCTGCGCCACGCCAAGCGCTATTCGAACATGTACGCCACCATCTGCACGACGCTCGCCTGGACTGGCTACATTGCCGGCACCGGCAAGCTGGCCGGTCCCGATCCGCGCGAGATGGCCAAGTCGGACATGGTGGTGATCTGGGGCACCAACCCGGTCAACACCCAGGTCAACGTGATGACGCACGCGGTGCGCGCCCGCAAGGAGCGCGGCGCCAAGATCGTCGCCGTCGACATCTACCACAACGGCACCATGGCGCAGGCCGACCTCGCCTTGTGCCTGAAACCAGGCACCGACGGCGCGCTCGCCTGCGCGGTGATGCACGTGCTGTTCCGCGACAGCTATGCCAACTGGCCCTATCTGGAGAAGTACACCGACTGCCCGCGCGAGCTCGAGGCGCACCTTCAGACGCGCACGCCCGAGTGGGCGAGCGCCATCACCGGGCTCTCGGTCGAGGAGATCGAGACGTTCGCGAGGATGGTGGGCACCACGCCCAAGACCTACTTCCGGCTGGGCTACGGCTTTGCCCGCTCGCGCAATGGCGCCCACAACATGCACGCCGCCCTGTGCATCCCCTCCGTGACGGGCGCCTGGCTGCACGAAGGCGGCGGCGGCTTCCACAACAACGGCGCCATCTATCATTGGAACAAGACGCTGATTGAGGGCCTCGACGTCGCCGACCCGAGCGTGCGCACACTCGACCAGTCACGCATCGGCCCCGTGCTGACCGGCGACCCCTACGACATCAAGGACGGCCCGCCGGTGACGGCGCTCGTCGTCCAGAACATGAACCCGGTGCAGGTTGCGCCCGAGCAGCGCAAGGTCAAGGCCGGCTTTGCTCGCGAGGACCTGTTCGTTTGCGTGCACGAGCAGTTCATGACGGCGACGGCGCAGATGGCCGACGTGGTGCTGCCGGCCACGATGTTCCTGGAGCACGACGACATCTACCAAGGCGGCGGGCACCAGCACATCATGCTGGGGCCGAAGCTGATCGAGCCGCCGGGCGAGTGCCGCTGCAACCACGAGGTCATCGTAGAGCTGGCCAAGCGCGTGGGCGCCACGCATCGCGGCTTTGCGATGAGCCCGCGCGAGATCATCGACTGGACGCTGCGCCAGTCGGGCTGGGGCACGCTCGAGGAGCTGGAAGGCAAGAAGTGGATCGACTGCCAGCCCGACTTCAATACCGCGCACTACATCGACGGCTTCCGCTACCCGGACAAGAAGTTCCGCTTCAAGCCGGACTGGACCGACGTGCCGGCGCCGCGCAGCAATGCCTTCAAGTTCGACCGCGACATGCCGAGCCTGCCCGACCACTGGAACGTGATCGAGAAGGCCGACGCCAAGCACCCCTTCCGCCTCGCCACCAGCCCGGCCCGCGAGTACCTCAACTCCTCGTTCAACGAGATGCCGACCAGCCGCGCCAAGCACGGCCCGCCGCGGGTCAAGGTACACCCCGACGACCTGGCCAGGCTCGGCGTCGCCGGCGGCGAGCGTGTGCGCATGGGCAACGAGCGCGGCGAGATCACCATCCTGGCGGAGGCTTTCGACGGCGTGCAGCCGGGCGTCGTCATCGTCGAGAGCATCGCGCCGAACGATCAGTTCGAGGGCGGGTGGGGCATCAATACGCTCACCAGTGCCTTCCAGCCCGCGCCCTACGGCGGCGCGCCGTTCCACGACAACCACGTCTGGCTGCGGGCCGCTTAGGTCCGTGGCGCGGGCTCGCCGGTTAACCCGGCGTTAGCGCTCTCTTCATGCAAAGTTTGCAATCCCCGCGGATAGTTCCCCGCAAACGACCAGCACTTGCCGGGGAACTCCTGCTCCATGTCCGAGCCCGCCCTTCGCCTCGATCCCGCCGCCACCGCAACTCCTGCGCCGGCGGCATCTCCCGTGCTCGACACGGCGGTGGCGCAGGCCGACGTCGATCTTGCCAGCACGCTGCGCGCTATCGCGGCCCGCCACGGCAAGACCTACCAGCAGGCGATGCTGGAGATCGCCAAGGCGTCGTTCGGGCCCGGCCGCCTCACCTTCGAGGAGTACATCGCGCTCCGGCTGTTCGACGACGCGCAACTGGCCGGCGCCGACAAGTCGGCCTTCGTCGGCCTCGAAGCTTCGCGCAGCCTTTGGATGGCCGCCAACACCAACAGCGAGTGGTGGGGGCTGATGCGCAACAAGCTCGCCGTCACGACGCTGCTGGGCGGCTACGGCTTCCCGGTGATCCCGACGCTGGCGCTCTACTCCGACACGCTGTGCCTGCGCGGCGCCCCCGTGCTGCGCGATCCCGCAGCGCTGGCAACCTTCCTGCGCACGAGCGACGCCTATCCGCTGTTCGCCAAGCCGATGGATTCCCAGCGCAGCCTCGGCTCTGCCGGCCTCGACGCCTACCAGGCGCACGACGACGGCCTGCAGATGTCGGACGGCCAGGTCGTGCCCGTGGATCAGTTCGCCGCCGACGTGGCCAAGACCTATTCGGCGGGATACCTGCTGCAGCGCCGGGTCGCCCCGCACGCGGCCGTGCGCGCCATTGCCGGCGAGCGCCTCGCCACCGTCCGGGTGCTCACGATCCTGGACAGCAACGGACCCGAGGTGCTGCGCGCGCTGTGGAAGATCCCGGCCGGCAGCAACGTCGCCGACAACTACTGGCGCTCCGGCAACCTGCTCGCCACCATCGACCTCGGGACGGGGCGGGTGGTGCGGGCCGTGCGCGGCAGCGGCCTCGCCCTGGAGGAAGTCACGCACCATCCCGACACGGGCGCCGCCCTCATCGGCATCGAGGTGCCGAACTGGCGCGAGGTGGTGGCCCTGGCGCAGGACGCCGCTGCCACACTCAACGAAGTGCCGCTGATCGGCTGGGACATCGCCGCGGTCGAGGCCGGCGCGCTGATCGTGGAGCCCAACTTCACGCCGGACCTCTTCATGCCCCAGCTCGCCGACCGCCGGGGCATGCTGGACGCGCGGTTCAAGGCATTCCTCGCCACGTGCAAGGCCAGAGGCGAGCGGGTGAAGGCGCGGCGCCGGTTCAATGTGCTCACCAGTGCCCGGGACGGCCTGCGGCGGCTCGGGCGCAGCATCGCCGGCGTCTGATCTCACTCCCCTTGCGCGGGCCTTGCGCGGGGTCTGGCCTGCGGCGGCCAATCGGTTAGACTTGCTCGATCGTCAATCGAGGGAGAAAGCCGATGGCCAAGTCAGGTGTCACCTACGTCAATCCACCGAGCGCCCCACCGGTACAGGGCATGTATTCCCACGTCGCCCGCATGGCGCCGGGCGAGATCGCCTTCATCGCCGGGCAGGTGGCGATCGACGCCAAGGGCAATCCGGTGGGCGTCGGCGACCTCGCCGCCCAGGTCGCACAGGTGTTCGAGAACATGGGCAGGATCCTGAAGGACCTCGGCGCCGACTTCGAGTCGGTGGTCCAGTTCACGACCTACCTGACCAAGGCCGACAGCATCCCGACCTGGTTCTCGGCGCGGTCTGCGCTGTTCCCGAAGCTGTTCCCCGGCGGCAAGTATCCGCCCAACACGCTGCTCGTCATCGACCGCCTGGTGAAACCGGAGTTCCTGCTCGAGGTCGAGGCCATCGCCCGGGTGCCGGGTTGACGGCAGGGGGTCAGACGGGCCCCAGAGCGACATTCAGGCAAAGAGCAGGCTCGGCTCAAGGCCGAGGATGTAGGCGCCGACCTCCTGCAGGTGCGACTTGCGGCCCTGCACCTGCTGCGTGACGGTGCGGATATCGCGCAGGCGCCGCTCCAGCGGGCTGGAGGCGAAGATGGCGCTGGCGCCGGCGATCTCCCACGCCACGTCGGCGACGGTTTTGGCCTCGTGGATGGCGAATGTCGTGGCCATGCGGACGTCGATGCGCTGCGCGACGGTGAGCTCGCCCGAGGCCACAACCTCTTGCCAGACGCGGTCGGCCGTGGTCTCGACGAAGCTGCGCGCCGAGCGCAGGCGGGCCTCGGCCTCGCCGATCTGGAACTGGACCAGGTGGCTCTCGAGCAGGGAGGTCTTGGCCGCGCGCGGCTTCTTGTCGGCCGCGAGCGCGATGGTGGCATCCAGCATCGAGCGGGCGATGCCGAGCGCGACGGCGGAAAACGCGACCGAGAAGAAGCAGTTGAGCGGGAACTTGTAGAGCGGCGCGTCGATCACCGTCTCCAGGATGTGCTCCCGGCACACCGAGTAGCCGCTGGGCACGAAGCGATCGGCAACCTTGAAGCCGCCGCTGTTGGTGGCATTGAGGCCGATGACATCCCAGCTGTCGACCCAGCTCACCGCGTCGGTGGGCACGAAGAAAACGCGCGTGCTGATGCCCGGCGGCAGCGGCACGAGATTGCCGGCCCGGTCGTACATCGGGGCGTGCAGGCCGAGCCAGGTGGCGTGCCGGCTGCCGCTCGACATCTGCCATTCGCCGCTCAGCCGGTGGCCGCCATCGACCTCGTCGGCGCGCGTCCGCATCGGCGGACCCCAGGTCAGCGCCGCGCGCGGCTCGCCCCAAACGGCACGGGCCGCCACCGGCTCGACGGCTGACGCCGTGGCCGCGCAGCCGTTGATCTGGCCGACGCACCAGGCCGTGCTGGCGTCGAGCCTGGCCAGCGCCTCCATGGCGCGGAACCAGGTGCCGAGGTCGACCTCCTCACCGTCGTAGACGCGCGGCAGCAGCAGGCGGAACAGCCGCTGCTCGTGCAGCGCGTCGACGACGTGGGGCGCGAGCCGGCCCAGCGCCTCGTTCTGGTCGCCGGCCTTGGCGATCACCTCGGCGATGCGGCCGATGCGCTCGACGGGGCCCGGCGCGGCCTTGGATGCGGCTCGGTGTTGCATGGGCGCTACTTGGTCATGCCGGTGATGCTGTGGCTGATGGCGCGCGGATCGCGCATGGGCCAGCGCCCCGCATCGACCTGGGCGAGGAAATCGGCCAAAGCGGCGTTGAAGGCGTCGGGTTCCTCGAGGTTGACGGTGTGGCCGCTGTTGGGGATGACGAGGAGTGCCGCCGACCGGCAGGTGCGCTTGATGAAGACGTTGGGCAGCAGGCAGGGCCAGTCCTCGTCGCCGGTCACGACCAGCATCGGCACCCGCAGCGCCGCGAGCTCAGTTTCCAGGTCGAAGACGGACGGGCGCTCGCGCTGCACGCCGAGCTGGGTGTTGGCGGCACCCTTGGCGGAGTGCTCGGCCAGCATGGCCTTGAACTCGGCAAAGCCGCGCGGGTCCTTGGCCTGGAACTGCACGCGCGTGGGGCCGTAGGCGTAGGCCTCGGCAAACGCGGGCATGCCCTCCGTCTCGAGCCTGCCGGCGATGACGACCGCCTCGGCGCGGAATTTCTCGCGCTCGCCCCGCTCGGCGCCGTAGCCAGCCCCAGCGACCAGCAGCGAGCGCGCGCGGCTCGGATAAGTGATGCCGAAATGCAGCGTGGCGAGCCCGCCCATCGACAGGCCGACGATGTGCGCCTTGTCGATCTTGACGGCGTCGAGGACCGAGCAGATATCGTCGGCGGCGCGCGCCTGGGAGTAGCGCGCCACATCCGCCGGCACCTCGGAGGGCGGCCAGCCCCGCGCGTTGAAGGTGATGCAGTGGTAGCGGCGCGCGAAATGGCGCACCTGCGGCTCCCAGCTGCGATAGTCGCCGGCAAACTCGTGCACGAACACGATCGGCGTGCCGCTGCCGGTCTCCTCGTAGTAGAGCTTGACGCCGTCGTCGGTGGTGAGGTGGGGCATCGCGCGATATCTGTCGCTGTCCGGGAGCAACGATTGTTGCAGACTCCCCCGCGCAACGCCAGCTTCGCAAGCGCTCCCGGGCCTCGGCGTCGGCGCTATTGCGCGGTCCAGCCGCCGTCGATGGAGTAGTTGGCCCCCGTGATGGAGGCGGCCGCCTCCCCGGCCAGGAACACGGCCAGTGCTGCCACCTGCTCGACGGTCACGAACTGGCCCGTCGGCTGGCGCGAGAGCACCAGCTTCTTGGCGGCGTCGAGCGAGATGTTCTCCGACTTGGCGAGGTCCGGGATCTGCTTCTCGACCAGGGGCGTCCACACGAACCCCGGCGAGATGGCGTTCGAGGTCACGCCGCGCTCGGCCAGCTCCAGCGCCACCGCCTTGGTGAAGCCGGCAAGCCCGTGCTTGGCCGCGACGTAGGCCGCCTTGAAGGGCGAGGCGCGCAGGGAGTGCGCCGAGCAGATGTTGATGATGCGCCCCCACTTGCGCTTCTTCATGCCGGGCACGGCCGCCCGCACCGTGTGGAAAGCGGAGCTCAGGTTGATGGCGATGATGGCATCCCACTGCTCGATGGGGAACGCCTCGATCGGGGAGACGTACTGGATGCCGGCGTTGTTGACGAGGATGTCGACGGCGCCGAAGTCGCGCTCGGTCTTGGCGACCATCTCGGCGATCTGGTTGTGGCGCAGCATGTTGGCCGGGTCGAAGGCGACGCGGGTGCCGTGCGCCTTGACCTCGCGAATAGCCTTCTCGTTGTCCTGCTCGGTGCCGAGCCCGTTGAGGACGAGGTTGCTGCCGGCCGCGGCCAGCGCGTGGGCGATGCCGAGCCCGATGCCGGAGGTCGATCCGGTCACGACCGCGGTCTTGCCTTTGAGCGTCATGGGAGCCTCTTGGAGCTTTGCTCATGTCGGGGACGAGGGCCCATCCTGCCGCAAAGGGGTGGGTCTTGCCTATGATCCTCGCGTCGCAGCAGGGCGGCGACACGGCTTCCGCCGTCGGCTAAGAAAGGGCCAGAGGTAGCGTTGCTGATGGAGGATTGCCGATGACGCCGGAAGAGAAACTCACTTCGATGGGCCTGACGCTGCCCGAGACGCCCAACCCCATGGCCAACTACGTATCGTTCAAGCGCCACGGCGACACCCTCTACCTGTCGGGCCAGGGACCGCGCCGCAACGACGGCACCTTCATGACCGGCAAGGTCGGGCGCGACGTCACTGTCGAGCAGGCCTACGAGCATGCCAGGATGGTGGGCCTCGGGCTGCTGGCGGCGGCCAAGGCTGCGGCCGGCGACCTTGGCAAGATCGAGGTGCTGAAGGTGCTCGGCATGGTCAACGCCGTGCCGGAGTTCACGCAGCAGCCGCAGGTGATCAACGGCTGCTCGGACCTGTTCGTGGCCGTGCTCGGCGAGCGCGGTCGGCACGCCCGCTCGGCCGTCGGCATGGGCTCGCTGCCCGCCAACATCACGGTCGAGGTCGAGGCCGTGATGCGCGTGCACGACTGATTCGGGACTCCCTCTCGCCGCGCAACGTCTTCATCACCTCGCACGCCATCCGCGCGGGGAGAGGGTCGGGGTGAGGGCAGGCGCTCGCTCCGGCGTTTGTTGCTGCCCCTCACCCTATCCCTCTCCCCATTCTGAAGAAGAATGGGGAGAGGGGATCTCACGGCAAATACCCCTTGTCGAGGTCGAGGGCCTGGCGCAGGAGCTGGCGGCCGGAGGCGTCGCTGACGGTGAGCGTCCAAGTCAGGTTGGTGCCGGCATCGTAAGAGGTGGTGGAGCGCAGGCGCGCAGCGAGCGTCTGGCCGGCCTCCAGCGTGATCGGCGCCAGCGCCGGCAGGTAGAGCTGCTCCCAGTGCGTGCGCGGAGAGAGCGGGCCGGTGGCTAGGCTGATGCCGTCGACCAGCTCCGCCGACCACCACAGGGCCAAACCGTAGATGGTGGTGCGGCGGCGAGCCTTCCAACTGACCTCGCCCGCGCGCGTCGTCTTGTTGCGGACCGCGAAGTCGACCTGGTCCCAGGCCTTGGCCGCGCTACCGGTCTCCAGCAGGTCGGCCGGGGCGAACCAGCGCACATAGATGTTGTTGAGGCCCATCGTCTTGGCCGGCGCGAAGTCGAGGCCGAAGCCGACCTCGTCCCAGGCGGCGAGCTCCCGATAGACGCGCTCGGCCGTGACCGGGCAGGCGAACTGCTCCACCGCCTTGGGGATGATGACGCCGCCGGGGGCGAGGAACCGCGCCCGCGCATCGTTGAGCGTGGCGATGATGTTCTCCTCGAAGGCGTAGTTGCCGAGCGTCTCGGAGACGACGACGTCGACGCGGTCGGGCTCGGCGACCTCGGTGGAGTGCACCTGAGCGATGCGGCAGTTGGCAAGGCGGTTGTGGCGCAGGAGGCGGCGCGCGATCTCGGCGACCTCGGCCGATTCGTAGAGGTCGACGCGCTTGGCGCCGAGCCCGGCCGCCAGAAAGCCCAGGAAGCCCGTGCCGGCGCCGATGTCGGCCACCGTCGTCTCACCCTTGCGGATCACGCTGGCGAGCGCCGTATGCAAGGCGGCGTTGCGGACGCGGTCGGCGAGCAGGGTGCGGTGGTATTCGATGCGCATTGTGATGGGGTGAGATGGTGAGTGGTGAGTGGTGAGATGGTGAGTGGTGAGATGGGGATTGGGACATACTACCCCCTCTCCCCCTCGCAACCCACTACTCGCTACCCACTACTGACCACTCACCATCTCACCACTCACCACTCACCACTCACCACCTTTGCCTTGCGAAAGCCAAATCGGCCGCGCATGGTCCCGCGCGACCCCGCCGGCGGCCTTGGATCAGCAACCGCGATGCCCAAACCTTCATCCCCGCAGCCGCAGACGAGCGAGGCCATCCGCTCCGGCATCGCCGCCGTCGACCGCTACCTGGCGGAGGGCTACGCCAGCGTGCCTGGCATGTCCTCGCGCTTTGCCGCCGCCATCTGCTGCGGCCTGATGCGGATGCAGACCGAGATGGGCGTGACCGGGCCGGCGGCCGAGATCGGCCCCTTCGAGGGGCGGTTCTTCATCGCGCTGGCGCATGCGCTGGAGCAGGGTGAAACGGCGCTCGGCATCGACCTGTTCGACTGGCCCAATGCGGGGGTCATCGACCGCTTCGAGGCCAACTGCGCCAGGCACGGCGTGGCGCCCGAGCGGCGCATCACCTGGCAGGCCGACAGCCGCACGATGGCGCCGGAGGGGCTGCTGGCCAAGCTCGGCGGCAGCCGGGTGCGCTTCTTCCACATCGACGGCGAGCACTCGCGCGCGGCGCTGACCCGGGACCTGGAGCTCGCTACGGCCGTATTGGCGCCGGGCGGCGTCATCGTGCTCGACGACATGCTGCACCCGGGCTACCCGACGCTGATGGTGGCGGTGCAGGCCTACCTCGAGCGCCACCCCGAGATGTGCGCGCTGTGCGTCATCGACCGCGAGACGGTGGTGGCGGCCACCAAGTTCGTGCTGTGCCGGCAGGACTGGTTCAAGCGCTACGAGGAAAAGCTGCTCGAGGCCTACCAGGCCAATGTGTGGCCGCTGGGGGCCGACTTCGAACCCCACTGGTGCCTGGTGTTGTCGCTCGACACGCGGCTGGCCGATATCGTCTGACCAGGCCCTCCGGGCTTGCGTCCCCGGCCGAAGCGCTCCGAACGGAGCGCGCAGAGCCGGGGTCTTCCCGGGTGCGACTTGATCACGGCCGGGGAAGATCCCGGATGGCCTCCGCCGAAGCGTCGGCCTCCGGGAATGCAGGTGGCGGGCGGCCGCGGCATTGAGGATTGAGCCCGCCGGGGGCCTGCACCGCCTCATGGGCGCCCCACTCTGGTACCAATGTGAGCCCGGATCACGACTGCCGGGGTTTGGTGGGCGCCGAAAACGATAAGAAAACGGCGGGCTTTGCGGGGAAGTTGGGGAACGGCCGCGACAGATCGGCCGCCCTGCCGATACCGCAGGTTCCGCGTCACCCGAACCTGGTGTCGGTCCGATGAGCTTCCTGAACGCGCTGTTGCAGCGCCTGCGTGCGCCAGCTCACGAGCGGGCCGAGTCTGCGGCCGCGCGCGAGGAGCATGTGACCGAGGTGGAGGGGGAAGGCCGCGACGTCAAAAAGCTGCTTTTGATCATCGGGCTGGGCGCCCTGTCGTGGGTGGCGACCTACGTCGGCATGCTCGAGCTGATCGAAGCCAACATGGGCGACCTGCCGCTGATCCATAAGCTCATCATCGCCTTCTCGGTGGCGATGTTGATGACGATGATCATATGGCTGCTCGACAAGATGTTTTCGCCCGTCGACGGCTTCACGCGGGCCTGCTACATCGCCGGCTACATTTTCCTGTCCGTGATTTCCGTTGGATTTGGTTTTGGATTCTATTGGAAAGTGCTGGAGAGCCGCGGCGAAGCCTCGCGCTCGGCCGAGAGCGCCATCACCCAGGTGCAGAGCGCGCTGTTTGGTGCCTCGACGCGGCTGGAGCAGCTGCAGTCGACCCTCGATTCTCTCACCACGGTTTCATCACAAAAGGCCGAGGTGGAGCGGGCCAGCGGCAAGTCCTGCCCCAACAGCGGGCCGGGCGACGGGCCCAGGCGCAAGATGCGCGAGGAGGACGCCGAACGCTTCAAGTTCGCCTCCGATTTCGTCAAGCGCCGCATCGGCACCATCAAGACGGATATGGCCGCACTCGAGGGCGACCTGCAGAAGATCGTCAAGGACGACCGCAGCGTCATCGACCCCAAGACCGGCCACCGCAACGAGTTCCTGCGCAACGTCGGGCGCAAGATCGAGCTGACGGTCACCGGCTTCAACGCCTTCCGCACCGACCCGCAACTGCGGCAGATCCGCAGCGATCTCGGCGACCGGGCCGAGAAGACGACTGTCACCGGCGCCAAAGGCGTGGTCATCTCCTGCCCCGACGGACAGCTGCAGATGGCCCTGCGCGGCGTGGTGCGCGCCATCGATCAGCTGCCCGAGCTGACAAAGCCCCAGATCGCCGCCGTCGAGGGCTCCGAGGCAACCATCGAGGCCTTCCGGCGCCTCACCACCACATTCTTCGGCCTGCTCAGCTTCAGGCTGCCGCCGTCGGCCGACGAGCTGCGCGAGCTGCAGAAGAAGGCGGTGCAGTCGGTCGAGAGCTCGAGCTCGGGCTCGGGCTCGAGCGGCGCCCCGGCCGTGGCCCGGCTGCCCGGCGGCGACCAGGCGGCCGGCCTCGCCAAGCGCGACTACGTGCCGCTCGCGGTGGCGATCTTCGTCGACCTGTGCCTGCTGCTGGTCTCGATCGGACGCCCGATGAATCGCTTCATGAGCATGGAGCGCAGCATGCGCGAGGCCGAGACCGGCCCGGTCTACCCGATCCTGGCCCGCTTCCAGGACATCCATGCCGACAGCAACGCCATCCGCCACTTCGACGTGTTTCGCGAGGTGGTGTTCGACGTCAACGGCCAGTACCACGTGGCGGTGCCGCTCTATATCCCCAAGCACGCCGCGAACTATGCCGAGCTCAGGCGCGAGGCGCAGACGCTCACCAACCTGTGCTACGCGCTCGAAGGCCACGGCATCCTGCACCGTCCGGCCAGCATCGTGCCCGGGTTGGTGGTGCAGCGCCAATTGAAGCGGCGCGGCAGCAAGTTCGTGGAGTGCTTCGGCAGCACGCACACGCCCTACGTCCAGCGCGCCGGCCGCTCGCTCAAGAGCCTGCTCTACGAGACCGCGGCGCCGGTACGGCCGGCCTTCAAGGTCTACCGCTTCCGCAAGGGCGCCTGGCCGGAGATGATCCTGCATGCGGTGATGGGCGCACCTTACACGGCCGATACGGGCCTGGGCCGCGAGGCGGACGCGCGATATTCGGGCTCGGCGGAGCATGTGCGGAGCCGGAGCAACGGCCGCGGCGCCGACAACATGACGCCCGGCTATCTGCCTGATTATCAGTCCGGGCCGCCGCCCCTCAACGGCGCGCACTACGCCGGCAACGGCGCGGTCAACGGGCATGCCCACGCGGACGATGCGGCGTACGGCCACTATGCCCGCTATATGGCGGAGGAGGGCCACGATCAGGCGCACGATCAGGCCCACGATCAGGCCCACGATCAGGCAGCGGCCGTTCACGCCAACGGCTTGGGCGCGCATGCAGCAAACGGCTCGCCTGCCTTTGATGCCGACCCGCCGCCCGACGACATGCGCCTCGGCGCGCCCGGATCGGGCCTGGCGCCCGCCGGCGGCGAGCGGCGCATCCGCGGCTCGCTGAAGGATGCGCTGGCCCGCCTGCTGGCCAAGCGCCGGGCGCGGTCGGAGCCGGTCGAGAAGCCGCCGGCCGACAGCATCGAGGTCGACAAGATCTCCGGCTGGTTCGAGCGCCCCAAGAAGGACGTTTGAGGCGGAAGCGGCCGCCAGCAGGGGCTCGCGCCACCGCGGAATGCTTACCCTCATTTAAGTGAAAAACATAAATATTTTCAATATATTACGATGTCGACGCACCGGTTATGGAGTGAGAATTTTGCCGATGTTGCTACGTTGTTCTATGGGGTGGTATGGGTTAGCAAGGGGTTCAACAAGGGAACCTAGTCTTATGAAACGCGACCTGAATCTGGTGCGTGAAATCTTGCTACGGGTCGAGCCGTTACCTGCTCATTTTGGTGAAGGGGTTTCGTTGAAGGTGGGGGAGCCACCGCTGGACATCCCAGGTTACAGCAACGAGGAGATCGCCTACCACATACGGATCATGACGCAGGGTGATCTGATAAGCTCGGCAGGCTTTCAGCGCGACGGCGTCACTATCCCTGATTTCCGGGGCTTGAGGTGGCAAGGTCATGAGTTCCTTGATGACATACGCAACCCCGAGGCGTGGAAAGACACGATGGGGAAGATCGACAAGTACGGCGGTGCAGGGATGAGCGTGGCTTGGGAATTGGCGAAGGCATACATGCGCTCGAAGGGTCTACCGCTGTAGGTCGTCGACGAGTTCAGGGTTCTCGTAGGACAACTGGTACTCGTCAATCGTCCGTTGATATGGCTCAGCATGGCGCGGCATGTGTCAGCATGTGGCGGTATGAGAACCTTTATTTAACCGTAATGGCCGCAAATAGTGACACCAACAAATGCGCGTGCGGGGCGCCGTTGCCCACGTGCGCCGATGCCAGAGAGAAGACGATGAGCTTCCGGCCCCCCCTCCGCGTCAGCGTTACCCGACACGAGGAGAAGGAAAGGAAACTCAAGGACTTCCTGGCCCACCACATCACCGGCACGCAGACGGGCTCGGGCGCCACGCCCAACACCCATCTGCTGATCGTGGCCCGGTCGCTGACGAGCCCCATCGTCATGGCGATCACCGGGCTGTCGCAAGAGATCGCCCGCGCCGGGCTGGCGGTGCGGCTGATCCTCGCCCAGCTCGATGCGGCCCCCAGCCCCGAGGACTGGGGCCGCAGCATCGCCTTCGGCTTCGAAATTCGCTGGGCCAAGCATCCGCGCCTGATCGAGGCGCACGAGCAGCTGGTGATCGGCCCGCACACCTGCTGGATCGGCGACTGCATGCGCCGCGACCCCGCCAAGTGCGACGCCTACGAGAGCTTCGTGGAGGACTGCGGCGAGGCGGCGGGCTGCGCCACCGTCTCCTTCGAGCGCCTGTGGGGCGCGAGCCAGCAGCTGGCGGACAGCCGGTCGCGCGAGGGCGCCTTGGCCGCGCCCGGGCCCATGCCGCCCGTGGAGGCGGCCTCGCAGGCCACCGTCGGCACCCGGCACTAGAAGCCTACGTCTGCGTCGCCGCCTGGTTCCTCCCCCTGTGCCGAGGGTAGCCCGAGGCATGACGAGGGGGGAGGACGACGCGCCACGCGTTGGCGCCGCCTGCTGGCTGCAACGGAAAGGCACGGGCGCGTCGCCGAAGTGCCAACGCGTTCGGCGCGTCCAGGAGGGGGCGTCTGTCGCGTGCGCCGCCCGTCACCCCCACCAGGAACGCCATATAGCGCGCGAGGCGATGGGCGGCCCAAGCCCGTGGCGTTCCATCCTCCCCCCTCGTCATGACGAAGGCATGCCTTCGTCATAGGGGAGGCGAGCGTGCGGCGCTTGCACTGCACTGCGCCGTCTCCAGACGGGTGGCCTAGGCGCCGGCGCGGCCGATACGGCGCGGATAGCACACGAAGGCGTTGACAACTCGGGCCTATTGCCGCCCGGCCACGCCATTGCGCTGGCGGTGCGCACTCCTGCTTGCTAAGCGACTGAGGGAGCGAATCTGGCGGGGTGCTGGCCGTGCTGAGGATCGACTATCTGGCGGTGCCTGGGCTGCCGCCGCTGTCCTTCGAGGTGGCCGCCAGCGAATGCCTGGCCGTGGAGGGCCCCTCGGGCTCGGGCAAGACGCGGCTCCTGCGCGCCATTGCCGATCTCGACCCGGCGCAGGGCTACGTGTTCCTCGAGGGCATCGAGCGGCACGAGACGGCGGCGCCGCACTGGCGCCGGCGCGTGCGCTATGCGGCGGCCGAGCCCGCCTGGTGGGCGGCGACGGCGCGGGCGCATTTTCCCCTCACCGCCAAGCTCGAGCGGCTGATGGCGGCGCTGGCGCTGGCGCCGGCCCTGCTCGACCGGCCGCTGGCCGAGCTCTCGACCGGGGAACGGCAGCGCTTCGGCCTGATCCGGGCGATGGCGGATGAGCCGCAGGTGCTGCTGCTCGACGAGCCAACCTCGGCGCTGGACGCACAGACCGGCGCGCTGGCCGAGGAGCTGATCAAGTTCCAGGTCCTGGCCGGGCGGATCGTCATCCTGGTCAGCCACGACGCCGCGCAGATCGCGCGCCTGGCCCACGCCCGACTGCTGCTGGCGGGCGGGGACGGCGAGGACCGGGCCCAGAGCTTCGCCGCATGAGCACCGTCGAGCTAGCGCTGGCGGACCTGGCGCTGGCGGCGCTGCTGCTGGTCGTCAACGGGGCGATCTCGGTCTACTTCGGTTTGCGGCTGGAGGTGAGCTTGGCTGTCGCTGCCGCGCGCATGGTGCTGCAGCTGGCGGTGATCGGCTTCGTGCTCAGGTTCGTTTTTGCCCAGACGTCGCCGGTGTGGACCGCGCTGATCGCGCTTTTGATGGTGCTGGTTGCCGGCTACGAGCTGCTGCAGCGCCAGGAGCGCCGCTTCGCCGGCTGGTGGGCTTACGGCGTCGGCAACCTCACGCTGCTGCTGGTCGGCGGGCTGGCCACGCTCTATGCCGTCACCGTCGTCATCGGCCCCACGCCCTGGTACGCGCCCAGCTACGTGATCCCCATTCTCGGCATGGTGCTCGGCACCACGCTGACCAGCGTCAGCCTGGCCCTGCAGATACTGACCGATGCAGCCGAGCGCGAGCGTCCGGCGATCGAGGCGCGCATCGCGCTGGGCGCCACCAGGCTCGAGGCGTTCGCGCCGGTGCTGCGGCGCGCGCTCAAGACGGCGATGACGCCGCTGCTCAACACGATGGCGCTGGCCGGCGTGGTCACGCTGCCCGGCATGATGACGGGCCAGATCCTGGCCGGCGCCGATCCGGGCGAGGCGGCCAAGTACCAGATCATGATCATCTTCGTGCTGACCGGGGCGGCCGGGCTCGGGGCCCTGGCGGCAGCACTCGGCGGCGTGCTGCTGCTCACCGACGGCCGGCATCGGCTGCGGCTGGATCGGCTGCGCCCGGCGCGGTCATGAAGATGCTCACGAGAGGTTCGGGCGCATTGTCCTTGGCGGATTCATCGGAGCGGCGCTTTTCTTCGCGATTGGCGCGGAGCTGAAGCTCTTGGTCGGGTAGCGGCCGCTGGTGCTATGCACCCAAGTTGGCAATTTGATCAAAGGATGGGTGGCAGCGGCAGTTAAGGATCACTTTTTCGCGTCGCCAGCATCGGCCGAGCGCGTCTGTAGGACCTCGGGTAGCAGGCGGAATTGCTGCCTCGCCGAAGTCGGCAGCGAGTGCCGGGAGCCGTCATTCGCGGGTAGTGGCAATCAGCGCAAGTCGTATGTGTAGCTCTTGTTGTCGCCGGTATCGACTTCAAAAAACATGCGATGGTTCTTATTCGTCGCGCATAATCCAATGGAGGTGATTTTGAATTGCCCGTTTCGCACACAAATCGGATGACGATCGCCTGTCCACTTACGGTTCGAGGCCTTCGCTCCAGCATACATCAAGTAGAATCGATACTTCAACTCGCCGGGCCAGAGGACCTTGCAGTTGCCAGGGGCGAGATCGAACCAGCCCTCAGTATCAAACCGGTACTCCGTACCTTTCGTTCTCTCTTTTTTGGAGACTAGATTCAGCGCCTTAGCGTATACCACTGTCAGATTTGTGCGGTTGCAGAGTTCGAAACCCTTTTCCGTCGGTTGTGCAGCCGCCGATATCGGCCCGAACAGCGCTATGCCCGCGAGAATTCCCGCAGAGTAAACGCAAAAACGCATTTCTGCGCCTCCCCGATGCTGACCTCGTCCAATCTATCACTGTCCCGTCGAGGCGCAACCATACGAGCGGAAGAAGGCTCCTCGTGAGGGCAGTTCGGGGTCACACTCTGCCTTTGCAGCAGTTTGCCACCAGTCGGGATTGGCGTGGATTGCGGGCATCGGGATGATGACGGGCCAGATCCTGGCCGGCGCCGTCAGGGCAGGGGCCTACTTCGGTGCGCCCTGGGCCCGGGTCGCGAGCCCGGCCTCGGATGCGAGTTTGGTGATGTCTTCCCGCAGGGCCTTCTGCTCCTGGCCGCGCCGCGCCATCTGCAGCTGGATGCTGCCGACCTCCCGGTTGAGCGCGGCCCTGGCGGCGGGATCGCTGGCGGCGCCGTGCTTGCGGTAGGTGTCGAAGATGCGCTGCTGATCGGCGCGGTTGGCCTCCTCGAGCTGCCGCACGCGCTGCTTGAGCTGCTCCAGCTTGGCGATGTTCGCCGTCTGGCCCGCGTCGGGCCGACGTCTGAGCTCGGCCTCGAGCTCGCGCAGGCGCTCCTGCAGCGCTTCGGTCTCGGGGGCCGGTGCGGCAAGGGGGCCGACCCGGGGCAGGACGCCTGGGGCGGAAGCCAGATGGAAGAAGAAATCGCCCGTCAGCGCCGAATGGTCCCACGGCACCTGGCGGCCGCTGGTCTCGGCCAGCACCTGCTTGCGCACATCGATCATCACCGCAGTCAGATTGCGCCCCGGCTCCCTGATGCCCTTGGCCAGCGCCGCGGTGAACGGCGAGTTGCGGCCTTGGCCGTCGAGCGCGACGTTGCCCGGCTGCGTCGAATAGGCGATGAAGGTGCCGACCCCGGTCTGCACCTGCGCCAGCCCGCGCCCGATGCTGGCCGAGCGCGTGCCCATCGACCGGGCCAGGTTGCGGGCGAGCGGATTGTCGCGGCAGGCGTCGAGGAAGACGATGTTGGTCTTGCCCTCGCGCTCGAGCTCCATCTGCTTCAAGACGAAATCGAGGGAGACGGTCTCGAAATCGAGGTCGCGCTCGCCTTCGAGCCGGGCATCGACCGGGACGAGGTGGTTGCGGCCCGCCACCTGCAGGCCGTGCCCGGCGTAGAAGAAGACGCCGGTCTCGGCTGCCGTCAGCAGGCGCGAATAGTCGCGCACCTTGGTATCGAAGGCCCGTTTGTCGAGATCGAGCCCCAGGATCACCTCGAAGCCCATGTCCTTGAGGGCTGCGGCCATGTCGTAGGCGTCGTTGGCCGGGTTGGCGAGCGCGCCCGCGTGCACGTAGGCCGAGTTGCCGACGACGAGTGCGACGCGCTTCTGCGCCGCGGCGGGCAGCCCGAGCAGGAGGCAGCCGATGACAAAGCTGCAGATGAACGCAATGCAACGCGAGCAGAGGTGACGCGACATGGCCTGGCCCCCTTTTTGAACCGCCGCTCCGCCCTGCCGTCAGATCAGGCGAATTGGACGGTTCCAAGACTGCGCGCTGCGAAGCCTCATGCTGCCGCACGAGTCCCCGTCAGCCAACCGGGGGCAGTCCGTTGTCGCGGCGGATAGCGTTGATGATCTGCAGCACGCGATCTCGATAGGAGCGATACTGCACACCGAATTCAGACACGAGGCGGGTGTTGTCGATCATGTAGTTGCCGCTTGTCTCCTTGCCGCCACTCTCCTTCTCGAAACTGATCTTGGCGTCGGGCAGGTAGGAACGGACGATGTCGGCGATCTCGCCCAGGCTGATGGCGATGCCGCCGGAATTGTAGATGCGATGCGCCGGCTTCTCGGCAAACAGCACGCGAGCGAAGACCTCGGCGATGTCGTCCACATGGATCGGGCAGCGCATCGCGTCCTTGAACGGGAAGGTGATGGCGTTGCCGCGCGCGGGCTCGGTGATGATGTTGACGTGATCGACCGAGCCGCGCACCTTGTCCGGCCCGGTGACGTTGGCTGGGCGGACGCCGGTGATCAGCATGCCAAACTTTTCAGTGTAGTCCTGCGCCTGCCATTCATTGATGATCTTGTGCTTGGCGTACTGGTACTCGCCATTCACGCGGTCTTCTTCCGTGACAGCGCGGTTGCCGTAGTTGGCCTGCTTGCCGTTCACGGCGAGCGAGCTTGCATACATGGTGTGCTTGGCGCCCAGCAGGCGCGCGGCCTCGAAGCAATTGTCCATGCCGAGGATATTCAACTTCATCGCCACATGCGGGGCATGCTCGCTGCCGAGGAAATAGGAAAGGTTGACGACGCGCTCGGGCTTCGCTGCCGTCATCGCCGCCATCACGTCGTCGAATTGCGTGACGTCCCCGCGCACGGAGGTGACCTGCTCGCCGAGATCGGCAAAGGAATGCGCGCCGGGGTTGATGTCCATGCAGGTGACGGTTTGCCCGCGCGCGACCAGCACGCGGACCAGACGGTGACCGATGAAGCCGGTGCCGCCGATGACGAAGACTGACATTTCTCTCCCCTGCGATTGTCGTTGCACGGCGGGCTGGCAAAAGAACAGGACCGCTGTTTCGCTGCCGAGCGCGAGGGTATCAGGTCGACCGAAAAATCCGAAGCGTCCTGCCAGCTGCGCCCGGCTCGCTGCGCGACGTTTGCCGGCGCGCGCAGCGCTGGCGGGGAGCCCGCGGCCCCGCTACTGTGCCGCGGCAAGAACAAGAAAAGCGGGCGGAAACTCTCTCCCCAATGCGGCGCATCCACTCTCCGATCCTGCTCGGCAACGTCGAGGACACGCGCGCCCGCGCGTTCGTCTTCCTGTTCACGTGCGATGCGTTCGCCCGCGCCATCGTCATCACGCTGGTGCCGCTGCAGGCCTATGACCTGCTGGGCTCGGCGCAGCCCGTCAGCGTCATCTATTTCCTCACCGCCATCCTGGGCCTGGTCGCCAGCCTGACGGTGCCGATGGCGCTGCACTGGGTCCGGCGCCGGTGGGTGCTGAGCATCGGGGCCGCCACGCAGGTGGCGAGCGCGGTCTTCTTCATGCTCGGGACCGAGCCTGCCCTCGTTGCCGGCCTCGCCCTGCAGGTGCTGGCAATGGCGATCCTCGACGTCGTCATCAACCTCTACCTGCTCGACCATGTTCCCCGGCGCCGCCTCAGCCACTTCGAGCCGCGGCGGCTCCTGTTCGCCGGCACCGCCTTCGCGGCGGGCCCATGGGTCGGCGTCTACCTGCACCGCAACGTGGCGGAGAACCTCACGTATGTGGTGGCAGCACTCGCCTCGCTGACGCTGCTGGCCTTCTTCTGGACCCTGCGGCTCGCCGACGATCCGGGCCTGCGCGCGGCAACGGCGCCGCCGCCGAGCCCGCTGCGCTACGTGCAGCGCTACACCTCCCAGCCGCGCCTGGTGCTGGCCTGGGTGCTGGCGCTGGGCCGCAACGGCTGGTGGGTGATGTATTTCATCTATACGCCGATCTACGTCGCCAACGCCGGCTACCGCCCCGAGATCGGCGGCGCGGTCGTGTCGCTGGGCCTGGCGCCGATGCTGCTGGTGCGCGTGTGGGGCCGCATCGGCCAGCGGGTCGGGGTGCGCAACCTGCTGGCCGCCGCCTACGCCCTCACCGGCGTGCTCAGCCTCGCCGCCGGCGCCGCTGCCGGCATGCCGCTCCTCTGCATGGCGCTCATCTGCCTGGCCGCCTGCTCGGCCACCGCCATCGACGGGGCCGGCAACGTGCCGTTCCTGCGCGCGGTCCACCCCTACGAGCGCGCCGCCATGACCTCGGTGTTCATGACCTTCCGGCACGTCGGCGCGCTGCTGATCCCAGGCGTGCTGGCGGTGGTGCTGTGGCTGCTGCCGCTGCCGTTCGTGTTCGTCGCCGGCGGGCTGCTGACGCTCGCCATGGCGGCCCTGTCGCGCAAGCTGCCGCGGCGGCTGTAGGGCATTTTTGCTGCTGACATATGTGGCCCGCAAGAGTCAGGCCAACAGACGTCGCGCGGCTGGATGGCCGGCGACACGTCGCCGAAGATATGCCGTTCCGTTGGTTCCTTCGCTTGCGAACGTTGGCGGAGCAAGACTAGCAACGTCGCTGCACTATTTTGCGTCCCCGGCCGGAGCCCCCCGACCGGGGCGCGCAGCGAACGCACCCGGTGGGCTAAGTCCGATGGTGTTCCTGGTGGGGGTGGCAGGCCACGAGCTCGCGGCAAGACACCCCCACCCGATGCGTCCGCGACTTGGATCGGCCGCCGCCCGACAGGG
>Ga0247727_10005602_pt1 | contig 25318 bp, 28 predicted proteins | sample WisWelCaveWW1625_FD_202498 | JGI IMG/M metagenome (GOLD analysis project Ga0247727, IMG submission 202498) | Biofilm microbial communities from Wishing Well Cave, Virginia, United States - WW16-25 | ecosystem: Environmental > Aquatic > Deep subsurface > Groundwater > Cave microbial mat | place...
TGGCCGTCCGGGGGCTGGAGCCCGAATGGACGTTCGACCACCTAATGCGTACGCTGGCCTCGCTTCCGTCGGGCGTGGTCGAGTTGGTCTGTCATCCCGGCTATGCCGACGATGAAGAGTTGCGCGGCAGCGCCTACACCTGGCAGCGGGAATCCGAACTGCGGCTGTTCGGCGCTGCCGCGTTGGCCCCCGTGTTGGAGCGGTTTGCCCGGCGAACTACGTTTGCCGAATTACCCTGAGGGCTCCGTGTCCTCGACGATTTCCACGCGTTCCAGATAGTCGGTCAACTCCGCAAGGCTGCGCTCGACGGCGTCGCGCTGACCCGCGCGCGCCGCCATCTCCAGCGCGCGTCCCCACTCCGTCAGCGGCGGGAAGCCGTAACTGGCACCGGTGCCCTTGATGCGGTGACCGATCTTCTGCACGGTTTCCAGGTCGTCGTTGGCGAGTGCCGCGTGCAGCGCTTGCAGGTCGCGCCGACGCCACTCCAGGTAGTCGGGAATCAGATCGGCGAGATCGGCGGGTACGTGTACGAGAATGCGTTCAGCCATCGCTTAATCGGAGTCGTGAACTTCGAATTCGACAGCGCACAGACTGACGCGGTTGCGCCCCTGGCGCTTGGCCTCATACATGGCGCGATCGGCGGCGGCGAGCAGTGCGGCCGGGGACGAATCGCCAATCGGCGGGATGGCACTGGCGGCGCCAGCGCTGACGGTCAAGAACGCGCCGACCACCGAGTCCGGATGCGGAATCCTCAAATCGGCGATCGCCTCATGCAGACGTTCGGCCTGCACGCGCGCGCCCTCCTCATCCGCATTCGGCAGCGCCACGATGAACTCTTCGCCACCGTAGCGCGCCGCCAGGTCGGTCGGCCGGCGCAGCGCGGCGTTGAGGGCGCTGCCCACCCGGCGGAGAATCTGATCGCCGGCTTCGTGGCCGAGCGTGTCGTTGTAACGCTTAAAGTGGTCGAGGTCCATCATCACCACGGCCACGGGGATCCGCTCGCGCGCGGCGCGCTTCCACTCAATCTCGATGAATTCATCGAACCGCCGTCGATTCGCGATGCCGGTCAGCCCATCGATGAACGACAGCCGATGCAGGATGGTATTGGCCTCTTCGAGCTGCCGCTTCACTTCCAGCAATTCGCGCTCACGCGCCTTACGCTGGTCCATCTCGTGCTTGAATTTCAATTCTGCGCCGACGCGCGCCAGCAGTTCCACGCGACGAATCGGCTTATGAATGTAGTCGATCGCGCCGGCCGCGAAAGCCTCGTGCAGATTCTCCTCGTTGTCCGACGCGGTGACCATGATGATCGGGATGTCGCGCAGTCGCGGATTGCGCTTCAAGTGGCGGCACGCCTCGATGCCGTTCATCCCTTCCATCTGGAAGTCCATCAGGATCAAGTCGACCTCCACCGACGAGTCCTCCGACTCGTCGTCGAGCCGCAGCAGTTCAAACGCCGCCTGCGCCGAACCCGCCACGCGCAAGTTGATGTAGCCGCCGCGCTTGAGAATGGTTTGCAGCAGAATCTGGGAGTCTTCGGAATCGTCGACGATGAGGATGCTCATGATGCGGCCCTGCGTAGGCCTCCTTATTGTTGCATATCGTGCCGCCAACCTCAAGGGTTGGCACCCGCCCCGCTGTGCCAGACTTTCGACATCCCCCGACTGGTGACGCTTCATGGGCATGACAATGACAGAGAAAATCCTCGCGCGCGCGGCGGGCAAGGCCAGCGTGACCCCCGGTGACAACGTCTGGGTGAAGGCCGATGTGCTGATGACGCACGACGTGTGCGGCCCGGGCACCATCGGCATCTTTCACGAGCAGTTCGGCAAAGACGCGAGAGTGTTCGACCGCGAACGCGTCGTCATCATCCCCGACCATTACATCTTCACGCGCGACGCCCACGCGCGGCGCAACATCGAGATTCTTCGTTCGTTCGTCCGCGAGCAAGGCATCAAGTTCTACTACGATCCAGAGTTTTTGCAGGGCGAAGCCGAGCCGCTGCTCGATCCGCACAACACTTCATATAAAGGTGTGTGCCACATCGCGCTGCCCGAGGAAGGCCACACGCGGCCCGGGGAAGTGCTCTTTGGCACCGACTCGCACACCTGCACGGCGGGCGCGTTCGGCGAGTTCGCCACCGGCATCGGCAACACCGACGCCGCGCTGGTGATGGGCACCGGCACGCTCTGGTTGAAGGTGCCGCCGACGATGCGCTTCGTCTTCGAGGGCGAACCGCCGGAGTGGTTGATGGCGAAGGACCTCATCCTCGCGGCGATCGGCGAGATCGGCGTCGACGGCGCGACCTATCGCGCGATGGAGTTCGGCGGCGCGGCCGTGCATCAACTCGGCAAGGTTGCGCTGGACGTGGCCGCGCAGCTCGGCCCCGACACGAGCTGGGTGAACATGGAAGAGCGCATGACGCTCTGCAACATGGTCATCGAGGCCGGCGGCAAGAACGGCATGGTGGCGCCGGACGAGGTCACATTCAAGTTCATCAACGAACGCATGAAGAAAGGCGGCAGCGAGCGCGCCTACGAGCCGGTGTTCAACGACGCCGACGCGAAGTTCCACAGCGAGCATCACTTCGACGTTTCGAAGCTGGAGCCGCGTGTCGCGAAGCCGCATTCGCCGGACAACAAAGCCAACGTGAGCGAAGTGAGGGGCACGAAGGTAGACCGCGCTTACCTGGGGAGTTGCACCGGCGGGAAAATTACGGACTACATCGCGGCGGCGAAGGTGCTGAATGGACGCACGGTGAAGATCAACACCTTCATCGTCCCCGCGACGACGGAGATTTACAACCAACTCGACACACTGACCTACGCCGGCAAGCCGCTGCGCAAAATCTTTGCCGACGCTGGCTGCACGCTCGGCCCGCCGTCGTGCGGCGCGTGCCTTGGAGGGCCGCTCGACACGCTCGGTCGCCTCAATGAGCCGATGGCCTGCATCAGCAGCACGAATCGCAACTTCCCCGGCCGCATGGGGCACAAGTCGGCCGAGGTGTACCTGGCTTCGCCGCTGACGGTGGCGTCGTCGGCGGTGGAGGGGAAGATCGCGGACCCGCGGGAGTACCTGTAATTCATGGCGGGCATTCAAGACAACTTGGTTTCGCTGGTAAGCGAACGGCTTGTCGTGTTGCGCGCGCTCGGCGTGCGTCGGCTAGGGATGTTCGGGTCGTGCGTGCGAGGCGAAGAGCGGAGCGATAGCGATGTGGACCTGCTCGTCGAGTTCGAAGCCGGGCAAAAGTCGTTTCGCAACTTCATGCAACTCAACTTCCTGCTGGAAGACCGACTGGAACGCCGCGTCGAGTTGGTGACGCCCGAGGCACTCAGCCGACATGTGCGCCCGCATATTCTCAAGGAAGTCGAGTATGTCGTCACCGGTTGAATACCTGCGTTACATGCGGGACGAGATTGCTTTTCTGGAGCGACGCAGCGCAGGTGAGAGCAAACGAGAGTTCGACGGCGATGAGACGTTGCAACGTGCGTTCGTTCGCAGTCTCGAAGTCATCGGCGAGGCTGTGAAGCACTTGCCAGCGGACTTTCGTGCTGGTCATCCCACCGTCGACTGGCGTGCGATTGCGGGCATGCGCGATCGGTTGATTCACGATTATCTCGGCGTGGATTACGACTTGGTGTGGGATGCCGTTATGACCGAAGCGCCAGGGTTGCGCAAGCAACTCGAGGCGATCTTCGAACACGAGACTTCATCAGAGGATGTGCAGAATTGAAGAACCTCATCCGGGGCAAAGCCTTCGTCCTCGGCGACGATGTCGACACCGACCAGATCATTCCGGCGCGTCACCTGGTGCTGAACCCGGCGATTCCCGAGGAGCGCAGGCAGTTCGGTGGCTTCGCGATGTGCGGCGTGCCGATGGCGCAGTCGGGATTGCCGCACGGCAACATCCCGTTCGTCGAAGAGGGTCTGACCGCGTCGGAGTATGCAGTGATCATCGGCGGGAAGAACTTCGGCTGCGGGAGCTCGCGCGAGCACGCGCCGCTGGCGATTCGCGAGGCCGGGGTCGAGGTCGTCATCGCCGAGTTCTACGCGCGCATCTTCTTTCGCAACTCGGTCAACGGCGGGTACTTGATTCCGTTTGAAACCGCGGAGCGCCTCGTTGAACAGATCGCCACCGGCGATGAAGTCGAACTCGAGATTCCGAGCCACACGCTGCGCAACCTGACCAGCGGCAAGACGCACATATTGCAACCGCTCGGCGACATTCTGCCGATTCTGGAGGCGGGCGATGTGTTCGCCTACGCGCGGCAAGCGGGGATGTTGAAGTAGCCGAGCGCTCGGTGCAAGTCTACTTCTCGCAAGCCGGCTACCATCCACTGAGTGATAAGACCGCGCTGGTCGCCGTGGACGAATCGGTCCGCGGCGGACGCTTTGCCGCGATCCAGGATGGGCGTGAGGTGCTGCGCGGCGAGCTGAAGCCATGCCTCGGTCACGCTGTCACCCCGTCCCCGCGCCTCCTGCTCGCCGAGTTCTCGCGCGTCCGCAGCACGGGCTGGAACGAATTGCAGGTCACGCTCAGCGACGGGACCTTCGCGCGCACGCCGGCGTTTCGCATTTCACCGATGACGTATCGCGGCATGGCGAAGGAGACGCTGCTCTGGTTCGGGCCCCAGCGTTGCGGCACGCGCGCGGAGTTCTGGCATGAGGCGTGCCATTGCGCCGATCTCGCAGTCGGCGGCTGGCACAGTGGCGACTCGTGGGACCAGCGCGCCGACGCTGCTTGCCTGGGCGTGTGGGCTTGCGCCGAGCTTGACGCGCTGGTGCGCGACCGCACCACTATTCCGGGCGAGCCGTATCCGCACATCGTCGCCGAAGCGGCATGGGGCGGCCAATGGCTGCTGCGTTTGCAGGGTGAGGATAGTCGCTTCGCGTCGGGAATCAGCAGGCACGAGACGGGAGGCAGGCGGGCGCGGGCAGAGGACGACGCTGCTCCGGGCGAACTCGGCGCACCGCTCAACGTGCCCACCTGCGCATTGATCGGCTTCGCGCTCTGCCAGTTGTCGCTTCGCGTGCGGCCCCACGATCGTACCTTCGCCAATCGCTGTCTGGAGTCGGCGGCGCAGGTGTGGCGGAAGCACCGTGCCACCGAACCAACCAGCCAATCAGCATTGAAGTGGAGCGCCGCGTTCGCTTTGCTTGACCTGGGCTTGTGCTGCGCGATCGCAGCGCGCAAACAAACGGTTGAACTCAACCTGCCGGACACCGAACCGGCGCGCGACGATTTGACGAGGCGGATGGAGGTCGTGATCAGAGCCAATCCGAGCTCCGATCGTCAGGGAGCGGAAGCATTCTACGTCCTCCTGAGCCTGCTCGAGTTTCTCGATAAGTTTCCCGAGCACGAGCTGCGACCGTCGGCGCGGGGCGAGGCGGAGCGGTTGATCGGGATCATGAAGTCCACCGCTCAGCAGTCAACCTTCTCGCTGACCGAAATGGTGTGCGCCGGCAACGAGGCAATTCTAACTGCCGCCTTCCTCCTGGCTCGCGCCGCGACGGTGCTCGGTCGGTTCGACCTGCTGGCCCTGGCCGAGCGCCATGCGCAGTGGGTGTGGGGTCGCAATCCCTTCGGCGTGTCGATGATGTGCGGCGTCGGCGCCGACGCGTCCGGTCGGTCCGGGCCGCAGACCGGCCTGCGCGGCTTGGGAGTTTGGTTCACCCCGAATGCCGTTTATGCCGGGCACCGCGATGGCTATCAGCTCGGCGGCGTTGTTCGCGGCATTTCGCCCGATGCGAACGGCCAGCCCACGCTCGACCTACGCACGCTCGACGACGAGCGCGAGCGGCTGGGGTTGGATTGCAACGCGACGACCAACGCTTACTCGTTGCCGGCAACGGCGTGGATGATGTTGAACTGTAGCGCGATTGACGTGGCGCTTACTCGTCTTCACCCGTAATCGTCTGCTTCAACTTATGCCAGAACGACTGGTGCTCTTCGGGCAGCTTGTCGCCGCCGGTCTCAGCGAAGTCGCGCAGCAGCTCCTTCTGTTTCTTGTTCAGATTCGTTGGCGTCAGTACTTTCAGCACGCACACCTGATCGCCGTGTCGCGCTTTTTGATTGAGATCGACAAAGCCCTTTCCGGTCAACCGCAGCAACGCGCCGTGCTGCGCGCCGACCGGGATTTCCAGGTCGGCGTGGCCGTCGAGCGTCGGCACCTTGAGGCGGTCTCCCAGCGCGGCCTGCACCATCGAGACCGGCACTTCGCAGACGACATGCAGCCCCTCGCGATGGAAGAAGTCGTGCGCGCGCACATGAACGAACACGTACAAATCGCCGGGTGGTCCACCGTGATCGCCATCGTCGCCGTGCCCGCTGACACGGATGCGCATACTGTCATCAATGCCGGCGGGAATCGTGACTGTAAGTTTGCGCGACTGGTGAATGCGCCCTTCGCCATGGCAGTGCTTGCATGGGCTGGCGATGAGTTCGCCGGCGCCTTCGCACTTCGGGCACGGCGTAACCCTGCGCATCTGAAACAAGCCCCGCCCCTGCACGCTCTCGACCTGCCCGTAGCCGTGGCAGGTCGCGCAGGTGGTTGGTTTGGTGCCGGCCGCCGCGCCGGTGCCCTCACAGGCGGAACAGGTGACGCGGGCCCGCACCTCCACCTCGTGCTCCCGGCCGGCGAAGGCTTGCTCCATCGAAAGCTGCACGTCGTATCGTAGGTCGCCGCCGCGGCTGAGGCGCTCGCGACCGCGGGAGGCGCGCATGGCTTGGCCGAAACCGAAGAAGGCGTCGAACAGATCGCCGAATCCGCCAGCGCCACCGCTACTGCGGATGAACTGGTCGAAGTTGAAGTCGTAACCGCCCGGCGCATCGAAACCGTTGCGGTCGTAGCGTGCACGCTTGTCGACATCGCTCAGCACGGCGTACGCCTCGCTCAGCTCTTTGAACTGCGCCTCCGCCTGGTCATGGTTGTCCGGGTTCAGGTCGGGATGATGCTGCTTGGCCAGCTTGCGGTAGGCGCGCTTGATGTCGTCCGCACCGGCTTCGCGGCCGACGCCCAGTATCTCGTAGTAGTCGCGCTTGGTGGTGGGCATGGGTTACGCGGCGACACTTTCCGCCGGCGCGCCGGCCGATACCCGCACCATACTGGCACGCAAAACGCGGTCGCCCATCAGGTAGCCGGCCTGCAGTTCATCCACGATGGCGCCTTCCGGACATTCGGTCGATTCCACGGTTCCGATGGCTTCATGCCTGGTCGGATCAAACGCGGCTCCCACCGCCGCGATCCGGGTCACGCCCTGCCGACCCAGCGCCTCGACAAACATTCGCGCCGTCATCTCGACGCCGGTCCGCAAAGCCAATTCGTCGCCACCGGCGACCAGCGCGCGTTCGAGGTTGTCGAGCACCGGCAACAGGTCGCCGATCACGAAGGCCTTGGTGCGTTCGACGCGAAGCCCACTCTCCGCGCGCAAACGCTTCTTTGAATTCTCAAACTCGGCGGTCGCGCGCAGATGGTTCTCAGCCGCCTCGGCCAACTGCTGCTGCGCTTCGGTCAACTCGGCACGGAGCCGATCGCCGGCCGCCTGCAACTGGCCAAGCACAAGCTGCGGATCCGAAAGCTCAAGCGACTCTGGAGGCTCGGCCGGCGTGGATTCCGTCTCGATTGGTTGATACGCTGCTTCCAACGATAACTCCTCGGGTGGTTCAAATCTGAGCTAATGCAAAATTCTGGCCTACGTGCGCGCGTCGTTGCGTTCAGGCAATCATTTCGGCGAGACACTCACTGATGCGCAACGCCAGTTGCTCGACGGCGGGGAGTGCGTCGCGGTAGCGCATGCGCGTGGGGCCGAGCACGCCCACGCCTCCGAGCGTGGCCGTGCCAGCCCGGTAGGGCATGCCGATGAAGCTGAGTGGCTGCAATTCGTCCGCTGCGTGTTCCTGACCGATGACCACGGTCACCCGTCCCCGGCGTTGTGGCGCCTCCAGCACGCGTTGCATCACATGCGCCTGCTCGAACGCTTCCAGCACTGCTCGCGCCTTTTGCACCTCGGCAAACTCCGGTTGGCTCAGAATGTAGACCACGCCCTCGACCAGGATTTTGTCGTCGGCCTGACTGGCCAGCAGCGATTTCACGAAACCGAGCGCGGCCACCAATAGCGCGTCGGCCGCTTCCCCGGCATCCAGCAGGTCGGTAGCCTCGAGCATGCGGATGGACGCAATTGTCCGACCGCGTAGCTTCTCATTCAACACGCGCATCACACGATTCACCCGCGCGGGCGGCGTCGCCTGGGGCACCTCGAACAGCCGATGCTCGACGTGTCCGGCCGTCGTGTAGATGACGACGAGCATCTTCCGCGCGTCCACGCTGCCGAGCTGCACGTGTTTGACCGAGTCTCGCTGCACGGCTGGTATCGACACAATGGCCGGGTAGCCGGTGAGCCGCGCCAGCAATTCGCAGGCGTGCCCGAGCATGTCCTCGACCTCCGAGTTGGTGGGCCGCAAGCGGCGCAATTGCATTTGCGCGGGTTCGGTCAGCGTGGCGGGTTGGAGCAACTCGTCGACATACACGCGGTAGCCGAGGTCGGTGGGAATGCGCCCGGCGGAGGTGTGCGGATGCATGAGTAGCTGCATCTCTTCCAGTTCGGCAAATTCATTGCGGAGGGTGGCCGATTTCACGCCGACATCGAGTTCGCCGAGTAACGCCGCCGAGCCGACTGGTTCACGGGAGGCGATGTAACGCTCGACCACCGCAGCCAAAATGCGACGCTTGCGCGGATTGAGTTCCATTCGGTCGGTCATGGTTCCGAAAGTTTGCTTGCGGCACACACACAAAGTAACGTTTGGTGTCCCGCGGGGGAGGTCGGTCACGGCTCCGGGGCTCCGAGCACCAGCGTTGCCACCGACTTGACCTGCACACGCACGGTAGGCGTCACTGGCATCGTTTTCACCGAGCCGAAGGCAGTAACGTAAACCACGAGGCTGTCACAACCCTTGAAAATATTGCGCGGAATCGTCACGGCGGTGGCGTCGGGAGGCAGCGCCAGGCCATCTCGGATTAGCACTGCGATGCGCTCGGGCGCGGTGAAGTCGAACGGCAGACCGTTCACAGCGTAGGTGGATGACGACCACCAGAACACGCTGTGCCGACCATCCGGCGAACCCATCGCCTGCACGGTGTAGCCGCTGACGCCGGGCACGGGCTGCCACTCGAGCTTGATCGGCTGGGCTGGCTTGAACGCGTCGTCACTCTTCGGGGCGGTGAGCTTGATCGGTGCGAGGAAGTCGACCGACTGGTCGAGTTCAAACGGCGTCGTGCCGGCGTAGCTAATTGTCAACTTGTAGGCGCCGGCCAACGAAGCATCGTCGGCGACCATCGGCGTCGGTTCGGTTTTCGCGCTGGGCCAGACGGCAACGGTCGGTGGGAATTTGCCTGGCGCCGTGGTCAGCTTCGCACTGCCCTCCAACGACTTGGCGTCGATGAGCTTTGGCTGGCCCGGACCGATTTCATCACTACTGCCCCAGTAGATGCGCATGGCGAGGTCGGGGAACTTCGGAGTTGCGCTTCCCGGCTTCGCGGCGGTCGGCAACTCCAGAGTCAGTTCCTTGCCGAGCTTGAGGGATTCCGGCACTGTTAGTCGAGCAACCGCGCCGGGCGGAGGCGTTCCCGTCGTTGTCAGTGCGACTTCCAATGTGCGCGTGGTCCCGATGAGCTTCTTCAACTCCGGGGGGAGTTCGCCGCCCAGCTTCGCCAAATCCTCCAACCCCGGGAAGACGGAATTCTGCGTAGTCACCGACAGCACGAGCTCGGTTGGCCTCGGTGCAGGTGCGGTGGCGGCCAGCGCCAGAATGACGATGAAACCCAGAGCCTTCATAGCGGAAACTCCTTACGGTCATGCTGGACTGCAGTCATGATACACCCACAAGCTGTTCGCGGAGTGTGCTGACGACTGGCGCGAATGGGCGTGACGCGAATGCCCACGGCTACGCACTGGTCGTGCCCAACCAGCGAACAGGCTACCGCAGAAGCGAAGCGCCGGAAGCCAACCAATCTTTCTTTCGCGCAGTGTAACAGTCGTACCTGGTTTCAACTCGATGGCGGGCAGGCTTCAAGTGTGGTGCTGCCGGTCGTCAAGCGATAACGCGGCTAGCGCAGCCGCTTCGCCGGACCGAATGCAATCCGGAATGCCGACGCCTTCGTAGGCGTTACCGCACAAGTGCAGGCCGGGAGCATTGGCCGCAAGCCTTTGCAGGCGACCGACCCGGTCGAGATGACCGAGGTGGTATTGCGGCATCGCGTGCGGATGGCGGCTGACGATCGCAAAGCGCGGCGGAGCGGTTATGCCCAGCAGGTCGCGCAACTCCTCGCGGCACCGGACGGTGAGCGCCGCGTCATCCAGTTCGAGCACTTCGGGTTGCAGCGCGCCGCCGACGAAGACCCGCAACAACGCACCGTCATCGGGCGCGCGCCCGGCGAATTTGCGATGGGCAAACGTACAGGCGATGATGCGCCGCTGCTCGATTGCCGGCACCACGAAGCCGAAGCCATCGAGCGTCGGAACCTCGCCGGCGCGATAGGCGAGGTTGACCGCGGCCGCGGAAGCGTACTCGATGCCAGACAATTCGTCGGCCAGTGCTCCAGCGTGCGCGCGAAGCAAATCGGCAGCGACGAACGACGGCGTGGCGACAATGACAGCGTCGGCGCGCAACGATTCACCGGTGTCGAGTTGCAGCAGCCACGAAGGACCGTCGCAAACGATCCGCACGACTTTCGTCCGCAGCCGTCCGCAGCCCGTTAGCCGCGCCGCCAGCGCGTCCACCAGCGTTTGCATACCGCGCGCAAACGATACGAACAGGCTGTACCGCACGCCGGTGTCGCGCGCCGCGGTGCCGCGCCGCTGCTGCCGCAGGCCGAGAATAACGCTGCCATGCTGCGTCTCGAAGTCGAGTAGTTGCGGCATGGTTGCGCGCACGCTGAGCCGTTCGGGGTCGGCGGTGTAGATGCCGCCGATCATCGGCTGCGCCACCCGGTCGAGTGCCTCCTGCCCGAGCCGTCGGCGCACGAAGTCGGCCAGCGATTCATCGTCGTCGGCACGACGTCGCGGGACGACCAGGTCGCATGCCATGCGCAGTTTGCCCCCGACGCTGAACAGCGGCGTGGTGAGGAACGGCCACAAGCGCGTCGGTGCGAGCAGCAGAAAACCGTCTGGCAGCGGGCGCAGTCGACCGTTGTGAACGATCAGCGTTCGACCGCCCTGGTTGGTGCGGAGGAGTTCGCCGTCAAGACCGAGACGGCCAACGAGATCAAGGCTCGCAGGCTTGGTAGTCAGGAACGAGTCGGCGCCATGCTCCAGCAGGAAACCCTCGCGTGTCTCGCTCGCGATGCTGCCGCCGAGCCGGTCCGATGCTTCGAGCAGGAGGACTTCGACTTCATCACCGCGCGCTTCGAGCAGCTTGTGGGCCGCAGCCAGACCGGTGAGGCCGCCACCGACGACGACGAAGCGAGGTTTGGTCACGCGGCGTTAGGCTTTGACGGCCAGCGCATCTTTGAACTACTCGTCCTCCGCAACGCGGATGACACTGTTGACCTGCTTGACAGCGGGAAGTTTGCGGATGGCTTTCAGCGAGGCGTCCATTTGCGCCTGTTTGATGGTGTGGGTAATCCAGACGATTTCGGCGAGTTTGCGGCGCGCGCCCTTCTGCATGACCGAGGCGATGCTTACCTGCTGGCGACCCAGAATCGTGGCGATGGCGGCGATGACGCCGGGCTTGTCGGCGACGGTCATCCGCAGGTACCAGCGCGCCTCGTAATCGTCGAAGCGCTTCACCTTGGCATCGTCGTCGCACAGGCATGGCACGCGACCGGTGCCACCGCACTTGAGGTTGCGGGCGATCTCGACAATGTCACCGACCACGGCGCTGGCGGTTGCCTCAGCGCCGGCGCCCCGCCCGAAGAACATCAGTGGTCCAACGGCGTCGCCTTCGACGAAAATGGCGTTGAAGGCATCGGACACCGCGGCGAGGGGATGCTCGTTGCGCACGAACGCCGGCGCCACGCGCAGCTCCATGAAGCCGGCTCGATCTTCCGCGGCGATCGCCAACAGCTTGATGGTGTACCCGAGTTCGCGCGCGTGCTCGATATCGGCGGCCGCGACGCCGCGAATGCCCTCGCGCAGCACCTGCCGATGATCTACCCGATGGCCGAACGCAATCGCGGCCAAAATCGCAAGCTTGTACGCCGCATCATATCCGTCCACATCCGCAGTGGGGTCGGCCTCGGCGTAGCCCAGCGCCTGCGCCTCGGCCAGCACGTCGGCAAACTCGCGGCCCTCGCGCGTCATCTTGGTCAGGATGAAGTTGGTCGTCCCGTTGACGATGCCGATCACGCGGCGAATGCGATTGCCGACCAACTGCTGCTTGAGCGGCTGGATGATGGGGATGCCCCCCCCCACGGCGCCCTCGAAGTTCACGTCGACGCTCGCGGCGCGGGCCGCGTCGAGCAGTTCGCTGCCGTGCTTGGCCAGGAGCTCTTTATTGCAGGTGACGACCGACTTGCCAGTTCCGATGGCCTTGAGCAGTAACGAACGCGCCGGCTCGACTCCGCCGGCCACTTCCACCACCACGTGGACATTCGGGTCGGCAACGACCTGCTCCGCCTCCGTCGTCAACAGCGACGGGTCGAGCTTAACCGTGCGTGGTTTCTGCCGGTCGCGAACGGCCACGCGGATGATGCGGAGTTTGCAGCCGGCGCGGCGCTCGATCTCCCGGCGGTTGCGTTGCAGCAGCGCCACTGTGCCACTGCCAACCACGCCCAAGCCAATCAATCCAAGGTTGACCGTCACAATCGCTCCACTACAACCAGCGGTTCGCCGATCTGCACCAGCGCCTGATTCTTTGCCGGGAGCGCAATGACTTTGCCACGGACGTCGCTCGGGATTTCGTTGAAGACCTTCATCGCTTCGACGATGCCGATGGTCTGACCAACTTCCACCGTACTGCCGATTTCGACAAAGGCCGGCGACTCGGGTGCGGGCGAGCGGTAATACACCCCTATCATGGGTGAGACAACGGCCGACTCATTCGCGAGCGGCACCGTGGGCGCGGTCTCAGCCGGTTCCCGTGGTGGGGCCGGTTCCGCCTCGATGACGACGCCGTGCGGAATCGTCGGTGAGGCGAGGGCCACCGAAGTAGTCCGGATGGTGATAGTGTGCTCGCCGCTCTCGACGGTCAGTTCCGCCAGGCCGGACTCTTCGACGATCCCGATCAACTCCTGGATGAGTTCCAGTTTCGGTTCCATGAGGGGGATTAGTGAGGCACGGTTGGCGCGGACGGGGAAGGGCAGGGCCTACAGCGAAACTTCGAGACCCTCTTGCGCTGCGAGACAGTCGAGCCGCGCGCGTTTCCGGCGGATCAGGGCACGCGCGTGGGTGAGCAGCGAGTCCATTTTGTCGTCGTCGTGCGAGGGGTCGTGATGAAACAACGCCAGCCGCGCGACGCCGGCCTCTAGCGCGAGCCGCACCGCGTCGTCCACACTGCTGTGGCCCCAGCCGTGTCGCTCGCGGTATTCGGCGGCATCGAACTGCGCGTCGGCGATGAGCAAATTCGCGCCGCGCACAAAGTCCACCAGTCGCGCGTCGCAACGCGCGATGGCCTCGTCGTCGGGTTGCACGGTATGCGCGAACAGGTAGGGTTCGGTGTCGGTCAAGTAAACGAGCGACCGACCGTCCCACTCCAGCCGATAGCCGTAACAAATGCCTGGATGGTTGGTGAACTGCGCGGTGACCGCGACCTCGCCGATAAAGAATCTGCCGACATCCACGGTGCGAAAATCGATTTCCACGCCAAGCTCATCGGCCAGTGCGGGAAAGTACTTCGTCTCCAACTGGGTGGTGAACTCGTCCTCCACTTCCACAATGGCGTCGTCCGATCCGTAGACGGTGAAGCGGTGCTTCGGATCGAGCGCGGGCGCAAAAAAGCGGAAGCCCTCCAGATGGTCGCGATGGTCGTGGGTGAGCAGCACGTGGCCGGCCAGCCGCCCTCCGTTCGCCTCGCGCAACAGTGCCTCGCCGAGCGCGCGGATCCCGGTGCCGGCGTCGAGGATAAGCAGCGTTTCGCCGCAGCGCACCTCCACGCAGGGAGTGTGTCCGCCGTAACGCATGGTGGCCTTGCCGGCGGTACCGACCTGACCGCGCACCCCCCAGAAGCGCACCAGCATGGCACTGGCCTCGCGATGGGCAGCGGCTCGACCGCGTGAATGCACGGGAGATGCAACCACGGCTTAGGCGCCCAGCAGCCCGTTGACGGTGGCGAGCAGCGCGGCCGGCTCGAACGGTTTGGTCATGTAAACATCGGCCCCAGCGTCGAGCGCGCGGCGTCGGTCTTCGGCGTAGCTTTTTGACGAGAGCATCAGCACTCTGGCCGTGTTTAGTTCCGGATGCTCCCGAATCGCCTTCAACACGGAAAAGCCGTGGCCGCCGGGCATCAGGATGTCGAGGATGACCAGGTCAGGCCGCACCTCTTCGAACAGCGCAATCGCGTCCTCGCCGGTCTCCGCCGTGGTCAACTCGTGCCCCTCCGGCGCGAGCACCATGGTCAGCAACTGGACGACATCGGGCTCGTCATCGGCGATGAGGATTTTCATAGTGGTTGCGCTCCAGCGAGGTTTGACAGCCGCAGTCGGTACGGGTGTGCGGTTTTCGAGTATTCAGTTGTAGGTCGGGCACCTTGCCCGACAGCTCACTCGCCCAGCAACCGCAATTGCGCTTGCGGCGCTGTGCGCGGTGGAGCGTAGCCGAGGTGCTCGTAGGCTCTGGGCGTGGCGCGGCGACCTTGCGGCGTGCGCGCCAGGAAGCCCAGCCGGAGCAAGAACGGTTCGACCATGTCCTCCAGCGTGTCGACTTCCTCGTTCAGCGTGGCGGCCAGCGCTTGCAAACCGACCGGACCGCCTTCGTAGGTTTCGATTATGGTCTTCAAAAGCGCGCGGTCGAGTTTGTCGAGTCCCTGCGCATCGATGCCTTCGAGTTGCAGCGCGGCGTCGGCCACGGCGCGGGTGATATGGCCGTCGGCGCGTGCCTGGGCGTAGTCGCGCGCGCGGGACAGCAGTCGGTTGACGATGCGTGGCGTCCCGCGCGAGCGACGCGCAAGTTCGGTTGCGCCCTCCGGGTCGAGTGGCACGTCGAGGATTTTCGCCGAGCGTCGCGCGATGTGTTCGAGGTCCTCGGTGTTGTAAAAATCGAGGTGCAGCCGAATGCCGAACCGCTCGCGCAACGGCGCGGTGAGCATGCCCGCGCGCGTGGTCGCGCCCACCAGCGTGAAGCGTTCGAGCTTGAACGGCAGCGGCTTCGTATACACGCCCTTGTCGAGCGTGAAGTTCACCGTGAAGTCCTCCATCGCCGAGTAGACGAACTCCTCCACCGGCCGCGGCAGGCGATGAATCTCGTCGATGAACAACACGTCGCGCGATTCCTGGTTGACCAGGAACGGCATCAGGTCGCCGGGCTTCTCCATAGTCGGGCCGGAGGTGGTGGCGATCTTCGCGCCCAGTTCGTGCGCGATGATGTGGGACAGCGTCGTCTTGCCCAGGCCCGGCGGGCCGTGGAACAGCACATGGTCGAGCGCGTCGCCACGCTGCTTGGCGGCTTCGATGGCGATGCGCAGCGACTCGACGATCTGCGGCTGCCCGACGTATTCGTCGAGCGTCTGCGGGCGCAGCGGCACCAGGAATTGTTCTTCTTCCGGTTGCTGTTCGGGTCCGATTACGCGTTCGCGTGCCATAGGGTGGAGTATACTTCGGCTGATGAAACGCGACGCCCTGTTGGCGCTCCTGGAGGAACTGGCCCGGCGGCACGAGATCGAAATCCGCCGCGGCAAGTTCGAAGGCAAAAGCGGCCTCGGCAAGTACAAGGGCAAGTGGATACTGCTGATGGATCGCAGCCTGGAACCCCGTGAGCGCGTGGAACTGTTGACCGACGCGCTGGTGGAAGCCGGCGTGCCGGGTGACGAGTTGCCAGTGGAAGTGCGGACACTCCTCAACCGGGGTCACGCATAGGCTTGGCAACCTCACCCGACGCCGATAGATCATAACGATGAACCTGCGTACACGAATCTGGTTGGCTGTGCTGGCACCGTTCATAGCAACGGCGCTAGTGTTCATTCATGTGACGTTCTTCGGTCGGCATGACTTTCACATCCTGGACGTGTGCGTCGCATGGCCTGCGGGCACGCTGGTTTCGTGCGTATTGCTGCGCGGGCGAAAATCGGAAAGGTGAATGCAGTGAGTTCTGCAATTTTCCAACTCGGCGACCTGCGGGCAATCATCGGCGACAACTCCGCCGAGGGCCAGCACCGCGCCGGCTACAACGGCGTGTGGTCGCTATCGCACAAGGCCGAGCCCGACAATCTGTTCGTCCCCGCCGTGGCGGGGCTGAACTTCGAGCACATCTTCGACGGCCACACCGGCACGACTCGTGAATTGCTCTTCGAGCCGCGCAACGCTCCGATGGAGTTGAAGCAGCTCTCCGACGCCTCCGCCGAATTGCACCAGCCGCCCACGCCCTTCTTCGGGCTCGAGTCGTGGACGACGTTCACGCTGCGCGCGCCGCATTACGTCGACATGCACTTCCGTTGCCGGGCAACGAAGCACGCGTTCATGGGCGGCATCATTGGATTGTTCTGGGCGAGCTACCTCAGTGCGCCGGAGAACAAGAGCATCTATTTCCGTGGCCGCTTCCCCAACGCGCAGCGCACGCACTGGATTCAGGCGATGACGCAATGGCACAATGACGAGAGCACGTTTCTGCACCTGAGCGACACGACGCAACTCAAACTCGCCGCCGACTACCCGAACATGCTGTTTACGAACTTTTCGAAGCTGCGGTATGACGAGCCGTTCTACTACGGCCTGCGCGGGAAGATGGTGTACATCGTCATGTTTGAAGACGCGGTGGTGTCGGTCAGGAATGACCGACCTACGATTAGGTTCTCGCATTCACCATCTGGCGGCGGCGGCACGCCCGACGGCAGCGACACCAATCCCGCGTGGGACTTTCAGTTCATCATCCCGCGCTACGAGGTCGGCAAGGAATACGGCTTCAAGGCGCGCGTCGCGTACAAGCCGTACCTCGGGCGGGATGACGTGGTGGAGGAGTTCCGCAGATGGAAAGGTTAGTGAAGGCAGGTCATGAAGGACGCGTTTGACCATAATCGTCAACCTCAAGAAGCGCCCAAGGCAAGTCTATATGCAGAAGTGGCGAGAGTGCTGCTCATAATCGCCGAGGTCATTTCCACTTCCATTCTCGTGTGGTCGCAGATGCGCATGCGACCATCAGCGGTCGAGGCGAGCGCAGTTTTGCTGCCCGCTTGCCTGTCTTTGCTCATCCTGTTTATTCCGCTGCGATTGGGTCGCCACAGCAGCTTGCGCCTGCTCGGGAGCGCGGTGCTGAACGCTTCGGCGTGGATGGTCTGGATTGCCATAATTGCCGCGCACCTGGCATGAGAACTGGAAGCCGTGGTGACTTGGACGACCAGCGCGCCGTCCTTCATCCCCAGCACGCGGTTGGCCGACGAGCGCGGCTTGACGAGGAGTTTCAAAGTGGTGTCGGGCAGAGATGCCGGACCTACCTTCTTGTTCATCACTCGTGCGGGATGCCGCGCCAGTTGATGAGCCGTTCGCCCGGCGCGGCTTCGACGAGTTCCGGCTCGTCGTGATGACTGTTGGTCTTGGTGAGTGGTGAATGGTGAGTGGTGAGTGGAGCCGGTTCGATGAGCGGTTCCACCGGAGGGGGGGGCTGCGGTGCCGGCACGCCGAGCGCGTTGCGGTCCAGCACCTCCTCGTGCGCGCGCAACAGGCCACGGAACTGCGCGGTGAACTGATCGGATTGATGCTGAACGCGCGCGGCTTCGAGGTCGAGTTCGGCGGCGCGGGCGCGGGCGGCGTTCACGAGGTCGTCGCGCTGGCGTTCGGCGTCGGCGACGATCACGTCGGCGCGGCGTTGCGCGTTGATGCGCGTGTCTTCGGCCGCGGTCTGCGCCATCACCAGCGTTTTCTGCAGGGTGTCCTGCATGCGCTCGAACTGCTGGAGTCGCTGTTGCAGCGAGTGCTTCTCTTCCTTGGTCCGCGCGAACTCGGCCAGCACGCGCTCCCAGTCGCGCGCCACTTCCCGCAGGAACTCCTGCACTTCGGTGTCGTGGTAGCCGCGAAACCCGCGACTGAACTCCTTGTGAAGAATCTCGACCGGTGTGAGTGGCATGGTTATACCTCCGTCTGAACGGACGAGTGGATGAATGGAGGAGCGGAAGAGTGGAAGCTACCCCATTCTTCCATTTTTCCAATCTTCCGCTCTTCCATTCTTTCGTTCATCCGTTCATCCCAGCTCCTTCGCTCGCCTGGTGGCCGCAGCTACCGCCGCCATCACGGTGCCGCGGAACGCGCCATCCTCCAGCGCGTGCAAGCCGTGAATCGTGGTTCCGCCGGGCGAAGTGACCAGGTCCTTCAGCGCGCCGGGATGTTGCCCCGTTTGCAGCACCATTTGCGCCGCGCCGAGCACAGTTTGGGCGGCGAGCTTGGCGGCGACGTCACGGGGCAGGCCCTGCTCGACGCCGGCGTCACTGAGCGCTTCGATGAACACATAAACATAGGCCGGGCCGCTGCCGCTGAGTCCGGTCACCGCGTCGAGCAGTTTCTCGTCGCAGTCCACCGCCAGTCCCACCGCGCCGAACAGCGCATGCGCGACTTGTCGATGGTTTTCCGTCGCGTGCGTGCCCCGACAGATCGCCGTCGCCGCCTGCCCCACCAGCGCGGGTGTGTTCGGCATCACTCGAACCACCGGCGCGCCGGCCTGTAGGAACCCTTCCAGCGTGACGGTCTTCACGCCGGCTGCGAGCGAGATCATTAAACGATCGGCCGGCCACTCCGACGCAAGCTCGGTCATCGCGGCCTGGACGATTTGTGGCTTGACCGCCAGCACCACGACTTCGGCGTCGCGCACGGCCTCGCGATTGCTGCTGGTCGTCGCCACTCCGAGCCGATTGGCAACGGCTTGCAGACGCGACTCATCGACGTCCGCCAGCGTCAACCGACTTGCCTCGATGATGCCCGCCCGCAGCAGTCCGCTGGCGAGCGCTTCGCCCATCGCGCCCGCGCCGATGATGGCCAGGCGTCGGTCAGTCAGTATCTCGCACACGAGCGGAGGGTTATCCGAAGCGCAGCCGTGGCGAGGAGGCGGCCTCGTCATCGAGCAGGTTGGCGGCGTTCGACGGATGGCTCAAACGCTCACGAATCATGTAACCGTCACTCTGCACGCGCGTCGGATCGGCCTGTTCGTCCGACGAGAGCGAGTAATCCGGCGGCGCCAGCAAGAACAAGCGGTCGCCCACCTGCTGGCAATAACCGTCGATGCCGAGCGTGACGCCGAGCATCACGTCGATGAGCCGTTGGCCCCGCTCCCCGCTGACGTTCTGCAAGTTGATGAACACCGCGCTGCCGGCCTTCAAGTGCTCGACCGCCTCGGTCAAGTCGGTGTTGAGCCGCGGAATGAACGCGTGAATGCTCTTGCCTTTCTTCGGCATGGAAAGCAGGTGCGGACGCGGCTTGGCCGCTGCCGTCACGGGGGCGACCGTGGTGCTGGTGGTGGTGGTGGTGTCGGTGACCGAATGGTACTCGTCGAGGTCTTCGCCGCGCCAGCGCGCGGAAATCTGGCCAACCAGAGTGCTGAGGTTCATGGTGTCTCCTTTGTTGTGATGGTGGCTGCGGTTGGTGCGCGGTTGCCCGCGCGGTTGGTTGGGCACAGCATACCAGACCCGCGAACCGGTGTCAACTCGTTTTCTTTGCTCGACCTTCGAGCCACGCTCACGGCCATGACGCCGCAGCATTACTTCACCCCTTCACCAGAGGCCCGAAGTGACCGCCGCCGGGTCGAGGCGCAGTTGCGCGGCGCGACGGTTTGGTTGACCACCGACGCCGGTGTCTTTGCCCGGCACGTGGTCGATAACGGGACCAAGCTGCTGATTGAGACGATGGCGCTTGCTCCCACTGATCGGGTTTGCGATCTCGGTTGCGGCTACGGAGTTGTCGGGATCGTCGCAGCACGACTCGCTGCGCAGGCAACGCTGGTGGACGTCAACGCGCGCGCGACGGCGCTGGCGCGTGACAACCTCGCCGCCAACCGCAGCCTCAATGCGGCCGTAGCGCAGGCCGATGGTCTCTCCGCCTTCCGCACCGAATCCTTCGATGCCATCGTGTGCAACCCACCGATCCGCGCGGGCAATGCCGTGGTGCATCGGCTGTTCGCGGAATCGTTGCGGGCGCTGCGGCCGGGTGGCAGGTTCTGGATGGTCGCGCAAACCAGGCAAGGCGCGAAATCGTTTCGCAAAAAACTCGCGGAAATCTTCCGAGCAGTCGAAGAACCTGCCATTAAGGGCGGTTACCGAATTCTGGTCGGAGTGAAGTGAGATGAGGGCTCACCCCGTCACCCCGTCACCCCGTCACCCCGTCACCCCGTCATCTGGTCGGCCGTTAGCCGTCGTCCTGGTCAGCGGCGGCATGGACAGTTGCGTGTGCGCGGCGATTGCGAACCTAGAGTACGAGCTTGCGTTCCTCCACGTCAACTACGGCCAGCGCACGGCGGCGCGCGAGCTGCGCGCATTCCACGAGCTGGCCGACCACTACGGCGTGACGCGGCGACTGGTGTCGAGCATCGAGCACCTCAAGGCCATCGGCGGCAGCGCGCTGACCGACGATTCGATCGAAGTGCCGCAAGCCGACCTGACGCGAACCGATATCCCACCGACGTACGTGCCGTTCCGCAACGCGCATCTCTTGAGCATCGCGGTGTCATGGGGCGAAGTGCTGAGCGCGCGCGCCATTTTCATCGGCGCGATGGAGGAAGACAGCAGCGGTTACCCCGATTGTCGCAAGGTTTATTACGACGCCTTCAACGAGGTCATTCGCCAGGGAACAAGACCCGACACGCAACTCGAAATCGTGACCCCGCTCATCCACCTGACCAAGCAGGAAGTCGTCCAGCGCGGCGTGGCGCTACGCGCTCCGTTTCATCTCACCTGGTCGTGCTATCAGCGCGAAGACGTCGCCTGCGGCGAATGCGACAGTTGCGCGCTGCGACTGCGCGGGTTTCGGGAAGCGGGAGTGGAGGACCCGATTAGGTACGCGAGCGCCGCATCGAGAAGAAGGAAGACGTCTGGTTCGCGCTCGCGGCCACCACGGCCCTCGTGACTGCCTATCTCCAGAGCCGTCCGCCGTCGCCCGTGGGCGGCGGCGGCGGCAGCATCGGGCTGCCGCCCATCCCCCCGGCATCCCGCCCCTTCCAACCCAGTTGAAAGGGGTTCGACGACCGTCGATCCAGATGACAAGACAGGGGATTACTGAATTCCTTCGATCGTGAAAGAAACGTTCGATTGAGTCGAGCTTGGGTTGAGGGTGAATGGTACAGCATTACTCGCTCCGGAAACCGTCGCTACTGTAACGTTCCTTGCTCCACTGGTCGCACCGGCAGTAATCGTGAAGGTGGCGGTTATCTGTGTGGCGGAAACGACATTCACATTAGAAACCGAAACGCCGCTTCCACTTACACCCACGGTAGCATCCGAAGTGAAGTTCGTTCCCGTAATTGTCACATTCTTGCTGGTTCCGACCGTAGCCGAGCTGGGTAAGAGATTCGAAAGAACGGGAGCAGGAGGAACAGCGACGTTCAATGCAGACATTGTTACAGTGTCACCTTGAATCGCTGTTGTCGCTGCTGCGACCATGATCGGGAAGATCGATCCAGTTTCTGCACCAATTCCTGTTTGGATTGCCATCCTCATGAAGGTAGCCACTGTGGCTAGGTCCAAGCTACTTATCGCGCGACCTGACGATCGAGCTTGGCCAAACATCAGGTTCGTCGCTGCTGTTGTTGCTGGCCTGATATCGGCCACTGTTCCGGTGACTACGTTAAGTCCTGTGGGAGAGCTGATCGATCCGGTCAGAACACAAACACTTGGGCTCGGCGCAACTCCAGTTGGAAAGGCAATTTCGTATTGCCCTTGTTGGTTCGTTATTGCTGTTGCACCTGGATAGGCGGTGTAGAGTTGTCCTGTATCGTCGACAGTTGCGAGCGAAACGGTCACGCCAGACCCAACATTTGTTGCTTGAGACTTCACGCGTGCGATTGTAGCGCTTGCGAGTACGCCATTTGGACCAAGTACTTGTCCGGTGACTTTGGCCGCCGTAGGTGGCGAGGATCCTGCACCCCCACCGCCTCCACAACCGCATGATGCAAACGCGAGGCAAACGAGAGTGGCAAATGTGATTCGGGTCATTGTGGAGTTCCAGCCTTTCATGATGCTGATGTTACTGAGCAAAGTAGACGCCGCCAAACGTCAAGTAGTCGAAGTCGTACCCCGCCGGCGATGGAGACAGAGGAACTTGATTGCCAATTCTCTGTCCATTCATGTACACATTGATCGTGTGATTTGCGATGTTGAGGTCGGCTTTCATTCGATACCATTGACCCACCACAAATGTGGAGAGTACCGGTGCATAACCGCTCACACGAACCTGACCGTTGTTCATCTCAATGACCCCATTATTGTCATATGCGCTGGAGCTTCCCACGCGCTTCTTAGGACCGAAGCTGACCCCCTTTTGCGCATCAAGAATGAAACAGGCAATCTCATAAGTGAGCAGTCCTGTAGGAATGTCGGACGGCCGTAATAGGATGCCGTCGTGACGGTTCCATGTTGGGTATGCTTCGTTTACCCAACACTTGTCGCCTGACAGGGAGAACTGGTCGGTGACAAAGCCCAGTTTTCCTGACCAGAAGTTCACGAAAGACGGCGGGCAAAGGCGATTGTCCACACCTGTCGAGCTGCTACTGACTGCCTGAGTAATCAGACTCTCTGAAGTGGCTGACTGAGAATCGAAGCTCTCGTTGAGGAACGCACGATCTGGTCGGCCTGTTGGATAGACTTTTATGTCATCAAAGAAGTTGACCGAAGCCAGACTGAAACGATTGATTGCCTGTGTGGAGTCGGTCGAATTGAGCGCCATCTTGCGAAAGTAGTCCCACGGCAGTAGAAGCAACTTTTGCACGTAAGTTTGATTTTGCAGCAAGGTTGCAAGAGTGTCGTGACGCTTGGCGCTCTGTGTTCCCAAGGCTCCAACCGTAGCACTGTTCGGACCGGGCTTTATATCCGTAGCTCCCGTGAAGTGCGTTTGGCCGCCAATGCTGCCACCCTGAATGTTTACGGCCACGTTGACAACACCTGTTTGCACTGGCTGGTTAACTGTTGCCACACCATTGACAACAGGAACCGTCGTAGTTGACTGTTGTTGACTGCCACTGCTTGTAATTCCTTCTACGACGAATGTGAGGGTCGTTGGCGATCCCTGCTTCTTGAGAATGGGTGAATTGCGAGCTGCGCCTTCGAACTCGAAAGACACCGTTGCCGAGCGCGAAGTAGGTCCTGCCAATGGCTGTGTTCCTTGAGCATTGTTCGCGGCGCTGCCGCCACATCCGTGGAGGAAGACGCCAGCCATAATGCTACCTACGATGTACGGTAGCGCAACGAGCCACTGTTTGTGTGTGTTGGCAGACGTTCGATTCATTTCCGATTCTCCTTTGGTAGCCTCGTTCAGAATGCCCTGATGGTGATGAAGCATCTACGCCTTGCACACGCCCTGCACGGTGTCGCTTTGCAGGCCGATGGTTTCGTCGTGCAGCACGTAAACCGCGTAGTACTGACGTGTCTCGGGAACGTTCCCGCCGGGGGCGCGGGTGTCGACGTAGGGCGAATCCGTGTCGCGGGCCAGGAACGAGAACGCCGTCTCGCCGGCTCGCTTGCTGTAGAAGTTCACGCCGTCGGAGATACTCTTGGTGAACTCGACGGTGATGCGCCCGGGGGTGCTATCGTCGACCTTGAGCGTCGGTTTGGCATTGGTCAGGTCGGTAGTATCTTCTGGGCCGATGATCCCGAGTTGCTGGCCGAGGGCTGCAGTGTAATTGGCGTGGGCTTTGAGTTTGTTGGCCAGGGTCCGCGACCGGGCTTCGATGCCGCGCTTTACGGTGCTCTTGTCCTGGGTGGACGCCTGGCTGGCCTGTTTGGCGGTGTTCGCCGCCGTAACCTTCGTGTGGGCGGAAGTGTTGTCGTCGGCGACGGCGGTAACCTCGGCGTCGGCTAGGCCGAAGGTGGTCTTCAACGCAGCCACCTGCGTCTTGTAGTTGTTGTGCCAGGCCAAAAACTCAGCGTCGCGGTCGGGGATGTAGTCTTGTTTTGGCATTTTTCATCTCGTTAGTCTGGCGGTACCATCCCGCCAACTGGCGGGATCACTCCGCGCCCTGGTGGAATCCTTCCACTACACGACGGGTTCCTTCCGCCAAGACGAGGGATGACCTAACCAAGCCGGCAGTTGTTCGCACCGTGCAGCTGGGCGCGGTCACGTCGCCGGCCAGCCGTTCCACCATTTGGGGAACGCCCTCCACCAAGCGGTGACGGAACTCATCGGTCAGGCAATCTCGTGTCGGCACTTGCTTCCTCCGGTTGTTGAATTAGTAGACACCCATCCGCCGCATTTCTATCGGCCGATAGTTGTACGGGCCGCGCAGTGTCTACCATGACAGGCCAAACTGGAGCGATGCTCACGCGGTCGGTGCAAAGTGGATTTGAATCATCGAGAACCGGAGCTGGTTCGGCAAGCGCAGCAGGGTGATGAACGCGCCTTCGAGGAACTGTTCGAGGCGTACAAGTTGCGCGCGTTTCATGTCGCGCTCAACGTGTTGCACGACCGGGAGGAAGCCGAGGACGCGACCGCGGAGGCATTCCTGCGTGCTTGGCTGAGCGTAGATTCGTTGCAGGGCGAGGCAAGCTTCTGGGCCTGGTTGCAGGCGATTACGGTGAATCACTCCTTGAACGTGCGCCGGCGGCGCGCGCGCCGAGTGCAAACAATTACAGTAACCGAACGGCTTACCGAAGGAGATGAAATGGATGCGGTAATCAATGCCCTGTTCGGGGCGGACTCCAGTCCGCAGCCCGAAGAAGCGCTTTTGCGGCAGGAAGATGTTCGCGCGGTTCGCGCGGCCCTGCGCGCGTTGCCGGAGCGTTGGCGGTCCGTGATCGGCGCGTTCTACCTGGCGGAAATGACCGAGAGTGAAGTGTCCAAGCAATTGCAGCTTCCGCTCGGTACCGTACGACGACTCAAACACGAAGGCAAGGAAAAACTGCGTGCTCTGCTGCAAGCTCAACCGTCCTTCGCCAGCGGAGAGGTTGTCCCGTTCACAGTTGAAAGTGTACAAGCGACGGCGGCGCTCCGAGGGAGGTTAGGCAGCGAGCTTGTCCGGGTGGACCACCTCCTTGCGACGATGGAGCGCG
>Ga0247727_10005603_pt1 | contig 25317 bp, 16 predicted proteins | sample WisWelCaveWW1625_FD_202498 | JGI IMG/M metagenome (GOLD analysis project Ga0247727, IMG submission 202498) | Biofilm microbial communities from Wishing Well Cave, Virginia, United States - WW16-25 | ecosystem: Environmental > Aquatic > Deep subsurface > Groundwater > Cave microbial mat | place...
TGCACACAGCAAAATTGTTCAAGTATGAGGGTGGCATGTGCTACCCGCCCAAGTTTTTAAGGTGGATTCGTTCTGTTTTGTCGGCGGGAACTCAGTCAGTGATTCCTCTCCGACAGACTGCTAGGCGGAGAGAGTGAATCGCCGCTGATTGTGCGGATTGAGGCGTTTCAACAAGAGCGCGAATTTTTGATTTTGAAGAGTGACAAGAATTTTTCTGAATATTCGGAACGCGTTTGCGTGTTGAACGGTTTTTCGATTGACGAACCGCGCACCTTGGTGAATACTCAAGTAAGCGGCGTGCTAAAACGCCAGAGTTTTGTGTGTTACATTACCAAAAGGGATCGCGGCGAGTTGAGACGCATTTTGAAACTGCCCGCTTTTTTTCCGTTATATATTGTGCGCGATCAACGACGCAACCGCGACTATACCGTTGCGTTTGGCAAAACTGCGCTGCTCTTGGATTCGGTACTGTTGTGGCAGAGTAAAAAGAATTTGGAAGATGAGCCGATCATTCTTTAGGGAACCGTAAAGTAACAAGCTCCTGCGCGTGGATTGCAAATCCACGCGCGCCGAGGGAAAAAACATGATTCATCAACGCCTTTTACGTCAAGCGGTGATAGGACGCGATCCTGTTTTGGGTGAATTTGTCGAAACGATTGCGCCTGCGCTCTTGGAGCATTTCGCAACAGTTCCCGCGTTGGGGGGATCGGACGCGCCGCGCCCCGCGCCTGCATTTGAGGTGCCGCCAAAATTACGACGCTATACCGATGTGGAATTGGCGCGGTTTGGCGCCGCGAATCCCGATCAGAGTTTGGCGACGCATATCTTGAATGGGATTTTTGCGGGTATGACGCTGGCAGAAAAATTGCCTGCTGCCAAAGTGTTGACGATGGCAGAAAAAAGGTTATGGGTCTTGGGTTTTATTGTCCACGACTATACCAAATACTTTGGTCTCCAAGTTCCAGCGAGTGAGCTGCCCGTCATTCGTCAACTGATCATACGCCTCGGTGAACAATTGAATTTTGAGGCGTTCGTTCCCAATTGGCAGCATCTTCTCGATGATGTGGTGTGGCTGGCACAAAATACGCAAAAGCGCGAAGGCGCGAATTTGAATGGGCGCGACTATCCGAATGTGCGAACGCATCCGCGCCGAATTGAGAATCTGAGAATGTTGGCGTCCTACGCGGATGTGCTTGTCCATGTGCAGTCGCCCTCCGAAGTTGTTTTTTCTGCGCCCAATCACAAGACGGCGGAGAATTTGCGCGAAACGTTAATGATCCTTTTTGGCGCAGAACACGCGCCGCGTTTGGCGTACCACAAGTTGTCGGATGTGCGCGGGTTGTTGAGCAATTTGATCAATAACGCGTTGTTGGAGACGCTGCGCGCACAGCAATACGAACCGTATTTGTTTTTTCCAAATGGGGTAGTGTATTTTGCGCGCGCGGGGCAACCGCCGCAGATGGATGCGGGGGCGCTTTTGGAGCAGGTCTGGCAGCGCGCGGCAGAGGTGTTGACGAGCGATGAAGAAATTGGGATCAAGCGGGATGGCAAGGGCTTGAAAGTTGCGCCCGCGTTGTACGAATTGGTGGATGTGGCGGGCTTGTTGCGCGTGGGCGAACAAGCGGCAATGCGGATCAAGAATAGCAGCGCGGTGGAGCGCGTCGGCGAAGCGCGCGCGGCGCGTGAGAAATGGATCACGGATGTGCGCGTGGATCGTCTCGCGGAATTTCTGATTTTTGTAAAGCGCCGCGTGTTTGGTGAAATGTTTTCGCGCGCAGAGGGCGTGACGGAAATGCTGCTTGACGCGTTGGGACTGCGCGCGCAGGTTGAACCGAGTGAAACGGAACGACAAAGCGGCGGGGTGCTGCTGGGTTGGTGGGACGTTGCCGCGCGGTATTTGGGCGCGCATCGCGAGTTGGACGGGGAGAACGAATTGCCCGATTTGCTGGCGCATCTTTCAACACGCGCGCTTGAATTTATCCACGCGCAAAATTTGGAAACGGAACAGAGCGGCGCAATGCGCGCGGCGTTCTTGGATTATGCGCGGCGCAGCATTGAAGTAGATGGACAACCCTTGAGCGAAACGCGAGAGAGCTTTGGTCAAGAATTGGAGCTGTATCTCGAACGCAAAGCGCGTAATAAACCGCTTTGCTCACTCTGCTCGTCACCCTACGAGGCGATGGAACAACCGGAAACGGGTGTGTTGTTCAAGCCGCAGCAGTACAGCAACAAGACGCCGTTGGGCAGCACGATGGTGAAACGCGGTATCTGTCCGATTTGCACGATCGAGATGATGCTGCGGCTCGTGCAACAAGGCGCGCCGGGCAAAGCGTTTCAAGATCAAAAACCGATTTATCTCTGGTTGTATCCCACGTATTTTTTTACAACGGAAACGGCGAGCGTAGTGCGTTCCTATGTGAATGAACTTGAAGACTTGAATATGTTTGCGCTGTTGAATCATTTGCGGCGCAAGGGCTTTACGTTGGCATCGCTACTGACGTACGATGGATTCATCAAAGGCGATGAAGCGACGCACAGTTACACGCTGATTCGACAAAGGTATTCCGAAAACGATCATGCGGCGCTGTTTAGTTTTGCGCTGCGCCCGCTGGGAAAGAGTCCCACAGAGACGGATGCGTGGATTGTGCCGGCGCTTTATGGATTGGTATTGCCGTTACTTTTGGATCTAAAAGTTGTGGTCACCCCTTCATTTGTGCCGATTTATGGAACGGGCGCGGATTTCAAAGAGACTGCCGTGCTGGATGCGCCGCACACTTTTACGCGCCACGTCCTGCGACATGAACGTTTTCGGGTGGATGAGTTGATGGGGGCGCTGCACAAGTTGCTCGAGTTGTATGATTTGCATGTGGACGTGTTGGCAGAAGCGACGAACTTGCACTGGGGGCAATTGAACGCGGTGGCAAAAGATGTGGCAACTGATCCCAACTATGTCTTTGCGTACTTTGAGCGCAAGGAGCGTGACTCACAAAAACAGAGTGGAGTTGGTCTGCAAACTGTCAAGCGGTATATGGAAATTTATGAAACGTTAGGAGGTGATGCACAGATGGGAATGATTGGTGCCTTGGTGGATGCGTATGCCCAATTTTACCGCGCGCGGTTTAAAAAATTGGATTCCGCATACGCGGTGCTTAAACCCCTCGCCACGGCGATTGACATTGCGGTGGCGAGTGATCCAAAGATAGCAACGGATGATCTGGTGCTGCATATTGCGGGCGCGCTGGGCGACTTGATGGAACGCGTGCGCGGCAAACAAGCAGAGGGCTTTGACCCGATCATGTACGCGTCCAATTCGGATTTGGGCAAGCAAGAACGTCTGGCATTGTCGCGTGAAAGGCAATTGCAATTCGCGCAACTGTTTGTCGAACAAGCGTTTCTGCGGGATTGCGCGGGGGACCGCGCGCTGCTGCGCGAACGGGCGAATCGAATGCGTTCCGCCGCGCGCTTTTATTATTTGAGCCACTATGGCTATACCAAAAAGGAGGAGAGCAATGACGACGTTGAACCAACTGAAAGCGAGTGATTTGTTTTTCGACGCGATTCCACAAGCGCCGCAGGGGAGATTCGCGCATTTCATTCTCTTGCGCGAAACGGAATCGTTCCCTGTGTTTCAAACCGACGGGACGTTGAATGTGATTCGCGTGCGCGCGGGTTTGCAAAACGCGCAGCCCCTTTCGCGGCTGGTGATGTTCAAACGCAAGCAATCTTCGCCCGAACGCTTGACGGGGCGCGAGTTGTTGCGGGCGTGTGGCATTCTTGGCGATACGGATGACACGCGCTGCGAATACAATAGCGAAAATTTTTGCAAGCATTGTCCTGATTGTATTCATTACGGCTATGCAATTGGGGACGCGGGCGCGGAAAAATCCAAAGTGCTTACAGATTCCGCATTTTCGATTACGCCTTATGAGGATTCGCACAAAGCGTTTTCGTTTAATGCGCTCTATGAGCATGGCACGATGACACAGAAAGGTGAAACGCGTTCGTCGTTCGGTGAACAAGACCATATCATGCCGCAGGTGTTTTTTCCGGCGGTGGAAACGCTGCGCGATCCAACGTACGAAGGATTTTTGTATGTGTTGGGCAATTTGCTGCGAACGGATCGCTATGGGGCGCAAGAAACGCGGACGGGTAAAGTACGAAATCAACTCGTGGCGATCTGTTTTGCGAACGGCGAAATTTTTTCGAATCTGCGCTTGACACAAGCCGTGTACGATGCGTTGGGTGAAGAACGCGCCACGCCGCTCGCGCCAACGCGTGTGTTTGACGCAACCGCGCGGGTGTACCATGAATTGATGGCGCAAGAACCATTGAGCCGCGCGCGTCAAGTGCTGGATGCGGATTTGGTTACGTTGGTGGCAGAAGTAACGGCGTTGTATCAAGACGCGGAGCGCACGCGCGAGGTGTTGAAGGTATTGGATGCCAAGACGCGCGCGTACGCGCAAGAGTTTGGCGCGCCCAAGAAAAAAGGGAAAGCGAAAACCGAGTGAGCGGCACGAAATCATCCTGCTTAAGGAGGCGCTTATGTTTGTCACGCGCGCAGTGTTGACGCTGCACGACTCGCTTTTCTTTGCTACGCGCGAAATGGGGACATTGTACGAAACGGAGCGATTCATTCACAATTACGCGCTGTCCTATGCGTTGTTTAATGATCGGATTTTGCGCGTTCCCTATTTTTGTTCCAGCTATCGCCCAACGTATGCGAGCGATTTGGAAAAATTGAACGCGCTGGGGATCTATGTGACGCCGGCGCGGCCGTTGCAATGGAGTTATCTGTTGCTGACGTGGAAAATGGGACAGGTGACGTACCATCGGAAAGCGGAACGGTTTGGGGGCCATGGCAATTTTCCCGAAAACTATGGGCGCGCCAAAGAGCTCGCGCCGGAAAGTGTGTTTGAATTTTTTGTCGTAAGTCGTGAGCGCGTCGTCTTGCCGCGTTGGATTCGCTTGGGGAAATGGTCGAGTAAAGCGTTTGTGCAAACGATGCAAGTGGAAGAGGTCCAAGCGCAGTCCGGTGATTTTGTCGCGAGCTGCGTTTTGAATCCGTTGGATGTAAAGGGCAAGTTGGTGGTGTACGATTTGATCGCGATGCCGCCTGTGTCGTTGATTCAAAATGCGCGTGTGCAAGGCGCGTACTATGCCCTAGACAAGGAACGTATTTCGATTCCTGCACATATGAAATACACTTTTCCTGCCATGGAACATACGGCGGCAAGGAAAACAAAACGAAAGCGAATGTAGAGGTCGATCATGCTCACCAGCACTCAAATCTATCTCCGCGCGCTTGCGCCCGGAGAACTACCCAACACGACAGGGCAATTTGGTCATGCGGCGTTTTTGCGATTGATGGAAACGGTTTCGCCAGAGTTGTCGACGGCGCTGCATGGGAATAATGGACGGCAGCCGTTCACGGTGTCGCCGCTGCAAGTGCCTGCGCGCGCGCGGGTTAATGGGCGAACGGGCGCGGGGCTTGATTCTTTGCGCGCAGGGAACGTTCGCCAGCATTTGCGTTTGAGCGAGGGCGCGGGATGTTCGATGCGCTTTACGATGTTGGATCCGCGGTTGTATGCGGCGTTTCAAAACGCGTTTCTGGTGCCATGGCAGGAAGCGGTCATTCGCCTCGGGCACATTCCGTTTGCGGTGTATGAGGTGGTGACGACGCCGCGCGCGGATGGGTTGACGGGATTCACTTCGTTTGTGGAGTTGTGGGACGGCGCGGGGATGGAACGAACGCTGACCCTGCGATTTGTTTCGCCGACGGCGTTGAGTCGCGGGGATGGGGGGAAGGGAAAAATTTTTGATTTGCTGCCGACGGCGTGGGGGGTGTTTGATTCGTTGTGCCGCAAGTGGAACGCGTTCGCGGAACAGCCCATCGTGGAACCGAATGGGCTGCGCGAGTGGATTGAAAAAAATGTGGTGGTGGCAGATGTGCGCGAGTTGACGACGACGACGCTGCGTTTTGAAAAGTTCGCGCAGAAAGGTTTTGTGGGGACGGTGACATACATGCTGCTAGGTGAGGATGAGAGCATGATTCGCGGGATGAACGCGCTGGCAGATTTTGCGTTGTACGCGGCGGTGGGCTACAAGACGACGATGGGGATGGGGCAGGCGCGTCGCATTTTAGATTTTAGATTTTAGATTTCTGATTTGCGATACGCGATAGACGATTTGCCATTCGCCATCCGCCAGCTGTGAGGTGTTATATGGAACTGCCTGACTATTTGCCGATTTCGATGTTGAATGCGTACGAGTATTGTGCGCGGCGTTTTTGGATTGAGTTTGTGTTGGGGGAGATGGAGGTCAATGCACATGTATTGGAGGGGCAGTTGAAACATGAACGGGCGCATGAGGTGGGGGTGGAACAGGATGGGGAGGAATTGAAATTGCGGCGCTTGTATGTGTATTCGGATCAGTTGCGCGTGGCGGGGTTTGCGGATGTGGTGGAAATTGAGAAGGGGGTGGTGACGCCGATTGAATATAAGAAGGGGGCGATGGGGAAATGGTTGAATGATCATTTGCAATTGTGCGCGCAGGCGATGTGTCTTGAGGAGAGATTGGAAGTTGGAAATTGGAGGTTGGATATTGGAAAAGAGGATTCTAACCTCCAACTTCAGACCTCCAACATCCAATACGGGTTTTTGTTTTATTTTGGATCGCGGCGGCGTGAGCGCGTAGAGTTTGATGAAACGCTGCGGCGCAAGACGGGGGAGTGTGTGCAAGCGATGTGGGACTTGCTGCGGAGGGAAGAGATGCCCGCGCCGATTGAAAAATTTGCGAAATGCCGCGAGTGTAGTTTGGAGGGCATTTGTTTGCCGAGAGAGGTTCGTCAGTTAGTTGGATAGTGAGATAGTGCAATAGTGCGGTGGTTAGGTGGTTGGATGGTTGGGTGATTGGCTATCGGCCATAAGTCATACGCGATTGGCGATACGCGATTTGCCATTTGCGATCTGCCATTCGCGATTTGCGAGGTGAACATGTCCACACTGTATTTGACGGAACAGTATTCGGTGGTGAAAAAAGATGGGGAGTCGTTGGTGGTGCATATTCCGGGGAACGCGGAGAAGGGGGTGGAAAAACGCGCGGTGCGGGTGCCTTTGATCAAGGTGGATCAGGTGGTGGTGCATGGGGATGTGACGCTGACTGCGCCTGCGATGCAGATGCTGTTGGGGCAGCGGATTGAGATTTGTTATACGGATTTTTTTGGGCGGTTTGTGGGACGGTTGACGCCCGAGTTTTCTAAAAATTCGTTGATTCGGTTGGCGCAGCATCGGGCGCACAATGAGCCGGGGCGCGCGTTGGCGTTGGCGAAATGTTTTGTGGTGGGCAAGTTGTCGAATATGCGGACGATGCTGTTGCGGGCGAATCGTAAATTGAATGATGGGGAAATTGAGAATGTGTGCGCGGGGATGAAAGCGGTGTTGGCGAAAGTGGAAGCGATGGAGCTGGGGGCGCGCGCGGCGGGGGCAGGGAACGTTGCGGCGGGGAACGTTGCGGCGGGGAACGTTGCGGCGGGGAACGTTGCGGCGAACGTTCCGTACGCTGTGGTGAATCCTGCGGTGGGGGTGGTGAATGATTTGTTGGGCTTGGAAGGGGCGGCTTCGGGCATGTATTTTGGGGTGTTTGGGAAATTGTTGAAGCAGGGGTGGGAATTTTCGGGACGGGCAAAACGTCCGCCGACGGATCCGATCAATGCGCTGCTTTCGTACGGGTATACGATTTTGATGCACAAGCAACAGGCGGCGATTGGAATTGTGGGGTTGGATCCGTTTGTGGGTTTTCTTCATTCATCGCAGTACGGGAAACCGGCGTTGGCGTTGGATTTGATGGAAGAGTTTCGCCCGGTGATCGTGGATAGTGTGGTGATGACGTTGGTGAATAATGGGGTTTTGCAGCGGGAGGATTTTTTGCGCGAGGCGGGGACGTTTCGGATGACGGATGGGGCGCGGCGCAAATTTTTGGAGAAATTCGAGGAACGGATGCAAACGGAGATCGAGCATCCGACATTTCATTACAAGGCAACGTATCAGCGGTGTATGGAATTGCAGACGCGGTTGTTGGCAAAGCAATTGACAGGGGAAATTCCTGTGTATCCACCGTTGGTGGTGAGATGAGGGATGAGGGATGAGGGATGAAGGATGAAGGAGAGAGGGAGTGAGGGGTGAAGGGGTGAGAGGGTAATTCGAGAAACGAGAAACGAGAAATGGATTGCGATTGGCGATTGGCGATACGCGCTGGGCGATATGCCAACTGCTATCCGCTAACTGCCATTCGCCATTTGCGATTTGTGATTCGCCATTTGCGATATGCGAGGTGCGAGATGAACGCGGACGATAAATATTTTTATGTGATTGCGTATGATATTTCGGAGGACAAGCGGCGGAATCGGGTGTTCAAGACGCTGCTGGGTTTTGGCAAGTGGACGCAGTATTCATTGTTTGAGTGTTGGCTGACGAAAAAGCAGTTGTTGATGTTGCAAAGTCGGCTGCAACGCTATTTGGATGCGAAGGTGGATAGCGTGCGTTTTTATCCTTTGTGCATGATGGATGTAAGTCGGGTGGAAACGGTGGGGGGTGAAAAGCCGCGCGAGGACAGGGTGTATGTGATTTGATTTTTTTTGTGTGCGTAAAGATCGAGCGGTGAAGTGATGTCGAAAAAATGGGGAGGCGCTCGCTAGGAAATGTAGTTTGAAATTGGAGAGAGTGAGAAAAGGTGGAGTCAAAAGCGGCGAAAAAGAGGAGGTGGTCGAAAATGGGGTGACGACAACGAGAAATAGCCGTAAAATAGGGGGAAAAATGAGTCGAGCAGTGCCGCCGTGTGAACGCGTGTGATTCCGAGTGAGGAATTGAAACATTCCGCTCAGCGTCATGCTGTGCATGGTTTTCGTAGTGTGAACGCGTGTGATTCCGAGTGAGGAATTGAAACGATGCCAGGCGTGCGCGGCAAGATTTTTTTCTCGAGTGTGAACGCGTGTGATTCCGAGTGAGGAATTGAAACCTTTGATTTGCCGTCAGCGCAAAATAAATCAACACGTGTGAACGCGTGTGATTCCGAGTGAGGAATTGAAACTCGAGGAGTTCGGGAGTGAGACCGCAGCTGCGGATGGTGTGAACGCGTGTGATTCCGAGTGAGGAATTGAAACCATCCACGCGTCCCGAAAGGCGCGCGACCTCCTCGGTGTGAACGCGTGTGATTCCGAGTGAGGAATTGAAACCGCCGTGGGCCTACGGCGTCAAGGGCGCCGTTGTTGGTGTGAACGCGTGTGATTCCGAGTGAGGAATTGAAACCGCGTGCGCGACGAGTTCTTGTTCGAGGTGGCGCGCGGTGTGAACGCGTGTGATTCCGAGTGAGGAATTGAAACTCCGCTTGCTTGGCGGCAGCATTTCGGTGAGCGCCGCGTGTGAACGCGTGTGATTCCGAGTGAGGAATTGAAACCTTTGTACGACGCGCTGCGAATCCAACTGTTCAACTGTGTGAACGCGTGTGATTCCGAGTGAGGAATTGAAACATACGACAAACGGCACGAGCGAAACGACTGCCGTGGTGTGAACGCGTGTGATTCCGAGTGAGGAATTGAAACCGCGTATGTGCCAGGTCTTTCGGATTGGTACAAGGGTGTGAACGCGTGTGATTCCGAGTGAGGAATTGAAACAGTACGCAATCCGCTTGCGTGATGGGAATTTGAAAAGTGTGAACGCGTGTGATTCCGAGTGAGGAATTGAAACTGATGGATTCGATGATCGCAAGCGGCGCGTTGGATTGTGTGAACGCGTGTGATTCCGAGTGAGGAATTGAAACCACTCGACGCGACGAAAAAGAGTTCCACAACGGGCAGTGTGAACGCGTGTGATTCCGAGTGAGGAATTGAAACAAGTTTGGCACGACGTATTACGGCATTGACACGAGTGAGTGTGAACGCGTGTGATTCCGAGTGAGGAATTGAAACCAAAATGATGACCTCCACACAGCAACAGGGGAGAGCGTGTGAACGCGTGTGATTCCGAGTGAGGAATTGAAACGCGCGCACGGGACGCGGCAAAGCGACGATTTGGCGGTGTGAACGCGTGTGATTCCGAGTGAGGAATTGAAACTTTGCTCGGGCAGGAGGAATATCTGCCCGCGTATACGTGTGAACGCGTGTGATTCCGAGTGAGGAATTGAAACCGAAAAAAAATAATTACTTGCGTCCGTCCATCGAAAGTGTGAACGCGTGTGATTCCGAGTGAGGAATTGAAACGCGTCTGCCGCATCGAGGACAATGAGATTGTTGCCGGTGTGAACGCGTGTGATTCCGAGTGAGGAATTGAAACTTCCAACCACTCCCAATGCACGCGCTGCGCGCGTCGTGTGAACGCGTGTGATTCCGAGTGAGGAATTGAAACGGACGATTGGCGCATCTTCGCTCACAGGCGGCAGCGTGTGAACGCGTGTGATTCCGAGTGAGGAATTGAAACTGACAGTCCAAACGCGTAGCGATTCGTATCGCGGTTTTAAGTGTGAACGCGTGTGATTCCGAGTGAGGAATTGAAACCGGCGTGGGTGGAATGTTGCGACCACTCTGCCCGTGTGAACGCGTGTGATTCCGAGTGAGGAATTGAAACTGTCCAACGCGCCAAGCGGTGCTATCCGCCTATCAAGTGTGAACGCGTGTGATTCCGAGTGAGGAATTGAAACAAATGCCGCACGGATTTGTAGCCCGCGAGCTGTGCGGGTGTGAACGCGTGTGATTCCGAGTGAGGAATTGAAACTTTCGCCAAGCTGCGCGCGTTTTCCAACCACTCCCAGTGTGAACGCGTGTGATTCCGAGTGAGGAATTGAAACACTAACCGTGTGCGCGACGAACGCGCGTCCTGACCCGTGTGAACGCGTGTGATTCCGAGTGAGGAATTGAAACTCGGCGAACTCAATCGCACTCACATCGCCTTGCGCGAGTGTGAACGCGTGTGATTCCGAGTGAGGAATTGAAACCGACAAAATTGCGATGCCTGAAATCGGGCAAGTGAGTGTGAACGCGTGTGATTCCGAGTGAGGAATTGAAACTGATCAGAGTCAATTGATTCATGCTCTACCTCCAACGTGTGAACGCGTGTGATTCCGAGTGAGGAATTGAAACTCTGCGCTCGATCCGCGTGCCACGCGGTGGAACTGTGTGTGAACGCGTGTGATTCCGAGTGAGGAATTGAAACCCGCGCGCGGCGTAGGTTTCCGCTTCGTACTTGGAGTGTGAACGCGTGTGATTCCGAGTGAGGAATTGAAACTTGAATCACTGCCCACACGTCGCTAACTGTTTCGTCGTGTGAACGCGTGTGATTCCGAGTGAGGAATTGAAACCCCATTGCGCTGTGCATTGAAAACATCATTAACGCGTGTGAACGCGTGTGATTCCGAGTGAGGAATTGAAACGACCACCGGCGGCTCGCTCGCTGCCCTCACATGGCGGTGTGAACGCGTGTGATTCCGAGTGAGGAATTGAAACGCAGGTGAAGCGTGTTTTTTCAAACTCGTACTCAAGTGTGAACGCGTGTGATTCCGAGTGAGGAATTGAAACTTACAGCGCGAGAACCGATTGTTCCCCGTCACTTCGAGTGTGAACGCGTGTGATTCCGAGTGAGGAATTGAAACCTTTGAGTGCGCCGCGCGCGGCAATGTTATCGCCCGTGTGAACGCGTGTGATTCCGAGTGAGGAATTGAAACCTGTGAGATAGCAAGCACGCGGTACGCGTTGCGGAGTGTGAACGCGTGTGATTCCGAGTGAGGAATTGAAACTTTGATATTGGTCAACACGGCGCAAAACGCCGGCGCGTGTGAACGCGTGTGATTCCGAGTGAGGAATTGAAACTTGTATCTCGCGCAATACAATCTCTCTGGATACTCGAGTGTGAACGCGTGTGATTCCGAGTGAGGAATTGAAACTGCGAAAATGTTACCCGTGTCAACAAAAAAACCGAGGTGTGAACGCGTGTGATTCCGAGTGAGGAATTGAAACGCGGCAGCGATGAGATCGGCGATGTCGGATACGCGCGTGTGAACGCGTGTGATTCCGAGTGAGGAATTGAAACCATCCTGTTCCTCAACGCCCTTATCCCGCGCGGCTGGTGTGAACGCGTGTGATTCCGAGTGAGGAATTGAAACTCTCGCGCCGGGCAAGATCATGATGGAAACGGACGAAGTGTGAACGCGTGTGATTCCGAGTGAGGAATTGAAACCCCGTGAACGCGGTCACAGAGACCAATGCCTCAAGTGTGAACGCGTGTGATTCCGAGTGAGGAATTGAAACGATTCGCCGACCGCGTCCACGCCACCGGTGCGCCCTGTGTGAACGCGTGTGATTCCGAGTGAGGAATTGAAACATGTATAATCTCTGCAACAGTTGGAAGGGACGCCAAGTGTGAACGCGTGTGATTCCGAGTGAGGAATTGAAACTCCTTCGCGCCTGTGAATATAGCGCGCCGCATTGGAGTGTGAACGCGTGTGATTCCGAGTGAGGAATTGAAACTTTAAGGAATAAAAAAAGACCTATAAAATAGGTCTTGTGTGAACGCGTGTGATTCCGAGTGAGGAATTGAAACGGCAAAATCCTTTGACACCGTGAGCAGCGCAAGTAGTGTGAACGCGTGTGATTCCGAGTGAGGAATTGAAACCCGCGAAACGATGAAGTGACAACGTAGAATCCATGAAGTGTGAACGCGTGTGATTCCGAGTGAGGAATTGAAACAACACTTGGCGCGGTGTGCAGGCAGCGATTCGAGAGTGTGAACGCGTGTGATTCCGAGTGAGGAATTGAAACAGTGTGACTCTCACATTTAACACAAGCGGCGCATTGAGTGTGAACGCGTGTGATTCCGAGTGAGGAATTGAAACTTCTAAATCAGTCACCGCGAATGATTTGGGCGCAACAGTGTGAACGCGTGTGATTCCGAGTGAGGAATTGAAACTTCTTTGGCGGGTCACGATAAACAGGAATCATTGGAGTGTGAACGCGTGTGATTCCGAGTGAGGAATTGAAACCCAAAGTATAGCGCGTTTGTAAGCATTTGCGCGCAGTGTGAACGCGTGTGATTCCGAGTGAGGAATTGAAACCATTGATTTCGTCAATGGCTTTACGCACTTCTTCAAGTGTGAACGCGTGTGATTCCGAGTGAGGAATTGAAACCCATTTCCGATTTCTTTACCGCGAAATCGCTGGCGGTGTGAACGCGTGTGATTCCGAGTGAGGAATTGAAACCGCGCAATTCCGCAATTACGTACACCGAGAACGACAGTGTGAACGCGTGTGATTCCGAGTGAGGAATTGAAACGTCGAATTGGCTGATGATGAGTTTCGCCGCGGCGAGGTGTGAACGCGTGTGATTCCGAGTGAGGAATTGAAACCATCCATCGGTCCTCCTAATGCGAACGCCAACCGCGTGTGAACGCGTGTGATTCCGAGTGAGGAATTGAAACCGGAAAACAGCCCTTCCATCGGAAAATAAAAAAAGTGTGAACGCGTGTGATTCCGAGTGAGGAATTGAAACGCTCGAATGGGTGATCATGTCGGTCAATCAAGCGCTGTGTGAACGCGTGTGATTCCGAGTGAGGAATTGAAACTGAAAAATGCGGCTTGGTCAAACGGCGTCATTTGCGTGTGAACGCGTGTGATTCCGAGTGAGGAATTGAAACGCGCATTTTAGGACACTCGGATATTCGCGTGACGGAGTGTGAACGCGTGTGATTCCGAGTGAGGAATTGAAACTGTATGCCGCGCGGCGCGCCGATGGATTCATCGCATCGTGTGAACGCGTGTGATTCCGAGTGAGGAATTGAAACTTAGCTCATCCGCCATGGGCGTAAGGGTACTCGTGCGTGTGAACGCGTGTGATTCCGAGTGAGGAATTGAAACGCTATCGTGAGTTGCAACGCGATTCTCTCGTTGCAAGTGTGAACGCGTGTGATTCCGAGTGAGGAATTGAAACGCTTGATAAGCGTCCCGCTAGCTTGCGTAATGTTAGTGTGAACGCGTGTGATTCCGAGTGAGGAATTGAAACGCCGCAAGCGCGGGCACGACGCCGTTCCTCTTGGAGTGTGAACGCGTGTGATTCCGAGTGAGGAATTGAAACCCGTGCCGGTGAATATAGATGTGATTGGCTGGGGCGTGTGAACGCGTGTGATTCCGAGTGAGGAATTGAAACTTTGCGCTTGACGATTTCCCAAACCAGCCCGCGCCGTGTGAACGCGTGTGATTCCGAGTGAGGAATTGAAACCGTCGCCGCGACAAAGGTTTGGAACGGGCCCGCGTAGTGTGAACGCGTGTGATTCCGAGTGAGGAATTGAAACATGAATCAGCTCGCGCGTGGCGAACGCCAGTTCCCCGGTGTGAACGCGTGTGATTCCGAGTGAGGAATTGAAACCAATCGAACTGCCTTCGAGCCGATTCGCCGCTAAAGTGTGAACGCGTGTGATTCCGAGTGAGGAATTGAAACCCTGACATTCGCGCCGAGATCAACAAAAAAGAAGCGAGTGTGAACGCGTGTGATTCCGAGTGAGGAATTGAAACTCGTGTGGCAGCCGACGAGCGCGGGAAATTATCGGCAGTGTGAACGCGTGTGATTCCGAGTGAGGAATTGAAACCAACATGTCCGCCAGCACAACCATCAATTAGGGGTCGGTGTGAACGCGTGTGATTCCGAGTGAGGAATTGAAACCCCGAAAATCCTTTGAACGATCCTTCCATTTATAAGTGTGAACGCGTGTGATTCCGAGTGAGGAATTGAAACGAGTTTGATTCTCTGCCATGTTCTTTTCCTCCGTTGGTGTGAACGCGTGTGATTCCGAGTGAGGAATTGAAACGTACTTGCCGATGATTTTATTGACTGCTTCGGACGTGTGAACGCGTGTGATTCCGAGTGAGGAATTGAAACCGCGAATAGCCCGCGCGGAAATTAAATTCGACGGTGTGTGAACGCGTGTGATTCCGAGTGAGGAATTGAAACAGCTTTTGCAACACGGTTTGGGGGGGTTGAATGAGAGTGTGAACGCGTGTGATTCCGAGTGAGGAATTGAAACCTCTACGGTTGGTGGGAGCCCTCGGAGGAAGCATTGTGTGAACGCGTGTGATTCCGAGTGAGGAATTGAAACCATTTGCATTTGAGCAACAATCAATTCATCGGCTCGAGTGTGAACGCGTGTGATTCCGAGTGAGGAATTGAAACCTGCTCGATTCACGGGAGGCAAAAACGCGTGCAGGAGTGTGAACGCGTGTGATTCCGAGTGAGGAATTGAAACAGCCCAGTACGCCATTGACAAAACCCTTGATGCCGCGTGTGAACGCGTGTGATTCCGAGTGAGGAATTGAAACGAACGATTGGTACGGACTCTCGCCCATCGAAGCGGTGTGAACGCGTGTGATTCCGAGTGAGGAATTGAAACTGCGGCACGTACCCGCCTTCCGCAAACGGAGGAATGGGTGTGAACGCGTGTGATTCCGAGTGAGGAATTGAAACGCGAACGCGAACGCGCGCAGATCGGGGCGAATCCGTGTGTGAACGCGTGTGATTCCGAGTGAGGAATTGAAACGTCGTACAATTTTTTCAAGACGCGTCCGTTCGCGCGAGTGTGAACGCGTGTGATTCCGAGTGAGGAATTGAAACAGCCAAGCCGCGAACGAAGATTCGACGATGAAAGAAGTGTGAACGCGTGTGATTCCGAGTGAGGAATTGAAACTGGAACAAGAATTTTTTTGACAAACAGCACGCCAAGTGTGAACGCGTGTGATTCCGAGTGAGGAATTGAAACCACGACGCGGAACAAATCAATGCGTCCACCCTGCTGTGTGAACGCGTGTGATTCCGAGTGAGGAATTGAAACCTCGAAGATCGCATTGCGACATTGACGGTCAAGATTGTGTGAACGCGTGTGATTCCGAGTGAGGAATTGAAACATTAAAACGTGGCACGGCTTTCTTGAACGCGGCGTGTGTGTGAACGCGTGTGATTCCGAGTGAGGAATTGAAACATTCACCAAGTCTGCGCTCACACTCTCGATGCCAAGTGTGAACGCGTGTGATTCCGAGTGAGGAATTGAAACATTTATGAGGAATATGATGCGAATGTGCATTTGATTGAGTGTGAACGCGTGTGATTCCGAGTGAGGAATTGAAACTCAAGCTACCGAGCCGATTCAGCAGCGCGCGATAAGTGTGAACGCGTGTGATTCCGAGTGAGGAATTGAAACTAGAGAAGATTCATTTTTGCGCGCTGACGTATCCGCGTGTGAACGCGTGTGATTCCGAGTGAGGAATTGAAACAAGATGAAACGGCGCGCCATAAGTTGTGAGTTGAACGTGTGAACGCGTGTGATTCCGAGTGAGGAATTGAAACGTTAGAGATAATGCTTTCATTTTCACCATTCCATCGTGTGAACGCGTGTGATTCCGAGTGAGGAATTGAAACTCATTGATCGTCAGAGTCACCAACACGCCCCAGAAGTGTGAACGCGTGTGATTCCGAGTGAGGAATTGAAACATTTGCAGCGGCGGTGTTTGCAGTTGCGCTAAATCAAGTGTGAACGCGTGTGATTCCGAGTGAGGAATTGAAACCGTTCTATTTGGAGTAGTTAAAAAACGGTGTTGGGTGTGTGAACGCGTGTGATTCCGAGTGAGGAATTGAAACTTAGCAGAAGGGCGTTTCCAACCGTTTGTTTCGTCTGTGTGAACGCGTGTGATTCCGAGTGAGGAATTGAAACATCATTAAGAATCACGATAGCACGCTCACAACGTACGTGTGAACGCGTGTGATTCCGAGTGAGGAATTGAAACCGATGGATTGTGGAATGTCCTCGACGGGCGGTTCGCGTGTGAACGCGTGTGATTCCGAGTGAGGAATTGAAACAATGTTCTCTTCCACGCAGCCCTCGAACATCTCGAGTGTGAACGCGTGTGATTCCGAGTGAGGAATTGAAACGTTTTTTGCCCCTCGATCACAGAAATTTTGCTCGCGTGTGAACGCGTGTGATTCCGAGTGAGGAATTGAAACTGCGAATACGTTGCCCCGATAGATTGGAGCGTCAAGTGTGAACGCGTGTGATTCCGAGTGAGGAATTGAAACGATCAAAACTTTTTCAGTCGCGCCGTTTTTGGACAAGTGTGAACGCGTGTGATTCCGAGTGAGGAATTGAAACAACGATGGGGCTTTCCGATCTGCTCACCGTCGCGAGTGTGAACGCGTGTGATTCCGAGTGAGGAATTGAAACGTTCACATTGAATACACAGCCCGCACACGCGCCGAGGTGTGAACGCGTGTGATTCCGAGTGAGGAATTGAAACCGTTTCGCCGCCGTCGCAGATAATTCCATTGTGCGGTGTGAACGCGTGTGATTCCGAGTGAGGAATTGAAACTGCGGAACGCGCGTATGTGGATGCGCGTATCATTGAGTGTGAACGCGTGTGATTCCGAGTGAGGAATTGAAACTACGAGGATCCGAAATAAAGATTCATTGCGCTGCGGGTGTGAACGCGTGTGATTCCGAGTGAGGAATTGAAACTGTTGAAGCGAAAGCGAACGAGGTCATGCAGTCCACGGTGTGAACGCGTGTGATTCCGAGTGAGGAATTGAAACTTTATTTTTGCGTTCCAATCGCCCCAAAGGGTCAAGGGTGTGAACGCGTGTGATTCCGAGTGAGGAATTGAAACAGTCAAGAAGCGCGGATGTATGCGTGGCTCATGCTGGTGTGAACGCGTGTGATTCCGAGTGAGGAATTGAAACTGTCCATGATTGTTGCCAGCGCATCGTCAATCGTATATGGTGTGAACGCGTGTGATTCCGAGTGAGGAATTGAAACCAAAAACGACACGCTCATTATCGAGCGCGAGACGCGTGTGAACGCGTGTGATTCCGAGTGAGGAATTGAAACACCATTAGTTGCGACGTGAGCAACTCCGCCACAAGAGTGTGAACGCGTGTGATTCCGAGTGAGGAATTGAAACCCTGAGTACGCCGCGTGGGCATAATGATTTCAAAAGTGTGAACGCGTGTGATTCCGAGTGAGGAATTGAAACACGATCGATCTCTGGGCTTGGCGTATTCACATTCTTGGTGTGAACGCGTGTGATTCCGAGTGAGGAATTGAAACCGTGAACATCTCTCCCCTCAAAATGGAATTTCGTCAAGTGTGAACGCGTGTGATTCCGAGTGAGGAATTGAAACATTGGGAATGGACAAGATTGGCATCCTGTTTTGGCGTGTGAACGCGTGTGATTCCGAGTGAGGAATTGAAACTTACCCGCATACGCGGACGGCATGAACGTTCCCCCAGTGTGAACGCGTGTGATTCCGAGTGAGGAATTGAAACACGTGAAATACACGAGCCACAACGAATCATTCGTTGTGTGAACGCGTGTGATTCCGAGTGAGGAATTGAAACACCGTCAAGCGCGGGAGAGTACGCCGCGCCGTTCAGTGTGAACGCGTGTGATTCCGAGTGAGGAATTGAAACCCGCAGTTGTCCTTTCAACACATCAAACGCCTCAAGTGTGAACGCGTGTGATTCCGAGTGAGGAATTGAAACCACTCCTGTCGTGCAGCACGCCCTTTGACCGCTTTAGTGTGAACGCGTGTGATTCCGAGTGAGGAATTGAAACTTCGTTGGATGCGGTGCGTGAGGTGTCGCCGTATGCGAGTGTGAACGCGTGTGATTCCGAGTGAGGAATTGAAACGACTTGGCTAAGCATGTCTCCACCAAAATCGGGAATGTGTGAACGCGTGTGATTCCGAGTGAGGAATTGAAACCAAAAAGTACCGCACGTTTCACTCCACCTTTTGCGACAGTGTGAACGCGTGTGATTCCGAGTGAGGAATTGAAACTCTCAAAGGAGAACTTTGACTATGCCCAATTTGAAGTGTGAACGCGTGTGATTCCGAGTGAGGAATTGAAACCGTGGAAACTACAAGGTCATTATGGGCGCGTCGCCAGTGTGAACGCGTGTGATTCCGAGTGAGGAATTGAAACTCCGCAAAGTAAAAATGAGTGGCAAGTGTTGGCTCGTGTGTGAACGCGTGTGATTCCGAGTGAGGAATTGAAACAGCAAGAACAAACGCCGCAACGCGCCTAAGCAAAGTGGTGTGAACGCGTGTGATTCCGAGTGAGGAATTGAAACTCCATCAGCACCTTCTCCGCGTGTATCGCGGATTCCGTGTGAACGCGTGTGATTCCGAGTGAGGAATTGAAACATCCCATGAACAGATATAGATACACGCGAAAGTGTAGTGTGAACGCGTGTGATTCCGAGTGAGGAATTGAAACTAAAGGACGCGGACGAATTGAAGGCGAAATTTGCGTGTGAACGCGTGTGATTCCGAGTGAGGAATTGAAACCACCATTGCATCAGATCCTCATTTTCAGTATTTGCGTGTGAACGCGTGTGATTCCGAGTGAGGAATTGAAACTAATCACGCGCATCTTCTCCACCAGCGTATCGTATTGTGTGAACGCGTGTGATTCCGAGTGAGGAATTGAAACAAAGTTGGTGCCGCAGTAATGCCAAACTTACTAAAGAGTGTGAACGCGTGTGATTCCGAGTGAGGAATTGAAACATATTGTTGAGATCGCAGTAGGTCACGTTTTCCACGGTGTGAACGCGTGTGATTCCGAGTGAGGAATTGAAACCCGCACTCGCCCGCGCCGAAGCGCGGTGGCGAGTGGAGTGTGAACGCGTGTGATTCCGAGTGAGGAATTGAAACTTTGCCGTTGGGGTGGTTGCCTATGTAGGTGGTGCCGTGTGAACGCGTGTGATTCCGAGTGAGGAATTGAAACGTCGAGAGCACGATATACGGGGCAGAATTTCCTGTCGGTGTGAACGCGTGTGATTCCGAGTGAGGAATTGAAACTTTTCAGTGCCGGGAAAACAATTTCGATCAATGTTTGTGTGAACGAACGTGAATCCGATTAAGGCATTAATATGGCGGGATTGCCCCGCCTCCCGAATCCGCGTAAAATAAACTTGGGGAGGACGAACTGTTGAACAAAACCAGATTTCCCTGTGGCTGGTGCGGCACCGACCTGCTTTACATTCAATATCACGATGAGGAATGGGGCGTGCCATTGCACGACGAGCGCGCGCTGTTTGAGTTCCTCGTTCTCGAAGGCGCGCAAGCCGGATTGAGTTGGCTTACGATTTTGCGGAAACGCGAAAATTATCGCAAAGCGTTCGACAATTTTGAGCCCGGAAAAGTTGCGCGGTATGGAGACAAAAAATTCGCGGCGTTGATGAACGACGCGGGGATTGTGCGCAATCGCCAAAAAATTTCAGCGGCGATTGAAAACGCGCGCGCGTTCCTCATTGTGCAAAAAGAATTTGGCAGTTTCGACAAATACATTTGGGGTTTCGTGAACGGCAAACCGATTGTCAATCGCTGGGAGACTTTAAAAGAAATTCCCGCGAAAACGCCATTGAGCGAAACGATCAGCAAAGATTTGATCAAGCGCGGCTTTCGTTTTGTCGGACCGACGATTGTGTACGCGCACATGCAGGCGACGGGCATGGTGAATGATCATTTGGTAGATTGTTTTCGGCATCGCGCGGTGGCGCGGCGCAAATAAATCGCGCGCCCCTCCCGCGTGCCCCTCCCCCGCGCCCCCACGCGCGCGTGGATTTGTAATCCACGCTCTTGTAATCCACGCCTTCTGACTCTCCAGAAACCAAGCCCATGCGTCTCGCGGTTTCCCTCTTGGGACCCTTTCAAGTCACCCTTGACGGTGGCGCGCTCGAAAATTTTGGGTACGACAAAGTACGCGCGCTGCTGGCGTACCTCTGCGTCGAATCGAATCAGCCGTTGCCGCGAGAACAAGTCTCCGCGCTTTTGTGGCCCGAACAATCCGCTGCCGCCGCGTCGCACAGTTTGAGTCAGGCGCTTCTCAAACTCCGCCGCGCCCTCCGCGAACCCTCCTCCACCCCACATTTTATTAAAGCGCAACGCGGTGTCCTCGAGTTCCGGATGCGCGCGGACGATTATCTCGACACGCGCGCGCTTGGCGCAGAGCTGGACGCGTGCGAGAGTCACGCGCATCTCAGCGTGGAACAATGCGAGGCGTGCGCCGCGCGTTTGGAACGCGCGGTGGGCTTGTATCGCGGCGATTTTTTGGAAGGCGTCTTGATTGGCGACAGCGCGACGTTCGAGGAATGGGTCATCCTGCGCCGCGAACAACTGCGCCGCCGCGTGCTTTATGCGCTGGAACAACTCACGCGCTATCATGTCGCGCGCGGGAAATATGACGACGCGGAAATGTTTGCGCGGCGACAGTTGGAATTAGAGCCGTATCTGGAAGAAGCGCATCGCTCGCTGATGCAGATTTTGGCGCGCAATGGCAAACGCAGCGCGGGGCTGGCGCAATACGAACATTGCCGCCGCGTGTTGGCGCAAGAACTCGGTATCGAACCGTCCGCTGAAACGACCGCGTTGTTTGAGCAGCTCCGCGCGGCGGGCGAAACGCGCCCGCACAATTTGCCCCTGCCGCTGCCCGCGTTGATCGGACGCGCGCAAGAGCTCGCGCAAATTGCGGAAATGCTAGCTAACCCCGAATGTCATCTTTTGAATCTCGTCGGTCCTGGCGGCATTGGCAAGACGACGTTGGCGCTTACCGCGGCGCAGTCGCATCTCGCTGTTTTTCTCGACGGCGTTTTTTTTGTTCCCCTCGCCGCGTTGACGGAACCCGCGCAGCTGCCCGCCACAATCGCCAATGCCCTTTCTCTCGATTTGCGCGGCGAGAGCGATGTCAAGACCCACCTCCTCGAACATTTGCGCGCTAAAACGCTGCTGCTCGTGCTGGACAATTTTGAACACCTGCTTGAACAGGGCGATTTTTTAAGCGAACTCGTCCGCGCCGCGCCGCACATCAAATTGCTTCTCACTTCGCGCGAACCGTTGAATTTGCGCGTCGAATGGCTGCTGCGCGTCGAGGGGCTTGGCATTCCACCGCCGCACGCGACGTTGGACGCGCGGCGTCAAGCGCAAGCGTTCCGCTTGTTTATGGAACGCGCGCGCCGCGCGTCGGCAATGTTTGCGCCCACCGATCAAGAGGAATTTGAAATTGCGCGCATCTGTCGGACATTGTGGGGTTCGCCATTGGGCATTGAGCTCGCGGCGGGTTGGACAGGGACGTGGTCGTGTGCGGCGATTGCGAATGAGATTGAAGCGAATTTGGATTTTCTCGCGACAGAGGCGCGCGATGTGCCCGCGCGGCATCACAGTTTGCGCGCGGTTTTGGAACATTCGTGGACACATTTGAACGACGACGAACGCGCGCGGCTGCGGCGGCTCGCGATTTTTCGTTTGCCCTTTAGCCGCCGCGCCGCGCAAGCGGTGACCGACGCGACGGTTTACCAACTGGGGGCGCTGGTCAGTAAATCGTTGTTGACGCTGGACGCGGCGGAACGCTACGCGCTGCATCCTTTGTTGAAACAATTTCTGACGGAAAAACTTGCGACGCGCGCAGTGGAACAACGCGAGCTGTGCGCGCGTCATGTCGCGTATTTTGCGGAATGGCTCGCGGCGTGGGTGGAACGCCGCGCCGAGATGGGCGAAGAACGCGCGCACGCGGAATTGCGCGCGCAGAACGAAGAGTTACGCGCCGCTTTGCTCTGGAGTGCGGAACAGCGCGCAGCGGGTGTGATGGAACGCATGGGCGTCGAACTCTACAATTTTTCGAGTGTGGCAGGTCAGTACGATCAAGGCGCGCAGCTCTTTGCCGATTCTGCGCGCGCGCTGCTCGCCCACGCGCCGTTGACGCGTGAGGAAGAACGCGTTTTGGCAAAACAATATGGCTTTGGCGGCGCGCTTGCCATGTTACAAGGCGCAAACCCGCGCGCGCAAGAAAATTTGGAACAGAGTTTGACGCTGGCGCGCGCGGTTGAGGACTCAAAGCAAATCGGGTTTTGTGTTCATGCCCTCGCGCGGATCGCGTTCGCCAGTGGCGATGTGCGCCGCGCGCGCGCGTTGTTGACACAGAGTCTCGAACTGCGTCTGCAATTGGGCGATGCGATTGCGGCTAACCATTCGCGTTATATGCTTGGAAACATTGCGCTGGGCGCGGGGCGTCTCGCCGACGCCGACGCGTTTTTTTCTGAAGGGTTGTCGTGGGCGCGCGCGGCGGGGTATGCGGAGGGAATCGAGCTGGTGATTCCGTTGAATGGTTTGGGCGTGGTGGCGTATCGGCGTGGTGACCGCACTCTCGCCCGCCAACAGCTGGAAGAGAGTTTGCGTCTTTCGCGCGCGCTGGGGCATCTGTGGAGCAACGCCGACTGTCTCACCGATCTTGCGCGTGTCGCTGCGGATCAAGGCGAGTACGCCCGCGCGGAGGAATTGATTCAAGAGAGTTTGTCGTTTTATGAAACCATCGGCAAACGCGCGGACGCGGCGCATGCGCTGCGCGCGCGTGGTTGGTTGGCGGAATGTCAAGGTCAATTCGGGGACGCGCAACATTGGTACGCCGAGAGCCACGCGCGGATGGAACAGGCGCGCCAAACCATGAGCGCGCCGTTGGCGCTGGTGGATTTGGGACGGATCCTGGCGCGGCGCGGTGAGCCGCAAAACGCGCGCGCGCTCTTGCAGCGCGCGCGCGCGTTTTTCACAGAGATCGAATACGCGCACGGGATTGTGATCGCACAGACGGGTTTGGGTATTGCCGCGCGCGTGGAGGGAGATTTGCACGCCGCGCAAAATTTTTTTGAAAACGCGCTCGGGCACGCGCACGAAGAAATCTACGAGGGTATCAAAACATCATTTGAACTTGCCTCTGTGTTGGTTGCGCTGCAAGAGGAGGCGCAGGCGTTCAAATTTTTTTCCGAGATTATTGCACATCCCGCTACGCCGCACCATCATTACGCGCAAGCATTAACCGCACGCACACAATTGGTTGACAATTCCACCAACCAGAATTATTTTATCTCTAGGCAAAGGATTGATTCCGCTTGAGCATTTCATCTTGGCGCAAATTCGCGCGTTTCCCTACCCGCGAAAAATTTCTTTTGTTGGAAGCAACAATGCTGCTTGCCATCGCGCGCCTCGCGCTTTTAGTTTTCCCCTTTCGCTGGGTGGCGCGTTCGTTGGGACGCGCGCAGATCGAGTCCTCTAGCGAGTCGAATGAGAACGATGTCGCGCGCGCAAAAAAAATCGGCTGGGCTGTTGAGACGATGAGCCGCTATACGTTTTGGGAGTCCAAGTGTCTCGCGCAAGCGATCGCGGCGCAATGGATGTTGAAACGGCGCGGCATCTCCAGCACGCTTTATCTCGGCGCGGCAAAAAACGAGACACGCGAAATGTCCGCTCACGCGTGGGTTCGCAGCGGCGCGCACATTTTGACGGGCAGCCCCGAACACGAACGGTACGCCGTCATTGCCCTCTTTTCTGAACATGCCTGATTCTTTCCCTCCCCCAGATTCTCTCCAACCCCCAACTGCGCTCGCGCCAACAGACCAAGCAATGGCGGCAGATGCCGCGCCTATTTCTAACGCGACAGAGCTTTCCAAGAGCTCGATCCTCTGCCTCAGCTGCGGTCTCTGCTGTGACGGCACGCTTTTTGCCCACGCCAACTTGATCCCCGAAGATGATGATGCGCGCTTGCAAGCGAACGGCTTTGTCGTTTTCATGAACAAGGACAAGCGCGCGTTTCGGCTCGGCTGTCACCATCACCAAGAACGGCGCTGCACGCTGTATCAGAGCTGGCGTCCTGACGTTTGCGGGAGTTTCAAATGCAAACTGTTGCAGCGGATGGAACGCGATGAGATTTCTTTGGAACAAGCGCGCGCAACGGTGGACGAAGCTCTGGATCACTCCGCGCAGGTCCGCGCCCAACTGGATGCGCTGCCCGGGGTCACCTACCAAAACGTGATTAGCGCGTACGCCAAGGGAAAAAAGGCGGAACAACCTGATACGCTGCCAGAGGGGTTCAACCAAGCGGTGTTGAACTATCTCGCATTGCAGATTCGCTTTGACCGCTTTTTTCGCCCCCCGCGCGCGGCAGCAGAGAATCCTGCTAAAGATTTACCAACCAACGCTTACGACAATCTGAAATCAGATGGACGAATCAAATAAAGTTCGCAGAGTTTGTCATTCTGAGGGACGAAGAATCTCAGTTGCCGCGCAGAGATTCTTCGCTCCGCTCAGAATGACAGGGAACGAGTGCTGAGTTTGTCATTCTGAGGGACGAAGAATGACAGGGAACGAGTGCAGAGTTTGTCATTCTGAGGGACGAAGAATCTCAGTTGCCGCGCAGAGATTCTTCGCTCCGCTCAGAATGGCAGGGAACGAGTGCAGAGTTTGTCATTCTGAGGGA
>Ga0247727_10005604_pt1 | contig 25310 bp, 15 predicted proteins | sample WisWelCaveWW1625_FD_202498 | JGI IMG/M metagenome (GOLD analysis project Ga0247727, IMG submission 202498) | Biofilm microbial communities from Wishing Well Cave, Virginia, United States - WW16-25 | ecosystem: Environmental > Aquatic > Deep subsurface > Groundwater > Cave microbial mat | place...
GCAGTCACCGCACGCTCTCTCGCCGGCGCGTTCGCACAAAATTGTTTGCGCAAATTGCAGCGCCGCGGCCTCCTTGCCGGCGCCTTCGGGGCCGTGAAAGAGATACGCGTGCGCGCGCCGCCCGCTCATGTGGGCGCGGCGCAAAAATTCAAAAACGTACGGCTGTGCGCCGATCGGCAGATGCATTATTCTCCCGCCTCATCGCAACCACTCTTCAGGATTCATGTGTTGAAACCTTTGCCATACTTCGAAATGCAAAATCGGGGCTTCGCCGCCATTGTCCCCAATCGTTCCCAGCACATGACCGGCATCGACCGGTTCATCGGGCGTTACCATGATTTCCGCAAGATGCGTATAGATGGTGAAGTAACCGGATGAATGACTGACGATGAGCAAGTTTCCGTGGCCGCGTTGCCAGGTGATGGCCGTGACTCTTCCCGGCGCGACACAACGCACCTCGCTGCCGGGTTGCGCCGCGATGTCGATTCCCAGGCGCTGCGTCTCTGTCTTCAAAACCGGATGGCGATACGTTCCGTACTGCGAAATGATTTTGCCATCGAGCGGCCACGGCAAATTGCCGCGCAGCTTGGCAAAATCGACGTTACTAATAAACGGTACCGGGCTTTCCTCTTCTTTAATCGTCGCCTTGGCAATCAACTCTTTGATTCGCTCGGCAGCCTTTTCCGATTCGGCGAGCTGCATTTTGTAATAGGCCTTGTCCTTGCGAACCTTTTTCAAAACATCCTGCCGCTGTGCGCGCCGTTGCTTCAGCGCCTCCTCGTCGCGCTGTTTTTCAGATAGAAGGCGTTGCTCCTCGGCAAGCTCCGAGGCTATCTGCCCGCGTTGCTTCGAGGCCATTGCTTTCTTTTCCGAAATACCGGCAATGATCCGGCGTTCGTTGTCGCTGAGGCGCTGTTGAAACTCGGCCCAATGCACGATCTGGGTTACCGAACGCGCGGAAAGCAACAATTCAATTTCGCGCATGCGTCCGTATTTATAAAAGTAAACCATTCTCTTCGCCGAAAGGTCGCGCAAGCGTTTCAGCTCGCCTTCGTTTTTTTGCAGCGATTTTTCCAAGGCCATTATGTTCTGCCGCTTCTTTTGTTCTTCGCGTTTCATCTGCCCGACCAAGCGGCTGGTAAGATCGATCTGCTCATCCATGGTGCGTAAAAATTCCAGCGCCGAGCTTTCACTTTTTTCCTGCGCCGCCACCTGTTCTTGCAAGCGCGAAATGCGTTGGCGAAGCTGCTCGAGCTGGACTTGCTGTTTCTCCTGCGCGCTCAACGAAAAAGCGAAGCACGATATTATCATGACAACGAGCATGTCGGCGGCGCGGCCGGCAAAAAATCCGCGCGAACTCCATTTTCGCATGAATCAAAATATGCCTTCGACCGGCAAAAAGCAACTAAAAATTCGGCGCGTGGCAATGCCTCGCATTCTCTGCTCGATCCACCCATCACGGCGGCCTTTGGCGCGATAAATTTCTCGCATCCTTTGCGCGAAAAACCAAGCAAAAAAGATTATGGGTGTTGGTGAATTAGTGAATCTGTTAACTGCGTCTCCATGGCGATATGTTGATTTAATGAAGTTGCCAATCGGGCCGGAGCCGCTGCTGCTCGATCCTTTCAATGTCGTGCCGGAGAACGACGTTGCGCGCATTCATCGGTTGAGTGATTTGTTAGAAACGCTACCGCTGCGCTCGACCCTGCGTTAAGAGGGAGGCACCAGCAGGCGAACTTCTAAGAAAGTGACCGGTCAGTGTTTGAATAAGCATAGGGAATTCTCAAGAATCCTTGTTTTATCAAAAAAACTGACCGGTCACTTTCTTATAGTAAGAACCTTGCCCAACGTGGATTGCTGACCAGTCACTTCGACAATATCCAAAGCCGATGATTTTGCGGTAGTGACCGGTCAGTGCCATTTGACTTTACTTCAACAGCGTCATTTTCCTGGTTTGAACAAACCGGGCGCCGCCGCTTTCAGGCTGTACCGCCAGCTTGTAGAAGTAAATGCCCGAAGCCACACGCGCGCCTTTTTCATCGAGCGCATCCCAGACCAGTTGATGCCTGCCGCCGGAATAACGTGCATGGGCCAGCTCACGCACCAGTTGGCCGGTCACCGAATAAATCCGCAAGGTCACTTTCCCTGCTTCCGGCAACGCAAAGTTTATCGTCGTGCTCGGGTTGAACGGGTTCGGATAGTTTTGGGTTAATGCAAAATCATCCGGAATCTTTTCGATCACTCCGCCTCCAGCGTTCCCTGGCGTTGCGGCCAGAGCTTGAGCACCAGCGGGCGCGCCGCAACCGCTCAATACTGTATAAGCCGGGCCATCGTCGATGGCGAGACTGCCAGACTGATTCTGCGGAATGTGGACTTGGAACGAGGCCGTTCCGACATTGCCGCTTTCATCTTGGGCAGCGAAGTTGATGGTATAAACGCGTCCGTTGCCGCCGCCGTCTCTCTCGGCTCTCAACTTAAAAGTCTGGCAGCCGACGATGACAATGTCATCCGTTGTATTCCCATCGCCGTTGCCATTTTCCGGCTCATCGCTCGTCACAGATACGATAAATACATCGGCAAGCGAAAGACCAGGCGCTCCTCCATCACTTACCGAAGTCACGAAGTCAGAGATCGAGAACGTCGCATACTTATGATTCGGAGGCCAGAGCATGCCGGGACTTCCAGCGATGGTAATCGCCGGTGGAACGACATCGAGGTACATCACCAGCCCGTCATGATCTGAAGAGCGCAGCGGCGTGCTATCGTCATTGATGAGATCTACCGCAGCATCTGCATTACCGCGTCCGTATTGAAGACCGGTCGGCACGACCGCTTGCGAGGTGAGCATGTGATCGAGCACCTGCGCGCTGCCGTCGAAAATAAAAGAGTAGCGCTCCTCTGCCGGCAGATTTAAAACCTGTTTTGTTAAATCCGGGTTCACAAGATCGGTGCCGGACAGAAGATTGCCGCTCGGCGTGAAGTTCCCGGCAATCTGACCCACCGCGTCCACGTAACCGTCCGAGAATTCAAAAGCGTTGAAGTCTCCAGTAACGACAAGGCGCACGCTGGGATCGGAGGTCTGCAAATCCTGCACCTTTTGGGCAATGGACTGCGCCTGCTCCAAACGCTTCTGTCGCACGCGCGGCCCGTCCACGGGGTCGTCGATCCCACCCAGGGATCGATTGTGAACCGCGATGACAGTAATTGGCGAGGAGAAACTTCCGCTGACGAAGCTGGCTTCGAGCAAGAGCGGCGGACGGTCGTGCAAGAGCGATCCGTCGACACTGAGTGTTTCAGTGGCGCCGAGTTGAGTTACCGCACCAAATTGCACCGTGCTCCGTACCAGAAAGCCCGTATCGATGCCGCCGATATCGTTGCCTTCGAAGAGATAGGGCGCGTAAACAACAGAGGGATCATCGGCTGCAATCTTGCTCGCCAAAGCCTCAAGCACGTCGAGCTTCTCCGCTTCTTCAACCGCCAGAATGTCCGGTGCTCCCAGCACGTTACGGATGTACAATGAAAACTTGGCGAGGCGCCGCGCATACTCCGCCGCGCTCACGACCGCGCCATTGTCTTGTGAGCCGGGGTCATCGAAATCATCAAACAGTCGGAAAAGGTTTAGCGTGCCGACGGTTACCTCGTCGGAATTTCGCGACCGCACCGCGCGAGGCAAGGTAACCGGCGTAAAAGAGAATTGCTTAGGCCAAAGCTCGTAGTCGTTAAATTCAAAGCCGAGTACACCGACGGCATCGAATGAAGAGCCTGCCGGCACGATCTGGTTCGGCAAGCCGAGTCTATCCGGGTCAAGCTCGAAGACTTCGGGGTTGCCATCCCAAACCGGCAGCGACGGAAGTCCGGGGAACAGAATGCCCGGTTCACGGAATGTCCGGTTCGGTGCGGCCACAATGAAGACTTCTGCGATGGGGTCAGTCCCAAATCTTTGATTCGGCCCGGTGACCGTGCCGCCGGTGATCTGAATGAGCATGCCCTCATAGCGCTCCAGCTCATTCGCCGGCTGTGGTTGGTTGGGTGAAGGTGTCGAAGAATCGAAAACAACCGGCGCGGGCAAAGGATAGCCGGAAGAAACCACCGTCACCATCGGGCTGTTGCTGAATTCGGTGAAGTTGAAAAATTCCACCACTTGTCCGGTGACGTTCACGAAGTCACCGAGCGCGACCGTTGGCGCAGCGCCGGTAAATACAAAGATGCCGTTGGAAGTTTCGACATCAGCGTCAACTCGCGCCTCCGGTGTCTGCATGGCGAAACCGTTGGAAGCAACCGCGGTGACCACATTATTTTCAGTGATGACGGCTTGAGTGGCATAAGGCGAGGCCAATCCCGAGCCTTGAATCTCGAAAATTTCAACCAGCGGCGGTGGCGGCGGGCCGACATTCTCTGTTCCAGCCGTTGGCGGGAATTGGGCGTAGGTGTCGGTGTTGCGCGCTCCGCCTGAGCCATTGGGAATGCGCTGACTTGAGTGGTTGACTCCATCACCAGCGCCAGTTTCGTCGACTTGGGGCTGGCCGGCATTTAAGAGCACCAGCAACCCCGCGTCGTCAGGATCAGCAGTATCGTACACAATGGCATCGATCAAATTCGTCGTGGTCACAGCGGTGTTAGCCGGAAAGTTGGAGGCGTTCCCGACATAGAGGGCCACGGCATCCTGGCCGTTTTGAAGCGTGTTACCCGCAAAAACTAGATCGACATTTGGCACGGCAGCATTGCCGAGAACGAAAAAACCATTGGCATCCGTGCTGAAGCCATCGAGATCGAACGCCGCATACGACAAATCGTTTGAGCCGTTATAAAATACGACCACCAGCCCATCAAGCGAAGTATTTCCGGCGCCGCCGTCATAAAGTTCCACAAATTCTAAAGCATCCGTGCCGGGCGTGTCAGAATCGAGCTCGTTGATCACCACGCCGCTTGCCACTGTGGCGGTCGTAAAACTAAACGCGAAATCCGCCGTCATGTTGTCGGGAGGATCAATGGCGTCCTGATCCGTGACATTGAGAGCAAAAATCGTAACGGTTATGGTTTCATTGTCGGAAAAATCTACAGCAGGGTTGAGGACGAAACTTTGCGGGCCGCCGCTGACCGTCGCGGTGTGCGAACCGCTGGATGAGCCGCTGAGCGAGAACCAACTGCCGGCAACGTTTACCGCCTCGCTGAAGTTGATGGTGATATTCGCATCAACGGCAATGCCGGTTGCGCCGTTCGTTGGTGTCGTGCTCAAGATGCTGGGTGGCTGATCACCGCCGCCAAATGTTTGGCCGGTATTGAAGGCAGTAAAAGTATTGGCAATCGTTTCAGTCCAGGTAAAATCTTCGTAATTGGTTCCGGTTCCGCTGAGCTGCAAGGAGCTTCCAGCGGCCGGTGCAGGCTCTTGATCAACACCAATATTGGTGCTCACCATGCCGTTCGCCGCACCGCCCACCGCCGTGAAAGAACCCTCGTAGCTGAGGAATTGGATCACCACGCTCGAAGCATTCACCAGCGCAATGCCGTCGGGCGCGCCATTCTGGATGCCGTTCACCGGATAACTCAAGACGACGACGCCAAAGCCGCCGCCCTGGTCGGGGATTGTCCCACTCAACGCGTCAGTATCATAAACGGCGCCGCCAGAGCCGTTGTAAAGCACAATGCTCCAACCGGTGAGATCCGTCCCGGCGGGTCCGGCAATCTCGATGGCCTCTCCGGCATCTGTGCCGGCATTGTCATAGTGAATCTCGTTGATGAATACCGGCGTTTGCGCGCGGCTTTGCATCGGCAAAGAGATCATGCCGAAAAGCATCAAACAGATAAGATATCTCCTAGTCGAGAACATATCTTTCCTCCTCAAAGACTTTTGGTTAATAAAGGGTTTCTGTGAAGTGGAATTTTTCCCGCGTTGTCAACCACCATTGATCCATTTGTTGAAACTCTCATTCTCTGCGCCCACCGGATACCACCAGTCGGGCTGGAGCCGCAGGCCGCTTGGCTCTCGCCAGTTGTGCGAGATATTTTTTCCGTTGTCTTTGGCCCCAATTTGTTTCTGTAAAAATACCAATGTCTTTCAAGTCCGTTTCGGCCTCGGGAGAGATAATAACTTCAGTCATAGCTTTTTGTGATCAAGTTCTTTGTCTATTTTCTCATCGATCCTGCCAATATCCAATGGCAGGCCTTCGCCGCGGTTCAACTGATCGATGCCGATCCGTAATGCCTAGCGAAGCTTTTCAAGTTTCAACTTGCCAAACTCCTCTGCCCGAAGGATGATCTCGGAAACAAACTCTGCGGCATCGCTATAAGTGCCCGAGGCCAGTTTCTCCCGCACTATTTCTTCGGCTTTTCCGGAAAGTTGTAGATCCATGCTTGCATCCTGTCTGCTTTTGCTGATTCAAATATACTCCACAGAGTAAAAAAAAAAAAAGCAATTTTATATACGGGAGAAAACTGCTTACTCTCATTCCAGCTTTCGCCGAAACTCCGACGGCGCGCAGCCGAATTGCTTCTTAAAGCAGCAGGCAATCAAAATGCTTGATCGCCGAAGCCGAGTTGTTCGTTCTCTGGAGACGAAAAAAGCATTTGCAGTGCAAATCCATTGTACGTAAATTGAATCGCATTGCTTCTGCGCATAAACGATACACACTATCTGCGAGGGCAAAATAAAAGTACATTTTATTTTTCATTTAGCAAAAGGAGCTGTCAAATGAGCCAATTTGTGACAGAAGCACGCATTGCAGGGGGACGTTTGGAATTATTCAACATTCCCTTCTCTGATGCCACTGAAGTGAAAGTCTTTGTGATTCCTAAAGCGGACCTGTCGCGCATGTCTTTTTTTGAAGTACGGAAGTTGACCGACTCGATCAAGGGCAATCTCGCCGATAGCATCAGCCGAGAACGCACTGACAGATGAACGTCTTATTAGATACAAACGCGGTTGTCAAACTTTACCACCAGGAAACCGGCACTGATAACTTGACGAATTTCCTGACGCTTCATCGGGAGGATTTGATCACCACGATCTCCGATTTGACCAAGATCGAATTGCATTCGACATTTCTGAAGCGCGTTAGAATGAAGCAAATCGATTTAAAAACTGTGCATCAGGTTTTCGATTCATTTGACAACGACGCCCAAATGTTCAATGTCATTGAAGTCAACCACGACATAAAGAACTTTGCCATAACCTTACTAAATAGTGTTGCCCACAAAAGAAGCCTCAGAACCTTAGATGCCATCCAACTGTCAACAGCAATCGTTTCTCACCAGACTGTTCCGGTTGATTATTTCGTTACAGCCGATAAAAAGCTTTTGAGAATCGCCAAAGACTATTTCCCTGCCTTTAACCCAGAGCTGTCAATGCCGTAGAATTTTCTTCTTTCCCATGCAAAGATTTTCTTTGCATATCACTATTTTTCCTCCTTCCTCCGAAACTCCGACGGCGCGCAACCAAATTGCTTCTTAAAACTCCGCGCAAAATGCGCCTGATCGCTGAAGCCGACTTGATAAGTGATTTCAGCCCCGTTGCCGGCGTTTTGCTTGAGCAGATCCGCGGCGCTTTGCAAACGCATGGAACGGATGAGCTGGCTGGCTGATCGATCAGCGCCCCAAACTTACGGTTGAGCTGCGAGCTGCTCATATTGACTACCTTCACCAACTCCTCCACGCCGAAAGCTTCATCACCCATGTGTTCTTCAATGGCGGTGATCACACGCTGGAGAAAGATTTGATCAACGGAGGTCACGGCCACTTCGCTGGGCTTTGTGCAATCGAGAGGCGTTCGAAGTTGAGGTCTTGCGGTTGCGCGTACAGGTCCGAGCTCAAGCAGAAAACCAGCGCGAGCCGAAACAAAAGTACCACCTGGTGGAAACAAGCCATTCGGGTCATGACACGCCTTCGCAAAGCGATGATGGCGTTGCGAGATGGTATGGCTGGAAGATGCGCAGAAGGACTTCGGCATCGAGAATGAGCACGAGACGGTCGGGTGATTCTTTTGCCGCGGTTTGAGCCGAGGCGGAAAGTGGTGCGACACAGAACACGATAGCGTTAAAGAACAGCAGAATGCGTTTAATCATTTGATTCTCCAAATCAAAGTGCGAACGGGCATCGTATTTTATGCCTCAAAATGCTCCCAAGCTTCTTTCGTTCTTGTCATCAACTTTTCAAAACGTTCCTCGCCACGAAGATTTTCCAGGAAGGGGTCGTGGTTGGCGAGATAGGGATAATTGATAAACCCGCGATTGATGCCGTTTTCCAGCCAATCGTAGGCTTGATCTTTCTCCTTTAATATGGCGAACCCGTCGGCGACGAGCGTGGAATATTGCCAGTCGGCGCGCGCTGCGGCTTTAACTTCATCCGTCAGCGCTTCGAGAGCTTTTTCTTTTTCGCCTGACAGCGAAAATTTCAAAAACGATCCCAAACGGGCATAAAAATGTTCCGGCGCCTCCTTGATCATCAAATCCACCAGGGCAAACGCCTCGTCGAAATTCTTGTTCAACAAAAGCAAAAAAAAGTAGAAGAAACGATGCGCGATATTCCCCGCGTCCAATTCGTATGACGCGCGGATAGACTTGAGCGCCTCGGCGAACCGGCCGTCGTAAAACGGCGGCGCGCAAGCAAACATATAATTCGACGGCGTGAGCGGATCGATCGCAATCAGCTTTTGAATCAAGGGTTCCGCCAGCGCGCTTCTGCCCACGGTGGAATAAATCAGGGTCAACCACAGCAATGAATCCGCGTCGTTGGGATCGCCGAGCAGCGCACGTTTTAGAAAGCGCACGCTGTCGCGAGGATTGCCGCGGCTGACTTGAATCAAGCCGAGCAGGCGAAAGCCATAAACGGATTCCGGTTCCAAGACGAAAATGCGCTGCGCGCATTGCTCCGCCTCTTGCAAGACCGCCTCCTCGACTTTGATGCCCGCATTGAAAAATTGCCAATGAGCATAGCCTTTCGCGGCCAGCAGCAAGACGTTTTCCCCGGCGAGAGCCAAGCCTTGTTGCAGCAGCCTCAGCGCGCCCTCCAAGCCTTCAGCGGAAAATTGCAGAATCTCGTGCCTCGCCCGAATGTATAAATCATGCGCCTGCGCGTTGGGAATCGGGCGCTCGGCGATTTTTTGTTGTTCTTCCGGGCTGAGCTTCATCTTGAGCGCATCGACGATGGCGCGCGACACTTTTTCTTGAATGTCAAAAACGTCGTCCAACGTTCCACTGTATTTTTCCGCCCAGAGATGCGCATCCGTCACCGCGTCGATCAACAGCGCCGTGATGCGCCGGCTGTTGCCGGCCTTGCGCACGCTGCCTTCCAGCGCGTACTGCACTTGCAAGTCCCGGCCAATGGCTATAACGTCTTTGTCCGTTGCCTTCAGCTTCATGGCCGAGGTGCGGGAGATGACGCGCAGCGCCTGTACCTGCGAGAGGTCGGCGATGATTTCCTCGGTCAGGCCGTCGCTGAAATATTCATTTTCAGGATCGGGGCTGATATTTTTGAAGGGCAGCACGACGATGGATTTTTCCGCTTTGGGCAAAACGATGGGAGCAGGCGTCGAATGGCGCAAATCCGCCAGCAGTTCCTGCATACTTTGGTAACGTTGATTCGGGTTTTTGGACAACGCCTTTTTAATGGCGTGTTCGAGAACTGCCGGCGTGTCGGAACGAAACGAAGCGAGCGGCGCCGGGTCTTCGTGCATGATGGAATACCTGATCGCCGCCTCATATTCACCTCGAAACGGCAACTGGTGGGTGAGCATCTCGTACAGCACGACGCCGAATGCCCAAATGTCGGTGCGATGATCGACTTCTTCGCCGCGCGCTTGCTCCGGCGACATGTACGCCGCCGTGCCGAGCGTCGTACCCGCTTTGTTAAGCTGCACTTCGCCGCTCATCTTTGCGAGACCGAAATCCATGATCTTGACTTGGCCGGATTCCGTCACCATGATGTTGCTGGATTTGATATCGCGGTGGGTGATGCCTTTCGTATGCGCAGCTTTCAGTCCTTCGGCGATTTGCGTAGCGATGTCAATCACACTGGTTATTGATAACTGATCACTGATAACTTTCTTTCTTAACTCTTCGCCTTCGATGAATTCCATCACAATGAACATGTCACCATCGACTTCTTCGATAGCATGAATCGTCGCGATGTTGGGATGGTTCAGCGCCGCGGCGGCCTGCGCCTCGATTTTGAAGCGCTCGCGTTCGTCATCACTCGCGCCAATTTGTCGCGGCAAGAATTTAATCGCGACAAGGCGCTTGAGCTTGGTGTCCTCGGCTTTGTACACGACGCCCATGCCGCCTTCGCCGAGCTTGGCGAGGATTTTGTAGTGGGAGATGGTTTGGCCGATCATGGTCAATTCCAGCAACTAAAATTCTTGCATTTCTCAGTTGACATTTGAGATATTGTTTTGTAAAGTTCTATGTGCAACTTTCCATAAAGAGGCCGATATGAAGATGACCAAAGGTCAATTTTTGACGCTATCCGATATTTGCCGAGAAACCGCAGTCGTTATCTTTGGTGGTTTGGTTATTGGGAGCTTACTTGTCCCCAACGCCAACCCCATTCTTATAACTGGCGGCTTTATAGTTTATTTAATTCTTGCATTTTTGTCAATTTATTTTAAGAGAAAGGGAGAGTGATACCATGGAAAACGTTTTGCTCCTAGGAATTCTTGCCGTCATTGCTTTTAGCCTCATCGCCTTTTTCACGCGAGAGAAAAAGGAGAAGAAGGTTTAATTTCGTCCGCAATAAAAAATTGTACCTTCATCCTCGTCAATTTCGTGGATGGTGCAAATGTTGGGATGATCCAAAGCCGCCGCCGCTTGCGCCTCATGAATGAATCGCGCTTTCTCCGCCTCACTCGCCATGATTACGACGGCAGAAACTTCAGCGCAACAATGCGCTTGAGCCCGGCGTCCTCGGCTTTGTAAACGACGCCCATGCCGCCTTCGCCGAGTTTCTCTAAAATTTTATAATGCGAAATTGTTTTGCCTATCATGACATCACCATTCTACACTTTTCGCTCTACGCTCTACGCCCTTCTTCTTTCGCTCTTCACCCTTCCCCTCACTCCACCCCCAAATCCCCATACTGCCGCAAATACTCTTCATATTTCTTCTTCTCTTTTTCGACCAGCGCCATGAAACGCGGATCATCGCGGAGATCGGCAAAGAGCGGATAATGGAGCAAATACAAGTAAAGACTCCTTTTTTCATCACCATAGTTCTTTAAGCTCTGGATGGTTTCATCTTTCATTCCCAGCAAGGCGTAAACCTCAGACTCTTGACTCAGCGCCAGCGCTTTTTCTTTCTCACCTCGTGCCGCTAATAACATAGCCTTCAGCAGTACAACCAGGTTGGGAGCGATCTTCTCCGCCTTCACGATCAACGTATCGGCTTGATCATATTTTTTCGTCAAAATGGCGAGTTCAGCCCCAGCCAAATAATGATTAAGAAACTCCGGTTCGATTTCTATTCCTCTTTTAATCTGCGTCGCCGCTTCTTCCAATTTTCCGAGATTCATCAGAAAGCTTGCAGAAAGACCGTAAACGTGTAGAGCGAAAGGGTCGAGCGCAATAGTTCGGTAAAAATATTTGACGCTTTGATCGTACAAACCTAAATTTTGCATAAAATGCCCCGCCGTATAATTGGCATCGGCAAGATTCGGATCTAATTTCAACGCGGTTTTAAGCGTCCGATAGGCATTCTCAAAGTCAGATTTTGTCAAGTAAGCGCCAGCCATCATATCCTGCGCTTCCGCCAAAGTCGAATCTAATTTTACCGCCATGCTCGCGTTCTTAAATTTTAAGTCGAGTGCCTCCTGGCTTCTAAATCCACCGTAGACCCATTGCAAATGAAAGGCATCCGCCAGCCCACCATAAGCCAGCGCATAACTGGAGTCGATGGCGAGGGCTTGGTGAAACATGTTTAAGGCATTTTGAAAATCACTTGGCTGGCCGGAACGGGCAAACCTGTTATATAATTGATACCTTCCTTTCAGATAATATTCATACGCTGCGGTATTCTTTGGCGGCGTGCTCGCCAGCGCAGAAATTTTTGCCGGCGTCAGGGTAACCTGCAAGGCCTGCGCAATGGCCTGCGACACCTCGTCCTGCAAAGCAAAAACACTTGCCAGCTTCTTGTCGTAGCTATGCGCCCACAGATGCGATTCGTCATCCACTTTGATGAGTTGCGCCGTCACGCGGATGTTGTCGCCTTCCTTGCGAATGCTGCCCTCCAAAATGGTGGCAACCCCCAGCTCTGCGCCAATTTCTTTGATGCTCTTGTCGGTAGCTTTGTACCGCATCACCGAAGTTCGGGCAATGACTTTCAATTCTCTCAATTTGGAGAGCTTGGTGAGAATCTCTTCCGTCATGCCGTCGCAAAAATATTCCTGGTCCTTTTGCGGGCTCATATCTGCAAACGGCAGAACCGCAATGGAAGTGAGCGTCTCTTGGGGTTGCTTTTTCGGCCAGAAGAACAACGCCGCTGCAATGAGTAAAATGACAAACGCGGCCACGCCGCCGTAAAGCCAGGGTTGTTTTCGCTCCGGCGCTTTTGCTTTGATCGGCGGTTGCGACACGGCTCGACGTGAGCTCGCCGACACGGCGCTGGGTTTCGGCCGCAACTGTAAGGCCCTGAGATCAACCAGCAGATCTTCGACATTCTGGTAACGCAGGTTTATTTTCTTCGCGAGGGCTTTGTTGGCGATGCGCTCCAACTCCATCGGTACGCCGGTGCGCAAGCCCGTCATTGGCTCCGGTTCCTCGTTCATAATCGAATACATCACCGCCTGCTCGTATTCGCCTTTGAAGGGCAATTGTCCGGTGATCATCTCGTAGAGCACGACCCCAAACGACCAAATATCGGTGCGGCGATCAACTTCTTCCCCGCGCCCCTGCTCCGGCGACATGTAAGCAATCGTGCCGAGCGTCATGCCTTCCTTTGTGAGCATTGTCCCGCCCCGCGCCAATTTGGCTAAGCCAAAATCCATGATCTTCACTTGATTTTTTTCGGTGATCATGACATTGGCGCTTTTGATGTCGCGATGCGTGATACCTTTCTCATGCGCGGCCTGCAGGCCATCCGCAATCTGCATGGCCAATTTGATCGCCTCATCGATCTTCAAAGGCCCTGCTTTGATTTTCTCCTGCAAGCTCTGGCCTTCGATGTATTCCATCGCAATGAACATTTGGCCATCGACTTCATCGATCGCGTGGATGGTGCAAATGTTGGGATGATTCAACGCCGCCGCCGCTTGCGCCTCGCGGAGAAAGCGATTCTTCTCCTCGCCGCCGAGCGCGATGGCCGAGAGAAACTTCAGCGCGACGATGCGCTTGAGCTTGGTGTCCTCGGCTTTGTAGACCACGCCCATGCCGCCTGCGCCGAGCTTCTCGATAATTTTGTAATGGGAAATAGCTTTGCCGATCATCGCTTCATCATCTCCTGTAACTTCTGCTGTGCCAATTGCAAATCCTCCTGAATCGCCTGCCGTTGCGGTGCGAGTTCAGCCGCCTGCTCCAAATACGGCATAGCTTTTTCATGTTCACCTTTTTTCAGATAAGCCAGGCCGAGCGTGTGTTCGGGTATAGCGAAATACGGATTGATTTCCGCGGTTTGAGACCAAGTTGCAGGTTTTGAGGCAAGCGCTTTTTGGGCGAAAGCCATGCCCAGATCAATATCGCGCTCCCCAGCGATCAGCACCCATGCCATTAAATTGTAGCTCGCGAAGCTGGAATCCTGCGCCAGCGCCTTTTTAGCAAAGGTCTCAGCCTCCGCATAGCGTCCTTGTGCGGCGAGAAGGTATCCCAAGCCATTGAGAATGTCAGGATGCTCCGGCGCGATTTCAAAGCCATGTTGAAATACTTCTTCGGCTTCGACGTATTTTTTCTGATTGTTCAAACTCCGCCCGAGTTCATACAGTAATGACAGATGTTTGGGGTTCAATTCCAGACCCTGGCGAAAAGCCTTTTCGGCTTCCGCGTATTTTTTCTGCTCGAACAAAGCCCAACCATTTTGCAGATAAGTCAGTTGCTTCATCTCGGGCAAAGTCGGGGACTCCAAGGACTTTTCCAATTCGTTTTCAGGATCAAAATTTTCCACCATCCATACATCAGATTGATATTCTGCAACCGGGCAAACGATCTGCTTTTCGTCAAGAGTCATGTCAATTTTCGTATCGTTAGCCAAGCCCTCAAAGGGTAATGTAACAACAGTTTGTGGTTGCCCGCCGGCTATTGGGATTTTGAAAATTTCTGTGAGTTTTTTATAAGGCTGCCATGCATAAATCCATTTTCCGTCAGCCGACCATTTGATTGGAATTACATCTCTCCTATACAAAAAAACCTGTGAAGAATCTTTAAGGGATACAAGCCATATACCACGCATGCTTTTGCCCGCTTTATCCCTTGTATTCCAGTTCACCGCTACGCTTTTCGTATCAGGAGAATACTGCGGATAAAATATCCAAGCAGATACAGGTACTTTTTCTAGCAGCGGTTTTTCTTCCTCGGTCTGCGGATTAAGAAAATGATAATTTGTGTTCCCCGGCCGCTGATATAAAATATTCGCGCCAGGAGACCAGGTTAGTAAAAAACTCTCACTTAATTCGCTTTTCATGAAAGGACGAGGCGTTCCACCATTTGCATTTATCCTCCAGACCTTGGTTTTTCCCTCTTGCGTCGAGCCAAAGGCAATTTCTTTCCCGTCCGGACTCCATGCAGCGCCGGCGTTGTAAGAATTGAAGAAGGTCAGTTGCTGCATCGGGCCACCCGTAATCGGCATCACAAAGAGATTGGCCTGAGGCCGGATTCCGATACTGAAGACAATCCTGCTGCCGTCTGGCGAAATCGCCGGGTCATGTGCCCATGAAGTCCCGGTGGTCAATTGTTTGGTTTCAAAAGTTTGCCCTTTGCCATCACCTTTGAGGGTAATCAGCCACAAGTTGCTGGACCCGGTATCACGGGTGTAGAGCAAACGCTGGTTATCCGAGGAGAGCGTGAAATACGCACCAAACGGGAACCCGGCCAGCACATTTCTGGCTTGGCCATTGGCTTTACCGGATTTGGGCGCAACGGAAATCTTCATCAGGCTTTGAGCTTGGCCCTCAAACCGCACATAGTAAATGGCTTTTCCATCCGCCGACCAGCGCGGCGAGGATAGCGCCAGGCTATCTTCCACCACTTTTTGCTGTTGACCGCCATCAATTTTGATGGTCCAAATCGCATATCGCTTCGGATCCTGGGTGAGGAACAAGAGTCGATTGCCTAAAGGGGACCAATCAGTGCCATGCAACCAGACAAAAGATCCATGCAATGATAAGAATGTGCTCTCGCCGGTGCTTTTGCTCGTTAGTCGAATAGATTTTGCAGGAAGGGAAGTGCTGGCAATGTGCAAACCATCAGGTGACCAACACTGGAAAAAAAGAGAAGGTATGCTCCGAGATCTGCCGCCAAGTCGTGGAACAAGCGCGGTTTCAGAAAGAGAATCACCTCTAACGACGAGTTCAGCCCCATCCGGAGACCATCTCAAATATTGGCAACTTTTAGCCTGGTAGATATTCAACGGCTCTCCCCCAGCCATATCCTGCACCATCACTTTTTGCTGCACACTATATTTTCCAGTCACATAAGCGATGAATTTGCCATCGGGTGAAATGGTGGGAAAACTCGCATCACCGACAAATGTCATCTGTTTGTGGGTCGGCTGAATATCCTTTGCCGACTTGCGGGTGAATACCAACAAGCCGATCACGACCATTAGAAGAACCACGAAGGCGAGCGGAGCGTATTTAACCGGAGCCAGTTTTAGTTTGCTCCTTTTAACCTTGCTGATCGGTTTCACCAATAGCGTGCTGCTCTTTCTTTCTCTTTTCAAATCCGTCAGCAGGTCATCAATGTGTTGGTATCGCGTCGCCAAATCTTTGTCCAGGGCTTTGTCCACAATGCGCTGGAAGTCTTCCGAAACCTCGGCTTTGTAGCGGGCGAGGGGCTCCGGCGTTACATTCATCACGGCGTAAAAGACGGCAGCTTGATATTCGCCTTGGAACGGCAACTGGCTGGTAATCATTTCATACAGCACCACGCCCAAGGACCAAATATCGGTGCGATGATCCACCTCGGCGCTTTGGCATTGCTCGGGCGACATATAATGCAGCGTGCCCAGCGTGGCGTCTTTGTTGGTCAGTTGCGTAACGCCTTTCAGCTTGGCGAGGCCAAAGTCGAGAATCTTCACGCGACCCTCTTTGGCGACCAGAATGTTGGCGGGCTTGATGTCACGATGCGTAATGCCGGCCTGATGCGCTATGTTCAAGCCTTCGCAAATCTGCAGGGCAATGTCGATGACTTGGTTAATTGCAAGCGTTTTCTTCGCAATCAAATCCTTCAACGCTTGCCCTTCGACATATTCCATCGCAATATAGGCTCTGCCCTGATATTCGCCGACTTCATAAACCGTGATGATGTTGGGATGATTCAATGCCGCCGCAGCCTTGGCCTCACGCTTGAAGCGAGTTTTGATATCCGGGTCGGCAGTGAGGTGAGAAGGCAGGAACTTGAGAGCAACCTTGCGGTCAAGCTCCGTGTCTTCGGCAAGGTAAACCTCGCCCATGCCGCCCTCGCCGAGCTTTTCTAAAATTTTATAGTGAGAAATCGTTTGGCCGAGCATTTTAATTCTCCCCTTTGCTGCGCAAAGCCGGAGCGTTGGGCGCAGGGTGCTCTTCTCTTCACCCTACGCTTTGCGCTCATTCCTCCGCATCACAAAGACTGCGTGATCCGCGCCAGCACCAGCCGCCCCAATATCGGCGCACCGATAAATTCGCGGTGCTTTTTGTCGAAGAGGTTCAGCCCTGCAAGCGCGACGCGGGTGTTTTTCGAGAAGGGCAGATCATAGGCCAGATTGGCGTCGAAGACCGTGTAGGTTTGAATCTCGCCGGAGTAGACGCCAGTTTCCATCGGAAACCCCTCCACGTAGCGGCCACGCAGCTCCGCGTCGAAGCCTTGTTGCGGATTTCGATACTGGATGGAAAGCCCGGCCTTATGGCCCGGGGCATTGAAAGCAACGTCCTCCACGCCGCCAACGTCTGCGAAAAATACCCGATTGGCTCTCTTGAAGAGATTGAAGCCCTGCTTGCTCACAAAAGAATAATTGCCGGAGAACACCCAGTTGGGATTGGCGTGGTAGGTCAAAGCCAGATCCAGGCCATTGACCGACAAATCACCGTAATTGCGGAAGCTCAACAGGACGTCGGTATCGTTGGCAATCTGCTCCGGAGAAACGACCCCGAGCGGCAAGCGCGCCGCTGAAGTGACCAGGCCACTGACGATCGCCGCGGCCTGGGCTTGGGCTTGCTGGGCCGGCACGCCTTGCGCAATCAAAGCATTGGTGATCGCCTCAACGGTCGGTTGCAGCGCGGTCGAAAGCTGCTGTGGGTTTGCAAAAACATTGGGATTTTCCACAATCGTTCCTAAGCGGATGAGATCCTTGAACCGGGAGTGATAAACGTCAATGGCAACGAGCAGTTTTTCGCCAATCACGCCCTTGTAGCCGATCTCGAACGTGTTGTTGATCGAAGGCTTGAGCGGGGCCAGGTCTATCGCATCGGGAACCGGGACAAACCTGCCGGTGCTGGTGTTCAGGCTCTGCAAGTCGCCGAGTACGTTACCGCTGAGCTGTTGCGGCAAGGTTGCATCGAGCAGCGCCCGCAGAGTCGCCGGTGATTGCGCAATTAGAACTTGCCGTAAAGCCGGCCACACCGAATTCACGGTTGCCGCCACATAGCCGGTTCCGGCAGGCAGAAACTGTGTCATCATCAGCGGGCGGCCGTCGCTGCCCCGGCGGAAGGTGAAGCCGGTGGCGGAAGGAACGCCTTGAGCGCGCACCGAGAGCAGCGGTCTGGCGGGATTGAGCGGATTGGGAATGTTCGCCGAAAGAATATCCAGGAATAAATTGTTGGTCGATGGCGTGGTGAATGCACGATTATACGTCAGGCGGAGGTTGTGGCTCGCGCTTGGCTTGAAAAGCACCGCCACCCGCGGCGAAACCACTGGATCTTTTATGTGGTTGTGATCGTCGATACGTGCCGCCGCCACCAAGTCAACCTTGGAAAAGACCCTGGTCTCCGACTGCAAATAAACTCCAAATTCGTTAATGTTATCCTTGTCTTCGTTGCGGCCGGTAATGGTGTTCTTGGTGTCCGGCCGGGTGAACAGCGCATCCAGGCCATAGGTGAAGCGTTGCCGTTCACCGAGAGAATAACCATGCTGAACCTGGCCGACGAAGAGCTTGGAGTTGTCGATAATCCGATCGCCGTTGCGCAGGAAGTAGGTGTCGCCCGCATCGCTGGCATTGATGAATCCCTGCATAAAAAGGTTTTTGTAGCTGAAACGTGTTTGCGCATACATGTAACGCCAGTCTCTACCCTGAGCCGCGCCGACTCCGGTCAGCTCGATCTGGTCCATCTGATTGAACCCGCCATTGAAAATCAGGGTGGTGTTGTCGCTCAAGCGAAAATCCCAGCGCGTTTCAGCGGCAATGTGCTCGACCTCAAAATCTCCCTGGCTGGTGACCGGGCCGCTCTCTGCCACCCTGCCGGAGCTGGTTTGCCGGCCAAAAGTGATTTGCCGAGGCGCCACATCGATGGGGAGGTAGGTTTCCCAGTCCCGGCCCTGGAAATAGCGAGCGGAAATCTTGTAGCCGATTTTTTCAGTGAGGCGACCGGCATGGCGCAGGGAGGCCGTGTAGATATTTCGACCGCCGGCCGGAGCCCGCGAGGACAGATTCAAAAAATCGCGGCCGCCACCGCCCAGGCTGAGGCTCGTTCCCTCGGACTCGAAGGGCGAGCGGGTGATGATGTGCATGACCCCATTGGCGCTGTTTGGGCCATACAAGGCGGAGCCCGGTCCGGAAACCACCTCGATGCGCGAAATATCCTCGTTGGTCAACGGGATCAAGCTGTAGATGTTGAAGCGCAACGAGGGGACGTTGGCATAACGGTTGTCAGTTAAAGAATGCAGCGCGCCTGACAAAGCGCCGCTGAATCCACGCACAGTCACCGTGCTCTGCGCAATGCCGTTGGTGGTAATATCGACCGCCGGCACGCCGCGCAAATAATCCGTGGCGGTCACCGCCGGCCGGCGGTGGATTTGAGCGGCTTCCAGCACTGAGATGGCTGCCGGCGCTTCCAGTGCCTTTTCCTGGCGCCGCGAGGCCGACACCACCACTGGGTTGAACGTGATTGCTGTCTGGGTGAGCGCGATATTCAACAACCGCGTCTCACCAGCTTTCACTTCCACGCCGGTTATGACCTTCTTCTCATAGCCGACGTAAGAAACACTGACTGTATAGATTCCGGCGGCCAGGCCTTGTACTTCAAAGGCGCCGGTACTGCTGCTCGCCGCCCCGGTCGTCATGCCCGTCGCGGTGACCACGACGTTGGCTTGCGACAAGGGCGCGCCGGTCTGCGCATCGGTGACTTTGCCGCGCAGGGTCGAGGTCTGCGCGAAAGCCGAGCCAACGCTCAGGCCAAGCAACAGCGCGAATCCCACAAAGCGGGAGACGGTTAAACAGAATCTTTGAGCTTGTAACATTTTCCTTTCCTCCGCAAAAATTTTGGTGAAATACCCAACCACCGGCTTAGCCTCGCTTTCCAAGTATTGCCTGGTTTCGCGAAAAGAGCCATGCCCGAATAATTGACCCTGCAGAAAGAAAAGCCTCGATTTTGTCCCATACGTTTGCCTCCTTGAGTTTGGGGTGAACAACGAAAGAACTTTTGTAAAAATGATCATCATTATGTTATTGAGGTTGAAAAGTCATTGCATAAGTGAGTGTAAAGCGCATAGCGCATAGCGAAGCACGCTTTGCGGTATGCCCTATGCGTCCCGCCTATTTCTCCAAACCCATTTTCTTCAACAAGGAAATAAATCTCGGATCCGAACGCAGCGGATCGAGGGGAGGCAGAACTTTGATTCGATACATTTGCGGGTCGCGCTGTTGGCAGGCTTTTTCAAGCCATTCCAGGGCCAGATCGCTTTCACCAAGGCCGGCGTAAATCAGCGCGACCACGTTGGCTGGAACGTAGCGTTGCTTCGAGTACTTGACTAATTGTTCGGCGGTTTTTAACGCCTCGTTTCTCCTGCCAGCTCGCGCATAGATGTATCCCCGGACTGCGACCGCCAACCCTCCGCCCGCGGTAAGCGTTACATACTTCTCAGCGGCAGAAAGCGCTTCCTCTGCCATGCCTTTCTCAATATAAATCAGAGCCAGCCAAACATACGGGAGAGGGTAGTTCGGATCCATAGCAATGGTTTTGTTAAACTGCTCGATGGCCTCATCATAACGACGCGCCAGGAAGAGCATGATGCCTTCACCGTTCTTGCTCACCAGGTCAAGCGGATCGAGTTCTTGGGCTAGTCTAATTTCGGCCAGCGCCTCATTTTGGCGGCCCAAAGCAGAAAGAAATCCGGCATAACTTTGATGTACCCGCGGATAATCTGGGTTTAATGCAATCGCATGTTTGTACGCCCTTTCCGCACCCAGCCAGTCCCAATCAAATACCATTAGAATACTGGCCAATTCAGCATGGGCTTCTGAAAGCGTCGGGTCGATTTCCAACGCACGAAGAGCGTAAGCCTTTGCCTTCGGCCAGACCTCCAGTGTAGGACCATAAGCCGAATGGCCAAAGTTATTGTAAGCCAGGGCCAGTCCCGTATATACAAGGGCAAAGTCAGAATCAATTTTGATCGCTTGATTGAAAAACTCAATGCCTTTTTGCAACCCTTGTGGAGTCCATTTGTTAACATAGTACATACCTTGTAGATACAAATTATAAGCTTCAAGATTCTCCGTTCGTCGTTTCTCAATCTGGCGCTTTTCGGCTGGTGACAACTCCACCCGCAACGCTGAAGCCACCTGCTGCGCCACTTCGTTTTGAATGGCAAACACGTCCGCAAACTCTTTGTCATATTCAGTTGACCAGACCGGCTCTTGCGTTTTAACATCGATGAGCTTGACGGCGATGCGAAGCTTATCCGCCGCTTTGCGAACGCTGCCTTCCAAAACCTTGCTTACGTTCAACTCTTGACCAACGTCGGCAATGCTTTTGGGAGCGGTTTTATACTGCATCACCGAAGTTCTGGCAATGACGCCGAAACCGGAAATTTTGGAAAGCTTGGCAATCATCTCGTCGGTCATGCCGTCGGCAAAATATTCGTCTTCGGGGTTCTGCGTGATGTTGTCAAAGGGCAAAACCGCGAGGCGAATCTTGTCTAGAGATTTTTTAGTCTTGTCGCCCAAATTCTGCCGGAAATAAAGTCCCGCCAGCACCAGCAACAGAACAAGAGCTGCCATGCTCGCGTACCTAACCCGGCGTTTTGTCTTGAACAGCATTCTGGGCATCAATCGTGGCCTCGAAATGCCGGATTCAACGTCTCTTCGCAGGGCTTTTAAATCCAGCAGCATTTCATCGACGTGCTGGTAGCGTTCATCACGATTTTTGGCCATGGCTTTGTTCACGATGCGTTCCAGCTCCAACGGCGCATCCGTTCGTTGACTCGTGATCGGCTGCGCGTCTTCATTCAAAATGGAATACACCACCACCTGCTCGTACTCACCTCGAAATGGCAATTGCCCCGTTATCATTTCATACATGACGACGCCGAGCGACCAAATATCCGAGCGGTGATCCGCGTCGATGCCTTGCGCCTGCTCAGGCGACATATAGGCCACCGTGCCCATGGTGGTGCCGGTTTTGGTTAGTCGCGTCTGTCCGGCGAGCTTGGCGAGGCCAAAGTCGACAATCTTGGCCACGCCATCTTTGGTGATCATCACATTCGCCGGCTTGATGTCACGATGGGTAATGCCGTGCTCGTGGGCTTTGGCTAATCCTTGTGTAATTTGAATGGCGAGATCAATGGCACTGTCCACCGGCAACTGACCACTGGCCATTTTCTTTTTCAGCGTTTCGCCTTCGTAATAGGCCATCGCAATGAACATTTGCCCATCTTCCGTCTCGTCGATTTCGTGGATGGTACAAATGTTGGAATGATCCAGCGCCGAAGCCGCCTGCGCCTCGTGCACGAAGCGCTCTTTGGCTTCGTCATCACGAGTCAAATCTTGCGGCAGGAACTTGAGGGCGACGTAACGCTTGAGCTTGGTGTCCTCGGCTTTGTAGACCACGCCCATGCCGCCGCCGCCGAGTTTTTCGAGGATGCGATAATGTGAGATCGTTTTACCAATCATAGCCTATTTCCTGTTTATATTTGCCCGTCGACTTCAAGGTGGTGGCGCCAACCCCGTTAGGGGTGTGATATTTATAGTATGAGGCCAAGAAAATGATCTGAACTCCGTAGGAGTGAAATGCCGTTCTGCCCGAACAGATCAATTTATCTTATCATCAATCCATTTATTAAAATGTGCTAGGTGTTTGCCATTTTCCACTTTGCTGCGATAAATTACATTTCACTCCTACGGAGTTTTCGTGACTTTAATTGGCGCTTGACTATAAACATTGCACTCCTAACGGAGTTGAAAAAACATAACGTAAAGAGTAAAACGTCATGCGTAAAAAATTTCCTTCCCGCTCTTCGCCCTCCGCTCTATGCCCTCTGCTCCACCCGCTCCAACTCCTCCAAATCCCACTCCAGCTCCATTTCTTGGAACAAAGTCCGGGCTTTTTCAAGATAGGCTTCGGCGGAGATGCCGTTCAGCTCGCGGTGCTTGCTTTTCTTCTCCAACAGCCGCTTGCCGACTTCCATATAAGTTCTGGCCAGCTCCGGGCGGGCGCCGAGATGCTCTGCGCTTTTAAGGCATCTATCCCAGTATTTGAGCGCTCGTTTCTGCTTGTTTTCCAGCCAATAGAGAATCCCCATTAACCGCAATGCTTCGGGCTTCTTTTCCGCCACCTTACGGGATAATTTTATAGCAGCCTTGCCGCTCTTATTTGCTTTTCTTTTAAATTCCTGAATTTTCGGTTTGTCTCCCGTTGATTGGGCAGCGATAAGGACATTTTCAAATTGACAAACATCAAATAGAAATTGACTATTAAAATATTCCCGACTGAATAAAGGAATAACTCGGCTGCTTTCTGATAAGATTCGCTTTGCCTCTCTTAAGGAATCCTCTGCGCCTGTTAAATCTCTTAATAGTATTTGAGCTTTGGCTTTCAACCCTAATATCCTCAGAATCCAATCGCCTAGTCCAAGTTTATTTATGAAAGCAATACTCTTATCAACAAGTTCTGAAATATCATAAAGCTGACGTTTATGGACATGATAAAAAATTTGATAGGCGGATTCGCAGAACCTGCCGTAATCATAATCATAAATAAGATTAACATCAGAAATTTTGTTTAATATCATCGCAGCGTACTCAAATTCTCCGCAGCAAGTCGCCATACTTAAGGAATAATTAGTATAAAATAATACCATTAAGAGGTCTCCTAATCGCAAACCGGCATTCACAACTTCATCGTCAATTTTATAGCCTCTATCCCAATTACCGGCAAGATAATTGTGCAATGCTTCCGTAGCCTTAAATGCCATTAAAGTTTTAATTTCGTTCTCTGTTAGTAATCCTTTGGAAGCTTCTAGAAATTTTTGACCTATAGAAAAAGAAATTCCGGTCACGCTAAAAAGACCACCACCTACAGAATAGGAACTACTGGCTTCTTTCATTTTTCTTTGGTCAAATTTATCGAGGGATCTAATTAGAACAATTGTTTCCATAAAGTATCTTTTTGAATCGATCTGGCCTAATACGACGGATCTTTTCTGCTGTAAATCAAAAATCATAACATCCCTAATGCTTGGCGCTTTCTTGGCTTTTTTCGATGGCCAATAGAGGTTCTTGAGAACGCTTAAGAGGGCAAAAAGAAATTTTGACACTTGAGCGATTTTATTCTTTGGGATTTTTTCTCCAAAATACTGCAGCGCTTTATCGAAATGATTCAAAGCCTCGGCCATATAGCCTTTATTGTAAAGAGCCAGAGCAATATTCTTTTCCAACATGGCCAATTTTTCAGAATCGGCTTTATCGCCCAATTTGTCAAGGTAGAGTTTTAGAGCTTTCTGATAGTACTCCAGAGCTTCTGTGGAAGCCGCAGCCTTCAACGCCTCTTCGCCCGCTTTAATCAAATACTCCTCCGCCTTTTCCAGATTCTCCCCCTTGCTGTAATGCAAAGCCAGCATCCCATAAAATTCATGCAACCGCGCCGAAAATACCGACTCAATGGCTTCCGCCACCTGCAGATGCAGCTCCTTCCGCTTCTTGAGCAAAATCGATTCGTAAGTCACTTCCTGCGCCAGCGCGTGTTTGAACAGGTACTCCAGCTCTTCCACACGCCGGCTTTGCAGAATGAGCTGAACGCCTTGCAGGTAGTCCAGCCGGTTGTTGAGGTCCTCGATGGTTTTAGTTACTTCGGTCAGGATTTTGTAAAAGAAGTACCGGCCGATGACCGAGGCATGTTTGAGCAGGGCTTTGGTTTCTTCATCCAACCGGTCGATGCGGGCCAGCAGCACGTCCTGAATGGTTTCAGGAATCACCACAACGTCGATTTTTTCGGTGACTTGGAATTTGCCGTTCTGCAGCACCAGCGCGCCTTCGTCGATGAACGAGCGCACCACTTCCTCGATGAAGAAGGGATTGCCCTCGGCCCTCTGGACAATGGTCTTTCGGATTTCTGCGGGAATGCCGCTGGCTTTGAGAAGGTTCTGCACCAACGCCTCGCATTGCGCCTCGTTCAGCGGCGCCAGGACGATTTCGGCGTGCACCTTCGGGTAGCGCTCTTTGATGGCCGCCAACAGCCGCTCGCCGGTCTCCGGGTAGTTGGGCCGCATGACATTGATGAAGCAGATGGGGTGGCTTTCCGCCAGGCGGTACAGCGATTCCAAAAGCGCGATGGATGTCAGATCCGCCCAATGCAGGTCTTGCAGAATGTAGACAATCGGACGGCGTTCGGCGCCCTTCATCATCAGCTCGCGCAGGTTTTTCAAAATGAGCTTTTCCATCGCCTCGCCCTCGATGCCCTTCACCCGCTCCGCAGGCTTGCCCGTGAGCTTCATCCCCATCAGTGTGGCAATAAACGGAAACACCTCGGCAACACCCTCAGGATGAATTCTCCCGATCGCCCTTTCCAGCTTGGACATCGCCTCTGCTTCGGTGTCTTCTTCCGTGATAGTGGCCCAGCTCTTCAATATATCGATGATGGGATGATAACATAAATTCTGGCCAATGGACAAAGCCCGGCCTTCGAGCAGCGTGACTTTTTTGATGTCGTCTATTTTTCTTAATTCCGCGATGAGCCGGGATTTGCCAATGCCGGCTTCGCCAATGATGGTGACAATC
>Ga0247727_10005605_pt1 | contig 25310 bp, 22 predicted proteins | sample WisWelCaveWW1625_FD_202498 | JGI IMG/M metagenome (GOLD analysis project Ga0247727, IMG submission 202498) | Biofilm microbial communities from Wishing Well Cave, Virginia, United States - WW16-25 | ecosystem: Environmental > Aquatic > Deep subsurface > Groundwater > Cave microbial mat | place...
ACCAGCCCTCCTCACTTCTGCGGTTCGGAGTTCCTTGTTCGGACTTCAGCTTAGCAAGAACCTTTCCTTCCGAATATCAGGAAAGATTTACCGGATTAAACCCGAGAAACTGGTAACACACCCTGTCCGTAATGTCAAGATCACCTACCTGAGAACCTGAGACGCATCATCACCACCAATAATGGTAAGCGAATACACTCCTGAAGGTATTCGAATAGTGTCGGCACCCGGAGTCCCGTTCGTTAAAAGCAGCGCGCCGCGCAAACTGCAATCGTTGGCGGCGGCTGTACAAGCCTGAAATGCGATAGCAGAACTGTCAACTGTAGTGTCCACCAGAACGGTTATGGAGTGACAAATCGAAGTTAGAAATAAAAGAAGTGTAAACGCGAAAGAAATTTTTGCCTTCATTTGCCCTCTCAAGCTGCCTCACTTGTCTGCAGGTAAATTGATACTACTACAACTACTCGTTTTTTGCTTCCCTGGAATCTTTGCGTCTGGAGGCTGAATCGGATATTTTTACTCCTGATGAAGATCGAGAGAAACCACACACGGATGGTGCGGATCGGCGATGTTGGATGAGTAAGTCGTGAGACGCTAAGCGCGAGTCAGGCGCGAAATGACTTGCGTGGTCATTTCGGTTGTGCCGGCAAGCCGGCCCTGACCGCGATAGATGTCTGCAGTTCGATAACCTGCATCCAGTGAGGCAGCGATGGCGCGATCGATGGAAGCGGCCGCATCATCGAGCTCAAGCGAATAGCGGAGGAGCATGGCGGCTGATGCGATGGCAGCGAGCGGATTGGCAATGTCTTTTCCGGCAATGTCCGGAGCGGAGCCATGGACCGGCTCATACAATCCGGCGCGGCCACCGATGGATGCGGACGGCAGCATGCCGATGGATCCTGTGAGCATTGCAGCTTCATCGCTGAGTATGTCGCCAAACAGATTTTCCGTAACAATCACATCAAACTGTCGCGGATTCGCGATCAGTTGCATCGCGCAGTTATCCACATACATGTGATGCAATTCGACATCGGGATAGTCCGAAGCCGTTTGCCTGACCACTTTGCGCCAGAGCTGCGAAACTTCCAGAACGTTGGCTTTGTCTATCGAATGCAGTTTCTTTCTTCGCTTGCGGGCTGCGCGGAAAGCAACATTTGCGATGCGCTGGATCTCTTCTGTGCTGTAACGCATTGTGTTGGTTGCAGCGTTGGCTTCGACTCCGCGAGGCGTTCCGAAATAAAGTCCGCCCGTCAATTCGCGCACGATCAAAATATCGACGCCTTCGACTATCTCCGGTTTCAACGCCGAGGCTTCCACCAGCGGAGGATGAAGAAATACGGGCCGGAGATTGGCAAAAGCGCCAAGCTCCTTTCGTAATTGTAAAAGCGCAGTTTCCGGTTTCAGTTCAGGCGGATTGCCGTCAAACTCCGGCGCGCCGACTGCGCCAAGAAGCACCGCATCGCTTTGCATTGCTGCATCCAGCGTTTCCTGTGGAAGCGGCACACCGTGCGCTTTTAACGCTGCGCCGCCGATCAGGTGTGTCTTGAATGAAAAACTGGTTTCGTAAATCTCACCAATCTTTAACAGGACACGAACCGCTGCTTCAACAACTTCCGGACCAATTCCGTCTCCCGGCATCACCGCGATCTGGAAGCTCATATTCGTGATTGCTCGTACATGCGGATGTGATCTTCAAATTGGTTTGTCAAACCGATTTCATCCAGGCCGTTCAACAAACAATGTCTTCTGAATGCGTCCATATCAAACCTGAAATCGTTTCCGGCTTCATCCGAGATCCTCTGGTTCGTTAAATCTACGGTCAGCGAAAATCCGGGCGTTGTTTTGCAAAGCTCAAACAATTGTGCGACTTCTGTTTCCGTAAGACGCACCGGAAGCATTCCGTTCTGCAAACAGTTGTTGAAAAAGATGTCGCTGAAAGAGGGAGCGATGATGCAGCGAAATCCGAAATCCAGCAGCGCCCATGGAGCGTGTTCGCGGGACGATCCGCAGCCAAAATTCGTGCCGGCAAGAAGAATTGTGGCTCCTGCGAATTGAGGTTGATTCAATTCGAAATCCGGATTGATCGATCCGTCTAACCGGTGTTTCCAATCGTAAAAAAGAAATTCTCCAAAGCCTGTACGTTGAATACGTTTCAAAAACTGCTTCGGAATGATTTGATCCGTGTCCACGTTTGCGCGGTTCAACGCTGCAACGATTCCACGATGCACTGTAAACGGTTTCATGCGGTTTCCTCCCAGTTACGCACATCGACAAAGTGGCCGGCGATTGCGGCTGCTGCCGCCATGGCAGGGCTCACAAGATGGGTGCGCCCGTTGCGTCCCTGTCTTCCTTCAAAATTGCGATTGGATGTAGACGCGCAGCGCTCGCCCGGATTCAGCGTATCGGAGTTCATGCCCAGACACATACTGCAACCTGATTCTCTCCATTCGAATCCCGCGTTACGGAAAATATCCGCCAGTCCTTCTTCTTCCGCCTGTCGCTTGATTCGCTGTGAACCGGGAACAACCATCGCGTGTACCCGCGAATTTACATGTTTGTGTTGTGCCGTTCTTGCAGCAGCTCGCAAATCCTCGATCCGCGAATTTGTGCACGATCCGATGAAGACACGGTCGATCCCGATGTCTTGCACTCGAGTTCCCGGACGCAATCCCATGTATTCAAGCGCTCTTTCAGCGGATCGTCGTTGTTCTTCGCGCGCAAATGATGCAGGATCCGGAATTGTGCCCGTCACATCCGTCACCATTCCCGGACTTGTTCCCCAACTCACCTGTGGAGCCAGCGCAGATACATCGAAATCGACTTGTCGATCGAATGAGGCGTCCGGATCAGTTGCCAACGTTTTCCATCGAGTCAGCGCTTCATCGAACTCAGAGCCTTGTGGGACCATGACTCGGTTCTTCAGGTAAGCAAATGTCGTTTCATCAGGACCGATCATTCCTGCGCGCGCGCCCGCCTCAATCGACATGTTACAGACGGTCATTCGTTCTTCCATCGAAAAATCCGCGATCGTGGCTCCCGTGTATTCGATGACATACCCGGTAGCGCCGTCTGTTCCGATGGTCCGGATAATGAACAGAATGACATCTTTGGCTGTTACGCCGGTCCGCAGTTTTCCGTTAATTTGAATTTGCATCGTCTTTGACGGGAACTGGCGAAGACACTGGGTGGCCAGTACGTGCTCCACTTCGCTGGTTCCAATTCCGAATGCCAGCGCTCCAAAAGCGCCATGCGTTGAAGTGTGACTGTCTCCGCACACAATCGTCATTCCGGGCTGAGTGAGGCCCAACTCGGGTCCGATCACGTGAACGATTCCTTGATTCGGATTGTCCAATCCGTACAATGGTATTTCGAACTCAGCGCAGCTACGCACAAGCGCGTCCACCTGTGCCTTTGCAACCGGATCTGTGATCGGAAGACTGCGACTCCATGTGGGCACATTGTGGTCCACGGTTGCGTACGTGAGATCCGGACGCCGTACCTTTCTCGCTGCCATGCGCAATCCTGCAAAGGCTTGAGGCGAAGTAACTTCGTGAACCAGATGGCAATCGATATACAGAATCGCTGGTTCTCCGGAACTCTGATGAACAATATGGTTGTCCCAGATTTTTTGATAGAGCGTTCGAGCCATTTCAATTTCCCGCAACTAAATTGGCGTCAGTTTTGGCGTTGGGAGCCGTCGCACCGTGGCGATGTGTTGCATAGAGAGCCTTGTTGACTGCGTGAAGATACGCACGCGCGCTTGCGTCTACAACGTCCGTGCTTGCCGCTCTGCCGGTAAACTTCTTTCCTTCAAAATCCACATGAACAAAAACTTCACCCACGGCGTCGGCTCCCTGTGTAATAGAATGAATTGTGTAGTCGGCAACTGTTCCTTCGAGCCCTGTGATGCGATCGATGGCCCCGTAGGCTGCCGCAACCGGACCGTCGCCCGTTGCCGATTGTACGCAGATTTCACCTCTGTGTTCCAGGACCACCGTTGCGGCTGCGGACTTCGGATTGCCGGCAAGCGACTGCACCAGTCGCAGCGTATATGTTTCCGGGATCTCGCGAAGACCGTCCTGAACTATCGCCAGCAGGTCCTCTTCGAATACTTCCTTTTTGCGGTCAGCGAGCCGCGTGAAAAGCTTGTACGCTTTATCGAGCTCCGGCCTCGTGAGTTTGTATCCCAGCTCTTCAAATTTTTTCTGCAACGCGTGACGTCCGGAATGCTTTCCAAGAACCAGAGTTGTCTGCTTAATCCCGACCGATTCCGGCTGCATGATTTCGTAAGTCAGTTTGTGTTTCAAAATTCCGTCCTGATGAATGCCTGCCTCATGAGCAAATGCGTTTTTTCCTACGACTGCTTTGTTTGGCTGGACCAGGATCCCGGTGATGTTGCTGAGCAACTGGCTCGCTTTGTAAATCTGTTCTGTGTTGATGGCGATATTGAACGGCAGAATGTCCTGCCGGACGCGCATCGCCATCACAATTTCTTCAAGAGAAGCGTTTCCGGCCCGCTCTCCAATGCCGTTGATGGTACACTCAACCTGCCGGGCGCCCGCCTGAACTGCCGCAATTGAATTGGCGACGGCCAGCCCGAGATCGTTGTGACAGTGCACGCTAAGGGTAACCCCTTCAATGCCCGGCACTCTTTCGCGCAATGTTTGAATGATGCGTGTGAATTCGGCAGGAATCGTGTAGCCCACTGTGTCGGGAATGTTCACGGTCGTGGCGCCTTCTTCGATGACCGTTGCAATCACTTGCGCCAGGTAATCGAGATCGCTGCGTGTAGCATCCTCAGCCGAAAATTCCACATCGTTACAGAGCGTCTTTGCAAAGCGCACTGCCTGGCGCGCGTCATCAAGAACCTGTTCGCGAGTCTTTTTCAGCTTAAAGTAGAGATGGATGGCCGAAGTTGCGATAAACGTGTGTATCCGGGGCCGCGCCGCGTGACGGAGCGCTTCCCACGCGCGCTCGATGTCCGGACGCACGGCGCGAGCCAATCCCGCGATCACAGGACGCCGGACCTCCATCGCGATCGTCCGAACCGCGTCAAAGTCTTCTTCTGATGAAATCGGGAACCCGGCTTCAATGATGTCAACACCCAGAACATCCAGCTGGCGTGCCATCCGCAGCTTCTCTTCTACATTCATGCTGCAACCGGGCGACTGCTCTCCGTCCCGTAACGTCGTATCAAAAATGCGAACCTCATGCTTCATGTTCCCTCCAGAAAGTGAAATTCCTACTGAAGGTAGCATTTACAGATGTATTTGTACAATTTATTTAGTTTAATAGATCATAAATATTGTTTATATAATAAGGCTCCTGAATCTCTTTCGCGGCAGAGTTCTCGCTGGAGTTCCTGTTACCGATAATCTATTCTATTATCCTGCGAGAAAAGGATGGCAACCGAACGGCCCCGGAGATTTTCGATGATCCGTAATTTTCATTTTGCGGATTTGTTTACACTGGCCAATGGTTTCTGTGGCGTAGGATCCATTTTTCAGGCGATGAGATTCAGCACAACCGGTGAACGTCAGTATCTTTATACTGCCGTAGCCATGATTCCAATCGCAATGATTTTCGATTTGCTGGATGGTCGCGTTGCAAGATGGAGGCACACGGCCTCTCCTATGGGCCGGGAACTCGATTCGCTCGCAGATGTCATCTCCTTTGGCGCGGCTCCAGCGGCGATCGCATTCGCAACGGGTCTGCAAAGCGTAATAGATCAGATCATCCTGGTGTTTTTTGCCGCCTGCAGTATCGGCAGACTGGCAAGGTACAACATCACAGCCGATCAACTCAGCACGCCTGAAGGCAAGGTGAAATACTTTGAGGGCACGCCCGTTACTTTGAACATCATTCCGCTTGCCGTTACTCTTTTTGCTTTCTCTCATGGGGACCTTTATCCCGTTCGAATCTTCAATATGGAGTTTCACCTGATCATTTTTCTGTATCTGCTCTTCGCTTGCACCATGATCAGCAAAACTCTGCATATTCCCAAGCCGTGACCCGGGCACTCCGCCATGCGGCTGAGTAAGTCCCCCCGTATTATCGATTTGCAGTGTTTATACAGAGTCAGGTATCATAAGTGCTGTTTATGGAATTCCATCAACTGGAGGCGCTGGTTGCCGTGGCTCGTTTGCAGAGCTTTGGCCGCGCGGCGGAGCACCTGCACCTGACGCAGCCTGCGATCAGCATTGCAATCCGCAAACTGGAAGTCGAAGTAGGCGCTGCTTTGTTTGATCGATATCGTAAAGAGATCCGTTTGACGGAAGCGGGGCGAGTTCTTCTGGAATATGCTCAAAGCATTTTGAATCTAAAAGGTCAGGCGGGGGACGCGCTGTCCGAGTTGCGCGCGTTGCATCGGGGGAAGGTGAGGATCGGCGCCAACGAAACCACAAATCTTTATGTGCTTCCCCAACTCATTCTTGCGTTTCGTTCACGCTATCCGGATGTCAAGGTTGAAGTGTTTCGTTCATCGTCCGTTCAAATTCCGCAGGAACTGAAAGAACGCAATCTCGATTTCGGCTTCATAGCCTACGATCCCATAGATCCCGACCTCCTTTTCGTTCCCATCCTTGAAGATCCGTTGATTCTCGTCGTTCGCCCGGATCACCGTTTTGCTAAACGCAGAAAGATCCGGCTGCAGGATCTTGGTGCGGAAACGTTTGTTGCCCACAATGTTCGAACACCGTCGCGTGACTATGTCATCGACATTTTCCGAAAGAACAGCGTGCCTCTGAACATCGGTATTGAGCTTTCCAGCATCGAAACAATCAAGCAGTTCGTCGAATTGAAGCTCGGAATTGCATTTCTACCGGGACTTTCAGTTGAAAAAGAGCTGGCTGAACGAAAGCTCGTTCCGGTTAAGGTCGAAAGCTTTAACCACACGCGTTTACTTCGCGCGATCTATTTGAAAGACAAAGTCCATTCGCATGCCGCAGAAAAATTTCTGGAAGTTGTGAAATCGAACTGCAGGTAGTTCCGTTTTTACTGAGAATTGGTTGTTCCGCTGCATAAAGGGCCGCGCTTTCAGGAGATTCTGACCAAAATGAATCTGTCCTGATTCATTGTACAAATTGTAGCCACAGATTGCACAGCTAACAGCACCGCCTGCCGCAGAAACGAATTGACCGAAATTACACGGTTTGGTTCCGGCTGGGTCCAACCTGAGTTATATGTGGAGTCTTTCCTTTCGATAGTCTTCGGAGTGAACTACTTGAATACAGCGATGCATATCCGTAGATAGAGGCTGTTTTTCCATTTGCCGTTTACATTTGAAGTCAGAATGTTATCAACATTCTGCGTTTTCGATAGGAGGAAAATCAAATGTCGGTGAATGGAGTTCAAACAAGTTCGAAATCATATGATGCCGGAGTCAATGGACTTCCGGCGGTTCAAAAGCAGCCTCAACAAGCGGCTCCTGCTGCTGATGCCGAAAACAACACTGCCAGACAGGTCAATGATGAAGAGAAGAATTCAAAGACAAGCGAGGCCAGGTTGGCCGGTGATGCCATGAGGGCAAGATTGGATGGTGAGATGGATTCAGCAAAGGCCGGCGAGGCGAAAACACAGTTGCTTGCTTCCACTGATGCAACGAATCCAAAGAAGCTCGCAAACAGTTCGGAAGCCAACAAAAAACTCCAGGAAATCGCCGCATCCGATCCTCTCGCCTATCAAGCGATCACGGGCAGTATTCCAAAGATGAACGACAATAAGAAGCAGGCCTTGATTCAGGTGATCATGAGTCCGGATGCCACTCCGCAATCAATAAAACTGGCCGCTGAAAGCCTGGCAGGCTTACCGGAAAAGGCGCACGTTCAATCGAACGGGAAAAAATACACCGGCATTTCATTTGGAGGAGATCAATCCTCACAGGATCATCTTAAGAAATTAAAAGACGAAGGAAAACTGGGTCAGGGAGAGTTCGACGTGCTGATGTCGATATCGAAAAACGAAGGGCAAATGAACGCAGTCAACACCTATGATGGTGAAGTCGTGAGCTTCGGACTTCGTCAGAATAGCGCTTCCGGGGCCTTGCAACCGCTGTTAAAGTCGGTGAGAGATCAAAATCCTGAAAAGTTTAAAGAGCATTTTGAAGACAAAGGTATCTCTCTGAAGGAAGAATCGGGAAGGACGCTTCTGCTTTATAAATCGCCTTCCAGCGGCAAGGAATTCAAACTTCCTGACGAAAAGAAAAAAATTCCATTGGAAGACCGCCTGCATCTTGCAAATGTTTTTCATGCCGCAAGCAAGGATCCTCAGGTGAGTGATATTCTCAATACAGCTCAGGTTCGATCTGCGCGAAATTCGCTGAATCAGGCTTTAGGCACGGCTGTGGCCGGTGGTAGCGTGGCCCAGTATGTCACCAGCAACCGGGGGAAGGCAACCATCAATGACTGGTACAATCACTTGCCCGCAAATGCAAAAGAAGACTTCAAAAAGTCGATGCTCGACGTTTATTCAAAGCACGGATTCGATACCAGTGATCCGAAAAAATTGAACCGGGATCAGCTTACAAGTAAAGTTGCGGAAGAGCTGTACCAAAAGGATCATCCGGGCGCGCACATTCCCGCTGAAAGGATGGCCGATTACAAGAAAATGGCAACACAGCAGATTGAGGAAGAGTTCATTCAAAAGACAAAACAACTGCGGATGGAATACTTCAAAGAAAAGGATCCCGGACGTGTGGGTGAAATCGAGAATCGTTACAAGCGGGTCGACCAGTACTTCCTGAGCAAAAAGAACAGTGCGGATGCCTAGGCTGTTGAAAAATCATAGCTGGTGGGGCAGGCGTCCCTGCCTGCCCTTGATTGGCGTCGCTAGACCGGCAGGCACGGAGGCCTGCCGCTACAGAACTGGAGGATTCAGGGAATCGTTCGTTACTTCACATCGACAAGCCAGCGATCGAGTGATTCGCGCATGTTGCTGGTGAGAAAGAGTTGAATTCCGATGCAGGGACTACGGGAATCCCGCATTTTGACCCAGACCACGCGGGCCGGACATTCAAGCGGTATAGTGGCGGCAGGAACATGTAATCGCACATAAAGGGTTTCATCCACGGCCACTCTTTCAGATGTTTCGATGCACAGTCCGGAATCGCTCACGTTGAGTGTTTTTGCCTTCAGCCATTTACCGGCGTCAGTTCGGTACGAAACGGGAAAAGTTATCGGTACGCGGTTTCGGGCCCCGCTGCCTGTAGGTTGCCTTCGCTCACCGGATTTCGATGACTGAGCCGGTGGGACAACGGTTCTTTCCACAACGGGAGAAGGCGAAGGAGGAGGAGGCGCAGCCGGAGCCGGAACTGCTTGAGGAACAGCGACGCCGGTTTCCACGGGCAAATTGTAAACCGAAACACCTTCAGTAACAGTCAGCGCTACCGTTTTTATTTGAAGGCTGCGTAAAAAGATCTTCACATTGTACTTTCCGGGAGGAAGTTTGTGATTCAGACCGGTTGCATCACGGATGGTCCGGTAATTGGCATCAATGTTTTCGATCTTGACGTCGGAAAAAAGTAGAACTCGTCCGTTTTCATCCGTAGGAATCAAAATGATTTCCTGTTCGTCGTCGGACACTGTTCCTCCCTCGGTATTTATCTTATTTTCGTATGATTGGAAGAATTTTTCAAGTCCGGTTTTGTACCGCCCACGTCCTGTGGGCCGCAGGCATTTTCCCTGCTTCGCACGGAATGTAGAAAATCATATAATCTGTGCATGCTATTTGAGCCGGAATACGTGATTTACGTAGACGGGGCATCGCGTGGGAATCCCGGCCACGCATCCTACGGCTACGCAATTCTTGACAGCGAAGGCAGAGTGATCCATAGCGGGTCCGGCTATATCGGTGTGAATACGAATAATGTAGCAGAGTACACTGCCTTGCAGGAGGCTTTGCGCTTTGCGTTGAAGCAGGGGATCGCGAGCGTTGAAGTGCGTGCTGATTCCGAGCTGATGGTTCGCCAGATCAAAGGCGAATACAAAGTGCGCGCCCCGCATCTGATGCCGATTTATGAGGAATGCCGTTCGCTTCTTCGAAAGCTGCAGGTACAGGGAATCGAACACGTGCCGCGCGAACAGAACCGGATTGCCGATAGACTGGCTAATGAAGCGCTGGATCGTAAATTGAAGAAGCAGAAAACGCTGAAATCAGATCAATAAATGGTCGACATTCCTTATACACCCCAGGAGCCTCGCAGCATCCGGCTGCTGTTCACCAGAATTGCAAACAATTACGATCTCACCAATCATGTCATTTCACTGGGCCTGGATATTTTGTGGCGTAAAAAGTTCGCACGTCTTCTTGAAGGACGAACCAGAATTGCAGACATTTGCTGCGGATCAGGGGCGATGATTCCATTGCTTGAAGGCCGTATTCTTGCGGGTCTCGATTTTACACGTGCGATGCTGTCCATTGCGGCGAAACATCCCGGGGTCAGACTTGTTGAAGGAGACGCGCAGAAAATTCCGTTTGCATCCGGTACGTTCGATGCTGCCGTTATCGTCTACAGTATTCGAAACATTCCGGATGTTCCGGCTGCCCTCAGAGAAGTGCAACGGATTTTGAGTCCGGGAGCTTTGTTTGGAATTCTTGATTTCGGTGTTCCGGAAAGGAAGATCCTGCAAAAACTGTATTTGTTGTATTTTAAAACGATCATGCCTTTTATCGGCAGTTTTGTGGCCCGTGATAAAAGCTCGTATCACTATTTTGTGAATTCAGTGCTTCGCTTCCCGAAACGAAAGCAGTTTCTTGAATTACTTGAAGAAGCCGGATTTAAGAACTGCCGTTACGAAGAGTACACGATGGGAGCTGCGCTGGTGTATGTAGCTGAGAAGGCATAAAAAAGGCGCGTGGAACAAAACATTCCACGCGCCAACAAAAAATCTGAGCTGGTTTTAGTACATTCCGCCCATTCCGCCCATGCCGCCTGGAGGCATAGCCGGAGCTTTATCGGAGTCCTCTTCGGGCAATTCCGAAATGAGCGCTTCCGTTGTCAGCATCAATGAGGCAATGCTGGATGCGTTTGTCAGGGCGATGCGGCACACTTTTGCCGGATCGATGATTCCTGCTTCCATCAAATCTTCCACTTTTTCTGATGCTGCGTTGTAACCGACGTTTACCGGTTCCTTTTTCAGACGTTCAACAATGACCGAACCTTCCATGCCGGCGTTCTGGCAGATTTGCCTTACAGGTTCTTCCAGAGCGCGGCGTATGATGTTGGCGCCGATCTGCTGATCGCCTTCCAGCTTTAACGCTTCAACGGCGCTGACGCTGCGGAGATAGGCGACTCCACCGCCGGAAACGATTCCTTCTTCAACAGCCGCTTTGGTCGCATGCATGGCATCTTCCACACGGGCCTTCTTTTCCTTCATTTCGGTTTCAGTTGCCGCGCCGACTTTAATTACGGCCACTCCGCCTACCAGTTTTGCAAGGCGTTCCTGAAGCTTTTCACGATCGTAGTCGGAAGTCGTATCTTCAATCTGTCTGCGAAGCTGTTTGACGCGCGCTTCAATATCGCCCCGTTTGCCGCGGCCTTCTACAATCGTCGTATTATCCTTGTCGATAACAACTTTTTTGGCCTGACCGAGGTCCTCAATGCGAACGCTTTCCAGCTTGATTCCGAGATCTTCGGAAATCACCTTTCCACCCGTAAGAGTGGCAATGTCTTCGAGCATCGCCTTTCGACGATCACCGAATCCGGGAGCCTTGACCGCTGCCGCATGAAGTGTTCCGCGCAACTTATTGACAACCAGAGTCGCCAGAGCTTCGCCTTCCACTTCTTCCGCAATAATCAGAAGCGGCTTACCCATCTTTGCAACCTGTTCCAGAACAGGAAGAAGGTCCTTCATTCCGCTGATCTTCTTTTCATAGAGGAGCATCAATGGATTCTCCAGCACAACTTCCATCCTTTCCGGATCCGTCACAAAATAAGGAGAAAGATACCCGCGGTCGAACTGCATTCCTTCTACCACGTCGAGCGATGTTTCCATCGACTTGGCTTCTTCTACAGTAATGACTCCGTCTTTTCCGACTTTTTCCATCGCCTGAGCAATGATGTTACCGATCGTTTCATCATTGTTCGCCGATACGGTTCCGACCTGCGCAATTGCTTTGCCCGTTACTGCGCTGCTCATGCTCTGGATATGCTGGACCGCGGCGGCGACTGCTTTTTCAATTCCGCGTTTCAAATCCATCGGATTTGCGCCGGCTGCTACGTTCTTGCAACCTTCACGGAAAATCGCCTGAGCCAGAACTGTCGCAGTTGTTGTTCCGTCACCGGCAATGTCGCTCGTCTTGCTGGCAACTTCGCGGACCATCTGAGCGCCCATGTTTTCCCATGAATCTCTCAGCTCAATCTCTTTGGCAACGGTAACGCCGTCCTTGGTAATCGTTGGGGAACCAAACTTCTTTTCCAGGATTACGTTGCGTCCTTTCGGACCCAGTGTTACTTTTACTGCATCAGCCAGCTTGTTCACGCCTCTCAAAATGGACTGACGCGCCTCTTCACCATATTGAATTTGTTTCGCCATCTTGTACCTCCGTTATCGTTTGATTACGCCAAGAACTTCGTCTTCGCGCAGAATGATGTATTCCACATCTTCAAGTTTCACTTCTGTTCCGGAGTATTTTCCAACAAGAATCCGGTCTCCGGCTTTTACATCCAGAGGAACACGTTCTCCTCCTTCCAGAATCTTTCCGTCGCCAACGGCTATGACTTCTGCTTCCATCGGCTTCTCTTTTGCAGTATCAGGGATGATAATTCCACCCTTTATCTGCTCTTTTTCTTCAACTCTTTTCGCTAAAATTCGATCATGTAAGGGTCGAATACTAACTGACATTTTTCGTTCCTCCGTATGATATTTTTTGTTTTAAACTTGCAGCAGCTTGTATATCGATGCTTGAACTGACAATGAGTGCTAGCACTCTATCGTCATGAGTGCTAATAATATCATTTTTTCAGGGGAATGCAAAGGGGGGTACGTCGCTAAGCCATGAACATTGCGCTGTTCCAGTCCAGCCGGGACCCCGTAATCCGGCGGTAGATTTCACGATATTTTCTGGAAGTCTCGTCGATAACTAAGGGGGGAAGCTCCGGACACGGAGGCTGCTTATTCCAGTGAATCGATTCGAGGTAATTGCGTACATATTGCTTATCCAGGCTCTTCTGGCTCTTTCCGGGCTGATAGTCATCTTTCGGCCAGAAGCGGGACGAATCGGGAGTCAGGACTTCATCGCAAAGAATGATGTTTCCATCAAAGATTCCAAACTCAAACTTGGTATCGGCAATAATGATTCCCTGTTTTTCAGCATGAGCAGCGGCCCGTTTGTAGATACTCAGGGTCAAATCGCGCAGCGCATGGGCCGTTGCTTCATCAAGAATTGAACAAACTTCTTCGAAACTAATATTGATGTCGTGACCCGTTTCTGCTTTGGTTGCGGGGGTAAAAATGGGCTCAGGCAGAACGTCAGACTCCTTCAGTCCCGAAGGCAGCGCTATTCCACAGACAGAACCGCGATCAAGGTATTCTTTCCAACCGGAACCCGACAAATATCCCCGGGCTACGCACTCAACCGGAAACATTTTCGCCTTTTTCACAATCATGGAGCGGCCTTCCAGCTCGGGATATTTCTGCAACTGTTCAGGGAATTCGGAAAATTGCGCAGTGAAAACGTGGTTATTCACCAGCTCTTGAAGATAATGAAACCAGAACAGGGAAATCAGGGTTAATACTTTTCCTTTATCGGGAATCGGATTGGGCAAGACATAATCAAAAGCCGAGATACGATCTGAAGCAATGAACAAGAATGAATCCCCAAGATCGTAAATATCACGCACCTTGCCGCGAGCCCTTAGCGGATATTCCTGAATCGATGTTTCAATCACGGTACCCATCGGAATGCCTCCTGACCTGCCCTTAAGGACACCAAGTATAATCGTCAAAGGGATTATAGTTCAAGATCAAAGTGTAATTTTGATGTCTGAAAAGTATGAAGATGATCCGGATGTTGCCTTGATGCTAAGAGTGTCGATGGGAGACCGGATCGCGTTTGAAAGCCTGGTGAGCAAGTTTCAACGGTCCGTCATCAATACGGCCTATCGATACACCGGCAATCCATCGGTGGCTGAGGAGCTGGCTCAGGATGTTTTTGTACGAATGTACAGAGCAGCCCCTGCGTATAAACCTGAGGCGCGTTTCTCCACATGGCTCTTTACCATAGTTCGAAACGTTTGCGCCAATTATCGCGAACGCCAGGGGCGATTCGACCGGCAAATGGATCCGGAAGCAGACGCTTATTTGACCATGCAGGATGCCGACAATCCTCAGGATGGATTGATTCGACAGGAACGCGAAAAAAGAATTCGCAACGCTGTAAACTCGCTGCCGGATTCGCTGAGAATGCCGCTTGTTCTGCATCAGTTCAACCACATGGCGTACGACGAAGTCGCCCGTGTGTTGCAGATATCGCTTTCGGCCGTTAAGGTGAGAATCCACCGCGCACGAACGGCGTTGATGGAACAACTGAAAGATCTATGACCCGAAACCGCCGCGGTCAATGCGTTAGACAACTTGTAACAAAATGAAAATTCACGGGTTTTTTACAGGGGAGCAACAGGATGTCTCATTTGGGAGAGAATCTTTCTGCGTACGTTTCCGATGAACTGGATGAATCGGAACGCAAGACGGTCGAAGAGCATGTTGCCGTTTGTGCCGGATGCATGGAAGCGTTGCGCAGGCTTCAGAAGCTGGATGCCTGGATGGCTGAAGCAATTGAACTGGAGCCCGCTCCGGATTTTGTCGAACGAGTTTTGATTCGTGTGGAAAAAGAACGCAGAGTCATCGCGTTTCGTGTGAAACGAAGTATCGCGGCGCTGGCTGCAGCCGCAGCAATCGTATTTTTTGCGTTCCTGCTCTCGATGCGCAATGAACCTCCACCGCTGGTAAAGAAGCCTGCTGTTGTGGAACAGCCTGAAGGTACACCTCCCGGGGCATCACCCCGCGATTCTGTGCCTGCACAGCCGGCGAATCCGGATGATACCGATGTGGAATTGATCGCGCACCTGGATGAGCTGGAAAACATGGAAGTGATTCGTGAATTCGAGAACCTTGAATCGCTGGAGCTTGCTTTGATTGCGGGCAGTGCCGAGGTGGCCGAATGAAATTGATGGCTGTTCTGTTCCTGTTTGTGTCGATTAGTATTACGGTGGATGCTCAAACCGTTTCGGACCAACCCTTCAAGGAAAACTTAAAGAGGTGGCAGCAGTTTTCACCGGAAAAAAAACAAAAGTTGAAACAGAAATTCGAAGAGCTTCAATCCATGAGCCCGGCAGAACGGCAAAATTTTCTGGAGAATGCGAAACGCTTTCAAGATTTACCTTACGATCAAAAAGAGAAAATTCGCAAGCGCTTCGAGTTATTGCAATCTTTGACTCCCGAGCAGCGCCAGACAATCCGAAAGTTTGTGCAGCGATATCGCAGCATGCCACACCTGCGGAAAGAAGCGTTTCATCACAAACTGCGACGTCTTCGGATGATGACTCCGGAACAACGCGAATACCACCTCGAACGATCTCCGTTCTGGCCGCGCCTGAATGATTCACAGAAGGACGCCATCCGCAAATTTCTACGGTCGAAGGGAAGTGACGCGGACGTCCCGTCCGTGTCTTAGCTCGCGGCCGGGACGCCCGCACCACCTTGCTGACGACGGTATTTTCCTCGCGAGACTCCGCGCCACTCTAACTTACGTTGCAAAAAAGCGGAGAAAGTAGATTGCGCACGCTCCGTAAAAAAGGCGTTTTGCGAGCAGGGGACGTTTCGTCTTCAAACGGTTCCACGCCAGAGCCGCGATGGTCATCGAAACCATCAGCAGAAAAGTAATCGTGAATGCAGGTCCGTATGTCAGCGATGCCCCAAAACTCTTAGACAGGTGGTACGGCATGAACGATGCTCCGTAAACAAGGATGAGGTGGAGTCCGTACACCATCAGGGATTCCTGGCCCACAGTATTCAGGATTGATTTTTCCGGTTTCATCTTCGTTTCATACAACCGGAGAGCCGGCAGTATCATGAAGATAAAACCAATCTTCATCATAAAGTGGCGCGGACTGGAACGCGCGGGATCGACATACTTATAGTATTGCCACGGTGTATAGAAAAGGACGAAAGCACTGACAAAGAATACGGCGCCAAGAATCGCCAGAATTGTAAGAAACCTGGCCTCCTTGCCTGCGTCGCACGCACGCAAATACAAACGGCAGATGAAGGCTCCTGCGAAGGAGTAAGCCGCCCATGGAAACAGAGGAAAGAGAGCTCCGTACAACGCGTTGATGTAATCCGAAACAGGAAGAGGTAAGTATTTTCGTGTATCCACAAAGTATAAAAACGGCGTCACGAAAACAACGGCAAGTACAATCAACGGAAGGCTCGACATCACGACTCTATGGTTTCGTACCGTCACACAGAGCAGAAGCAAAAACAAAAGTGAAAAGACGATCAACTGAAGGACATCGCAACGCAGGAAGTACAAAATGGAATCGCGGTTGAGCTTCAACAGAGTCTGGAATGACCATGCAGGCAGATGCAGCCAGTAGGCAAGGGCCAGAACAAACAGGAGCCTCCGGATCTGCAGCCACAGGGGTTTTTCGAATCGCAGATAGCTGTCCCATTTTCGTTCCAGTCCCAGAGTGAAAGCAAAACCCGAAATAAATATGAAGCTCGGTGCAATCATTCCGTGAAGAAGGTCGAGATAGTGGAAGCCTTTTGTGGCTTTAATCGAGTGAAGAATTGTGGAATTGATCACGTGTCCCTGCAGCATGACCAGCACGGCAAGGCCACGGAACATGTCGATAAAAAGAAGCCGGCGCAAATAGGTCCTTTAGAAGGTATGCAAAAGCTCTTCGGGGTGTTTGGAAGCGCTTACTTTGCCGTAAACACTTTTGATCCGGCCTTCCGGATCGATGACATACGTAATTCTCTTTGCGTATTCATCGGAAGGCGAATCACAGGCTCCGTAGGCCATGCCTGTCTCGCGAGTTGTGTCGCACAACAGGGGGTAGGGGAAACGAAATTTCTCAGCGAAAGCAGCATTCTCTTCAATTGTGTCGAAGCTGATTCCAAGTATTTGAACGTTCTTTTCAAGAAAAGCATCGATTCGGTCGCGGAACCCGGACCCTTCGGCCGTTCACCCGGGAGTATCCGCTTTGGGATAGAACCATAGAATCACAGATTTCCCGTGGAAGTCCGAGAGATGAACGTCGTTGCCGTCATGATCTTTTACCGAAAAATCCGGCGCTTTCTGACCTGCTTCCAGCAAATTCATTTCACCCTCCAATCTGACATTATACTTTGAGTGACATGAAATTGTTTTGTACCGCCCACGTCCCGTGGGCCCTGGAGTTTCTACATTTTCCAATGTTTGCGAGCTTAGATCATATTGTTACGACATGCAACGTTCGGTGCGCCCCTCTCCCTTCCGCGACGCTTGAGCTTGTTTGTCGGGCAGGAGTGACGCTACGGAAGGGAGAGGGAGACAGGGTGAGGGTAGGCCGGCGCAGATACTAATATTTCAGTTCAGCCAGAATCCTCAGAAGTACCATTTCGATAGAGTTCTTTACTTCTTCATTGCTGAAACGTAAGACCCTTGAAGCCCAGGTTGTTCGAGATGGTTTTGTCTTCTTAGATCAGATTCGGGCTTTCCATAAAGGAAATGTATTGAACCATCGATTTCAAGAATTAGTTTTTCCCCGGCGCAATAGAAGTCAACCACGTAGTTTCTCGATACTCGTTTGCCTATGAAATCTATTTGCCATTGAAATCGATGTCCTCTGAGTTTTACCCACGGTGATCTTTCGGCTGCGGTCATTTTTCTACGCAACAATCTTCGCCTTGATCTTTGTGGAGAATCGTTCAACATGGCTTTGACTAACCTACCCTCACCCTGTCTCCCTCTCCCTCCCGTTAACAAAGAACCCTTTAGTACGAACCTTCACGGGAGGGAGAGGGGCTCTTACCAACTATATCAATTCATCCAACGATTTCAATTCTACCCTGGTTTTTCAGTACATCCTCATCCTCTATTGGAGCCATACTTGTGTTCATGCCCGTCAGCCAACATCGCCGAGACTCATTCGGCAAGTGTAGAAACTCCAGCGCGGACTTCCAGTCCGCAACTCCACACATTTTCCTGTTCCTGTTGTAGAATTTCCTCCATGCGAATTGAACTTTTTAAAATGGAACGAATCCAGTGTCTTTACGAAAACACTGTCCGATACAATCTGTCTGAAAGCGGTGTTATGCCCGTGGATGCGAGGTGGCTGCTTAAAGACAAGTCATCGATAGAACAACTCCTTTCCCGAAAGCTCGGGTATCCACCGGCGGGCGGTTCTGAATTACTGCGGGAGCACATCGCAGAATATTACGGAACGCTTCCTGAAAATGTGCGGGTCACAAACGGCAGTTCGGAAGCGAACTTCATGATTTTCTGGGCACTGCTCGAAAAGAGCGATCAAGCTGCGATTATGATTCCGAACTATTTACAGACCTGGGGACTGGCACGGCATTTTGCGCGCGCGGCCAGGAAGTTCCGGCTGTTGGAACTATCTTCCGTTAACGGAACTAAACGTTGGGGTCTGGATATGGAAAGCCTGAACCGCGCGGTCGGGAATCGTACCAGAATCATTTTGATTACGAATCCGAATAATCCGACAGGCGCAGTATTAACAGAGGAAGAAATGCGTGAAGTTGTCAGGCTTGCAGACCGGTTTGGGGCCTGGATTGTTGCAGACGAAGTATACAGAGGCGCAGACTCCGGTAGCAGCAAGTCCGGCCCCGGATTCTGGGGCCGTTATCCGAAACTTCTTGTGGTTTCAGGATTATCAAAAGCGTTCGGGCTCCCGGGCTTACGGACCGGCTGGATTGTCGGCCCGAAGAAAATTCTGGAAAAACTGGAGTCCTGTCATGATTATCTTACATTGACGCCTGCAGCGCTGTCTGACCATCTGGCCACGCTGGCAATGCACGCCGGTCGCCGGAAGACTCTGCTCAAACGAACGCGCAAGATCATTGCAGATCAGTGGCCAATTCTTGAGAGATGGATACCGAAACACCCGGAACTCCATTGCATTCCGCCGGAATCGGGAGCCATTGCGTTTATTCGCTATCAGTTTGCTGTATCATCAGTCAAACTTTTCGAACGATTGAGGCTTGAGGAATCCGTTCTGGTCACACCTGCTGCACATTTTGGTTTGAATTCAAGATACTTTAGAGTTGGTTTCGGCTACGACCCACTGCGCCTTCGACTGGGCCTCAAAAACATCAGTCGCCTCTTCGCTTCGCTCCGAACGTAAGGGATGCGACTCGAAAGCGATTTAATGATGTGATAGAGTTTTCGGAGTACGAGCCATGGCAGAGATTTAAATCAGGGGAGGCAGCGCTGAAACCAACTTTATCTGTACTGGTCTCCACTCGATCTGCTGCGCTCAGAGATTCACTACGGCAACATTTGAGCGCTTGCGGCTTCAGTGTGTCTGAGACATCCGTTTCTGATGACATTCCTTCAACAGTGCGCTCGCTTCGTCCGCAAGCAGTTCTTCTCGAAACGCCCGTGAGCGACGGTATAGAGATTTGCAGAACAATTAAGAGCGATCCGGACACGAAACAGTGCAGCCTTCTCGTGATTACCACGGGCGCTGATATCCAAAGCAAATTAAAATATTTTGAAAATGGCGCTGACGATTGTATCGATGACTCAATAACACCGCAAGAAATCGTTCAACGGTTAAGAAGACTTCTTCATTTGCGTTCATCCGTTCACTCTGCCCGGTTTGCAGATTCGGCGGATTCAACGATACAACCAAAACAGAAATACGGCCCTTATGTAATCGATGATCTGGTGGGAAAAGGTGGAATGGGATATGTGTTCAAAGCTCACGATCAATTCCTGGAACGTCCCGTTGCCATTAAAATTCTGCAGAAAAAACGGTCGGAATCAGGTGAATTTGTTGAAAGATTTCGAAGGGAAGCGAAGACCCTTGCTTCAGTGGACCATCCGGGAATTGCTTCCATTTATGCATTTGGCGAAGAAGGGGAAGAGCTTTATTTTGCAATGCAATGGTGCTCCCGGGGCTCAGTAGCCGACAGAATTGCAATAGAAGGTCTCATAGATCCTGTCAAAGCAACGGAATGGGTCCTTCAGTGTTCCGGGGCCCTTGCCGCAGCTTCCAGAAAGGGCGTTGTTCACCGCGATATCAAGCCCGGCAATCTAATGTTTGACGATGAAGATCAAATAAAGGTAGTCGATTTCGGGCTCGCACACTCCGATAACACGCCGGCGCACATAACACAGGCCTTCACAATCATCGGAACGCCAAGCTACATGTCACCTGAACAGGCGCAGGCCGGACATGTGGACCATCGATCGGATATCTTTTCACTTGGAATCAGTTTGTATCAGATGATATTTGGCAGTTTGCCGTTTGAAGGTCGAACATCCCTTGAAGTGCTGATGAAGATTTCCGGCGCCCCGATGCCGGAGTTACAAACCAGAGATTCGAAATTGAAAGAGGCGTATGAAATCATCTGTAAAATGACAAAGAAAGTGCCTGGAAATCGCTACCAGGACTATTCTGCTTTGATCAATGATCTCTCAAGCCTGCGCGCAAAACTGATTTCAGAGCAAGCCACTTTCGTTCCGGAAAACGCGATCAAATCCGACCAGGGCGAAAGGAATTACGATCGTTACGAGCTGTTGGAATCCATCGGAACTGATTCGCGGGGAAGGAGCTACAAAGCGCATGATTCTCACGCAAAAACGACGGCCGCTGTAAAGGTCTTGCCGGAAGAGTTTCGCCTGCAGGATGGATTAGTAGAAAGCGTAGTAGAGCGCATTGTAAAGCTGTCATCGATGAAACATTCCGGGTTTGTATCGATTTATGATCATTTTCCACGGATGGGTGAATACTGGATAGCAATGGAATGGTGTTCCGGAGGCTCGCTCGCCAAAACGGTCCGGAAAAAAGGCCGGATGCAACTGCGTCAGGCTTACGAAATCATCCTGCACTGCGTGAAAGCACTCTCATCTGCTGCGAAGTTGGGCCTATATCACGGCAATTTGAATCCCAATAATATTCTGTTGACGGAAGCGAATGAAATAAAAATTGGCGATATGGGCTGGAGCTCAATTCAATCAGCCGGGAATGGCGACGCTAAGATCGCGGCGCTGCTGGGAACGCCAAGCTTCATGCCGCCGGAGGGATCTGACGGGGCCAACGAACGCTCGGATATCTACTCGCTGGGAATGATCTTCTATTATCTGTTGTACGGTATTGCGCCGTTCGGAACCTCACTGCCACCCTACATCAAAACAAGCGGAACTGTTAGCACTGTGGTTTACAGACTGATTGAAAAAATGACGGAACCCGAGCCGGAGAACCGTTTCACAGATTATGAATCACTGATTCGGGAACTCCAGTCACTTCCGATAGACCGTCCGGTCCTGGAAGCACCCAGAATTCCGAAAGCAACAGTTCCGGATCCCGTTCCGTCAATTCGGGGAACTGATTATTTCGAAATACTCGCCAAAATCTATCGGAGAGGACACTCCGGAATTCTCAAAACAGAATGGGTAAACGTTCAGCATTCGTTTCTGGTCCGAAATCGCGAAATTGTTTTCTTCGAATCAAATCAGCCGAATAAGGATTTCTGGAATACTCTGAATCAGCAAGGGCTCATCGATAAAAGTAGATTTCACGATCTCAATGCGTCATTCGAAGAGACACTTTCCAATGTAGTGGAAATGAACCTGATGTCACCACAGACTCTTGCCGACTATTACAATTCGTTGATGAAACAGACATTGAATGAAGTTTTCTTCTGGCCGAACCATTCTGTGGAATTCACGCCCGCTTCAATTGAAAGTGGTCAATTTGTATCTATCCGGCTGGCAGATGTTTTGCTCGATGCATCGCGCTCATACCTTGATTTTTCCTTTATCAGGAGCAAACTCCCCGGCAATCAGCTCGTCAACAAAACAATTCATTTTGAACAGCTTGTTTCAAGCTTGAACCTCACCACTACCGAGCACTCTGTTGCTTATGGCGCGCAGGAGGACAAAACAGTTTCAGAGCTGATACGTACCCTGAACATAGAGGAAAATGTTGTTTATCGAACTCTTTATCTTTTGATTATGATCGGCGCAATCGAACAGCGTCCGGTCATTGAAAGCCCGGTTGCTCTTCAAGATCCGCGCCCAAAGACCGTGACTGAACCAACACCAGACCCCGTACCTTTATCCGCTGAACCGGCTCCCGATGCGGTTCCTGAAAAATCTGTTAAATCCACAAGCCAGGAACGCCTTTCTGAAATGTGGTACGAAATGATGAAAAAGAAACTGGTGTCTGAGCCTGCTGATAAGAAGTCAGGGCCTGACCGGGTGGAGATGGCTCATGCGCGGACCGGGAATTCCCGGCCGGCCCCGCTTGAAGCTCCAAAGCAGCCACCGATAAAGGAAACCAAACCGCTCGCTCCTGTTGAGACCGCTGAGAAGTGGTTCGCGCTTGCTGAAGAAGAATTTGAGATGGGCAGCGGCTGGAAGGCAATTCAATCCTGCAACGAAGCTCTGAAGCATCATGATCATGCAAAGTATCATCATTTGATGGGACAGTGCTATGCCGAGCACCCACGGTTTCAGAAAGAAGCGGAAGAGGCCTTCCATGCGGCCATCAAGCTTTCTTCATTCAATGCGGATTACCACATGGATCTTGCAGAGTTTTATTTTAACGTCAAATTGTATCTGCGCTCGCGAACCCACGCCGAGAAAGCTTATCAAATCACTCGTAACAGTGAACGGGCGACAACATTACTGAACGCGCTGAAAGATATGAAACTCGGAAAAGGCAATTGCTGGTGCGCTCATAGCCTTCGCTGAAAACATTGATGGGTGGGGCGGGCGTCTCTGCCCGCGCTACAACTAAGGGTCTTTACTGATGGAAAGCTATCCACTGCTGAACGATTTTCTCGTAATTCTGGCAGTTTCCATTCCGGTAAGTTACTTGTTTCACCACCTTCGATTTCCGTCCATTGTCGGATTCCTTGTCACGGGTCTGATCGTAGGTCCTTACGGCGCCAGGCTTATCTCGGATATAGAAGCAGTCGACTCACTTGCCCGAATCGGAGTTGTGCTTTTACTTTTTACGATCGGGTTGGAATTTTCCATACGCCAGTTGCTCCGAAGCAGTTTACGAATCCTGTTGATCGCAGTGTGCCAGATTCTTATTACTGTGGCGGCAGCAGCAGGAATCGCCCGTTTGCTTCATCTGACACTAACTCAGGGAATCTTTCTCGGCTTCCTGTTTTCACTCAGCAGCACTGCCATTGTTTTCAAGATACTTTCCGATCGCGCGGAAATCGATACCCCTCATGGAAAATTGTGCGTGAGCATCCTCCTTCTCCAGGATCTTCTTGCTATTCCGATGATGCTTCTTCTGCCAAGTTTTTCCGGAGGAAGCCCAGACCTCATTCACATGGGAAAGCAACTGTTGCTGGCTGCTGTAGCCGTATCTTTGCTCTTTCTGGCGGCGCGCTACGTCGTGCCTCATTTGCTGCAACAGGTAGTTCGCAGCCGGAACCGTGATCTGTTTCTGGTGACGATTCTTTTCGTCTGCCTGGGAACTGCCTATGCAAGCGCTTATCTTGGATTATCGCTGGCAATCGGGGCATTTGTAGCAGGTCTGGTGATTTCAGAATCGACATACAGCCACCAGATTCTTTCCGATTTCCTTCCTTTTCGTGACACATTTAATGCGATCTTCTTCATTTCAATCGGGATGCTTCTGAATATTCCCCTTTTCATCGAAAACCTGGGGATCAACCTTTCCGTCACAATGCTCGTTTTATCCGGAAAAGCGCTGATATTTCTAGTCGTTCTACTGTTTGCAAAATACAATTTCCGCATTTCCTGGAAATCAGCCTTTTCATTGTCACAGGTTGGTGAATTCTCCTTTCTGCTTGCAAATCACGGCAAATCATTTCAAATCCTACCGGAAGGCCTGTATCAGATTTTTCTGGCTTCCGCATTGATAACCATGTTTCTGACTCCGTTCATCTTCCTGTTTGCCGAGCCGGCGGGAATGAAGTTGCAGCAAATTCTCAAATTCAACCGGGTGCGGGAACCACAAACTCCCACCGAAACAGTCAACAAGGATCATTTGATCATCATCGGCTTCGGACTGAACGGAAAGAACCTGTCCCGTGTGGTTCGCGATATTGGGATCCCATTTCTTGTGGTCGAATTGAACGATCAGCTTGTTCGGGACGCAAAAGATCAGGAAATGCCCGTTTTATTTGGAGACGCTACGAGCAAAGAAGTGCTGATTAAAGCAGGAGGGCAAAACGCGAAGATGGCGGTGATCGCCATCAGCGACGCCGCAGCAACACGGCGCTGTGTAGCCGTGTTGAGGAACCTGAACAGCCGCACCGTGATTCTCGTTCGAACACGGTACGTCGCGGAAATGGAATCGCTCATTCAGCTTGGAGCCAATATTGTGATTCCTGAAGAATTTGAAACCTCCATTGAAATCTTTGCGCGCGTGCTTGAACAGTACCGCATTCCGGACCACTTGATTGATCAACAGATTTCTGTGATTCGTTCAGACAGCTATGGAATGCTGCGCGGTCTTTCGTTAACCCAGGAAAGGTTGATGAAATTGTCGGAATTATTCTTGAAAAGTACTGTGGCACAAATTCTGGTCGAGGAAAACTCCCCCGCACGAAACTGCACATTGCGCGATCTGGACCTGAGAAAAAAAACGGGCGCCAGCATCATTGCCGTCATTCGCGGAGACAAAGCCATCACCAATCCCGATGCTGAATTTGAAATTCAACAGGAGGATCTTGTTGTGTTATGGGGCGCGCATCAACAACTGGCTGATGCGTACAGACTGCTTGGTGTCTGACCCCCCAGGCGGGAAATCCCGCATCGGGTTCGGATTTCGAGTTTTTCAGCGACTAGAGGTTCGGAACAACGTAGATCGAGTCCTGCGTAGCAACGGCAAGATTTCGGTTTCGATCAAAGGCCAGGACGACCATGACCGGGCCGGAGACTACAGGGCTCATTTCTCCCTGTGTTGAGATTTTGTAGATCGAACTCTCCCCTGCTTTTGCCTCACACACATAAATATTACCGGCATCGTCCACGGTAAGTCCCTGGGGTCTGCCGAGACCATTGCAAAGCTGGATCACTTTTCCGAATCGATCAATCAGGAGAATACTGTTATGACTGGATGTCCCGGGATTTGTTACAAGCAGATTTCCCTC
>Ga0247727_10005606_pt1 | contig 25309 bp, 17 predicted proteins | sample WisWelCaveWW1625_FD_202498 | JGI IMG/M metagenome (GOLD analysis project Ga0247727, IMG submission 202498) | Biofilm microbial communities from Wishing Well Cave, Virginia, United States - WW16-25 | ecosystem: Environmental > Aquatic > Deep subsurface > Groundwater > Cave microbial mat | place...
GTCGAAGCTCGTTCTCTCTCTCGTCATGATGGCGGTCGGCTTTACCGCAGATCCGTCGGCGGCGTACACGGGTGGTCCGCTGATCGTGGAACTCATGGGTTACGAGCCCATGGATGGCAAGGTCTACTATTGGCTGCACGATTTGAGCGAGGCCAGCAGCCCGCGGCGGATCTTTTTTTTCGACCTCAACTCGAGCAACCCGACGACGCCCGTGCACGCCGCTTCGCTCGACGTTCCGGTGGATTCTGTGATCACTGGCATCGGAGTTCGACGATTTGCAGCGATCCGAAAACGACTCCGCCCCCTCGAAGAGCTTCGTGACTACGAGGTGCGGTTATCCGTGCGTGCCGATAGCATCGGCTTCGATGGCCGGAACAAGGCGGTTTGTTATCGCCTCCACGCTGATCTTCGGGCTGGCAGCGCAGCGCAAACTATGAACGCCAACTCGGTCCGGACCTGGTTTGTGACATTCATCACAATCTCTGCGCCGCGCGTTGGTGCGAGACCTCGCGCGAAAGCGACCAGGAATCGCGGTGCGAAAGAAAGCGGGCGGTCCGGAGAGGACCGCCCGCGGTTGTGAAAAGAAGATGTGCTGCGTCGACTCAGCGCCCGGCGCTCTGCGTCGTCGGGCGGCCGTCGACGTCGAGGTATTCGATCGGGCCGATGTTGAGTGACTTGATGCCGTCTTCGATCTTGGTACGATCGCCGACGACGACGAATGCCAAGTTGTCCGGCTGGACCCACGTTTGCGCCAGGTCCACCAAGCCCTTGTTCGTTTGACTGCGCACGATCTGCGGGTACTCGTTGTAGAAGTCGTCCGCCAAGCCGTACAGCACGATCTCACCGATCTTGTCGGCGATGCCGTTCATGGTCTCGTACTGGCCCGGCAAGGACAGCGTCAACGCGTCCTTCGCCTGCTTCAGTTCCTCGTCGGTGGGCGGCCGCTTGCCGCGGATGTCGCGTAGCTCCTTCATCAGTTCGGCGATGGATTCTTTCGTGACATCGGTCCGCACCTGCGAGAAGCCGATCGTCATGCCTTGCCCGCGCGCTTCGATCGGGAACAAGTACGCGCCGTACGAGTATCCCTTGTCCTCGCGCAGGTTCATGTTGATGCGCGAAATGAACTCGCTGCCGAGCACGCCGTTCAACACCTTGAACGCGGTGTTCTGTGCGTCGCTCTTCGGCGGGATCAACTGACCGGCGAGCAGCACCGACTGGGCCGCACCCGGCTTGTCGATCAAGTACACCGTCGTGCGCGCCGGATTCGGACGTGAGGCGAGCGTGATCTGCGGCACCTCGCCCGACTTCCATCCCGACAACACGCGCTCGAGCTGCGGCACGATTTCTTGCAAGTTTGTGTCGCCCACAATGACCAACGTGGAATTGTTGGGCTTGAACCACGTCGAGTGGTAGTTGACCAGGTCCTCACGCGTGATCGCCGCGACGCTCGCTTCGGTGCCCGAGCCGGTGAGCGGCTGCCCATACGGGTGACCTTCGCCGAACAACAATCCCGGCAGGATGCGGATGCCCATTTGCACCGGCTGCTTCTTTTCCTGCGCGATGTTCCCGAGCACTTGCTTGCGCTGGCGCTCGATTTCGTCCGGCGGGAAGGCCGGATTCAACAGCACGTCCGCCCACAAGTCGAGTGATGGTCCCAAGCGCGCCTTCAACGCATTCAAATCGACGTTGCACGCGTCGAGCCCCGACCCGGTGCCGAGATTGGCACCCAGGCGACTCGCTTCCTCGCTGATCTGCAACGCGGTGCGCTTGCGCGTGCCTTCGTCCTGCAGGCGCGCCGTGAACGACCCGATCCCCGGCTTCTCCTTGCGATCAGCCGACCAGCCGCCGCGCACGTGCAGTTCCATCTTCACGACCGGAACCTTGTGCGACTCGGCCAGAACGACTTCGAGACCATTCGACAGTTTGGCGCGCTGCAACTTCGGCAACGCGAGCGGAATCGGCTCGCCCAGCGCCGGCGCTTGCGCGCGGTCGAGTCCGGCCGGCGCCGCCGCCGCCGCCACTTCCGGATACGGCGTCACGCGCATCTCGCACACGCCCTGGTGCAACCAGCGCTTGCCGGCTGCTTGCACCGATGCGGGCGTCACGGCTTGGTAGCGCGCGAAATCCTTCTCGACGTAGCCCGGGTCACCCGTGTACGTCGTGTAGTTCCCGAGGCGGTCGCTCTTGCCACCGAAGCCACCGATGCGCTCGCAGCCACGCACGAATCCGGCCAGGATCTCGGTGCGGACGCGATCCAATTCGCCCGCTGTCGGCGGCTTGGCGCGCAGGGCTTCGATTTCCTGCATGACGATCGGTGCGATCTCGTCCAGCGTACGTCCCGCCTTCGCGGTCACTTGCACGCGGAAGAGGCTCGACAACTCGCGGTCGTCGATGAACGCGCTCACGTCTTGCGCGATCTGCAGGTCGTACACGAGCCGCTTGTACAAACGGGAGTTCTTGCCGCGCGCCATCACACCGGCGAAGACGTCCAGGTTTTCTTCGTCGGGCTGGTAGTAGCCCGGCATGTGCCAAGCGAGGTACAAGCGCGGCAGCGGCACGCGATCTTCCATCGACAGATGGATCGGTGCCTGCAGCTCCGGCACCCAGGCTTCGCGCCGGTCGATTGGTTGCACGGGAGCGATCGCGCCGAAGTACTTCTCGACCAGCGCCTTGGCGCGCGTTGGTTCGAGATCGCCCGCCAGGACCAGCACGCAATTGTTGGGGCCGTAGTAGGTCTTGAAGAAGTCCTCGACGTCTGTTTTTTTGGAGCTCGTCAAGTCTTCCATGTAGCCGATGACGTCCCAGTTGTACGGATGGTTGGACGGATACATCGCCAGGTACATGCGTTCGTCGACGGTGCCGTACGGCTGATTGTCGACGCCTTGCCGGCGCTCGTTCTTCACGACCTCGATTTGGTTGTCGAGGCGCTCTTGCGTCATGGCCGGCAGCAGCCAGCCCATGCGATCGGCTTCGAGCCACAGCACGCGTTCGAGCGCACCTGGCGGCACGTTCTGGAAGTAATTGGTGCGATCGAAGTTGGTGGTGCCATTCAAATCGGTGGCACCCAGCGGTTCGAGCGCCTTGAACCAGTCGGTGTCATGATGTTCGGAACCTTGGAACATCATGTGCTCGAACAAGTGCGCGAAGCCGGTCTTGCCCGGTTTCTCGTTCTTCGACCCGACGTGGTACCACATGTTCACGGCGACGATCGGTGTCGAGTGATCCTCGTGCACAATGACCGTGAGGCCGTTGGCGAGGGTGAACTTCTCGTAGGGAATCTTGGGCGGCGTGATCGTCTGCGCGATCGCGGTTGCCGCGAGGCACGCACACGCGACGGCGAGCACGAGGGCGCGCACCCACTTCGAACTCCACATTCGGTTCATACTTGCAGTGGCTCCTTTCGATGCGCGCGTCATCGCGCGCACGCGCTGCACCGGGCGGCCGGCGGGCGTGGTCTCTTCGGGATGTTGCGATCACGAACAGCTGCGGTGTCCCCGAGACCCCGCATACCCGCGACGAGGATGGGCGGCAGTCTAGCAGAGGACGATGGGATGCGGCCACGGAGGCGGTGACCGCCCGCCATCGTCCCTTGTATGCGACTTGTAATCGTGCCGCGACGGTCAGCGGTATCGTTGCTTGACGCCCGACCACGTACTGGGTGTGACGCCGACGGTCCCGCATCCAACCGGGCCCGCACCCACGAGTGCGCATGCTGCGGGTCGGCGCTGCAGTTGTCGCTGCCGTCGGGGCCGCAGATCGTGTTGCCCGCGGCGTTGCCGGAGAGATCGTTGCACGACCACGTTCCGACGCCGTCGCAAACACGACCGATGGTTCCAACGACGATGCAGCGCCGGACGTTGCCGGTTTGGCCAGAACACTGTGCCGCCGATCGAACTCGGTTCATACCGAGTTCGGGAAACATGCGCGATGAGCCAAACGTGAACGGTCACTGCCATGCGGGTCTGAGGGTGCCGTCGGTGGTGCGCCAGTGTGGGGCCCAGGTGAGGGCGACCTTGCGCACTGCGATCGATGTTTTCTTGGGACGCAGCGACAGCGTTTCGAGTGGCGCGGTTTGTGGATCCACGGCCGCACTCAACGATGCAATCTCGGCTTGGAACTCGGTGTCGAGATCGGCGGACTTCTGCTCCAGTGTTTCGACATTGTCCTCGGCGCGGGCAACGTCTTCGGCTTCCTTGCGCGAGCGACCGACGCCGCGCGCGGTGGTCGTGGCGCGGCCGATGGTGCCAGTGCCGAGCTTCTTGCGACCGAGAAACGCGCCCAGCACGGTTGCACCGAGTGACACGGCGGTCTGCATTTTCTGTTGCTCGAGTTGTGTTTTTTCGCGCTCGTGTGCTGTCTGCGCGCGCTCGAGCTGTGCCTGCAATCGCTCGAGTTTCGGCGCGTACTTGGCGCGCAGCTTTTCGCTGGCGGCGTCGCGCGTGGCGCGGGCGTCTTCTTGCAGGCGGATGCGGAAGTCGCGCTCGCTTTCACCTGGCTTCGATACCAAGTTCAACGACGTGCAGCGAAACAGTTGCATCGCGATCGTACGGTACAAACAATCGTCCAGCTCGCGGCGCCAAGCGTCGTAGCTCTTCGGCTTCGCCGCGATGGGTGGCAAGGCGGCGTGCGGCGCGGTCTGTGGCGGTGCAGTAACCAGCGCCGTCGCGTCGAGAGCGACTTCGCGTGCATCACTCCAAGCGCTGGCACCGGCAGCGGTGGGAATGCTCGCGAGCACGACGACATCGCGCGATTGATCGACGCCGAGCTTTGCATCGGCAAACATGAGATTCGCGGCCCCCAGCAGCATCGGCGCGTAAAGCAGCTCCGCACCGTCGGGCCGGCTGCCGCGCACTTGCATATAGTGTTGCGTGATCTCGGGTGGCAGGATGGTGGCGATTCCAGACGTCAACGCAGACGCGGCCGCCGGTGTGACCGTCGGAGCCGCGACGGCAGGCATGGCCGCGGGCCCGGAAGGCACCAACTGTTTGATCTGCTCGCGCGTCAGCGGGCCGCGCAGGTACGACATCGCCCAGCGTGACTCGAACACCTGCGGCGCACTCTCGTGCACATCGTGCAACAAGAAGATGCGTTTGCCGAGCGCCGAGAGCGTCTTCTCCATGGCGGCGCGATCGAGTTTGCCGGCGCTCGCCGCCGCGCCTTCCAACCCGTCGAGCAACCGTGCCTTGTCGCGCTCGGTTTGCAACCGACCGATCAACCACGTGCCCGCGTTCGCGAGCCCTTTGTAATCCAAGTCCACCGGGTTCTGCGTCGCCAGCACGACACCCAGTCCGTACGCACGCGCTTGTTTCATCAATGTGAGCAGTGGCGCCTTCGACGGCGGATTCGCGCTCGGCGGAAAATATCCGAAGATCTCGTCCATGTACAAAATGGCCCGCAAACTCGACGTACCCGATTGCTGCCGCATCCATCCGACAGTGCGTTGCAGGAGCAACGACACGAAGAACATGCGCTCCGCATCGCCCAAGTGCGCGATGGAGAGAATCGCAAGGCGCGGCTTGCCGGTTTCCGTGTACAGTAGGCGCCCAATATCCAGCGGCTCGCCCTGCATCCACGCCGCGAAGCCGGGCGCCGCGAGCAAATTGTTGAGCGCGGTCGCGAACGCGAAGCGTTCCTTCGCCGGGAAGAATGATTCCAGCTCCATCACCCCGACGCGCTGGACGGGCGGCGTCTGAATGCGCTGCACGAGTGTCGCGAGATCGAGATCCTGTCCCCGTTCCCACGCATTCTGCAGCACGGTGGACAACAAGATGTGTTCACGGCTTTGCAATGGATCGGCGTTCAAGCCCAGCAAGCCGAGCAAACTCGTCGCCGTGCCGCCGACCGCATCGCGCAACAAATCGCCATCGGCGCGCATGGCTTCGGGCGGCGCGGCCAGCGAATGCAGAATCGAAATCGGCCGCCCCGCAGTGCTGCCGGGCGTGTAGATGGCGAATTCCGCCGCGTCGCGCAGCTTGCGGATTCGCGCACCATCCTGCCCCCACGATGCGAGTCCCTCGCGCCACGTCGTCGCCTCGCGGGCCGCGAATGCCGCGACATCCATGCCGGCGCGTCGCGCCGCGTCCGCATCCACCCACGGCTCGAAATCGCGCGGCGCCAAGTCCGGGAACGCGAGCAGCATGTTGCCGAGGTCGCCCTTCGGATCGATGATCAGCGCCGGCACGCCGTCGATGGCGGCTTCTTCCAACAAGGCGATGCACAACCCGGTCTTGCCGCTCCCGGTCATGCCGACGCACACGGCATGGGTGGTCAAATCGCGGCTGTCGTACAGCACCCATTCATCGAGTGGCTTGCTCGCCGCCACGTCGTACGTGCGCCCGAGATAGAACGCGCCCAGCTTTTCGAAGTCCTGCATTGTCGTCCCTTCGTCGTCCCATCGATGGGGATGGCCAGCGTAATTGTAGTGCGCCGGGCGGGCTTTTGCTTGACATCGCGCGCCCAATCCGTTTCCCTACGGGCGTTTGGCAATAACGCACCTCCAGGAGGGTTCAGCAATGAAGACTCGGGGAACGCTCGCCGCGTTCGCTTTGGTGGCGCTCGGAACGCTCGTCGGCCCAGCGAGTGCCGAAGTGTCCGGCGTTCACCTCACGCTCACGCCTTATCTCGGCGCGGCATTTTGGGACGACACGACATATCTCGACGACTCATTCATCTTCGGCGGCCGAGCCGGCCTCGGGCTGTGTTCGTGGTTCGGCGTCGAAGGAACCTATGGTTTCGCGCCCGGAGTCGGTTCACTCTACAGTGGGGAGTCCGACGCGGAACACATCGGCGCTGACGGCGTCGTCACCTTGTGGCCTAGTTGTGTGATTGCACCCTACGTGCTCGGCGGCTGGTCACAACTCGCGTTCGATCCGGACCCGAAGAAACTGGCGGAAGCCGCGCGCGGCAAACAGAGCTTCAATGGCTGGGAATTCGGCGCCGGCGTGAAGATTCGACTCGTCGAGCGCATGTCGTTGCGGCTCGAGGCGCGCGACGTCATGGTGGAACGCGATGCACCCAGCGCCACCGACGCCTCGCACAACATCTTCGGCACCGTGGGACTGCACTTTGCAATCGGCGGCCACGTGCGCGATCTCGACGCCGACGGCGTCGGCGATCGCAAGGACAAATGCCCCGGCACGCCGCTGGGTGCCCTGGTCGACAAGTCGGGTTGCCCGACCGATGCGGATGGCGACGGCGTCTTCGACGGCCTCGACACCTGTGCGAACACCGCCAAGGGTGCGAAGGTCGACGCCAAGGGTTGCCCCACCGACGGCGACGGCGACGGCGTCTTCGACGGCCTCGATACCTGTGCGAACACGCCGAAGGGCGCGCGCGTCGATGCGAAGGGTTGCCCGACGGATGCCGACAAGGACGGCGTCGCCGACGGTCTCGACCGCTGCGACAACACGCCGGGTGGCGCCAAGGTCAACCCCGAAGGCTGTCCGCTCGACAGCGATCGCGACGGCGTCTACGACGGCATCGACTTGTGCGACCACACGCCCGAGGGCGCGCGCGTCGACAAGAACGGCTGCCCGATCGAAGTCAGCGAAAAGGAAACGCAGCTCCTCGACACCGGCATGATCCGCATCGAGAACATCAACTTCGATACCGGCAAGGCGACGCTGAAGCCGGAATCGTTCAAGGTGTTGGACGAAGTCGGCGGCATCCTGATGCAGTGGCCGCAGTTGCAATTCGAGGTCGGCGGACACACGGATTCGCGCGGCTCGGATGCGAACAACCAGAAGTTGTCCGACTCCCGCGCGCAGGCGGTGTTGGATTACTTGCAGCAGAAATTCCCGGGCCTGGGGTCGGGTCAGTACACGGCCAAGGGCTACGGCGAAAGCAAGCCGGTCTCCGACAACAAGACCGCGCTGGGAATGGCCAAGAACCGTCGCGTCGAGTTCAAGGTGACGAACACCGACGTCCTGAAGAAGGAAGTCGAGAAGCGCAAGATGCTGCGGAACTGAGTCGCAGTCTTGCGACGCAACTTGGTTCAAACCGAGTTGCGCGCGGATTCAGATGGCTGCGAACACGGGCCGGCGAGATCACTCGCCGGCCCGTTTCGTCCAGACCCATTCGTTGGATTCCAGCTTGTCGCCGAGCGTGCCCTCGATGCGGGCGTGCAGTTCGTTCGGCTTCGTTTGCCAATAGATGACGCGCTGCGGGAAGTCGTGCGCGAGATTCTCGAACACGACGCGATTCGCGCTCGACTCCTTCAACGGGAACGGCGTCACGGGTTGGCCGCCGGGTTGCGACAAATACGTGATCGCTCCCGCGTGCACTTGGATGCGAAAGAACTCGAACCCGACCGCGCGGCCATCTTTCACATCGCGATGCATGCCGATGAGCAAGCCGCCGCTGGGCGCGGTCCAGATTTCTTCGCTGTGCACGCCGTTCTTGGTGCCTTCCCAAGTGCCGGCCATCCACTTCAGGTCCTCGACCGTCGTGGCGCCGGCCGATACTGCAACCAGCAACGACGCCACACCCCAACACACCCGTAACCACGAGTTCATGCCGATGAACCTCTTTTCACATCGCCCGACCATCGACCGCACAGCCCGCCACACTGTGACACACGCGAGGCGGGCCGGAGCGACGCGCGTCCGGCGCGAGTTGAACCGGCGGGCCGTCGAGAATGCCACATCACCGGCGACGCACCCGCCGGTTCCTGCCTGAGCAGCCGGACGCGCGTCGCTCCGACCCGCCTCGCCCTCGCCACATACACCAACGCACGAAAGCGACGAAGGCTGGCGGTTTCTCCGTCAGCCTTCGTCGTGTACCGATCCTGTCTTCGTTCGCATGTTGCCTTTCATGTGCTGTTCGTTAGTCGGTCTCTTCCGGATCACGGTCGGGGCCCTGCCCGGCGCGGCGCTGCACGGTGCCGGCCAGGTTGACCTGATCGCTCAGCTCGCCGTTCGCATCCTGCAGGCTGACGCGGATCGCGACGCTCGCACCTTCGCGATCGGCAACTCGCCAGCTCATCGACAGCGAGTTCTTGCTCTGGCCGAGCAGCTCGAAGCTGTTGCCGCCGTTGTACGAAACTTCGACCTGGGCGCCGTAGCTGCCGCACACATGCTGGGCTTCCCAGGTGATCATCAAGAAGTCGTCGACGTGGACGATGCGCGACTCGCTCGGAGTGGTGATCGCGACCGCACGCAGATCGTCGATGCACAACTTGTCAAAGACGGGGGTTTCGCGCGGACCGCGGTCGATCGGCGCGGCGGTTCCCGGACCGGTCGGACCCGTCACGTTATTGCACGCAGCCACCGACATCGCGACCAGGAACATCAAACCACTCATGGATTTCTTGTTTACGCGGAACATCTCTCTTCCCTCCTTCTTCGGGGTCCGTCGCGTCGAGAAGATCTCGCGCTCTCGGAACCGCTTCTGGGTTCCGTCTATGGCATGCCCTGGGCCAGTCGCGCCGCACACCCGTCCATGCGCCGCAACCCAGCCCCCAGCATGGATTTCCCCGAGGTGAGGCTTCGCGGCCGGGAGGGTGTTCGAGGGGTCGGACGCAACCCTTGCGCGCTGCAACCGCTGGTCGGATGCAAACCCTGCTGTGGGGAGGAGGGTCCAGTGCTGCGGATGAACGACCGGAAGGTGGAGCGCACGCCGGACACACCCGCCCGGGCGAACGCTCGTTCGCTCGCCTCCGGCTCGCTCACATCGCTCGGCGCTCGGCCTGTTCGAACATCCATGTTCTCACGACGGCCTCGCGACGTCGCCCCGGGCGGATGTGTCCGGCGTGTGCGTTGCGGGCGCCTACTCCCGCCCCACCGGAATCAGTCGCCACTCGGCGTCGAAGTACGGCGAGCGCTCGTAGAACCACTTCTGGCGCGCTGCAGCATTCCTCGCGAACGTCGAGTCGGCGTGCAACGCCTTCCGGAACTCCGCCCGCAGGTCGAAGCTCTCCGCCGACATCTGATCGGCCAGCGGCTCGATGACGTAGCTCTCGACATACTCGGTCGCCTGAAGCACTTCCAGGAAGAAGCCCCATGCGAAGAAGGAATCCGGCGAGCGCGGATCGAGCAGCGCCACCGCCAGATCTCCGAGAGGTTGATCGGTGGGCACGCGCACGCTTCCTGCCGGGAAGGTGCGCCGGTGCCTCTCGCTCTTGAACGTCGCCTTCACCGGCACGCGGCCTTCGAAGGGTTCGCGCGCCAACTCGTAACTCGCGACGCGATCCAGTTCGACTTCGACCTCGCGCGCCGGCGTGATGCGTTCCATCGCGATGCCATGCAACTCGAGCCGCGAAATGATCTCGGACCACGCCGCCGGAATCCAGTAAGCCCGCGGGCGTTCGGCCGTGACGCTGTCTTCGTCCGACGCCAGGAACGGGATGCGCAAGGCCACGGGCTTGCCGGTGTATTGCAGATAACGTCCGCCCGAAATCGCCGACGATGCGAGCCGCGACTCGATGCCGAGGAATTCCTTCACCTCCGGCACGCGATGTTTCGACACCCGCCATTCCAGCGGCACGATGTGCGGCCGGCGGGCGCGATCACTGGTGACGGCCGCCCGCAGCGAGCTGGCGGACTCGCCCAACGTGCGCAACGTCGACGCCAGCAGCACGTAGGTCCCGAGCACGCGTTGCCGATACGGCTTCAGCGAATGGTTCTCGACCAGCATGGTCGGCAGATGTCGCACGTCGCCGTAACCGTTCGAGAACCGCGGGCCCGCGGTCCATACGAGGTTACCTTTGCTCGGATCGGTGGGCTCCGCCAAGAACACCAGCGGCCCGGGAATGTGACCATGATCGCGCAGGTCCGCCATGAGTTTGGGATCGAGCGTTTTCTCGAACCATGCCGTGATCGCCGGCGAATGCGACTTCGCGCCGTTGTACCCCCAGGTGATGTCGTATTGGTAGTCGGAGCCGTCGGTGACGTGGAGATCGATGTAGAAGTCGGGCTGCCAGGTGTTCAACACTTGCACGATGGCGCGCGTTTCGGGCGCGTCGAGCTTGGCGTAGTCGCGATTCAAATTCAGATTGCGCGCCGTGGTGCGCCAGCCACATTCGGACGGGCCGCGTTGGTTGACGCGGGCAAAAGGCGAGAAACGTTCGTGACCGTCGGCATTCAGCATCGGCACGAATAGGAAATGCGCATGCTCGAGCAGGTCGCGACGGCGCCCGCTTACGGTGAGATCGCGCAGCAGCATGAGCCCCGCGTCCTTGCCGTCGATTTCGCCGGCGTGGATGCCTGCTTGCGCCAGCAGAATCGGCAGGCCGGTGGCACGCAACGCCGTGGGTGTGAAAGCAGGGGCGCGCGTCGCCACCACCATCCAGATGTCGCATCCTTCGGAGGTGCGGCCGATGGAGATCATTTCCAACTCGGGTGCGGCATCGCACAAGCGGCGCAACCACGCGATGGTCTCGTCGTAACGCGGCGTCTGGGTGAGGCCGCTCGCCTCGGACGGCGTCACCCACAAGTCGCCGGGAGGCGCGATGAACTCCTTGCTGCGCCCATCCCACGGAATCTCGGGCGGCAGGATGGCGCTCGGGTCGAAGCGCGGCGCGGCCCCGACGTGCATCGGCCCACACACGGCCAGCCCCATGAAACCGGCGATCACCCATCGCGGCGCACGCATCGACATCCTCCCCAAGAAGGCCCAGCTCGGTCGGCGAGTTCGACATCATAGCCGCGGGACGTGCGACCTCACCACCTTGGGCGCATGCAACCTTGCCCAGACCGATTGCGTCCTGTGCTTCGTGCCCTTTACAGTAGAGGCGTGTCCCCCGCAAGGAGATCCCAGATGCGACGTTTCGCGATTCGTCCCCTCGCCGGAGCGCTGGCGGTCGCCACGCTGTTGGCGTTCCAGCCGGCATCGGCGGTCGAGGTCCCGCAGTACACGATCGAGGACTTCCTCGCCACGACCAATATGAGCGGTACCGCCATCTCGCCGGATGGATCGAAGATCCTGGTAAGCAGCGATCAGACCGGCATTTTCAACGCGTATGCGGTGCCGGTCGCGGGCGGGAAACCGGTGCCCCTGACCCAGGCCACCGACTTCGCGATCATGGTGCGGACCTGGTTCCCGAACGACGAGCGCTTCATGTACAGCCAGGACCAAGGCGGCAACGAGCGCACGCACTTGTTCGTGCAGGATCCCGCCGCCAAGGTCACCGACCTGACCCCGGGCGAGGATCTCAAGGCCGAGTTGCTCGGTTGGGCGGATGACGACGCGTCTTTCTTCGTGCAGACCAACGAGCGCGACAAGAAGTTCTTCGACTTCTACGAGTACGCGACCGACGGTTACGCGCGCACGATGATCTATGAGAACGGGGCCGGCTACCAGTTCGGCGACATCTCGCGCGACAAGCGCTGGATCGCGTTCGTGAAGTCGAACAACAACGCTGACAACAACATCTATCTCTACGACCGGCAGACCAAGGACATGAAGCATCTGACGGCGCACGAGGGCGATGTCTTGCACGACGTCGAGACCTTCTCGCCGGACGGCAAGAGCCTCTACTTGACCACCGACGAAGGCGCCGAGTTTCGCCATCTGGTGAAGTTGGATCTCGCGAGCGGAGCGCGCACGGTCGTCGAGAGGCCGGACTGGGACGTGTCGGGCGCGTGGTTCTCGAAGAGCGGCAAGTACATGGTGGTGACGGTGAATCGCGATGCACGCACCGAGATCAAAATGACGGACGTGGCGTCGGGCAAACGCGTCGCGCTGCCGAAGCTTCCCGACGGCGACATCACGGCACTGCGCATCGCGCGCGACGACAGCCGCATCGCCTTCTACCTGAACGGTAGCCGACAACCGAGCAACTTGTTCGTGTGCGACTTCAAGGGCGGCGCGGCGAAGCAGTTGACCGAGAACTCGAGCCCGCGCATCGATCCGAAGTGGCTGGTCGATGCCGAGGTCGCGCGCTTCCGTTCGTACGACGGCGTCGAGATCCCCGGCATTCTGTACAAGCCGCACCAGGCGAGCGCCAATACGAAGACGCCGGCGCTGGTGTGGGTGCACGGTGGGCCCGGCGGTCAGACGCGCATCAACTACTCGGGTTTGATCCAGTACTTGGTGAATCACGGCTATGCCGTGTACGGCATCAACAACCGCGGTAGCTCGGGCTACGGGAAAACCTTCTTCAAGATGGACGACAAGAAGCACGGCGAGGCCGACCTCGACGATTGCGTCGCCAGCAAGAAGTTCTTGTCGGGCCTGGGCTATGTCGATCCGCAGCGCATCGGCATCATCGGCGGCAGCTATGGCGGCTACATGACGCTGGCGGCGCTGGCATTTCGGCCGCAGGAGTTCGTCCTGGGCGTGGATATTTTCGGCGTGGCGAATTGGGTGCGAACGTTGGAGAGCATTCCGTCGTGGTGGGAATCAGAACGCAAGTCGCTGTACACCGAACTCGGCGATCCGAACGTCGAGGGCGAGCGCTTGCGTCGCATCTCGCCGCTCTTCCACGCCAAGAACATCCAGCGCCCGTTGATGGTGCTGCAAGGCGCCAACGATCCGCGCGTCTTGAAGGTGGAGTCGGACGAGATCGTGGCGGCGGCGAAGGCCAACGGCGTCGAAGTGAACTACATGGTGTTCGACGACGAAGGCCACGGCTTCCGCAACAAGAAGAACCAGCTCGCCGGCTACAAGGCGATCCTGGATTTCTGCGACAAGCACTTGAAGAACGCGGCGGTCACCGTCGGCACGCGGAACTGACGCGCGCGCGAACGAACCCGAACACTTCGCGGCCGGCTTGGTGCACCGAGCCGGCCGCGTCGTTTTTGGGGACCGCGCCGACGTGCCGTTTCTACTCCTACTTCTGGCCGGCGTTTTCCTCGATGCGTGCTTTCACCAACTTCCGCACCAGGGCAACCGGCAAGGGTTTGTCCGCTTGAAAGCGGATGGTGCCTTTGCCGGTGTCGTAGCCCTCGAGTTCGTCCTCGTAGGCATCCAGTGTCGAAGAGCTCATGAGGTAGAAGGCGCAATGGTTCGCGGTCGCGCCCAGGGCCACCAACATTTTCCCGTCGAGACGGAATGCGGCGAGCTGGTAGCTGATGCGCTCTTCGGCCCTCGGCGCTGCAGCCTTGATGACCTTGCGCAGTTTCTCGAGCGCGGCGCGCTTGTCAGCACTCAAGGCTGCGAGATATTCGTCGATCGTTTTGGCATTGGTCTTGGGTTTTGCGGCCATGGCTTGTGCTCCTGTCGCTACAGGTCGATTGCGAGCCCGAGGCCAAAGAAGAACAGCTCATCTTCGAGTTCGACGATCCCTGAAGCATCCGAAGGCGAGAGGGACCGCGAGGTCGAGATCGCTGCGTTCGTAACGAATCGTCCCGACGCCTTCCAGTCCGGTCGAGGGCGGATCGAGACTCACAGTCCTGCACGACGCATCATGTGATGCTCTTCCTCGAGCTTCCACGTCTTGCCCCCGTCACGAGACTTCTCGCCGCGCCAGACGAACGAATCGGCCTTGATCTCGTTGAACGACCAGCGCAGCGACGAGTTGTCGCTGTCTTGGCCCCTGAGAACAATCCGCTCCCCCTCGGCTCCACCTTGCATGAGCGTGATCACGCCGAACGCCGGCGCAACGAAGACCACCCGCCACACTTTGGCCTGGGTGTCGAAGAAGCGTACCGACGTGCCGATGGTGCGCTCGTCGTTCGGGCTCTTCGGGTATCCGATCCAGATATCCTGAATGGCTCGGCCATCGATGATCCAGCCAAACAGAAGCTCGCCGGGCTTGTGGCTGACGCTGCCGTCTTCTGCGATGAAGGAATAGTCGCAGTCCCAGGTCCCGACCAGCCGATCGAAGACCCTTGCCTCAGCGCCTAGCGAGGGATGCGGGTCGGGAGCCGCGAGGGCCGTGATCATGTCGCGCCGTGGGTCGGCCGTCGCTGACTTCTTCGCCCCTCCTGAGCTCTCGCCCGCCTCGAGCACGCCGCAGAGCAGGCTCGCTGCGGCCACCGAAGTGGCGATCCAACGGAACAGATCACGGGGTCGTGTCATATTCGTCCTCCCTCGAGTCACTCGCTCGGCTTCGCGTCGCCGAGACCGGCTCGGCTCAATCTAATCTGCGAAGTGGGCCGCCGCTTGAACATTCTTGCGCGGGACGCCGGAACCTCGGCAACCTCCTACTTGCAGCGCAGCAGGGTGGAAATTGTTGCGTGAGTCCTCGACTCGACAAGAAGCGCTCGACTGGTTCGTACCCGGGAAAACCCCGGCTCGCGAGAATGCGATAGGATGGCCCGATTTCTTGGGAGGTTCGCGTGAATCAATGCCGCGCCCTGCTTTTGCTCATCCTGTTGAGTGCGGCGAGGTTGCACGCCGACGCAACCGCAAGCCGCGCGAATGCTTCGCGGCCGGAGCACGTCTCCGTGCATCGTCTCGAACTCGAGGCGTGGAAGGCCGCTGAAGCGCGCGGCTGGATGCCGCCGGGAGATACGGGTGCCGCGCGCCGTGCACCGCGTGCACCGCGCATCGCAGCGCTGACGCACGAAGTCCACGGCTACCATCCGTATTGGATGGGCGCCAGCTACTTGGCGTACGACTGGTCGCGACTCTCGACGATCGCCTTCTTCGGAATCGAATTGGATGGCACCGGCGCGGTGACCAACGCGCACGCGTGGCCGTGGAATGGACTCGTCACCACCGCGCACGAACACGGCGTGCGCGTCATCGTGACCGCGGTGTGCAATACGACCGCTGCAGTGGACGCCCTGCTCGGAAGTTCGACCAGCCGGCAAGCGGCGATCACGAACATCGTCAGCGCAGTGACGGCGGGCGGCGCCGACGGCGCGAGCGTCGATTTCGAAGGGGTATCGGGAACGCGCAAGCAGGCACTCGTGACGTTTCTCGGAGATCTGCGCGCGGCGTTGAACGTGGCTATTCCCAGCTCGTACTTGAGCATCGCGACGCCGGCGGTGGATTGGTCGAACGCGTTCGACTACGACGAGCTGGCGGCGCACTGCGATCACTTGATGATCATGGCGTACGACTACCACTGGTCGAGCAGCACGACGACAGGCCCGGTATCGCCGCTCGCAGGTTGGGGCACGTACAACGTCGGCTGGACGATCGCGGATTACGTGATGTGGGGTGCGCCGCGCACGAAGATGTTGCTCGGCGTGCCCTATTACGGATACCGCTGGCCGGCAGCGAGCGGCAGCGCGGGGGCCGCGACGACGGCGGTCGCAACCTCGCTCACCTATTCCAACGCGGTGCAGGAAGCCGTTGCGCAGGGCCGTTTGTGGGATGCGCCATCCTCGACGCCCTGGTATCGCGAGCAGACACCCGCGTGGCGCCAGGGTTGGTACGACGACGACTCGAGCTTGGCCGCGAAGTACGCGCGCGTCCTCGCCGAGGATCTCGCCGGCGTCGGAGTTTGGGCCCTGGGCTACGACGGCACGCGCCCCGAGTTGTGGGCGGCGATCGGCAATGCCTTCGATCCCGCGACCTCATCCGTTGGCGACGGCGTGTCGCTCCTCAGTGCCAGCCCGAATCCATTCCGCGACTCCATCGTGTTCCGTTTCGCACCTCCGCGCGAGAACGCGCCACTCACGATTCACGACGTGCGCGGCCGGCTGGTCCGTGTGCTCGAACCAGATACGCGCGCGTGGGATGGTCGCGGCGCCGACGGGCGAGCGGTCGCGAACGGCGTCTATCTCGTGCACCTTCATGATGGCACGCGCGTGCGCACCCACCGCATCGTTCGGGTTCCGTAACGTGAACGCGCTCCAAAGCTGATCGCAAAACTGTTGTTTCATCGCGATGGGCGCGTGACAGCTTCCGGATGCTCGGTCCGGACCGAGTTCAACGCAAGACGTGGATCGTCGTCGAGGCTTGGGAGCGCGCGTCACCAGTTACAGACAAGTAGTAGACGCCCGTTGCGACCGGCGATCCGCCGGCATCCCGCCCATCCCAGAATCGCGCCTCGTTCGACCATGAACGGACCTGTCGGCCACGTGCATCCACCAGCACCCATCGAAGAGATGAAACCGCCGGCGATTCCCAGAACAACATCACCGGGCCGCGGGTCGGGTTGGGCGCAGTCCAGATGCGCAGGCGCGCGCCGGACGGCGAATCGGTCGGTGTCGCGCGTGCGATGGCGAGGTCGGCGGGCGGCAAGCCGACTGCGATCGGTAATGTCGTGAGTTGCGTGCCCGTCGTCGCATCGAACACGCGGATGCCGTGCGTCGTCGGATCGTTGTCGGGGAAGTAGATTTGCCCCGTGGTGCTGTCGTACGCCAGCCGCTCGACGCCGCCGAACGACACGAAGTGTTCCTGCAGGAACGACCCCGTCGGGCGCGAGAACGACACCAGATGCGAGGATTGCGTCAAATCCGTGTGATGCACGAAGTACCCGCGCTCCGGCGACACGAACAAGAAAGCGCTCATCTGCGCCGCACCGATCTGCTTCTCGACGAAAGCGAAGCCGAGCGAGCGCAGCGCATCCAAATCCACCGCTTCGATACCTCCAGTCTGATCGTAGAAACCGCCGGGCACGGAAACGTAGAGAATGCGCCCTTCGATTTGCATCGGCAGCCGCGGCAAGATTCCCGTCAGTGTGATGGCTTGCGTGCCGGGGACCATCGGGTTCGCATCCACCAATTGGTTGGTCGCGAGGTCCACGACCGCCAGCAGCCCCGGCACTTGCACGTCGGGAAGCGGTGAACGATCCAAGCGCTGCAACTGCACGAAGAGATGATTCCCATCGCGAATCATGCACCCGGCTTCCGGCAAGCCATCCGAGTCCGCGAACGACGAAAGATCGATACTCGCGATCATCGCGCCGCTTGTTACATCGAAGCGCTGCAAGGTTGCACGATCGTAGAAACTGACGATCGCCGTCCCACCCACCGCGAGAACGTCTTGCGGATTCGATCCCGCCGGGAAAGAAATGATGCGCACCGGCTCGAAGCTGGTGGGATCCAGAACGCGCAGATCATCAACCGGCGTGCCGTTGACGACGTAGTGCAGCCCCGCGAAGTGACGCACGAATGGGTACGCGCCGACCGGCTCGACGCCCGGTGTCACCGACCAAGGACTCTGCAATTGCACCGCGGCGGTCGAGCCTCGTCCCGTTCGACGTCACCACAAAGAGATGATCCACGAAGGCGTGCGCGGACACGGGCGCGACCATCGCGGCGGTGCACAAGAACGGCACGACCCGGCGCATGACCGATCCCTTCCGGCGATAGGAAAAGAATACGCCGGCGCATGCGCGGATGGCGAGTCACCGCTCGCCGACCCACAACGCGGACTTCCGCGCAGAAAGCCGTCCGGAGACGGGCGGCGCCGGCCGTGCTAGACTCGGTCAAACGGTTGTGGGAGCGTTCGATGCGCCACGACCAGGGCTCGCGAAATGGAACCGCCGTTCCGGCCGCGAACCTGCACCCTGCCCGTCGCACCTGCATGTGATGCACCGTCTGAGCGAGCCGGTCACTCGCCTCGTCGGTTTCGAGTGGGTCTTTTCGCGGAGGCCATGGCGCCTGCATGTGCGGAATCTGCGGCATCTACAACTATAGGAGCGGCGAGCTGGCATCCCGTCCGCTCGTGGACGCGATGGCGCACAGCATCCGCCATCGCGGTCCCGACGACGACGGCTTCCTGGTGGACGGTCCACTCGGCTTCGGATTTCGGCGTCTCTCGATCATCGACCTCACGACCGGCCACCAGCCGATCGCGAACGAAGATGAAACCTGCTGGGTCATCCTGAACGGCGAAATCTACAACTACCGCACGTTGCGTGATGAACTCGTGGGCGCCGGCCATCGCTTCCGCACCCAATCCGACACCGAGACGATCGTGCACGGCTACGAAGCCTGGGGCGACGACGTCACCAACCGCCTGAACGGCATCTTCGATTTCGCGCTGTGGGATGCGCCGCGCCGCCGGCTGTTGCTGGCGCGCGATCATCTCGGCGTCAAGCCGCTCTATTGGTACGACGACGGCCGCCGCGTGCTCTTCGGTTCCGAGATCAAAGCGATCCTGCAAGACGAGAGCGTGCCGCGCGAACTGGATCCGGAAGCGCTCGCGGTGTTCTTGGCGTTCGGATACGTGCCGTCGCCGCGCACGATGTTCAAAGGCATTCGCAAACTGGCACCCGGTCATCGCCTCGTCGTGGACGCGCACGGCGCGCGCACCGAGCGCTACTGGAAATACGTGCCGCAGATTCGTCAGGGCATTTCGGAAGCTGAAGCGCTGGACGGGTACGCTGCGCACCTGCGTCGCGCCGTCGAACGTCAAATGGTGAGCGATGTGCCGGTGGGTTGCATGCTTTCGGGCGGCATCGACTCGGGATTGGTGCTCGCCATCATGCGCGAGCTGTCGTCCGAACCCATCAAGACTTTCTCCGTCGGCTTCGAAGAGGAAGGCGATTGGAACGAGTTGGACGACGCGGCCGAAACCGCGCGCCTGTTCGGTGCCGACCATCATCCGTTGAAGATCAGCGCCCGCGACTACGTCGGCTTCTTCGCCGAATCATTCTGGTACTTGGAAGAGCCGGTGCTGTCGCAGAGCACCTTCGCCTTCTATTACTTGTCGAAGCTGGCGCACGAGCACGTGAAGGTGGTGCTGACGGGACAAGGCGCCGACGAACCGCTGGCGGGCTACGAGCGCTATCGCGGCGAGAAGTTGGCCGGCAGCTTGGGATGGCTTGCAGGTTCAGGATTGTCGCGTGGCGTCGTTTCAGCGCTACCACGTGCCGAAAAATTGCGGCGCGCGGCGCGCTCGCTCGCCGAGCGCGATCCGGTGACGCGCTTCGCGCAGATCCACGCGCTCTTTCCGGCCGCCGATCGCGATCGGCTGTTGTTGCCCGAAATGGCGCACGATCTCGCTGGATTCGATGCGCTGGAGCCGTTGCGATTGCTGCAACGTGACGTCGCCCATCTCGATGGTCTCGCGCAACTTCTCTATGTCGACACGCGCATGTCACTGCCGGATGATTTGCTGCTCTACGGCGACAAGATGTCGATGGCGAATTCGCTCGAGGCGCGCGTGCCATTGCTCGACCCCGAGTTGGTCGAGTACATCGAATCGCTGCCGGTGTCGCTCAAACTGCGCGGCATGACCGGCAAGTACATTCACAAGCGCGCCGCCGAGCGCTGGCTGCCGCAGAATGTCATCCGCCGTCGCAAGAAGGGCTTCGCGACCCCGGTGGACGAATGGTTCCAGAAGTCGCTCGATGGCTTCGTGCGCGAAACGCTGTTGGCGCCGGGCTCTGCGTGCGGCGAGTACTTCGATACGGGGTTCATACGCCAACTCTTGGACGAGCACCGCGAACGCCGGCGCGACCATCGCCGCCGCATCTTCGCGCTCCTCAGCTTCGAGCTCTGGCATCGTCGCTTCCTCCGCTCCCCGGTGGTCGTATGAAGGTCGCGTTGTTTGGGTTGGGTTACGTCGGGTGCGTGTCGGCGGCGTGCTTTGCGCGCAGCGGCATCGGCGTCGTGGGTGTCGACGTGAACCCGACGAAGGTGAACCTGCTGCACAGCGGGTCGAGCCCGATCGTCGAGAAGGATGTGGGGCCCTTCCTCCAAGAGGCCGCCGCATCCGGCAAGCTGCGCGCCACGACCGAGGCGCACGACGCGGTGCTCGACACCGATCTCGCCATTGTCTGCGTCGGAACGCCGAGCCGCCGCGGCGGCGGGCTCGACTTGTCTCATGTGTTTGGCGTTGCGGCGCAGATCGGCGCCGCGCTGCGCGACCGCGCCGAACCTTACGTCGTCGTCGTGCGCAGCACCGTCATGCCCGGCACCTGCGACCGCGTCGCCGAGATTTTGGCGCGCGAATCCGGCAAGCAGCGCGGGAGCGATTTCGCCGTGGTCGCGAATCCGGAATTCCTGCGCGAAGGCACCGCGGTCGCCGACTTCCTGAATCCGCCGTTCACGGTGCTGGGCAGCGACGACGACTGGGCGCTGGATCGGGTCGCGGCTTTGTATCGCGATCTCGAGGCGCCGCTTTTGCGCGTGCCACTGCGCGTCGCCGAGATGGTGAAGTACGCCAACAACGCCTTCCACGCCACCAAGGTTGCGTTCGCGAACGAGATCGGCAACTTGGCCAAGTCCATGGGCGTCGACAGTCACCAGGTCATGGACATTTTCTGCATGGACACCAAGTTGAACCTGTCGCCGTACTACTTGAAACCAGGATTCGCGTTCGGCGGCTCGTGCCTGCCGAAGGACGTGCGCGCGCTGGCGAGTCGCGCCCGCGAATTGCACGTGCCGGTGCCGCTGCTCGACAGCCTGCTGCCGTCGAACGTGCAGCAGGTGCGACGCGTCGTGGATCTGCTCGCGGGATGGAAGTTGCGCCGCATCGGTTTCCTGGGACTCGCTTTCAAGGGCGGCACCGACGACTTGCGCGAGAGCCCCATCGTCGAAGTGGTCGAAGCCATGCTCGGCAAGGGCTTCGACGTCCGGATCTACGATGCGAACGTGTCACTCGCCAAGCTGACCGGCGCCAACAAGGAATACATCGAGAAAGAAATCCCGCATCTCGACCGCATTCTGTGCAGCAGTGTCGACGACGTGCTGGAGCACGCGGAGGCACTGGTCGTGGCGAACAAGAGCGATGAATTCCGTGACGCGATGAGCCGCCTGCGTCCGACGCAGCGGGTGTTGGACTTGGTGCGCATCGTCGCGACGCCGCCGGCAATCGGGGACTACCATGGGCTTTGTTGGTGATGCAACCGGGGAGTGCTTTGGCATCTGCTGGTAACGTGACCCGATCCGCGGCGGCGATGAACGGCGCCGCGACGCACGCCGCGTCGGGCGGCGGCCGTCAACCCGGCGTGCTATTGGTCGTCGAGAATCACTCCGTGCCGGCCGATCGCCGCGTGTGGGGCGAGGCGCAGTCGCTGCGCCGCGCCGGCTTCCGCGTTTCGGTGATCTGCCCGCGCGGGCGCCACATGGATCGCGGCGCCTTCGAATCGCGTGACGGCGTCGCCATCTATCGTTTCGCAATGCCGTTCGACGGCAGCAGCCGTCTTCACTACCTGCTCGAATACGGCTGGGCGCTGCTCGCTTGCTGGGGGCTTTCGCTGCGCATTCTGCGCGATCGCGGTTTCGATGTCGTGCACGTCGGCAACCCGCCGGATCTTTTCTTTCCGCTGGCATGGTTCTACAAGCTATTTGGCAAGCGCTTCGTATTCGACCAGCACGACCTTTGCCCGGAGACCTATCTCTCGAAGTTCGAGGGCGCGGGGCAACGCTTGTCGTTTCGCGTGCTCTTGTGGTGCGAGAAGCTGACCTACCGCGCCGCCGATGTCGTGATTTCAACCAATGAATCCTATCGACAGGTCGCAATGACACGCGGTGGCGTTGCCGCCGACCGCGTCTTCGTGGTGCGCAACAGTCCCAGCTCGACGCTCTTCGCACCGCGGCTCGCGGATCCGGCACTCAAGGAAGGCTTCCGCTCCCTCGTCGCTTTCGTCGGCATCATGTCGCAGCAGGACGGCGTGGACTACCTGCTGCGAGCGGCGCATCACGTGGTCTACGCGATGGGTCGGCGCGACGTCTTGTTCGTGCTTATGGGAACCGGGCCGGCGTGGGACGAACTGCAGAAGTTGTACCGCGAACTCGAACTGGAACCGTACGTGCGCTTCACCGGCCGCATCCCCGACGAGCCGATGCTTCACTATCTCGCAACCGCCGACGTGTGCGCGTCACCCGATCCGCACAACCCGTTGAATGACGTCTCGACGATGCAGAAGTTGATGGAGTTCATGGCCATGGGTAAGCCGAGCGTGTCGTTCGAGTTGAAGGAGGCGCGCTTCTCGGCGCAAGACGCCGCCGTGTACGTGCCCAACAACGACTGGCGCGGATTCGGCGAAGCCATCGTCGCGCTGCTGGACGATCCGGCGCGCGCCGCGCAGATGGGCGCCGCGGGATTGCATCGCATCCGCACCGAGATTTCCTGGGCGCACTCCGAAACCCAACTCCGCGCCGCTTACGCCCGCGCCCTCGGCACGCCCGTCCCCGCCGAACATCCATGAAATTGTTGCTGCTGTACACGCATGACTACTGGTTGAAGCCATTCGAAAAGTCGGTGGCGGAAGCGCCCGAGCGTACCGAGCCGATGGCGACGCGCGAGGCGGTTGTCGCGCTGGTGCACGTCGAAGCGCAGGACCCGGCCGAGCACGCGAAGCGCGTCACGCAGGGCATCAAACAGATCAAGTGGCTCGCAGGGAAGTTCAGCACCAAGAATGTCGTGTTGCATTCGTTCGCACATCTCGCGTCGACGCGCGCCGAACCGACGGCGGCGGATGCGCTGCTTGCTGACATGCGCGATCGTCTCTTGGCCTCCGGCTATACCGTGCACATGAGCCCGTTCGGCTACTTCAACGAGTTCCGGCTGCACGTCGCCGGTCCCTCCCTCGCCAAGGTCTTCGCCGAGTTTTGAGCGGCGGCGTGCTAGGATCGCGCGCACCCAACTCGGTCCGGACCGAGTTGTGGAAGGCAGGAGGGCCGCGATGCATTCCACTCGAGGTCGCGACGTCATTCGGGTCGCGGTCGCCATGACCGCGTTCCTGGGATGTGGCGGCACCAAGACCCCACTCCGCGTCCTGCCCCCGGCGCCGCACGACGATGCGAGTGCGGCACTCGGTGTGACGCTGTCGCTGACCGGCGATCTCACGGTTGCGAACCTGCCTGCGATTGTCGTGTTCGCTCGCTTCGACGATCCGGCTCGCGACGCCGAGGCATTGCGACGTGCAACCCTCGTCGAATCCAACTTCGCGGATGGCAATCACTATTACCTCTTGAACGCCGCGCCGCGCGCATACGCGGTCGTCGGCGCGCGGACGACCTCCAAGTACAAGGGCGCCGCGGTGGCGAGCGAGAAACGCCCGCGCGCTTCGGACTCGCTCGAAACACGTTTGAGTTTCGACTTCGGCTCCCAGCACACCCGTCACGACGAGGTTTGGTTCGCGCGCGAGATCATTGCAGCGACCCTGGTCGAAGTGCCGGCGGGAGCATTCAGCTTCGCGGGTGACCTGCAGGTGACGGCGACGAAGGCGCAGAGCGCGGGCGACGCGGCACAATCGGCGCTCCTGTCGCGGCGTGAGAGCGCTGCTGTTCTCTCGGTGTCGGGGCCCACGGTGCATCGCGACGTGTGGTTCGGCGCCCTCGCGGCAGTGCGCAACGATGCCGATGCGGCAGGGCGATTCCGCGATGCAACGCACCTGGCACTGGGATCGGCGGGATGGTCGGCGCGACTGCGCGCGGCGCAACTTCCGCCACCGGTCGGAGACGGACACTGAGCGCGCGCACTCGCACTCGCTGCGGTTGGGCACGGCTGCAAAACCCGCTCTACGTCGCTTACCACGACGAGGAGTGGGGCGTGCCGGCGCACGACGACCGGCATCTGTTCGAGATGTTGATCCTGGAAGGCGCGCAAGCCGGCTTGAGTTGGGAGACGATCCTCAACAAGCGCGCTGCTTACCGGCGTGCATTCGACGACTTCGACCCGCGCCGCGTCGCGCGCTACGACGCGCGCAAGGTAGCGGCGCTGCTCGACGACGCCGGCATCGTGCGCAATCGGTTGAAGGTCGCCTCTGCCATCACCAACGCACAGGCGTATCTCACGGTGCAAAAAGAGCACGGCAGCTTCGACGCCTACATCTGGAGTTTCGTGGACGGCAAACCGCGCCAGAACTCCTGGACAACTCTCAAACAAGTCCCGCCGCGCACACCTGAGTCCGACACCATGTCGCGCGACTTGCGCCGCCGCGGCTTCAAGTTCGTCGGCTCCACCATCTGCTATGCCTTCATGCAAGCGGTCGGCATGGTCAACGATCACACCACCGATTGTTTCCGGCACGCGGAGGTCCGACGGCTGGCGCGCTCCCCCGCGCGCGCGCAGAACTGAGCGACGATGTTCAACCGCGTCTTGGCGCGCGTCGGTATCCGGCTGGGTGAACGCCCGCTGGTGGCGCGCTTCTTCTGGCTCCACTTCGCGCTCATCGCGAGCTACACGCTGGCGCGCGCGGTGCGCGACGCCGTCTTCTTGGGCGAAATGAGCGCGCGGCGACTTCCCTATCTTTATATCGCGGTCGCCGGTTGCACTGCCGTCATCGCCGCCGGCATGGGCCGCTTCACGAACCGCCCGAACTTGCAGCGCTGGTTGTCACAGATTCTCGTCTTCTCCGGTGTCGTGCTGCTCGGCTTCGCGGCGCTGTTGTACTTCGTGCGCGGGTCGGTGCCGCCGATCGCCTTCTACTTGTGGACCGGTGCGTACGGGCTCATCCACGTGTCGCTCTTCTGGGTGCTGGCGAACGAAGCGATCGATTCGAGCGAGGCGAAGCGATTCTTCGGCATCATCGGAGCAGGCGGAATCCTCGGCGGTCTTGCCGGGGGCGCACTGG
>Ga0247727_10005607_pt1 | contig 25308 bp, 16 predicted proteins | sample WisWelCaveWW1625_FD_202498 | JGI IMG/M metagenome (GOLD analysis project Ga0247727, IMG submission 202498) | Biofilm microbial communities from Wishing Well Cave, Virginia, United States - WW16-25 | ecosystem: Environmental > Aquatic > Deep subsurface > Groundwater > Cave microbial mat | place...
GGGCGCTGTTCGCTCCGAAGGAGCGCGACATCATAGCCCAGCGGCGAAGCCCTGGGTGTCCGAACACACAGGAGGCGACAAGGCCTGAAAAGGCCGACACAATCCGCGGCGGCAGGGGCTTCTATCACGCCCCTTCAGGGCTGTGAGCATCGCGTTCGTCTGCCTACCCAGGGCTTCGCCCGTGGGCTACGTTGTGCTGGCCCTTCGGGCCAAACAGAACGGGCGCGTTTGCTTGAGGAGAATAGGTTAACACCTGCCGCCAGGCATCACTTCACGGCACCGCGCGGCTCGGACAGCGCATCGCGCGCCTTCTCAGCTACTCCCCTCGCCTTTGCAACCACTCCGCGCGGCTGTAATACCAGACCGCGCGGCTTTTTTTGGGCATCGCGCAGCTGATGGGCGCATCGCGCGCCTTTTCAACCGCATCGCGCAGCGCGGAGTGGTCTAACAGGTGCGCGATGCCGTGAAGCAGGCGCGCGGAGTGAACTAACAGCGGCGCGGTCGTGCCGCACAGTGGCGCTCTCCCTACGCGCAGGCGAGGGCGGTCATTTGCATGGGATTTTGCGAGAAGAACGATGAGCGATGATCGTCAACCGATCTCAAACACCGTCTTCACCGATTTAGTCGGGCCGGTGGCCAGCGCCGTTCGCAACGCAGCGCGGTAGCCGGTCAACTGGAACTTGTGCGTCACCAGTGACTTGAGTTGCGTGCCGTGGTCGCGCAGCAGGTCGAGGGCCAGGTCGAAGGTCTTCCGTCGGCGACCTTGCCAGTTCTCCCAGCCGTAGGTGTACGAGCCGCGCACGCGTAGCTCCTGGTACCAGATGGTGGTCCAGTCCACGCCGCGCGGAATGCCCGGCATGCCGACCAGCACGACTTCGCCGCGGGCGCGCGTGAAACGCAGCGCGGCGTCCAGCGACGCAGCGCTGCCCACGCAGTCGAAGGTGAGCTCCGCCCCTCCGATGACCGTCGGCCGGCCGATTTCCGGCTGATGCAGCGAGGCGTGCAGCCGCGCGGCCAGCGTGGGGTAGAGCGAGCCGTCGTGCTGGACGATATCGCTGGCGCCGAGTTTGAGCGCCGCGGTGATTTGATGCTGGTGCTTCGCCACTGCCAAAACGTGGCCGGTGTAGCCAATCCAGCGCAGCGCGGCGATGGTCAGCAGGCCCATGGTGCCGCAGCCCATCACCAGAATAGTTTGCTGGGTGGCTGGGTGGCTGGGGGGCTGAACGGAAAGGGCGGCGTGCAGCGCGCACGCCAACGGTTCGGCGAGCACGGCTTCCTCATCGCTCAATTCGTCGGGCACCCGATGAAGCTGGCTCGCATGCGCGATGAGGCTCTCGCTCCAGCCGCCGCCGGTATCGCGGCAGTAACCGGTTTGGATTCCCGGCGCGAGGTCGCCGCTGGCCACGTTTTCGCAGTTGCCGTAGTTGCCTTCGGCGCAGCGCCCGCATTGTGGTGACACGCCGCGCACTTCGCAGCCGAGCGCCGGCTCGATCACTACGCGGGTGCCGACCGGCCAATCGGCCACCGCGCTCTCCTCGATCACCCCGACGATTTCATGTCCGAGCACAAACGGTGTGCTGGTCAGCGGGGAGAAGTAGGTGGACCCTTCCGCCCGAACGGTGGCGAGGTCGCTACCGCAAATGCCACAAAGGTGCGGACGAACCCGCAGCCAGCGCTCGGTGGGAAGACGCGGCGGAGCTGGGTTGGCGCAATGCACCAACGCCAGTGGCCCGGTGCAGGGACCAAGCCGCCGGCGTCCCAGTGCCCGCAGCAGTAGATACCGAGCCCTGGACTTGCGGTATTCGATCGCCCGCACTATTCTCCGCTTAGGGTCTGGCTCAACGTGTCGTAGTTCTGGACGATCTGGTAGTAGAACGCGACGTCGTCCTGCGCCTGGCGCAACCGCGCCTCGTACGCTGCCTTGTCTTCGAGTTGCACGCCACTGCGCCGCAGCAATTGCAGCGCCGCGGTCACGACTTGCGGCGGGCCGCCTTTGGTATCCGTCTCTGCCGCCTCGGCTGGCGCTTCCGCTGCGTCGGATCCAGCTTCAATGCTACCGAGCGCGCCGACCTCTTCGAGCTTCAACGCCACCCGAAACACCGTCCCGCGCAGGAACGACGTGCGGCTGAACACCCGGCCGACCTTATGAATGAGCCCCACCTTCTGTAAAGAGATAAGGCGCTGCTGAGCAGTCAGGTGGCCGACGCCCATGGACTGTCCCAGTTGCACGGCAGTGGTAGTCACTTGATCAGTATCCTGCTCGGTGCAGCGATTGGCTAAGAACGTATAGGTTTCCAACTGGCTGCTGTTCAGATTGCAGTGTTTGATGATACGGTCGATTTCGTACTTGGGTCCGAAGTCCATCATTGCATACTCCGTGGGTTTGAGTTTAGTGAGAGCATAGGTTATTGCGGGTGGTTCCATTCGTGTATAGGCCAGCCGCGCCGGGCCGCAATCGTACGCAGGCGACGATCCGGGGTGACCGCGTTTGCCTGGCCCACAGCCTCCAACATCGGCAGGTCGCTGATACTGTCGCCGTAGGCGAAGCACGCGCGCGCGTCGATTTCCCATTGTCGAGTGAAACGCGCAATCGCGATGGCTTTACCATCGTTAGTCAACGGCGGGGTAGCCAATCTGCCGGTAAAGCGGCCGCCCCTCTCCTCCAGCTCGGCCGCGATGACGACTTGAGCGCCGAGGTGGACGGCCAGCGGCTGGACGATGAAATCAAGCCCGCCGCTAAGCAGGACGACGGTGTGTCCGTGCGAACGATGCTGCTCGACGGTGCGCAGCGCTTCGGCGCGCAGGCGCGGACGAATCACTCCCTCGAACAGAGGTTGCGAAAGCGCGGTGACTTCGTCCACGGGCAGCCCGCGATAGCTCCGGTAGAACCACCGACAGAAGGCCACTCGACTGACCTGATCTAACGCAAAGTATCCCGGAGCCTTGGCCAGCGTTAGCAGCAGCCAGCGACGCCAGGCCCAGGGGGGCAGACGGTGCCGCTGGAAGAATCCAAGATACTCAACGATGTTCGACTTCAGAAGCGTGCCGTCCACGTCGAAGAATGCCGCTGGCGACGCCTCAGGCATCTTGAGCAAACGTTTCGTCGCGCAGACGTTCAATGGCGGTGCGGAGTTCGGCGACGACGGCCTGATACGTTTCGTAGGGCACTCGGTCGGCGGAGGCGGCGCGGAACTGGTCACTGCGAATGGGGGGACCAAAACGGAGCGACACGCGCCCGCGACCCGGAAACCTCTGTCCCTTGGGCCAGGCGACATAGGCACCCTGGAGGTAAGCGGGTACGATGGGCACATCGAGCTCGTAGGCCAACAAGCCGATGCCGGGCTTGAACGGCTGCAACTGTCCTGAAGTGCTGCGCGTGCCTTCCGGGAAAATGAGCAACGGCATACCGCGTTGCAGCAGCAGGCGCCCCACGCGCAATCCTTCCATGAAGTTGACCTGGCGGTCGAACGGTACGACGCTGAACAGCGTGCGAAAAAACCACGCCTGCAACGCCGAGTTGAAGAAGTAGTCGCGCGCACCCAACGCACGCAGGCGTGGAGCGCGGCTTTCGACCGCCAGCAGTACGGCGCCCCCGTCGAGATGGCTGGTATGGTTGGGTGCGATGATATAAGGTCCATGGGTTGGAAGATGCTCCAACCCGGAAACTGTAAACCGGAAACGGCGTCGATAAACCGACCGCATCACGCGGCGGAACGCTCCGCGCAAGAGCCGACCGCCTGGCCCCGGTTCGTTGGCCAACGCTTCCAACTCGCCATCAGAGGCCAGTGCACGCTCCCAGTACGACTTCTCCGTTTCCGGCGCCGCCGACAGCGGCAGCGGCAACTGAGAATCGCGATGCGACTCGATGAGGTCCACTACGTCGCGCACGGTCTGCACCGCCGCCGCCGCTTCCTCCGGCAGGTTGAGGCCGAAGCGCTCATCCAGTGCTAGCAACATGTCCACGCGCTTGAGGGAATCGAGCTGGAGGTCGAACTGCAGATTGGTGTCCGGCGTCACGCGCCCCACGGGCACGCGCGCGACCCGACACAACACTTCCAGCACGGCAGGGGCCACGGCGGGCAAGTCGGTGGCAGCGGTCGCGGTGGGCACGGTGCCATGCGCGCTGCCGAGTTCCCGCCGCAACCGTTCTTTTACCGCCGCCCGATCCACCAACAGCGCAGGGGACTTCGGCAACTCGTCGCGCCAGAAATGCAACCGCTGCGGACGCTGGTAGCTGGCTACGTTGCGCGACACTTGCTGGACGGCGCGATGCACCGCGTCTTCCGCTTCGCCGGCGACGATGACGGCATGTACTTCCTCGCCCAGTTGTCCAGCCGGCCGCATGCCGACGACACAGATTTCGCGCACGCCCGGCGCGCCGCGGTACAGCGCTTCGACCTCTTCGGGATAGACATTCTTGCCGGCCGAGGTGACGATGACCTCTTTCAGCCGGCCCGTAATGAACAGGTATCCGTCCTCGTCGAGATAGCCGAGGTCGCCGGTGAGGAACCAACCGTCGCGAAAAACCTTCTCGGTCGCCAGGGGATTGTTGCAGTACCCCCGGAATACGTTCGGTCCGCGGGCGATAATCTCGCCCACGCCGTTGGGGTCGGGGTTCAGGATGCGCAACCGGACGCAAGGCAGCGCGCGCCCCACCGAACCGCGTTTGGAGTTTTCCAGCGGATTCACCGTCAACACCGGCGAAGTTTCGGTCAGCCCATAGCCTTCCGAAACACGAAAGCCCATCAAGGTGAAGTCGCGGTGAATCTTCGGATCGAGCGCGGCGCCGCCACTCACCAGGAGGCGCAAGTGACCGCCGAACTTCTCGTGCACGCGCGCGAAAACCCGCCGCGCGAGCAGCGGTCGATTCGCCCGCAGCGCCCACGCGCTCAGCAAGCGATGCACGCCCCACAACGCCCGGCCGGCCGGGCCGGCTTTGGTGTAGCCTTGCTCGAGGTGGTCGCGCAATAACTCGAAGACGCGAGGGATGCCAAGCATGCAAGTGGTCTGGGTTTCGTTCAAGGCGCGTAGCAGGTCGCGCGATTTCATCGAGTCGAGATAGGAAACCGTCGCCCCACCCAACATCGGCGTGAGCAGGTCGCAAGTGAACTCGAAGGCGTGGTTGAGCGGCAGAATTGCCAGCATCCGATCACTGGCATACGGCTCCAGCACCTCCGCTAGCGCGAGGACATTGGCGATGAAATTACGATGCGAGAGCTGCGCTCCCTTGGCGTCCACCACTGAGCCGGTCGTGAAGATAATGGAGGCGATTTCGTCGCTTTCCACCTCCACTGGCTCGATCGGGTCCCAGGGAGGGGCCGGGACGGCCGCGGAACCGAACGGCCGGCACCAATTGTTGACATTCAGCAGGGGCCACTGCTCCGCGAGCGAAGTTAGCTTCGCACCGAGTAACTCTGAGGCCAGCACCGCTTTGGCCCCCACCAGGCTCGCCAGCGCGGCCGCCTCGTCTGCGCGGGTCTGGCGATCCAGCGGAACCACCGCAATGCCGAGCGCACTGCACGCAAAGAACGCCAACGCCCACTCCGGCTGATTCTCACTCACCAGCAGTGCGCGGTCGCCGTGGCGCAGACCGCATTCGCGCAGGCCGGCTGCTACGGACAAAACTCGTTGACGCAGCTGACCGTAGGTAACGGCCTGCCACCGACCCTCTCGACGCGCCTGCAGAGCGGGGTGGTCCGGCCAGCGTCGGGCCGCGCGCTCGAGCAGTTGATTCAGATTCTGCAGTTCTGGCTCGCGGACCTGGTCGGCGAGTGGGTCGTCCTCTGCCAGTGGCTCGCGGACGTCGCCTTCCATTTTCAGGATATGGCGCTTCAGCCCGGGGACATGGATTTCCTGGAGGTACTCGCGCCAGTCGATGGCCCCGGGCGCAAACAGGAATTGCCGCTGATCTTCCTTGCTCAGCGACTCGTACAGGCGTCGCGTGTTGGAAGTTTCGTACTGGCAGTGCAACCGGACATAGTGGCCGTAGATTTGGTTGTAATAGGCCAGGCGTTCGAGCCCGGCCTGCTGGATCATTAGCTCGCGCCTCCGGCGGATGGCGGGTTTGTAGAAGCTGACCGCCTCGCACAGGCGAATCGCCGCGCGGAACTTCGCGTCCGTTTTCGTCACCCACCGCAGAAACTCGGCTTCGGTCGGATAGTTCCAGCGCTTCGGACGGATCGGCGTGCCGTCGCGCTCACGCATTGGATAACGCAGAAAATACTCATGGATGTGCTCGACCAGCTCGCTGAAGAATAGCGGGTTCTCCGTGCTGGACGCCACGTGGAACACCTGGAGGCCGCCGGACCGCGCGGTGGGCACCGCAGCCAACAGCGCGTTGACGACAAAATCTACCGGAATGAAGTCCAGGATGATTGTGGGATCGACCGGAAAGTCCGGGATGCGCCCCTTGCCGTAACCGGCAATGAGTGGGTCGGCCATCCGAAAGCCGTCAATCCAGCCGGCCTCCGGCTCGGCGTAGCTGCTCTCGATGATGGAGGGCCGCAGGATGATGGAGGGCACGCCACCGCGTTGCAGGACCAGGCGCTGCTCACCCATCGCCTTGGTAAAGGTGTAGGTATCGTTCCAGCCGAAGCTGCGGGCGCGCGACACGCCTTCCTTGACCAGCCGGTCACCGATCCAGCGTTTGCGCAGCCGCTCGGCCTCCTGCCGCACTTTCGCGTCGGCGCCACGCGTGCCGTTGCGCGCGGCTTTGAGGGCGGCTTGCAGGAATTCGCCGTTCGCGTCGCGATGCGTCGCCTCGTCTTCGATGGCGTTCGAGGCGCGAATTACGTCACGAATTTGTTCGTCGAGGTTGAAGGGACGCTCCAGCTCGCGGTCCATGTAATCGAAAGCGCAGCGGCCTGGCTCGGGCAGCGTTTCGGGCACGCGCCCGGAGCGCAACCCGCCGACATAGGCGGTGGAGACATGCAGAAAGACTGGATCGCGGCATTGGTGCGCGAACTCCAGCAGACGCGATGGCCCGTGGGTGTTGGATTCGACCGCATAGTCGAGTCGCTCGTCGAACACCACCACCGCGGCACTGTTGATGATGACATCGACCTCACGGGTGAGCAGTTGAAAGTCGTCGTCGGTCAGGCCGAGTTGCGGCATCGACACGTCGCCGGGAATGGCCACGATTTTCTCAGCGGCAAAATCCCAGAAGCGGTCGCCATGCGCTTCGCGCAACAGCGTGAAAATGCTGGAGCGGAGAATCTCCTTTTCGACGCGCGCGCGCACCGAGGCGTGCGAAGAGGCGCTGCCGGATTTCGTCCGCACCAGCAGATACGCGCGGCGAATCTCTGGCAGTTGGCGTAAGATCTTCTCGACCAACGGCTTGCCGAGAAAGCCGGTCGCACCGGTAATCAGGAGGGTCTTATCGCGATAAAACTGCTTGAGGTCGGCCATGAGACAGCCGATAATGTAGTGCGAGTGCCGTACAGCGTGAATGCGTCAAACTGTGGGAGCATGGACGCCACCCGCGAAGTCTTCGGCAATATCGGACCGGCCGGGCAGCGTTTCTTCTACCTGATCATCTTCGGGAGCCTGGCCGTCAATGCCTGGCAACTGACTCGGCGAGTGCGGATTTGGCGGCGCGGGACGTCAGGGGAATGGGAGCGCGACTGGCGCATCTGGCTCCAGCGGTTAGGCGCGCACGCCCTGGCGCAAACTCGCGTCCGTCGCCGCAAGCTCGCCGGATCGCTGCATGTTCTGCTCTTCAGCGGCTTCGCGGTGTTAACCCTCGGCACGACGCTGCTGTTCATCGCCGACAAGGGCCCGGTGAACTTTCACCGCGGACTCTACTTTCTGCTATACGAATTGGCGATGGATGTTTTCGGCGTGGCGCTGTGCCTCGGCTGTGTGATCGCAATCGGCCGCCGTCGGTTCGCGCGTCCGCAGAGTCTCGGCCATACGCGCCGTGATTGGTTTCTGCTGCTGCTGCTGTTCGCCATCGGCCTCACCGGGTTTGCCATCGAGGGTCTGCGCCTTGCGTACACCAATCCCGATCCCAGCGTCGCGCGCTGGTCGCCGGTCGGCTACGGGCTGTCGCTCCTCTTCAGCAACAATCTCGACCTCAACGTTGCGCGCTACCTGCACCTGGGAGTCTGGTGGCTGCACACGCTGCTCATTGTCGTGTTCTTCGCCACCGCACCGACGACGCGGCTGCTCCACGCCCTCACCGCCACGCTCAACCTCATGCTACGACCTTCGCGGCCGGCTGGCGCGTTAGCGCCGGTGACGATGGAGTCGGTCGAGCAGACCGGTCGCATTGGCATCAGCGCGATCGGGCACTTTACCCAGCAGCAATTGCTGAGCTTCGACTCCTGCATGGAGTGCGGCCGCTGCCAGGACGTGTGCCCGGCCTATGCGACCGACAAGCCGCTCAACCCGAAGTCGTTGATTATGGATTTGCGCGACGCCATGCCCTCGAACGCGACCGACAACCTGCACGGCAAGACGGTGGCCGCGGAAACGCTTTGGGCATGCACAATGTGTCAGGCCTGCGTATTCGAGTGCCCTGTGCTCATCGGCCACGTCGATGTGATTAGCGATTTGCGACGGCATCTCGTCGGCGAGGGGCAACTCAGCGGGCCACCGGCGCAAGCGCTGCGCCGAATCGGAAACCAGGGCAATCCGCACGGTCAACCGGCCAGCGACCGACTGGTCTGGGCCGAAGGCCTCGAGGTTCCCACCGTGTCCGACCATCCGAACTTCGAGGTACTGCTTTGGGTCGGCTGTGCCGCGGCGTTCGACCCCCGCGCGCAACGCGTGGCGCGGGCAACCGTACAACTCTTTCGAGAAGCGGGCGTCAGCTTCGCCGTGCTCGGCCACGACGAGCAATGCACCGGCGACCCGGCCCGCCGGTTGGGGGATGAGTTTCTGTTTCAAGCAAAGGCGCAGGCCAATGTGGCGACCTTGCAAGCCGCGCGCGTTTCCAAAATCGTCACTCCGTGTCCGCACTGCATGAACACGCTGAAGCACGAATACCGGCAGTTCGGGGGAGACTTCGAGGTCGTTCACCATTCGCAGTTTCTGGCGGAGTTGCTGGAAAACGGTAAGCTGCAACGTTCGCCACGCACCAGCGGCAGCACGCCCCTCACCCTGCACGATCCCTGCTACCTCGCCCGCGTGAATGAGGAGACGCAGGCGCAGCGCGCAGTGCTCAACGCGGTTGGCGAACTGGTAGAACTGCCGCGCCACGGCGCGCGCACCTTCTGCTGCGGCGCGGGAGGAGGCCGCATGTGGTTCGACGAGCCGCCCGAACAACGCGTGTCGCGCGTGCGCGCCGAAGAGGTCGTGGCCAGCGGCGCCCGCACCGTCGCCACCGCGTGCCCATTTTGCCTGAACATGCTCAGCGATGGGCTGGCCGGCGTCGCCGGCGGCGAGCAGGTGCGTGCACTGGATATCGCGGAACTGCTGGCGGACGGCATTCCGACCTAAGCGACGAACTCCAGCTAACCGAGTTGCAACGCCCGTCCCCGAAACAGAAAATCCACGATGCTGCCCTCGTGCGGCTGGAACCAGTTGAGCTGAATCGTCGGCAGCGCGCCCAGGTTAAGGCGGTCGATGTTGCGGGCATCGATGAGTTGCTTGCGAAACGTCTCGTCGTGGGTGATGCCGCTGCAGACGAGCGTGCCACCGATCTTCGACAGCATCTCGTTCTGCGGGCACTTGACGACGGTAACGAACGGAAACATGTACTCCTTCTTCGGCGCTTGCAGGTCCGGCGAGGCGGAATGTAACACCGTCGGCAGCAGGTAGTCGCAGCGCTCCTGCGCAACCCAGCGCGGTCCGTCGCGGTGTCTGGCGGTCGCGTCGTAGGTGCCCGCTTCATCAACGCAGGATTCGATGTCACTGTTGATCGCCTCGGCCTGGCCCTTCACCGTGAATGCGGCGATGGCGGCGGCGGGGTCGTCGGGCGGCAGCACCGGCACCGCCGCGAAGCGCCGCGCGAGGGCGTCGGCGATTTCTTCGGTGTGACGCGAAGCCCAGATGCCGGAGCAGTTGATGCAACCGCGACCGCTATTAACAAGGACGCTGTTGATCATGAGGTCCAAGTACTTCTCCCAGTTGTCCACCTCATCGTCGCCGAGTAGGATCTTGCTAAAGCCAGGACCGTGCACCTGCACCGCGGGATTGCCGTGATAGCGCTCGACCGTGGCAGTGCCGCCGAAGATGAGGCTGCGCGGACAGTGCGCGAGCACCGCGGCGCCGACGTCGCCGAGGCCGGGATAGATAGCAATCGCCTGCTTCGGAATGCCGGCCTGGAAAAACGCTTGCGACATGCGCCACGGTGTCCACGGCTCCTGCGGGCCGGGCTTGAGCACGAGGCCGATTTGCAGCGGAATGATCGGCAGCCACAAGCCGTGCACACCGGGCGAGTTCGACGGCAGCACCATGCCGAGCACCGGCGTGCAAGCCTGGTAGCTGCGCAGGACGGTCTTCGATTCGCCGTCGCCGAACGCGAACGTCTCGTCTCCGTGGCCGCGGGTGAGGATGTCGAACGGCAGCCCGCGCATCAGCGAGGTGAGAATCGCTTCGAGATTCTTGAGCACGAAGTTCAGCTTCTCCATGTTGAAGCGGCACATGTGCTCGGGCAGCCCGGTCGTCGACGACTGTTGGCGCACGAACTCGTCCGTCGTTTGCGTCCCGTCGCCGAGAGGAAGCTCGGCGTTCAGGAACAGATCGGCGGCTTGGCTGCACATTGCCAGCAGTTGCTTGCAGGGAATCTCCCGCAACACCGCCCGCGCGCGTTCGGCGTGCCGCATGTCGCGCTCGATCAGCCCGCCGTTGGCGAGCGACACCTCGGCCATCAGCTCGCCGGTGGCGAAGTGATAGACCTTGTCCTTCTCGAGCGAGTCGTAAGGCTCACCCCAGCGGAGGATGGGAAAGTGGATCATCAATACACGCCCACCGTCGTCGTCGCGGCAAACCCGCGGAACGGTCGCACGCCGCTGACTCCGTCCCACGGATACTTTTCATAGGGCGGCTCGCGTTCGCCCTCGTCGCGCTCGAGGAAACGCGGCACGAAGAACTCTTTCGTCAACGTCGTCAGCATCACGCGGCCGGTTTCGCCATATCCGACCACGCGATCGGCGTCGTCGAAGTCGACGACCTGGATCACCGCGCGCGGCTGCGGGGCATAGTAGGTGATCTTGTAGTTGTTGTGCGGTCCGCTGGGCGCGCTGGCGGCGAGGCCCATCAGCGTGTTGCCGTAGGTCGGCGTCATATACACTCCTTCGAGAAACTCCTCGTGTGCGAAGCGGTTCCACTGCGGCGTGAACTCCGTGCCGCCGGAGAAAATGCCGTTGATGCCGACCTGCCGCAGGCTGGTGCCGTCTTTCTCCAGCCGCATTGCCAGCGCTTCCAGCAACTTCGGCGTAGTGAACATACACTTGACGTCGTGCCCCGCGCCGAGAATCGTCACCGCTTGATCAATGACGTGCGCCTGATAGAGCTTCAACTCTTCCATGTTCCCGCGCTTGATGATCTTGATGACCCAGCGCGGATCGAGGTCGACGCAGAAGCACACGCCGCCGCGATACTGGCACAGATGCTCGACGGCCAGCCGCAGACGCCGCGGGCCTGAGGGACCGAGCATCAACCAGTTCGAGCCGCGCGGGAAGTACTCGACCGGCAGCGTCTCCGAAAACATCTCGTAATCAATGCGGAAATCGTCGATGCTGATGCGCGACTTCGGAATGCCGGTCGTGCCACCGGTTTCGAAGACGAACACCGGCTTGTTGGCCAGCGCTTTCGGCACCCACCGGCGCACCGGGCCGCCGCGCAACGCCTCATCTTCGAAATGGCCGAACTTCTTCAGGTCGTCGAGGCACTTCACTTCATTGCGCGGATCCCAGCCGGCCTTCGCCGCCCAATCCAGCCAGAACGGACAGCCCGTCTCCGGCGAAAAATGCCACGCGATGATCTCACGCAAATGCGCGTCGAGCTGCGCCATCGCTTCGGCGGGTGAACTGGGATGGAGTTGTTGAGCGATGGTAGGTACGTCGGGATTCATTAGGCGGTCACGACCTCCGTGCAGGTGGGAAGTACTTCTCCACTGTTGCTCGACTCGGCGGCGGCGTGACCAGCGACCCCACTATCATCAGCAGTGCGGAGATGAGAACCATGGGCATGACCGGCAGATATCCGTACACCGTGACATTAACCGGACCGCGCAAGAACAAATCTCCGCGATCTGGATAAATTTGCACGGCCTTGCCGGATCCGGCCTTGCCGGGCACCATTGCCTTACCCGGAGCCTTCCCCTTTGCCATCGCGGTGGCGGCGGGAGGCGCCGGCGGCCTTGGAGCGATGCTTTCGGAAACTGCGGTCAAATGCCACACGCCCAGCACCGCGCACAAGACCCACGTGCTGGCGGCCAGCGCGCCCCATTTGGTGCTGCGTTTCCAGAACAGGGCCGCCAACATCACCGGCGCGAGCGCGGCAAATCCGCTGAAGGCAAATCGAATCGCCAACTCGAAAATGCTCTCTTGATCCTTGAGCGCCAGCGCGATGAGATAGGCGATGAGCGTAATCCCGACGACGAAAGCGCGTCCGGCCATGATTTGCACGCGGTCGCCGAACTTCTCCTTGCCACCATAGTGCGTGAACAGGTCCTGCGTGAACATGGTCGAGAGCGCCATGATCTGGCTGTCGCTGGCCATCACGCAAGCCATGATGCCCGCGCCGAGGACACCTGACACAATTGCGCCGGTATTCTGCGTCAACAAGCGGATGATGACGTCGTTGGCCTCGCCTGGCGTCAGACTCGGGAACTGGCTCTTCGCCGCCACGCCCAGATACACCGACGGCAGCCAGATGGCCATGATGCAGACGGGGTACCAGATGACGGTCTTCTTGAAGTGTCCGATTTTCTCCGCAGTCAGGCACATGATACTGAGGTGCGGAAACATGATCGCCGACAACGGGATGAACAGGTAGCTGAAGAACTCTTCGGCGGGAATACGCTCGCGCGTCAGCAGCGCGGCGGTCGGCGGCCTGGCGTTCAGCGATTCCATGATTTGCGGAAAACCGCCCATGCTCTTGCCGATGAGGATGAACGCGATGCTGCCAAACAGCAGAAACAAAGTCGTCTGGAACGCATTCACCCATGCCGTGCCGCGCATGCCTCCGAAGAAGACGTAGCCCATAACGACGATCGCGACGATGCCGCCGCCGAACCAGTACGGCACTTTGTGATCGCTCACCGTCTCGAGCACTTCGCCACCTCCCATCATGGCGATGACGATGTACGGAATCAGCATCGCCGCCGTGAGCGCGAAGATGAAGGTGCCGATGCCGTCGCATTCCCAGCGGTCGCGCAGGAATTGCACCTGCGTCATGTGCTCGTGCTTCTTGCCCAACGCCCACAATCGCGTGCCAATGAGGAAGATGGTGAGCGGAATAATGATGCCTGACGACGAAGCCATCAGTCCGTACACGCCGATGCCGCGCGAGTAGGCCATGCCGGAGCTGCCGAGAATGGCGAACGCGGTCATGTTCGTCCCGAACAATGACAGCAGAAACACCCACGGGCCGAGGGAGCGGCTGGCGAGAAAGAAATCCTCGCCGGAGCCTTTGCCTTTGCGAAATGCGAAGATGCCGATGTAGAGTACGATGGCGAGGTAAACGAAAACGATGCCGACGGAGAGCATTATTCGGCCTCGCCTTCTTCGAGATGCTTGGGCCACGCGAGTGTGACCAGTAGCCACATCGTCAAGGCGGCGACGAACGAGTAGCCGACATGGTAGGCGAGGCCGATCGGTAGAAAGCCGAAGACGAGCGTGCTGTCTTTCCAGCTATCCCAGAGCAGATTGTCCTGATGGAGGACAATGACGACGGCGACGATGAGGACGAGGAAGTATTTCATCGGCTATTTCCCAATCGCATACAAATGCGTCTGCGTGCCGATGTAGACGGTCCCGTTCGCGACGATGGCCGAGGAGTACACTGGCGCGCGCATATCGACCTTTCCGACTTCCTTCATCGTCCGATCCGCGGCGAGGACCACGATGTCACCGTCCTCGGTACCGACGTAGACCTTGCCGTCCGCCACCAGCGGTGACGACCAGATGTGGCTCTTGGTGTCGTACTTCCACAATGTCTTCCCGTCGTTGGCATCCATGGCGTAGACGTAGCCGCTGAAGTCGGCGACGTAGAGCAGGCCATTGTGAATCACGGGCGTCGAGAGTGAGCGGTTGATCTTATCGTTCTGCCACACCGGTTTGCCGGTGGCAGCGTTAAGGCAGACGATATTGCCAATGCCCTCGCCGTGCTCGGGGTCTTGCCCGATTGGAACGTACACTCGCCCGTTGACGAAGCAGGGCGTTGCGATCACTTCGCTCGGCCCCTCGGGTGTCGCGTACTTGATCGCCTTGCCCGCCTTCATGCGATAGTGCGGTGGATTGCAATCGAACTTCCATAGTTCCTTGAATAGATTGATGCCATCCCGGTCCGGCACCGGCTTGGTGTCGTACGCATACAGCCAGCCATCGCCACCGCCGAAGATGATCATCTCCTGATTGCCGACCTTGCCGTACGCCGGCGACGACCAGTTGCTGTGCAACGTGCGGCCCGCCACGCCCGACGCCTCCTCGCCCAGCAGCGCGCCGGTGCGTTTGTCCAGCATCACCAGGCACGGCGCTCTCGGGTTGGGGATGTTCGTGTGCGTCCAGTCAACTCCGTTGCTCGTCGTAACGACCAGGCGATCGCCGAAGAGCAACGGCCCGCAGTTGGTGATGTTGTGCGGGAAGACCTGCAACTCCTTGATCATGTCGAAGCGCCAGATGATGTCGGCATCTTTCGGCCCCAACGTGACCGCAGGCTTGCCTTTCTCCGCAAAGTAAGCGCCTTCGTCTTTCACACCGTCGTTGCCGTTGGCCAAACCGTTGACGTCGAGGCACATCGCCTCGCAGCGGTTGGTGACGATGTAAACGCGGTCGCCTTCGACCGCCGGCGACGAGCAGATGCCGAGGTATTCCCAGTCGCTGACTTTCCCGGTGCCGAGCTTGGGCACGGCGAGTTGCCACAGCAGGTTGCCGGTCTTCTCGTCGAGGCACAGCAGGATTCCGCGGTCGAGTCCCTTGAGCGATCCGTCCCTTTCGCGCGTTGCGTATTTCGGGTCGCGCGGCGACTCGTTGTTGGTGCCGACGTACACACGCCCGCCGGCCACGGTGGGATTGCCGTAGGTTTGGGAGCCGAGCTTCGCGATCCACTTGACGCCCTTGGTCGTTGCCATGTCGATCTCTTCGGTGTTGCCCTTAAACTTGCCGGGCGCCCAGGTGCTGGCCAGTCCCGTTTCCGACGAGACCATGTTGCGCGAGGCGTCGTTTCCCCACTGCGGCCAGTCGGCGGCGAGGGCGAGGGAAAACGAGGCGTACATTAAGAACGATAGGCTGAGGAACTTCTTCATGGGACTGCTCCGTTAGTTCGGCGTCACTGAAATGTTGTCGAGATACACCCGAAACTGGCTCTGCGGAGAAAAGCCAAACAAACCGGGCGACCCGTTCTTGTGGGCATTCCGGTGCTTGACTTCGATGGTCCACGACGGCGGCTCCGGGGTGCCGCGTTCCCAGGCTTTGCCGCGAACGCCGCCGCTGCCGTCGGGCGCCAAGTCCACGCGCGTCTTCAGCCGATACCATTTGCGTGGTTCCCATTTGAACGGCACCGCCTGCTTGATCCGCTCGTGGTTGCTGTTTACCTCTAACTCCTGCGCGTTGCCGTTGAGCCAGATCATGTAGTGCTGGTTGATGACGCCGACGGTGCTCATGCCGCGACGGTTGCCGTCGCTGCGCACGTCGGCCTCCACCGTGTAGTTTTTCATGCTCGCGTCGCCGATGAATACCGTGGCGCGCTGGAAAAAAGTGTTGTCGAGCGTTTTCGTGAGCGCCTTCGTCCCCTCAACCTCGCGCACTTCGAACTTGAACCGTGCGCCAATCCACGGCAGCGGCGGATACGCAAACTTCGTGTCGGCTTCCGTCGCATGTGTCTCGGTGAGGTTGTAACCCTCGAAGTCCTCTTTGAAGGGTAATGGCGCCAGCACCCGGCCGCGAATGGTTCCCTTCAACTCACCGATAGTCGCCTGCCATGCGCCGGCGCTGGGCTTGTCGCCGACGAGCTCGCCTTGCGCGTTGAAGTGCGCGTCCATCTCGGCGCGCACCCGCGCCGTAGGCGGAATGTACTTCGCCCACTTCGCCTGTTTGCTGTCGAACGCCTGGGTTGGAAATCCGTTCGCGTCAATGCCGCGGATAGTGAAGATCGCCTTCTCACCGGGATGCAGCAGCACTTCGGATGGGATGATTTGCAATGCGACGGTCGCGCCAACCGTAGGTCGGGCGTCTCGCCCGACATTAGGGAAGAGGGTCGCTGTCGGGCGAGACGCTCGACCTACGGTTCCGAGGGTCGTTATCGGGCGAGACGCCCGAACTACGTTCCCAAAGCAATACAACTTCTGCGTCGAGAACACGTACACCCTTCCGTTCCAGATCGCCGGCGCGCCGAGGCACCGCTCTTCGAGTTGAACTTTGCACAACTCCTGCGCGCCTTGGTCCGTCGGCTTGATGACAAAGACCTGCCCGTTCTGAATTGGAATGTAGAGCTTCCCGTCGCCATAAGTCGGCGAGGCGTGCAACTGGTCCGGACCGAGTTTGTGATGCCAGAGAATACTTCCCGTGTTCATATCCACACAGTTCAATTCGCCGGTGTGGCTGACCTGATACAACCGGTCGCCGACCAGCACCGGCGAACTCGACACCGTGCCGAGATCGTTGCGCCACACCCGCGCTGCGTCATCGAGTAGCGGCGCGCCAGCCACACCGGGCTCGGCGGGTTTCACCGGAGCATTGACATTCAGCGCCACCATGCCGCCGATCTTGGTCGAGTCGACATTCTCGTCGTTGTGAATGCCGATGACCTTGTCCTTATGCACGACCACCGACGAGTTAAACCCGCCGGCCGATATCGGAAAGCGCCAGACCGGCTCACCCGTGCGAGCATTGACGGCAACGATATGGCCGCTGCCGTCGCCCGTATACATTAGCCGTTTTCCGTTCTTCCAGTCAAAAAAAGGTCGGGCAAACGAGTTGTCTTTGGGCTGCACGCCGGGGGTCGACGACCAGGCCAGCTTGCCGGTCTTCTTGTCGAACGCGTAGAAACGGTCGGCCGCCGGACCTTCGCCGCCCCAGTTGCTGGTGATGTACCGAATGATGACGTAGTTGTCTTCGATGAACGGCGCTCCGGTGCGGCCGTTCGGAAACGTGAGCCGCCCGAAATCCTCCATCATCCACTTGCGCCAAACGAGCTTGCCGTCGGCGGTGTAACACGAGAACACGCCGGCCGAGGTCATTGCGTACACGTTGCCGGTTTCGGCATCGACGGCCGGGCTGCCGATGGCATAGCGGTCGTAGATGATGTCGGACAGGAAGTCATTGAAGCGCTGCTCCCACAGCCGTTTGCCGGTGTTGGCGTCGAGACACACCAGCACTTCCTGCAAGTCCGCGCCCTCGCCCTCATAGCCGAGCGCGTACAGTTTTCCATTGCCGATGACGGGAGACCCGGCGCCGCGCAGCTTGTACGTCCACTTAAGGCTCGGCGGCTTGAGGGTGAGCTTGTCCGGCAAACCGGTTTCCAGCGAAACGCCGGTCTGCAGCGGCCCGCGCCACGACAACCAACCGGTGACCGGCTTTGCGGAGGTTGATGGTTTGGCAGCGCAATGAGCGAAGGCGACCAGCGTGCCGAGAACCGCGAGGGCCAACAGCGAGCGAAGGAACAAGCGCATCTTCAATCCTGAGTGAACGAACCGATTAGACGCCGCGAAAGCGGAGACCGTTCTACCGCGACCCCAAAATAATACCTGTACGTACTAGTTCCGTCAAGACAGAATCTCATCGGATTCATCATGCGACGCAAATCCGCGCCCCCACCGGTCGGCCCCACGCCCATCGATGCGCCCGGCCGTCGTCGTCTCCCGCCGTTGTTACGTCAGGCCTGGTACAGCCTCAATCAAGCGTTCGGGCGGCGACTCGCTCCGCTTGAGCTAACGCCCGATCAGTTTACCGTGCTCCGCTGGCTGAGCGAAGGCGACCCGCAAGGAATGAGGCAAAGCGAACTTTCCGCTTTGATGGCCAGCGACCCGAACACCATTTCCGGTGTGCTGCGGCGCATGGAGTCCGCGTTGCTCCTCGAACGCAGCCCGCATGAATCGGATCGCCGCGCCTATCGCATCCGCGTGACCAGGCACGGCCGCCAGCGCTACCAGGCAGCGCGCAAGCAAGCGGTTGCGTTGCAGGCCGAAGTGCTGTCTGTCCTGCCCGAGCGCAAGCGGGATGAGTTTCTCGCCGAACTGGAAGCGATGGCCGCCGCCTGCGCCAAGGCGTTACACGAATCGTGATCTACGCGTAGCGCGCGTCACGGTGTTCGGGCAGGAAAAACTCGTGAATCAGACGGTCGGCGCGTAGCAATCCCTCACGATTGAGATGCCACTCATCGCCGGCCTGGCTCAGATAACCGTCGTTCTGTAACCTCATCAGTGCCGGCGCGAACCGCTCCTCCAGTGCCACGCCGAACTTGTCGGCAAAGTAACGCTGGCTAACCTGACCCAGCTTGAATTGCAGTAGCAGTTCGCGGATGAGCCGCTCTTCGGGGTTGGGGGTCAGCGCGCGATGAATCGGTAGCTCGCCGGCAGTGAGTCGCGCAATGTATGGGTCCCAGTTGTGTTCGTTCTGGAAATGCGTGCCGCCGATGTGAGAGAACGACGCGACGCCGAGCCCGATCAAATCGGCGCCGGTCCAGAGTTGGTCGCGATATACGAATCGGCTGCGCGCGGGGTCCTTCGCCGCGGTGTAAGCGCTGGTCACCGTGTAGCCGGCAGCCTCCAGTTGCGCAAACGCCGAACGCACCCAGGCGCGTTTTTGTTCCCACGCCGCCACCGGCGCAACCTCGTGTCCTTGCGCTTTCATGTCGGCGTAAATCGTGGTGTTGTACGGGATTTCCATCTGGTAGACGGTCACGCTGTCCGGCGCGAGCGCGATGGTCTGCTCGACGCACGACTGCCACAGTTCGTCGGTCTCGCCCATCATGCCGGAAATGAGATCGAGGTTGATTTGCGGAAATCCGCACGCGCGCGCCCAACCGTACGAGCGCCCGATCTCCGCGGCGCCGTGCGCGCGTCCGTTGAGCCGCAAGATTCGCTCTTCGAAATGCTCGACGCCCAAGCTCAATCGAGTCACGCCCATTTCGCGCAGGAAGCGCAACTTCGGCTCGGTCAACGTCCCGGGCTCGCATTCGAAGGTCACCTCCTCGGCTTCGTCCCAGGGGAGCAGTCGTTTCATCGCGTCGGTCAGCCGCGTCAATTGCCGCACGGAAAGGTACGAAGGCGTGCCGCCGCCGAAGTAGATGAACTGCGGCTTGCGTCCTCCGATGAACGGCTTGCCGGCGTAGTGAGTCAGTTCGGCAATAGCCGCGTCGAGGTATCGCTGAATGTCTTCCGAGTTCTTGTCGGTGTAAACGCGGAAGTAGCAGAAGTGGCAACGTTTCCGGCAAAACGGGATGTGCAAATAAACACCGAGCGAGGTTCCCGCGGCCGGAGCGCGCTCCAGGGCTGCGCACGCCTGGTCACGAAAGTCGGGCTTCCAGAACGAATAGGGCGGATAATTGGAGACGAAGTAATTGCCCGCGCGCGTCTCGTCGGTGAGGGCGGCGGTGGACTCCGTCAAAGGTAGTAACCGCAGTGGCTCGGACATCGTGGATGCTTCGAGTGTGGCTCCCTGCGGTCAACGCGGCAACGCAAACGCCACGAACGCATCGCCCGCCTTCGTCCCCAACTTCCCGCCGCCGCCGGCGGCGATCACGACGTACTGCTTGCCATTGACGGCGTACGTGCTCGGCGTCGCGTAGCCGCCGGCGGGAAGCTTGTGCTCCCACAGCAGCTTGCCGGTCGACTTGTCGAACGCGTGGAACTTCTCGTCCATCGTGCCGCCGATAAAGACCAGTCCACCGGCGGTGACGATGGTGCCGCCGAAGTTCTCGGTGCCAGTCTGCGGAATGCCGCGCTTGCTCAGCTCGGCAAACTCGCCCAGCAGCGCCTGCCACGCGAACTCGCCCTTGTTCAAGTCACTGGCCGTCAGCATGCCCCATGGTGGCTTCATCGCCGGGTAGCCTTCGGGGTCGAGAAACTTGTTGTAGCCCGTCGTCGTGTACGGATGTTCGCGCCCCGTCTTCGTCAGCGTGATTACGTTGGGCATGTTGTTCGTGTTGACGTACAGAATTCCGGTCGTCGGGTCCATCGACGCGCCCGACCAGGTGGCGCCACCGTGGAAGCCGGGCGCGATGACCGTGCCCTCGAAGCTGGGCGGAGGTTGACGCGGACCGTACTTGAGCGTCTTCAATCGGCCGAGAATGAACTCGCGCGCTTCTTTCGAGATATTGGTTACGTCGTCTTCGGTGAACGCCACGCGCGAAATCGGCGGGGGCTTGATGGGTACCGGCTGCGTCGGCCACACTTCCTCGCCGGGCACGCCGTCGGTCGGCACGGGCTTCTCGACGACCTCGAAGACGGGCTTGCCGGTGGTGCGGTCGAAGACGAAGCAATACCCGGTCTTCGTCACCTGGGCGGCGATGTCGATGCTCCGTCCGTTGCGGCGAATCGTCCCCAGCACCGGCGGGCACGGCAGGTCGTGGTCCCACAGGTCGTGGTGCAACGTCTGGAAGTGCCACACGCGCTTGCCGGTGTTGGCGTCGAGTGCGACGGTGCAGTTGGCGAATAGATTCGCGCCCTTGCGGTCGCCGCCATAGAAGTCGTGCGCAGCCGAGCCGAGTCCGAACAGCACCAGGCCGCGCTTCTCGTCCACCGTCATTCCGCCCCACGCGTTTGCGCCGCTGCGCCCCTTCCACGCGTCGGGGGGCCACGTGTCGGCGCCGAATTCTCCGGGGCGCGGCACGGTGTGGAAACGCCAAGCCTCCTTGCCGGTGCGGACGTCGAACGCGCGCATATCACCGGGCGCGCCCGGCGGCGGGCCTTCGCTCGCCGAGAAACCCATGATAACGAGGTCCTTGTAAATCGCGGGCGGAGAGGTCGCGCCGTACGGGTGACGCGAGCAGTCCCACTCGGTCAGCCCTGCGCGGCAATCGACCGCGCCGTTCTTTCCGAACGCCGCATCGGGTTTACCACTTTTCGCGTCGAGCGAGATGAGCCGGCCGTCCGCGGCGCCGAGCAGCACGCGCCGCTCACCCATCGCCTTGCCGTCCGACCAGAACGCCACGCCGCGATTCACGCCGCCCGACGCAATCGGCACATTGCCGTTCGCGCTCGCCCACTCCGGCGGCGACTTGAACGGCGCGTACGGATCGTGCTTCCACAGCTCGCGTCCGGTCGCCGCGTCGAGCGCGACGACCTTCGAGTAGATGGTCGTCACGTACATCACGCCGCCGACGACGAGCGGTGTGCACTCGATGGTCGTCTTCTTCGCCGGGTCCAACTCGCCGGTCGAATACGTCCAGGCGACCTTGAGATGCTTCACGGTGTCGCGGTTGATCTGCGTGAGCGGCGAGAAGCGCATGCCGCCGCGATCGTTGCCGACATTGGGCCAGTCGTCGGAGGAGTTGGTGCCGCTCCGCGCAGCCCGGCCCGCCAAGGCCGGCAGCAACGCACACGACGCGATGCCGAGCGAAAGACAACCGACTACGAATCCACAGCGAACATCAACCCGCATGCAATGACTCCTAAGATTATCAAGTATGTCGCCGTGATCGGACCGGAATTAACCGCAAAGAACGCGAAGAGCGCAAAGTGGGCTCACGCAACATCTCTTTGCGGTCTTCGCGTTCTCTGCGGTTCAAAGCCGTGCCGTCAGGCGTGACTACGCGGCCGCCAGCGCGCGCAAGTACGCCACGCTTTGCTCCACCGCGGTCTCTTCGTCCGGGCAGTCTTCGCGCAAATAATCCGTTTCGATGCAATAGAGTCCGTCGTAATTCGCCGCGCGCAGCGCGTTGACCACGGCCGGCAAATCGACGAGCCCGGTCCCCAGCGGAACGCTCGGCCAGAAGGCGAACTCCTTCGGCGCGCAGCATTTGCCGCGCAGCTCGATGCCGATGTCCTTGACGTGCGTGGCGCGCGTAAACGGCGCGAGCTTGCGGCACTCGTCGGCCGGGTCTTCGCCGAGCCGAATGTTGTTGCCGGTGTCGAGATTGACGCCGAGCCACGGCGAATCAACCACGGCCAACAACTCCAGCAGTTCGTCGGCGCGCAGGTCGATGTGGTTTTCGTACGCCATGACGACGCCGTGGTCCTCGGCGACCTTGACCAGTTCCTTCAACCGCGCGGCGAGCCGACGCAGCACGCGTGGAATCGGCTCGTCGCGATGGCTGCGATTGCCGCCGACAATGCGCATGGTTTTCGCGCCGATGGCCTGCGCGTAGCCGAAATGCTTTGCGAGGTCGTTGGCCGCGCGCTTGCTCTTGCCGCCCTCGAGTCCGGCGGGATGGCCCCACGCCCAGACGCGCTCAAAGCCCAGCGCATCGAGCCGCGCGCGCACTTTCTTCAGCACGCGTGTGCCGAGTTTGGGAAAGAAGCACGACTCCAGCGACACCCCGTCCACCCCCATCCGTTGGGCGAACGTGAGGAAGTCGTCCACTGTCCAGCGTCGCTCGGTCGGGCGCTGGAACGGGTAGGTCTCACCGAAATAGCGATGGAAGCAGTAGGAGTCGATGCCGATTTTCATATGCGCTCTCCGCGTCGAAGTGGATGACATTACCACGAGGGGAGGACGATTCCTCGCTGGACTGGCGAACAGCTATGAGCTCAATCTCGACCACTGGAATCGCATGACCAATTCTCCCATCCGCAAAGCCGCCGTCATCGGCGCCGGAACCATGGGCGCGCAGATCGCGGCGCACCTTGCCAACGTCGGCGTGCCCTCGGTGCTGCTCGATATCGCGCCGACTGAGTTGACCGACGACGAGAAAGCAAAGGGCTTCGCGCTCGATTCTCCGCCGGTGCGCAACCGCATCGTGAAGGCGCAGTTCGAGCGCATGACCAAGCTGAAGCCGTCGCCGTTCTACCTCGCCTCGAACGCGAACCTCGTCACGCTCGGCAACACCACCGACGACATGGCGAAGATCGCCGACGCCGACTGGATTATCGAAGCCGCCATCGAGCGCCCCGAGGTGAAGAAGGAAGTCCACGCGGCCATCGACCGGCACCGCCGCCCCGGCAGCATCGTCTCGTCGAACACCTCGGGCCTCGGCATCGCGGCGATGAGCGCGGGTTGCAGCGACGACTACCGCGCGCACTTTCTCGGCACGCACTTCTTCAATCCGCCGCGCTACATGCACCTGCTCGAAGTCATCCCCACCGCCGAGACGAAGCCCGACGTGCTCGCGGCCATCAGCGACTTCGGCGCGCGTGTACTGGGCAAGGGCATCGTGCGCTGCAAGGACACGCCGTACTTTATCGGCAACCGTATCGGCTGTTTCGCGATGAGCGTGCAGGCGCTGACCGCGCACACCGACGGCTACACCATCGACGAGGTCGACGCCATCACCGGACCGCCGATGCTCCGCCCACGCAGCGCGACATTTCGCCTCAACGACATCGTCGGTGTCGACCTCATCATCGACGTGGCGAAGAACATTTACGACGCGCTGCCGAACGACGAATATCGCGAGGTCTTCCCCGCGCCCGAGTTCATCCACGAAATGGTGCGGAGAGGGCTGCGCGGCGCGAAGGCAGACGCCGGATTCTACAAGCGCATTCGCGGCGCGAGCGGAAGCGAGATTCTCACGCTCAACTTGAAGACGTTTGAGTACGAGCCGCGCCAGAAAGTGCAGTTCGCTTCGCTCGATGCGGTGAAGCGCATCGCCGACCCGCGCGAGCGAATCAAAGCACTTCTGAATGCCGACGACCGCGCCGCGGAGTACGCATGGAAGGTGCTGAGCCAGACGCTCGTCTACGCCGCCGAGCGCGCGGAAGAGATTTCGGACGACCTCGTCAGCATCGACAACGCGATGAAGTGGGGCTGGAACTGGGAGTTAGGCCCCTTCGAGCAGTGGGACGCGCTCGGTGTCGAGAATGTCGTCGCGCGATTGGAGCGCGAAGGCCGTAAGGTGCCCAAACTGGCGCGCAAGGTTGTGGAGGAAGGTGGTTGTTTTTTTAGGAGGCAGGAGGCAGCGGCAGGAGGCAGACGGCATGATGGCGTCTTTCGAGAATCGTCAATCGACCCCGAGGTCATCGACCTTCGCGAACTGAAGGCTGCCGGCAAGACCGTGAAGTCCAACCCGGACGCCTCCCTCGTCGACGTCGGCGACGGCGTCATCTGTCTTGAGTTTCACAACAAGCTCAACACGATGGGGCCCGGCCTGCTGGCGATGACGCGCGAGGCCGTGCGTGAAGTCGAGACCAACTTCGACGCGCTCATCATCGGCAATCACGGCCAGATGTTCAGCGCGGGCGCAAACCTGACGTTGCTGCTCGCCAACGCGCAGAACAAAGAGTGGGATGAAATCAACGCCGCCGGTAACGGCTTCCAAGTCTCGCTGATGGCGGTAAAGTGTTGCGCGAAGCCCGTGGTATGCGCGCCGTTCGCGCAGGCGCTCGGCGGTGGCTGCGAAATCGTGCTGCACTCGCGCCGCGTGCAGGCGAGCGCCGAGCTGTACCTCGGACTCGTCGAGCTCGGCGTCGGCCTCATCCCCGGCGCCGGTGGATTGAAGGAGATGACCATCCGCAGTCAGGAGCACATACCGCCCGACGCCGAGATCGACCGTTGGCCGTTCATTCAGCGCGTGTTGCAAACCGTCGGCATGGCAAAGGTCTCGACCAGCGCGCCCGAAGCGCGCGAGCTCGGGTTCCTCCGCGACCACGACGGCATCAGCACCAACCCGCGACGATTGCTCTTCGAAGCCAAGCATCACGCGCTCTCGCTGCGCAACGGATTTCAGCCGTATCGCCCGCGCAACGACATTCCCGTGCTCGGACAGGCGGGACTCGCGAAGGCGAAACTGGAGCTACACATCTTCCAGCGTAGCGGCTACGCGAGTGAATACGACGTGCACCTGGCGACCAAAGTCGCGACGGTGCTGTGCGGCGGCAACCTCACCGCGCCGCGATTGGTAAGTGAGCAATACCTGCTCGACCTCGAGCGCGAGAACTTCATCAGCCTGCTCGGCGAGCCGAAGACGCACGAACGGATTCAGCACATGCTGAAGACGGGAAAGGCGTTGAGGAATTGAATACGGAGGGATCGAGTCATGAAGGAATACAGGGTCGTCTTACAATCGGAATGGATCGAGAGTATGGACGAGTCCGATCGGTTT
>Ga0247727_10005608_pt1 | contig 25308 bp, 25 predicted proteins | sample WisWelCaveWW1625_FD_202498 | JGI IMG/M metagenome (GOLD analysis project Ga0247727, IMG submission 202498) | Biofilm microbial communities from Wishing Well Cave, Virginia, United States - WW16-25 | ecosystem: Environmental > Aquatic > Deep subsurface > Groundwater > Cave microbial mat | place...
AGCGAGCGATCGTGGCGGTGGCGCGGAAACTGGCGATCCTGCTGCACCGGTTATGGGTGACGGCAGGAGTATACCAACCGCTGCGGAATAGCCAGGCGGCGGGGGGAGCTAACCAGCAAGCGGCCTAGGAGAAGGGAGTTCGGGTGACTGCGAGGTCGCGGCGGAACAACAACTTCTGGAAGCGGAAGCCGGTTAGTTCGACTCCGAGTTGGCAGCACCCGTTCAGATTGAGGACCCCAACTGGCGCCGGAGCGAGCAGCTCCACAAGAGTGCGAATGGAAGCAGGCCAAAGATACGGCGCCTACCCCCAAAAACCTTTCCTTAGAGGGGGAAACTTGATGAAGCCGTTTCGGCGATCGGAAGCCTGGGTAGGGCGAGGCCAAAAAAACACTGACACGAGGTGGCCCTATGGAAGCCGCGACTGTCAAGGAGCGGTTCCTCGGTTTCACCGCAAGACCGCTTGCTGCGCGCGCGGCTCGGAATCGGCCGTGGGGCGGTTGCAGCGCGGCCCCGGCAGAGCTATCTTGAACGGGTGGACAAACCGCCCCGGCTGCTCTACGTGGATTGGATGCGCGGCCTGGCCATCCTGATCATGCTCCAGGGCCACGCCGTTCAGTCCTGGATGCGGGACGACCTCAGGGGGTCCGACCTGTTCGAGCTCTCGCAGATGGTGGGCGGCCTGCCCGCTCCGTTGTTCCTGTTTCTGACCGGGATATCCCTCGTGATCTTGCTCGAGCGCAGAGCGAGCGGAACGCCCGGCGCCTTGTGGAAACTGATCCTCGGCCGGAGCGGCTACATCTTCGCGGTGGCGCTTCTGTTTCGTCTGCAACAGTGGGTTTTCTACTGGCCGCGCGGGTCGGGCGAAGGGTTGCTGAAGGTCGACATCCTCAACACCCTGGCGGTGGCGCTGGCTCTGGCCGGGGGCGTGGCAGTTCTGGCGCCGCGGCGGTCCCGGATTCTGGTGGCGGCGCTCGGTGCGGTCGCGGTGGCGATGCTCACGCCGCTGGTTTGGGCGCTGCCCGCCGACTTGTTGCCTCCCTTCCTGATGAGCTACCTCCGAGGCGCGCCCGATCTCGCCAGCTTCCCGCTGTTTCCCTGGGTTTCCTACACCTTTACCGGCGTGGTGGTGGGGGCGGCCATCGCCGGCAAGCGGGATCGCGCCGAGGTGGACCGCGTGGTGCAGTGGCTGGTGCTGGCCGCGTTGATCCTGATCGTGGCGGCGCGGTTTTTCGATTCGCTCGCCTACACTTACTACCGGCCTTATAACTACTGGCTCACCAGCCCCAACCTGGTGGCCAACCGGACCGCGGTGGTGCTGCTGCTGTTCGCTTCGAGCTACGGCTGGACAGCGCTCTCCGACCCGGTCCGCTTCAGTTGGGTGCGCCAGATCGGCCACACCTCGCTGCTGATCTACTGGGTCCACATCGAGCTGGTCTACGGGCGGTTCCTCAGTGTCCTGCAGCACCGGCTGGGTGGAATGCAAGCAGTCGCGGCCGTCCTCAGCCTGACGGGGCTGATGCTGCTGCTGTCGGTCGCCAAGACCAGGTGGGCCACGCGGCGCCGGGGCGCGTCCGGCTCCGTTGGCTCTGGCGGCGAAGCACTTGCAAACGCGCGCTAGGCCGTTTAAGATGGCTGAGCCTGATGCTCCATTGCTACTTCATTGCCCGGTCCGGGCCCCCGATTGAGAGCCTGTCGTTCCCGTCGCTGGGGGCTTCCGCGCTGAGTTTCGTCCGGCATCAGGACCTGGTAGCGGCCGTGCGGCTGTATCCGGCCGGAACACGCTTCACCCCCCAGGCGATGCTCGAGTACAACGCCATCCTGGCGGCCGCCTCCAGGCGGTCCACCGTGCTGCCGCTGCGCTTTGGCGCCAGCTTTCGGGACGAAGCCGCCGTGATCCGGCTGCTGGCCTCCCGCGAGCGCGAGCTGGCGGCGACGCTCGACCAACTCGACGGCACGGCCGAGATGACGGTGCGCGTCCTGGTTCCCGCCGGCGAGATGGCCCACCGGCTGGCGGACGAAATCAACGCTCGGGCGCGGCCCCTGGCCAGCCGCGTCGAAGTTCACTCCAACCGAGCCGGCCAGACCGTTCTCGAGATGAGCCACCTGATTCCGCGGCACCAGGCCGTCGAGTACCGGCAACGGCTGGCGGCAACCGGCGTGGAGATTTCCGACCCGCGGCCGCCGATGCACTTTCTGCCGGAGTTCTTGCGGCTGCCGGTGAGGGCGGAGCGGGAGCGCAGGCGGCGGGCGGCGGCGGCCGGGGCCGGGTAAGGACCCGGGGCATCGCGGGGCCGGCAGATCAGGTCATAAGCCAGTTCTTTGCCGGGGAACAGGGTGAGGGCAGCCCGCCGGGCCGAGGCTACGCATTCGGCGGGCCTCGTTGGCGATTTCTTCCGGGGTCGGCGGGGACATCGGGGCCGCAGCTATTATAATCGGCCTATGAAGGAACCGGAGGAGGCCCTGGTCACGGTGTTTGAGGGCGACGGCATCTCGGCCGAGATGGAGGCGCAGGCCATCCACGGGCTGCTCGAATCGAGCGGCATCGACTCGATGCTGGTGCGGGACAATATTGTCGCGATCCCGGTAGGGCTGGTGAAGATCCGGGTGATGGCGGCGGAGGCCGATCGGGCCCGGGAAGCAATCCGCGAAGGCAGACAGGCGGGGCCGGAGGCGGCCGAGGCGGCGGAGGCCGAGACGGAGCTCTGATCACTTTTCCCACCGATAGGCCGAGACCGAGACACGGCGGCCATCGGTCGAAATCGTGACCCGGCCGTCGCGGTCGGTTCTCCAGACACCGATTCGGCGGCGCGCCAGCCGGGCCAGCACGTCCGGGTGGGGGTGCCCGTAAGGGTTGTCGAAGCCGGCCGAAACCACTGCCAGCCAGGGCCGGGCGGCGTCCAGAAAGGGCTCTCCCGATGACGTCTTGCTGCCGTGGTGGGGCACTTTGAGGACATCGATGGGCGGCGTGACCCTGTCGCTCACCATCCGGATCTCGGACCGCCGCTCGATGTCGCCGGCCAGCAGGAAGCGGCGCTCGCCGTATTGGGCCACCAGCACCAGCGAGTCGTCGTTGGAGGGGCGGCGGGGGGGCGCGTAGTCCGGCGCCGGCGACAGGACCTCGAACCGGACGCCGCCCAGGTCGCGCTGGCCGCCTCGCTCGAGCCGCACCAACCGCGTTCCCCGCCGTTCCGCCGTTTCCAGCAGGCGCTCGAACGGGGCAGAGGCCGCGCCGGCGCTGATCCACAGTTCCCCGACCGGGAAGTTCTCGAGCAGCGAGGGCAGGCCGCCGATGTGGTCGGCGTGAGCGTGCGAGATGGCCACCACGTCGAGCCGGCGAATCGACCGCGACCACAAGTAGGGCGAAACGACCTCCTCGCCCACGTCGAGGGCCGGCGCGGCGCCACTGCCGAAGGCGGCCAGACCGCCGCCGTCCACCAGCATTGTCTGACCGTGAGGCAGCCCCAGAAACAATGCTTCCCCCTGCCCCACGTCGATGGCCGTCAGCTCCAGGCGTCCGGCCTTCACTCGCGGGCGGAAGGGGTGGATAGCCAAGGCCGCCACCGCCGCCAGCAACATCACCAGCGCGGTTGCCGGCAGAATCCGGCGGCGGCCGGCGGCGAAGGCGAGGGCGACCAGCGCCAGGGCGAACAGGACTCCCAGCCAGGCCGGCGGCGGCGGGACACGGGCATCCAGTCCCTCCAGCCGCGCGTGCCACTCGACCACCACCACCGCCGCCTTCACCAGCCCCGACAGGGCTTGTCCCAACGGCGTCCAGCCGGTGGCGATGGCCACAAACCCCACCGGCACGATCAGGGTCATCAGCGGAACCACGATGAGGTTGGCCGAAAGCCCGGTCCAGGAAACGCGATGGAAATAGGCGGTCATCGGCAGCGTCAGTCCAACCTGCACGGCCGCCGACACGACGGCCAGCTCCGCCACCCACACCGCCAGCCAAACCGCCCCGCACAGCAGCGGCGAGGGGATAGCGGCTCGCTCGATCAGCGTCCGCCATTCGATCCGGGTTTGGGCCACTTTCGGCGGCAGATGAATGTCCCGGTCGACGTTCGCCAGATCGACCAGCGCCAGCCGATAGCCGCCCAGCGCCCGCTCGACGAACGGGATGGCGATGCCCGCCATCAGGGCCACCGACAGGAAGGACAACTGAAAGCTGACGTCGAACAGGTTGGCGGGGTCGTACACCAGCATGCCAAGCGCGGCGGCGGCCATAATGTTGAGTGCGCGCCGCCCGCGGTATACCTGGCGGGCGACCAGGTAGGCCCCGATCATCACCGCGGCCCGAACGGCGGGGCGCTGGGCGCCCACCAGGAGAACGAACAACACCAGCAACACCATGGTCAGGAGCGCGCCGAGGGATCGCGGAATCCGGAGCCGGCGAAACACGATGAGGAAGACGCCTGCCAGCAGGCCGATGTGGGAACCCGAGACCACCAGCACGTGATACGTGCCGGTTTTTTGAAACGACATACCCAGGGAGCGATCGATGTAGGCGCCCTCGCCCAGGACCATGGCCTTCACCAGGGCGGCGGAGGTGGATTGCGGGCCGAGCAGGAGGTCGGCCCGGCCCTCGGCCCATTCCCGAACCCCCCATACGGCCGCCATCAGCGAGTTTCCTTGGCGTCCCGGGAGCCGCAACAGCGGGGGGTCCCGCCGGGCGGAGGCGGCCATGTAGATCCCCTGACGCTCCAGGAACCGGACCCGGTCGAAGCCGCCGGGGTTCTCGAAGTTGTGCAGCCGCCGAAGACGCGCTGAGAACTCGACCCGGTCGCCGTAGTGCAGCTCAACGGCAGGCGCCCCGGGCGGCCGGATCGCCGTTACCCGAACCCCGCCCGAGGCCGGGAGCGAACCCACCGATTCGGCCTCCAGCACGAACTGGTCCCGATCCGGCCGGACCGTGGGCGGCGACCGCACCCAGCCTCGCAGCGTCAACGGGGCGCGCAGATCGAGTCTGGCGAGATCCACGACCTTCGTGATGCGGTCCGGATCCGGCGGCGCCGGGAGCGACGCAAACAGCGCGCCCGCCACCGCAAACCCAGTCAGGCACGCGGCGGCGGCGCCCCACAGGGCGCTTCGAGCCAGCCCGGCCAGCGCCAGCGCCAGCAGCAGCAGAATGGAAACCGACGATTCCCCGAATGAAAACGGCCCGGATCGCGCCGCTACGATCCCCGCTGAGAAGGCAGCCAGCGGGGCCAGCAGCGGATATTTCATCCCGACTGGAGTTCCACCACGCTTTCAATATGGAACGTCTGCGGAAATAAATCAACGAGTTTTACGGAAACGACCCGGAATTCCGCGTCCAGCAAGGCCCGCAAATCCCGGGCCAGGGTGGCCGGATCACAAGACGCCACGACCAGCCGCCTGGGACGCAACGCGGCCAGGGAAGCTGTCACCATGCGGCCCAGGCCGGCGCGGGGCGGATCGGCAACCAGCAGGTCCACCGGCCCCTCGATACTCTCGAGAACCCGCTCGGCCGGACCCTGGTGCACCTCGATCGGCAGGCCGGCCCGCTGCGCGTTGTAGTCCAGATCCAAGGCCGCGCTGCGGCTGGAATCCACCGCCAGCACGCGGGAGAATCTGCGGGCCAGCGGCAGGCTCAACAGCCCGACACCGGCATAGAGGTCGACTGCCAAACCGCCCGAGTGGTCCCGCAGGACGACCTCCGGCAGCCGCCCCGCCAGGAATCGATTCACCTGGAAGAAAGAGCGGACGCCGGCGCGCAGCAGATCCGCTCCCGCCGGATAGTCCAGGAAGCTCGACGGGGAGAAACCCTCGATCTCGTTTCCGCACCAATCGAAGAAGCGGTGGCCGAGCGGTCGCGCCGTGTCGAGCACCGTCAACAGGACATCCTTCTCGTTGGTGAACAGCTCGACCTGCCGAAGAAAGTCCGGGAAGCGGCGGTCGGGCCCCATGCGGGCCAGCGCCGCCACAGCCCGGTTGATCTGCGGCGAGGCGATGGGGCAGCTCTCGATGGGGCACAGCCGGTGCGACCCGCGCTCGTGGTAGCCGATCTCGAAACGGGTCCCGTGCTTGCGCAGGTGCAGTTGCGCGCGGTTGCGGTAGCCCCAGGGCTCGGCGGCGATGATTTCGACCGGGCCCGTCCAGGAGATCTTGCCCACCCGGGCCAGGGTCTCGATCAGGATCTCCCGCTTGGCCTCGAGCTGCCGGTCATAGGGCAGGTGCTGGTAGTCGCAGCCCCCGCAGCGGCCGAAGTAAGGACACGGGGCCGCCACGCGCCAATCCGCCGCCGCCTCCACCCGCACGGTCCGGGCCTGGATCAGGTCCGCCGATTCCCGTTCCGGCTCGACGACCACCTTCTCGCCGGGCAGCACGAACGGCGCCAGCACCACGCGCCCGTTCCAGCGCGCCAGGCCGCGGCCGCCGTAGACCAGCTTCTCGATCTGTACGTCCAGCGCCATGCACTTGATAGAATAAGCCTTTTCGTGACCGCCTCCCTATGAAACCGCGTGTCTTTTCGGGCGTTCAGCCCTCCGGCAGTCTCCACATCGGCAACTACCTGGGGGCGCTGAAGAACTGGGTCCGGATTCAGTACGACTACGAGAGCATCTTCTGCATTGTCGACCTGCACGCCATCACCGTGTATCAGGAGCCGGCGGAACTGGCGAAGAAGATCGAGGAGATCGCGGCGTTGTTCATCGCCTCGGGCATCGACCCGAAACACTGCGCCATCTTCGCGCAGTCATCGGTCGCGGCTCACGTCGAGCTCGCCTGGGTGCTCACCTGCGTGACGCCGTTCGGGTGGCTGGGACGCATGACCCAGTTCAAAGCCAAGACCGAGCAGCAGGAGGGCGTCGGCAGCGGGCTGTTTCTGTACCCGGTGCTGATGGCCGCCGACATCCTGCTCTACCAGGCGAATGTCGTGCCAGTGGGTGAGGACCAGGCCCAGCACCTGGAGCTGACCCGCGACATCGCCCAGCGCTTCAACTCCCTGTATGGGGAAACCTTCGTGGTGCCCGAGACGCGCCTGCCCACGGTGGGGGCGCGGGTGATGGGCCTCGACGACCCCACAGTGAAGATGAGCAAGTCGGCCCCGGGGTCGTGGCACGCCGTGGGCCTGCTCGATCCGCCCGATCGCGTCAAGAAGGTCTTCAGCCGGGCCACCACCGACACCAAGCCGGCGGTCGATTTCGACAACCTCGGCGCCGGAGTGGCTAACCTGCTGGGCATCTTCCAGGCCTTTACCGGCTGGAGCGACGAGCAGGTTCGCGCTCACTTCGCGGGCAGCAACTATTCGGGGCTGAAAAGACAGGTGACCGAGGCAGTGGTGGCCGGGCTCGAGCCGATCCAGCGCAAGTACCGCGAGATCACCAGCGAGCCCGGCTACCTGCGGAAGGTTCTCGACGGCGGCGCCCAACGGGTCTCCCCCATCGCGCGAGCCACCGTGGAGCTGGTGAAGAAAAAGACCGGCCTGTACGTTTGAGGTCCTGCCGGTGCTCGCCGCCTACTATCGGCTGGTTCGCCACAACACGAACTTTCGCCGCCTGTGGTGCGCCCAGATCGTCAGCGAGTTGGGGGACTGGTTCTACTCGGTGGCCATCTACGACCTGGTGCTGCGGCTGACCGGGTCGGCGCGAATGGTCGGGGTGGCGGTGGTGCTGCAGGTGCTGCCGATGTTCCTGCTGGGTCCCACCGCCGGCGCCGTCAATGACCGCATCAGCCGCCGCGGGGTGATGATCGCCGCCGACCTGGCGCGGGCCCTCATCGTGCTCGGGATGATCTTCGTCCACACCCGGGAGCAGTTGTGGTTTCTGTATCTGCTGCTGGCGGCGGAGGTGGCTTCGGCGGCGTTCTTCGAGCCGGCCCGCACTGCCGTCATCTCGAACCTCGTCGAGGAGGGCGAGGTGCTGGCCGCCAATGCGCTTTCCTCGGCCACCTGGTCGTTCAACCTGGCGGTGGGCGCCGGCCTGGGCGGATTCGTGGTTCACCTGCTCGGGCGCAACAGCGCCTTCCTGCTGAACTCCTTGTCGTTCCTGGCCTCGGCGGCGCTGATCGTGCGGATGTGCTTCGCCGAGCCGCACCTGGAAGCGCATCGGCGCCTCAACTGGACCAGCATCCTGGGCCTCGCGCCGATCGCGGAGGGTGTCCGGTACGTGAAGAGCGACCCGCGGCTGACTGCCTTGCTGTTCCTCAAGTGCGGGCTGGGGCTGCTGGGCGCCAACCTGGTGCTGCTGCCGCTCATGGGCGAGCGTGTGTTCCACAGGGCCGGGGCCGGCGTGCTGGGCATGAGCACCCTGTTCATGTTTCGCGGCGTGGGAGCGATTCTGGGACCGTTCCTGGGCGGACGGCTGGCTGGCTCCGACCAGCGCAGGCTCCGCGTTGGCGTGCTGATCGGCTTCCTGACCGCCGGGGTGTCTTACCTGCTGTTCAGCCGCGCCCCGTCGCTGGCGCTCGCCTCGGCCTGCGTGGTGGGCGCTCATGCCGGCGGATCGATCGTCTGGGTGTTCTCCACCACGCTGCTACAGATCAACACCGAGGACCGCTTTCGCGGCCGCGTCTTCGCCGCCGACTTCGCTTTGCTGACGCTGTCGATCTCGCTTTCGGCCTCTGCGCTCGGCGTGGCGGTCGACCATGGACTTCCCCTTCGCGCCGCGGCCGTGGCTCTGGGCTCGGTCATGTTCCTGCCGGCCGCCGCCTGGGCCCTGGCCCAGCGGCTGTGGCGGGCGCCCGTGGTAAGATGAAACCGTATGCCGCAAACCTCCCTCGAAGAGAGGATTGCCGGCCTGGAGGGCTCCTATAAGGAGCTCACCAAGGGCATCGACGACTTGCGCTCGGAAATGCACCGCGGCTTCGACGGTCTCAGGACGGAACTGAACGGGCACAGCGGGCAGATCGCCGAACTGCGAGCGGAACAGCGCAGCAACTTCCGCTGGATCATGAGCCTGATCCTGGTCAACTGGCTCAGCTTCATGGCCGGACTTTTCCTGGTTGCCCGGCGGTAGCCCCCGGGCAGCCGGCAATTCCCCACAAAGTACTAGCAGAAAGTACTGGTACGATTTGGCCCGGTGGCCGAAAACCAAAAGCTTCTCTTGACATTGTCTTTTTGATACGTTATTCGTCCACTAGCCGCCCTGGGTAGTCGTAAGGCCATCCTGGGCCGGCATGAGACCATTTGCGCGAAAACTGGAGGCCCTGTCATGCGGCGAACATTTCGAATCGCAAGCGCGGTGCTGCTGTTTGTGTCCCTGAACGCGAACGCCAAGGAGACTCGATGCGTGGTGGATCCTGAGCTGGGATTGCCGGTTCCGGACACCACGCCGGGGATCTGCGTGGCGGAGCGCGGCTCGACGGTCGTTCTGGTGTCAGCCCTGAACGAGGGGTTGCTGGTGACAGCCGCCGCCGGACCTTCGGATCTGGCGCTGCCAACCGCGGATGGCCGCCTCTTCGTGCGCGCCACCGGCGAGCCGTCCCGCGTGATTTTTTGTCCGGCGCGCCCGCCGGATGCGGCCGGCGGGTCGAGGTTTCGCGGCTGCATTGCGGATCCTGTGAGCCTGGAGCCCGGCCGCGCCGCCTTCGCCGGTTCGGCGCAGACCCAGGCCAGCATCCTCGCCAGCGGCTTTGAGGCGGCTGGCTGCCCGGCCTCGGTTCACCTCCGCGGCGCGGTGAACAGCCCGGCCGGTGAGTCGTTGAACTTTTCGAGCTCACTGGTGCTGCTTCCCCGAGCCGGCGGCGAGAGAGGGTGCGAGAGCATGGAACAGGAGGTGAAGCTAAGCTACGCTGCATCTCGAAGCGGCGCGCTGGGAGGGAGCGGGGCAGCAGAAACACCGGCCGGTCCGCCAGCGATCTTGCCGGGCGCCCAGTTCGTAATGGCCGGTTCAGCCAGCGGCATGGTATCTCAGGCCACGCCGGGAGGCGGCCAGGCCAGCCCCACTAATCAGGGCATCCCCCAGGTGCTCACGCAACTGGCCGTCACACAGGCCAAGGTGGACGCCCTGGCCGCGGCCTTTCAAACGTTCCTGCAACAGAACCCGACGTCCCCGTTCGACGTGGACGTCACCTGGTGTGCGGAAGTAGGGGCAGAGACCGCGATTAAGCCCAAGGGCTTTCCGGAATTTCATCCCATTTCGATTCGCGGCGAGGGCGGCGTGAATGTCTACGGAAACGGTTTGACCGGGTCGGTGCAGTTTGGAGCCAAGGCCAGGCTTGAGTTTGAGACAGCGGCCAAAATCGCGCCCATCAAGCTCAGGGTATGGGTCAAAGGACCTGTCTCAAAAGCGCTGGACCAGGCGGTGACCGCGCAACTGGTCGCAGCGAGTAACGAAATCGCGCAAGGGCTGCCCACTCTCAGAAACCGCGTGCCCGATCTGCTCGATCATTTCCAAACCAACGGCTCGAGGCTCCACCTTCTACAGGACCAGTCCAGGGCGCTGGAGCTGGACCCCACCAACCCCTGGGAATTGTTCGGAAGCCTGAGGCAAAAAACCACGGATCTGATTGGCAACATGCCCTTCAGCAGGGGCCAGCGTGACAGCCTGACCAGGGCAATGTCGTTTTTTGACGCCGGCTCCCTGGCTGACAAGCTGAACGTTTGTCAGAATCTGGCAAGCCTGCCGAAAGGGGTCCAGGATGCGCTGGGGCTGATTTGCAACGCGGCGGCCCAGGCCACTCAACTGAAGAACACGATTACGACGACCGGGACGGTCGTGACAAACATTGAGAGCGTTGTCAATGGGATCTCGAGCAAGCTTCCAGCCAAGGGCAGCAACATCTTCAACTAGGTCTGCGACCGCGTGATGACTTCCTGCGGCCAACACGCCCCAGGGCGGTCGGCCGCAGGTCCCAGCCGACGTCCCCTTACAGGAACACCGTCTCGCGATACTCCCCGAACGCCGCCCGGAGGCGATCGGAGACCTCTCCCAGGGTGGCGTAGCTCTCGACCGCATCCAGGATTGCCGGCATCAGGTTTTGCTGCGACCGGGCGACGCGTTCCACCTGGTCAAGGGCATGGCGCGCGCGGGCATTGTCGCGGGTGGCGCGCAGCCGCTTGACCCGCTCCACCTGCGCCGGCTCGAGCGCCGGATCAATCTGGAGGATCGGGATGGGAGTCTGCTCGGGCAGCGTGAAGCGGTTTACCCCCACCACCACGCGCTCCCCGCTCTCCACCTGCCGCTGATACTGATACGCGGCGTTCTGGATCTCTTTCTGAACGAACCCCTGCTCGATGGCGCGCACCATGCCGCCCAGCTCGTCGATGCGGCCGATCAGCGCCTCGGCGTCAGCTTCGATACGGTCGGTCAGCTCCTCGATGGCGTAGGCGCCGCCGGCCGGGTCGACGGTGTTGGTCACGCCGCTCTCGCAGGCGATCACCTGCTGCGTGCGCAGCGCCAGCCGGGCGGATTCCTCGGTGGGCAGCGCGAGCGCCTCGTCGAGCGCGTTGGTGTGCAGCGATTGCGCCCCGCCGAGCACCGCCGCCAGCGCCTCGATCGCCGTGCGAACCACGTTCACCTCGGGCTGCTGGGCGGTCAGGGTGGACCCGGCGGTCTGCACGTGGAAGCGCAGCGCCCAGGACCGCGGATCGCGCGCGCCCAGCCGGTCCCGCATCAGCCGGGCGTACAACCGCCGCGCCGCCCGGAACTTGGCCACCTCCTCCAGCAGGTTGCTGTGGGCGTTGAAGAAGAAAGACAGCCGGGGAGCGAAGCTGTCGAGCTCGAGGCCGGCCCCGAGCGCCGCCTCGATGTAGGCGACGGCGTCGGCCAGGGTGAAGGCCACTTCCTGCACGGCCGTCGAGCCGGCCTCGCGGAAGTGGTATCCGCTGATCGAGATGGGGTTCCACTGCGGCACTTCGTCGCGGGCCCAGGCGAACAGGTCGGTCACCAGCCGCATGGAGGCAGCCGGGGGATAGATATACGTACCGCGGGCCACGTACTCCTTCAGGATGTCGTTCTGAACCGTCCCGGCCAACTGTTTCGCATCGACCCCCTGCCGCCGGGCCGTGGCCACGTACAGCGCCAGCAGGATTGCAGCGGTGGCGTTGATGGTCATGGAGGTCGACACCTGGTCCAGGCGAATTCCCTGGAAGAGCGCCTCCATGTCTTCGAGCGAGCAGATCGAGACGCCCGCCTTGCCCACCTCTCCCAGCGAGAGCGGGGCGTCGGGGTCCAGGCCGTTCTGTGTGGGCAGGTCGAAGGCTACTGACAGGCCCTTGGCGCCCTCGCCGATCAGGTAGCGAAACCGCTCATTGGTCTCAGCGGCGGAGCCATAGCCGGCATACTGCCGCATGGTCCACAGCCGGGCGCGGTACATCTCCGGCCGCACCCCGCGGGTGAAGGGAAACTCGCCGGGCGCTCCCAGCCGGGTGGCGTAATCGGTCATCGGCCTGCTATTGACCGCGGGAGATCCGCCGGGCGCGCCAGAACGAGGAGACTCCGAAACCGCCCATCATCAGGACAAAAGCTCCCACCAGGACGATTTTGAAAAGCGCTTCCCCATTTCCATCGAAGCTGCGGAATGCGCGCACCAGCCACACACTTCCCCAGAAGGCCATCGCCAGGAACAAAAAGCCCACCACCTCGTGAAACAGCGCCCTGAGGATCCGCAGGATGCGGCCGGCCGTCTCCCGCAAGGGCCCGGCCGCGCGGGCCGCCGCTCCCGCCATCCGCACGTAGGGCAGCATCCTTGTTCATCATGGTATCACGGTACTGGTCGATAAGAGCCTCCGAGGGGGGCTATCGGCTTTTCTACCGATTGCTTTCCTGCCCTGGAATCTGTTTCAATACGGGCGGGGGGATGGAACTTGCCCCAGGGGCCGTGCATCCAATACGATGAGGGCGGCTGGGCGGCGCGGTTTCAGGAGAACGAGGCATGGACGACCGGCTGAAACAACTCATGCAGGAGCTCGGCAACGCCATCAATGAGTCGCTTTCGGACTCCGAATCCATCGCCCAGTCTATTGGCGAGATCCGGCAGGCCGGCTACGACGTGTTCCTGGTGCTCGAAGCCACCATCGGCTTCAACAAGCGCCCCTCGAACGAGGAAGCCGCCGCCGGCCAGACCGCTACCCGGGTTACTGAAAAAATCACCCTCACCCGCCAGGACGAAGATTTCCTCCGCGCCCTGAAGATCTCGGTCAGCGAGTAGCCTGCTCGCAACACGGGCCCGCAACGCGGGAATCCCGTTCGGTCCGCTATAATCATGTCGGAGGTGCGCGATGGTGCGCCGCGCCGCCTGGGCCGGCCAGTTCTATCCCGCCCACCCCGCTCTGCTCCGCCAGGAACTCGAGAAGCACCTCGCCGCGCAAACCGGCAAGGCGATCGCCCGGCCGATCGCCTGCGTGTCGCCCCATGCCGCCTACATCTACTCCGGCGCTGTGGCGGGGGCGGTCTATGCCCGGATGGATCTGCCCGACCGTTTCATCCTTCTCTGCCCGAATCACAACATGCGGGGCGCGCCGTTGGCGATCATGTCGGAAGGGACCTGGCAGACCCCGCTGGGCGAGGCCCGCATCGATTCGTCCCTGGCGGCGGCCTTGCAGAAGAAGTGCCGCCTGCTGTCTGAGGATGCCCGGGCTCATGCCAAGGAGCACGCGCTCGAGGTGCAGCTTCCTTTTCTGCAGATGCTTCGGCCCCAGATGCAGTTCGTGCCGATTGCCGTGGGGACGGATGCTTACGACGCGCTGGAGAACCTGGGCCACGCCCTGGCCGAAGCCGTTGCCGCCGCCGGGCGCACCGTACTGATCGTGGCTTCAAGCGACATGAACCACTTCGAGGACGACGATCTCACCCGTCAGAAGGACCGCCTCGCCATTGACCAGGTCCTGGCGCTCGATCCGCGCGGCCTTCACGACACCGTGCGCCATGAGCACATTTCGATGTGCGGGTATTGCCCGACGGTGTCCGCGCTCGTCGCCGCCCGGCAGCTAGGCGCGCGCGACGCGGAACTGGTGCGCTACGCCACCAGCGCCGAGGCCTCCGGCGACTACTCGCGGGTGGTCGGTTACGCCGGCATGGTGGTGTTCTGATCCGGCGCCGCTGGCCTCTTCCGGGGCGCGCGCCGGCGGGACGAGCCCGACCCCTTGGCGCCGGCGGGCCGCCGCCGGGAAGGCTTTCGGGGCGCCGCCGCCGCCGCTGCCGGCTGGATCTCGGCCGGCGCGGCAGCTGTTCCCAGCTCTGAGCCTGGAAACACGCGCAGGCCGCGCTCCGGGTGCGCCTCGATCCGCAGCAACCCCTTGTCCTGCGCCAGGTTCAGCAGCTCGTCGAACTCCGTGAAACCGTACTCCTGGTGATTGAAACCGGGGTGGGCGGCGCGGAACAGCGCGCTCAGCTCCTTGGCCGGTATTCCGGCGGAGACGAAATTCAGGTTCCCTTGCAGCACCGCGTGCAGCATCGGGATGGCGTCCTGGCCGGTCAGTCCCGCCGGCGGCGCTTCCTCGGCCGGCGCCGTCCGCTCCACCAGCAAGTTGCCTTCCTTCTTGTGCAGCCGCACGTGCCCGGCCGACTCCAGCTTGTGGACGAAGTCGGAGAACGCGCCGGTTCCGTAATCCCGCTCGGTGAAGGCGGAATCGAGCTGCAGCATGGTGCTCTTCAACAGGCCCAGTTGCGGCTTCACCTCCCGCCGCTCGAGCGCCTTCAGCGCCCGGTCGAGCAGCGGCAGGCTCTGCTCGAGCGGCAGGGCCTCGGCCCGCCGCGCCGCCGGCTGCCGCTGCGCGTGCCCCCCGCCCCGGTGCGCCCGCGGCGCCGGACCGCTGTCCAGCAGCGACTCGTAGCTGATGAACTCGTGGCAATTCCGCTGCAGGATCGTGCTCGTGAACGCCTTGCCCCCCACGATGAACACCCGCTTGTTGTACTGCTTCAGCTTCTCCACCAGCGCCATGAAATCGCTGTCGCCGCTGACGATCGTGAAGGTGTTGATGTGGTCGCGCGTGAAGGCCATCTCCAGCGCGTCGAGCGCCAGGTTGATGTCCGCCCCGTTCTTGTCCCCGCGCGGCGAGGGGTCGCGCTGCACCATCTGCACGCCGTGCTCGGTCAGCGCCCGGGTGGCGTGCGCCTGCCGGCCCCAGTTGGCGTAGGCGATTTTGGTGACGATCTCGCCCCGCTCCTTGAGCCCCTCCAGAACGGCCGAGACTTCGAATTCCCGGCCCAGGGTCGATTTAACGCCGATTTCGATGTTGTCGTAATCGACAAAAACGGCAATCTTTAACTTCTCTTCCATGCCTTAGTATGGCACAACCCGGCCGCCGGAGCGTGGCGACATGTGTCACGTAAAAAGTGCTCGTTTTCATCCACAGTGTGTCCGAACAGAGCCACCCTGCCCCTGGCGCGCCCGACTCAAGCCCTTGGTTTCGTTAGGAATCATCCAGTTGGCACCCCGATTGCGTAGTAGTGGGTGGAGCGACCATGCGGTTAACAGGTATCTCGAACTGGGGCTTGCTGGCGATCGGCTTACTGGTGGCTGTGTTGTGGGGCTGCCTGGTTGCCGAGCGCGCCATCGTGCGCCAGGCTCGCGAGCAGACTCTGCTGATGCTTCACTCCAGCCCTTCCACCCAGCTCCCTACCGGGTTTTCCGGGCCGGCTCCAGGTCGATCTCGAAGTACAACAGGTCCTGGCCGGTCGGGGCGTGCTGTAGCCCTGTGACATAGAGCTTGGAGCCGGGCAAGCGGTCCGGCCCTTTCCCCGTACGGAAATAAAAGAACCCGTAAGCCCGGGATCCGGCATCGACCACCGGCGCTACGAACTCGCGCGCCTCAATCTCCCATTTGTCCTTTTCCGGCCTTTTCGACCCCCGGCCGATGCCGGGAATCGGCGGAATCGGCGACGTTCGCGGAATCATGTCCGGTGCGCGAACCCGCCCGGAGCGCTCGACGTCGCCGGCGGGGATCGGGTCCACCTCCTGGCGGTCGGCGGTGATGAGGCTCACCCGCATCCGGTCGAGCCGCACGGCGTGGCCGGTGTTGTTGTCGATCACCACCAGCACCGGGACCACTCCCAGCTTCGTCAGGTCGATCTTGCCGAAGGCCTCGCGCTGCTTCTCCCGTTCCTTGTAGGGTTCGACCGCAATGGTGACGTTATCGACGGTCTGGCGGGCGGCGTAGGAGGCGGCCGGGCGCGCCTCAAAACGCCCCTTCTCCTGCGCCCCGGCGCTTCCCGCCAGGGCCGGCAGGATTATACTGAGAAGACATCGGCGCATGTTTTTTCTCTACAACGTCGTGGTTGCGGCCGCGGGCTTGATCCTGGCGCCATTCTACCGCCGGCGCCTGGGCCGAATCTCGCCCTCATTACCAGAGACCGGTGGCCGCGCCATCTGGTTACACGCCGTTTCGGTCGGCGAGGTGATCTCGTGCCGGGAACTGGTCGCCCGCCTGAGGAAATGCCTGCCCGGCGTGAGGATTCTGATCTCGACCGCCACGGCCGCCGGACAGTCCCTGGCACGGGAACGCCTGGCCTCGCTCGTGGACGGCATCTTCTACGCCCCGCTCGACGTTCCCTTCGCCGTGCGCCGCGTTCTGCGCCGCATCCGGCCCCGGCTGGTGATCGTGGCCGAGACCGAGATTTGGCCCAACCTGTTCCGCGAGACGAAACGTTCGGGCGCCTCGCTGCTGTTGGTGAACGCCCGCATCTCCGACCGCTCGGCCGCCCGCTACCGGCGCTTCCGTTCTTTCTTCGGCCGCGTGTTGGGGCTGGCCGACGCAATCCTGGCGCAATCGGACCTCGACCGCCGGCGGCTGCTCGAAGCCGGCGCGCCGCCGGAACGCGTGGAGGTGGGCGGCAACCTCAAGTTCGATGTTCAAGACTTCGACCGCCCCGCCCCGGCCGAGATTGTCTCGCTCATTGAGCGAGCCCGGCCCCGCGCCGTCATCCTGGCCGGCAGCACGCGCGAAACCGAGGAAGCGCCCGTGCTTGCCTCATTCCGCGAGCTGAGCGGGAAACTGGGGCGCCTGTTGCTGATCCTGGCGCCGCGCCACCCCGACCGCTTTCCACCGAATCACGGATTCCTCAGGCGCTCGCAGTTGACGCCCGAGACGACGCTCGATCTTCCCGGCGTGCTGCTGATCGACACCCTGGGAGAGCTGGCATCGCTCTACGGCCTGGCCGACGCGGTATTCGTCGGCGGGTCGCTCGTCAACTGGGGCGGCCACAACGTGCTCGAGCCGGCCATGCTGGGCAAGCCCATCGTCGTCGGACCGCACATGCAGAACTTCCGCGCCATCGCTGACTCTCTGCTGGCGGCCGGCGGCCTGGTGCAAGTGGACGGCGCCTCCGGGTTGGCCCCGGCGCTCGGCCGGCTGCTCGAACATCCCGGGGAAGCCGCCGCCATCGGCGAGCGGGCCCGGCGCTGCGCTGAGGCTCACCGCGGGGCCACCGGACGCGCCGCCGGCCGGGCCGAACAGCTCTACCACCTCGCGGCGCCGTGCTCACCGCCGCCCCCGCTTCGCCGCTTGCTCCTTTGGCTCCCGGCGCGCATTTGGGAAACTGTCGCCCGTTTCCGCAAGCCGCCCCCGCCCCGGCGCCTGAATACGCTGACCGTCAGCATCGGCAATCTCACCGCCGGCGGCGCCGGCAAGACCCCCTTTGTTCTCTGGCTGCTCGAGCAGTTGCAGGCCCGCGGCCTGAGCTGCGCCGTCCTCACGCGGGGCTACCGCCGCGCGGATTCCGAGCCGCTGACCATCGTCGAGCCGGGTGCGGCGGTTCCACCCGAGCGCACCGGCGACGAAGCCCAGATCCTGCTGCGCCGTTTCCGCGTTCCCCTCGGCATCGCCGCCAACCGCCATGCCGCCGGCCTCGAGATCGAGCGCCGCTTCCATCCCGACGTAATCCTGCTCGACGACGGTTTCCAGCACCGCGGCTTGGCCCGGGACTTGGATGTGGTCCTGATCGACGTCACCGACCCCTTCGGCGGCCGCGAGTTCCTGCCGCTCGGACGGTTGCGGGAGCCGCTCGAAGCCTTGTCCCGCGCCGGCGTCCTGGTGCTGACCCGCGTCGAGCCCGGCGAGCGGTGGGACGGACTCCAGCAGGAGCTGCGGCGATGGAACCCCCGCGCCCCCATCTTGTTCGCCCGCGTGGAACCCCTCGCCTTAGTGGAAGCCGCCACCGGCCAGGAGCGGCCCCTCTCGCTCATCGGCGGTCGCAGGATCGCGGCGTTCTGCGGCATTGCCAACCCCGGCGCCTTCTTCGCGATGCTCGAGCAGATCGGAGCCGTCCTGGTGGAGAAACTCCGCTACCCGGATCACCACCGGTACTCGGCGCGCGACCGGCGGCGGCTCGCAAGCTCCACCGCCGAAGCGCTGGTCACCACCGAAAAGGATCTGGTCAACCTTGGCGCTCCGCTCGATAGGCTCTACTGGCTCAAGACGCGGCTGGTGGTGCAAGGCGCCGAGCAGCTTCTCGATCGAATTGCCGCGCGGGAGGGGGCGGTCCGATGAAGCTGCTGGTGCGGGCCACCAACTGGGTCGGCGACGCGGTGATCTCGATCCCCGCCCTGCGGCTGATCCGCAAGCTCTACCGCAACGATGAGATCACGGTGCTGGCTCGTCCCTGGGTCGCCGATCTGTACTCCCGCGAGGACTTTTGCGACCACGTGATGCTCTACGACCGGGGCCGCTTGCGCGCGGCCGCCGAGCTGCGCCGTCGCCGGTTCGACTGCGCGTTGCTTCTGCCGAACGCCTTCGACGCGGCGCTCGTAGCCTGGCTGGCCCGTATCCCGCGGCGCATCGGCTACGCTCGCGACGGACGCGGCTTCCTGCTCACCGATCCGATCCCGGCGCCGCGCCCCGGGGAAATCCCCCCGCACCAGCGCTATTACTACCTCGAGCTGCTGCGCCGGGCCGGGCTGATCCCCGAGCTGCCCCAGTGTTCCGAGATCCGCATCCACACCGACCCGGCAGCCGGCCGGGAGATGCTGCGCCGTTTCGGTCTGCGCGGCGAGCGCGTGGTCGGTGTCAGCCCGGGCGCCGCCAACTCCTCGGCCAAGCAATGGCTGCCGGAGCGGTTCGCGGCGGTGGCCGTCGAGTTGGCCGAGGAGTGGGACGCCGAGGTGGCCCTGTTCGGCGCGGCATCCGAGAGCGGTGTTTGCGCCTCCATTGCCGCCTCCATCGGACCCCGGGCCCACCACCTCGCCGGGCGGACCTCGCTCGCCCAGTTCATCGACCTGGCCGCGGCCTGCTCGGCTTTTGTGACCAACGACAGCGGCTCGATGCACATCGCCTCGGCCGCCGGCGTTCCGACCATCGCCGTGTTCGGCCCGACTAATCCGGACGCCACCGGTCCCTCGGCGCCGCTCGCCCGCATGGTTCGCACGCCGGTCGAGTGCAGTCCCTGCGAACACCGCGAGTGCCCCATTGACCACCGCTGCATGACGCGGGTCTCGAGCGGCATGGTCGTGGAAGAGGCCCGGCGGCTGGTGTCGCTCTCCGTCCATGGACACGCGAACCAAAATCCTTAGCGGGGACCAGGCTCGAACGCTGGCCGGCCGCCGCTTGATCCTGGCTGCCGGAGCCTTCGACGTGCTTCAGGCCGCGCACGCGCGCTTCCTCGGCGAGGTCCGTTGCGGCGGCGCCGAGCTGTTGGTGGTCGTCTATGAGGATGCCGGCCTCGATCGGCCCATTCTGCCCGAGCAGGCCCGGGCCCAACTGGTCGCCGCGCTGGCGGTGGTGGACCACGTCCTCATCTGGCCCCGGGCCCGTCTGGATTCCCTGGTCGAGATCCTCCGCCCCGAGCGCGTCGAGCACGCCGGCCGGGGCGAGCGCAATATAATCGAGGAAGTGCTTGCGCGGCACAAATAGAATGAAGCCCAAGCGAATTCTGGTGGTGCGCCTGAGCGCGATGGGCGACATCATCCACACCCTGCCCGCCGTCGCCGCTCTCAAACGAAGCTTCCCCGACGCGCGGATCACCTGGGCCGTTAAGCCCCGATGGCTCCCGCTGCTGCGCGGCAATCCCCACCTGTACAGCGCCTGGATCAAGCCCTGGGTTCTTCCTTTCACCAGGTTTGACCTGGCCATCGACTTCCAGGGGCTGACGAAGTCGGGCCTGCTGGCCTGGATGGCGTGCCCCGGCCGTGTTCTGGGCTTCGACTGGGACCTGCTGCGAGAAAAGGCGGCCGGCCTGTTCTACGCCCGCCGGATTCATTCGGACGCCGAACACGTCGTTGACTGTAACCTCGACCTGGCCGTCGCTGCCGGAGCCCGCCGCCGCTCGATCGAGTTCCACATTCCCGACTACCCCCCGGAGGGCTCGCTGCCGAAAGGGGACTTCATCCTCGCCAACCCGTTCGCCGGCTGGAAGGCCAAGGAGTGGCCGCCGGAGCACTACGCGGAGCTGGCGCGGCTGTTCCGCATGCGGTACAAGTGGCCCGTGGTGCTGAACTGCTCGCCGTCCGAGCGCCAGAGAGCGGAAGCCATACCCGACTGCCGGGTGAACTGCACCTCGGTGGAGGGTCTGATCGGGGCCACTCGCCGCGCCCGGGGCGTGGTGGGGGTCGACAGCGGTCCGATGCACCTGGCCGCCGCGCTGGGTAAGCCCGGGGTCGCGCTGTTCGGTCCCACCGACCCGGCCCGCAACGGACCCTACGGCGACAGCTTCACTGTGCTGCGCGCGCCGGAAGCCGTAACCTCTTACCGCCGCCAGCGAACCATCTCGCCCAGCATGCGGGCCCTCGATCCCGACGAGGTCATGGTGGCCCTCGAAAAACAGATCGTCCGCCGCCTCCAGGAGTCCAAGCGATGAAACGAATGACCTTGTTCCTGTTCCTGTATGCATCGAGCGCCGCGGCCCAGCAGAATCCCCTGCTGAACCGGCAGAGCGCGGTCAAGGCCTACCAGCAGATCGTCAACCTGATGGAGTCGACCGCCGTGGCGGTGCCGGAGCTGGGCCGCGCCGGCTCGCCGGTGATCGAAAACGCCCGCCAGGACGCCCAGGCCCTCCAGTCGGGATCCACCTACAACCACAGCGCCGTGCTCTACCGGTTCCTCTCCTACCTGCGCGTCTACCTGGAGCTCTCCGACGCCATGCCCAAGCCCTTCCCGTTCGCCGACGACGCCCGCAAGCAACTGACCGCCCTGCGCGAAACCCACGACCGCGTCGAGGCCCACTTCCGGGCGCTGCTCGAAAGCAAGGAGCGGCAGATCCGCAACCCGGACCGCGACAACCTGGCCCGCTACGGGGATGCCGGCAAGTCCGCCGGCGCCCCGCGGCCCGGCGAGAGCCGGGTGGTGTTCCTGGGCGACTCCATCACCGACGGCTGGCGGCTGAACGAGTACTTCACCGGAAAGCCTTACCTCAACCGCGGCATCGGCGGGCAGATCACCGGCGAGATGCTCGGCCGCATGAAGGCCGACGTGATCGATCTCAAACCCGCCGCCGTGCTGATTCTGGCCGGGACCAACGACATCGCCCGGGGCGTGGCGGTGGAGGCCATCCAGAACAACCTCACCATGATCGCGGACCTCGCCGTGACATACCGGATCCAGCCGATCTTCGCCTCCATCCTGCCGGTCAGCGACTACCACAAGGACACAGACGCCTCTTTCGCCCGAAGCGAGGGCCGTCCGCCGGCCACCATCCTGGCCCTCAACAGGTGGATCCAGGCGCTGTGCAAGGCGCGGGGTTTTACCTATTGCGACTACTTTTCCCCCAGCGCCGACGCGGAGGGTTTTCTGAAGGCGGAGCTGGCCGACGACGGGCTGCACCCCAACGCCGCCGGCTACCGCATCATGGGCCCCATCGCCCAGGCAGCCATCGACCGCACCCTGGCCCCCGTTGTGAAGCCGAAGCGGGGGCGGAAGACGGAGCCGACCCAGGAATAACCGCCTTGCCGGGGGCCACCCAGCCCGCTCGGTGGAAGGCCGGGCAGTTCCGCGCCATCGATCTGCACTCGGCGCGCCCACATCGCGGCGCAGGCCAAGTTCGAAAGCATCATTGATGTCAAGCGCGCAGCATGCGGTACACCCGCTCGATCGGCAGTCCCACCACATTCGAGTAACAGCCCTCGATGCGCTCGACAAACTTTGACGCCAGCCCCTGGATGGCGTAGGCCCCGGCCTTGTCGAAGGGCTCGCCGGAGGCCACGTAGGCGGCGATCTCGGCGCGGCTCAGCCGGCGACACCAGACCCGCGTCTCAACCACCTCGGCGCGCGACCGGCGCGGCCCGGCCAGGCAGATCCCGGTGAGCACCCGGTGGGACCGGCCCGACAGCAGGCGCAGCATGCGGGCGGCGTCGGCGGCGTCGCCGGGCTTGCCGAGAATGCGGCTTCCTATCACCACTACCGTGTCGGCCCCCAGCGCCCGCTCGCCGGGCCTCCGCGCCGCCTCGGCCTTGGCCCGCGCCAGCCGCAGCACGTAGGCGGCCGGCTTCTCGCCCTTTAGCCGCGTCTCGTCCACCCGCGCCGGCCGCACCAGGCACCGAATGCCCGCCCGCCGCAGCAGCTCCACGCGCCGCGGCGAGCCCGACGCCAGCACCAGCGTGCGCTTCCTCCGGCTCATGCTACAATCGACATTCTCCCATGCAGCGCATCGCCGAAATGCTTCCCGAGGTTTATCGCAAGCTGGCTCGGGAGGCGGCCGATGAGCAGGCGTTGCTGCTCGGCCTCTGGCCGGTGGTGGTGGGCGCCAAGATCGCCGCCCGCACCCGGCCCCTGCGATTGTCCGGCTCCACCCTTGAGGTCCAGACCGCTGACCAGCAGTGGCGCAAGGAGCTGGCCCGGATGATTCCCGACATCATCCGGCGTCTGAACGCGGCCTCCGGCAAGAGCGTCGTGCAGGACCTGCAGTTTCTGGTGGATGTGAAGCGGGCGCCGCGTCCCCCGCGCCGCGCCGCCTCGGCCACCGGCCTGAAGCGCGACGAGGCCGACGGCATCGCCGATCCGGAACTGCGCCGTCTCTATCGCCTCTCGCGCCGGCGCGCCCAAGCCAAATGAAGATCACGGAAAAGGAAGTCCGGTACGTGGCCGGCCTGGCCAACCTCTCGCTCACCGATGAGGAACTCCGGCGTTATTCCGCCGACCTGGACGAAATCCTCGCCTACGTCGACAAGCTCAACGAGCTCGACACCGCCGCGGTGGAACCGATGGCCCAGGTGCTCTACGAGGGCGACCCGTCCGCGACCCTGCGCGCCGACCAGCCGCAGCCGTCGTTTTCCTCCCAGATCGCGCTCGACCGCGCGCCGCTCTCCGGCGCCGGCCAGTTCAAGGTTCCCAAGGTTTTCGAGCGCTGAATGGACGATCTCCACAGCCTCACCATCGACCGCATCCACGACGGTCTGCGCAGCCGGCGCTTCAGCGCCGTGGAACTGGCCGGCGAAGCCCTGCGCCTGGCTGAGGCGGAGAACACCCGCGTCCGCTCGTTCCTTCATTTCTGTCCCGAGCGAGCCTTGGAGACCGCCGCCCGGGTCGACGCGAGAATTGCCGCCGGAGAGCCGATGGGGCGGCTGGCCGGCGTGCCGATCGCGGTGAAGGACGTGATCGTCACCAAGGGCGTGCGCACCACCTGCGCCTCGCGCCTGCTCGAAAACTACATTCCGCCTTATGATTCGGCCGCCGTGGTCCGCCTCGAGCAGCAGGGCGGGGTCATCCTGGGAAAAACCAACTGCGACGAGTTCGCCATGGGCTCCTCGACCGAGAACTCGGCGTTCCAGACCACCCGCAACCCGGCCGCCCTCGACCGCGTGCCGGGCGGCTCGAGCGGCGGGTCAGCCGCAGCGGTGGCGGCCGGCCAGGCAGTGGTGGCTCTGGGGTCCGACACCGGCGGCTCGGTCCGCCAGCCGGCTTCGTTCTGCGGCGTGGTGGGAATCCTGCCGACCTACGGACGGGTCTCCCGGTACGGCCTGGTGGCGTTCGCCAGCTCGCTCGACCACATCGGTCCTTTTGCCCGGACGGTGAAGGATGCCGCCACGCTGCTTGGCGTCATCGCCGGCCGCGACCCAGCCGACGCTACCTCGGCCGGCGTTGCGGTGCCCGACTACACCGCCGGCCTCGACGGGAAGGCCGCCGGTTTTCGCATCGGGGTGCCCCGCGAGTACTTCGGCGCGGGCCTGGACGCCGAGGTCGGCGGCCGCATCCAGCAGGGCCTGGATCTGTTCCGGCGCCTGGGCTGCGAGGTCCGCGAGGTCAGCATGCCCCACACCGACTACGCCATCGCCTGCTACTACATCATCTGCACCGCCGAGGCTTCCTCCAACCTCGCCCGCTACGACGGCGTTCGCTACACCACCCGCGCCGCCGATGCCCCCACCCTCATCGAAATGTACCGAAGCACACGGGGCCAGGGCTTCGGCGCGGAGGTGAAGCGCCGCATCATCCTGGGGACATATGTCCTCAGCGCCGGCTACTACGACGCGTATTACCTCAAGGCTCAGAAGGTGCGGGCGCTGGTGGCGCGGGACTTCACCGACGCTTTCGGCTCGGTGGACGCCATCGTGACCCCCGTCTCCCCCTTTCCAGCCTTTCGGCTGGGCGAGAAGATGGCCGATCCGCTCGAAATGTACCTGTCCGACATCTACACCATCACCGGCAGCCTGGCCGGCATTTGCGGCATCAGCGTTCCCTGCGGGGCCACCTCGGCCGGCCTTCCGGTCGGAATGCAGGTGCTGGCCAACCACTTCGACGAGCACCGCCTGCTTCGCCTGGCCTACGCCTTCGAGCAGGCCGGCGGGTTTTCCCTCAGTTGACAACTCCGAACGGAACTCCCTACAATTTTTCTTAGGGACTTGTGTTACCCAGGGGCAATGACGGCCAATGGATAGGCACCGCGTGGAGAGCTACAGAAAGCACTTGCTGCACAAGCGCGAGGACCTGGTGGGTCTGGTCACGCGGGTCGAGCAGGACGGGCGCTCCGCCGACGAGGAAGGCACGCAAGACCTGGCTGACAAGGCGGCCAACTCCTACGCCAAGGAGTTCCTGTTTCACCAGAGCAGCAGCGAGCGCACCGTCTTGCAGTTGGTGCAGGAGGCGCTGGGCCGCATCGAGGAAGGCACGTTCGGCAACTGCATCCATTGTGGCGGTACGATGCAAGTCAAGCGCCTGGATGCGGTGCCCTGGGCGCGGCACTGCGTTCCGTGCCAGGAGTTGCACGACCAGGGCCTGGCCTGAAGGGTGGAGGTGGGTCTTCTCGAGTAGTGGTTCACTAGCGGCGGCCCGGTCAAGCTGGGGCGGATTTGCGGCCCGCCTTCCGCACGCCCTGTTCTCGATCTTTTTCCCCGACGATTGCCGTGTCTGCGCGGCGCCGTTGACGCGGTTCAGCTGGACGCCTGTGTGCGGCGCCTGTCTTCAAGGCGTGACACCCCTCGATCCGGCGGCCCAGTGCGCCCTCTGCGGGGGCTCGTTTGACAAATTGGCGCAGCGGCAAGGGG